>ERZ827156.709-NODE-709-length-45356-cov-4.507450_pt1 | contig 45356 bp, 86 predicted proteins | sample MGYA00519919_ERZ827156 | MGnify/ENA primary metagenome ERZ827156 (study PRJEB31778, sample SAMEA3449269) | human gut metagenome | biome: human gut; feature: human-associated habitat; material: faeces | place: United Kingdom | collected 2010/2012 ... | reverse complement strand
CGGCAAATACCTATATCGCCGGTCAGAATCTGGTTATGGACACATCATTTCAAAACAACGGGGTCACAACCCTACCCATGCTGAAGAAGTTTCAATCCAGCGATTATTGACAGTGATTTGTGGACACGCTCAGTGGTTCTTGATTATCAAGACCCCACAATTCACGCACAACCACGCCTCTATTCTCACAAATCGCAAGTCGAGCTGTAGCACACAAGGTCACAGTGGACAAAACTGCACTCCATTCCGCCTTGGAGAATCAATCACTCGTACCACCCGATTCTAGTTGCAGCCCTCTCCTCACAGTAACAATCACATCGGTGTCCGATAGATGAATAGAGAAGCAATCCAATCCACTATTCTATTTTCCTGTCTTCATTTCTGCTCCTCGGCAATGTACCCTTTCGGAAAAGAGAGACAGCGGGGTGCATCCTACTACGTGAAGGCATTTCTCTGTGTGTGTGCCGATTCCCTTCTTTGATCGGTAGTTTGTGTTCGTCCTTGTGATCCGATCCCGACTTCGGATTGAAAAGAAGAATCTGGTTGCCCCGCCATCTATGGGCCTCATTTCTTCTTCTTGTTTCGTCAACGATTTCTACGCCTATCGGTACGCCATTTTGTATGCGTTGTTGCCTGCAATCACGACTAGGAGTGTTGATGACTCCAATTCTCTTCCTCATTCCCTTCCCTTGCTTACGGTATACACGACGCTGTATTCGCAAGTTTCGATTTCCATTTCCCTTTTCTGTAGACTCGAACGGATGAAATCGAGCTATTTATGCGATCTTACTCCTTTCTGCAACGGGAATATCTCATGCAAGTGATCATTTTCAGTGAAAGTAGTGTCATTCAGGAAATGGGCAAAGAGTTCGGAATTCGCGTGATTTCGAAAGTGGAGTCGATCTATTTCCTTCTCTTCATTCTAGAACCAATCCGTACCGGAAGCCGGTGTTTCCGAGCTTGGCAAGAGCCGTCGAAAGAGAAGCGGATTCCTCCTTTTATGCCTATGTGAACGGAGACATTCTTCTGTCGTCTTCCGTCATACCCGTATTGCGTTCTTTACGTCGGGGACTGAATTCGACTCTCCTTCGAAATGGAGTGCTGTTGTGTGGTCGTGTGAATGAGGTTAGGGACGTTCACATCCTCACATCCTCAAAAGACGCGTACCACCGCAGCTTTGAATCATCCTATTCCACGGGGAAGCGCCGCAATCCGTACTCTGCTGTGGCTTTCCGTTATCAGGACTAAGTAATAGGATTACTTCATATATGCCGGAAAGCTGTACACTGGCATGAGGACTGGCGTTCCAGGTGTGGTCCTGGGCCGCTACTATATTGACAATTGGATCATGGGCAGCATTCACCTCCAGGACGGCTTGCTCATTGACACGACGGAAACGAGTCTGCCGCATCAGGATTGCATCACGCGTAGTTCACGGCATCCACATCGGAACGAATACCTACTGGAAGAGGTCGTTGCGAAACTTCATTTCGCTGAACGACTTCTACTACAACAAGCGCATCGAGAGAGAGGACTACCCGTGGGGCTCGTTGACCAGGGCCAACTTTAGCACATGTGGGGAGTGGGAGTGGAGTGTTAGTGTAGGGCTGGGAGAGGATCATCTGCTGCTGTATCATAGCGACTGTATATTCCATGTTTGGGGCAAACACGTCGAATAGAATACAACTGGTTAGATACGGAAGCACGCATTCTCCTTATCGATTTGCAGCTTCTCCTCCTCCGTCAGATCGTCCTCCACTTGGAAGAACTCCCTCAGCTCGGTCACGTTCTTTCCGTTGATGAGACTTGCCGTGTACGCAGCACTACAGTCCACAGAATCCCTCTTCCCCCACCTCAACGAAACAAGAGACTCGTTCTGTAGTGTTTGTGCCGCGTACAGCAAATCGAAAATCTCGTCTCTGTTCAGCCGCATCACCAAGTCACTGTCGAAATCGTCCTCGATGTTATTCCGAAAGTTCTGGTTGTCGGTCAGCGGCTTCGGTATCGACGCCATGGGCTTGTTTACGTGGTACTCCACTGCGTGTGACAATTCACTCCCACCCTTACGAAAATCCCTGGCGATCTCCAGTGATGCACACGGAATCGTTGTGCTAATGGACGTGCATGTAGGATCCTCTTTCAACACCGTCTGCAGGTACTTGGAGGTTTTGGCCGCCTCTTCACTGAAATCGACCTCCTTGCCTTCCTTCGATAAAACCTTCACGACTTTACTCATGGTGAATGTGTTTCTGTGTTGTTTCTGACTGTTCGGGTTTTGATGCCGCTGTCCCTTCATTCCATATCCCTTCTCTTTGAGCAATCGCTTTCGGAATTAGCCATCGGATGGAGACTGGTGAAAGGCAAGGCGCCTGTCGCTGTGATTCACTGCGAGTTGAAAACAGTCTCCTTCACTCCATCTTTGTGCACGGAGGAACCGATTTTGTATCGCCTGGATGGAATCGTGAGGAATAGGATTCCGTTGTTTCCCAATTTGAACTCCAGCCCTTTTCCCAAGAAGTTGTGTTCGTTGTATGTTTTCCGCATCATCGATAGCTTCGAACAAGAGATTCCTACTTCCCATAGTGATGATCCCCTTCCAGGCAACGATTCTATCCAGTCTTTACATACTCCAGAAGAGGCAAGTGTGAGGGAACGGATTGAATCTAGATCATTCCCCTTTTCCCCCATTGTGATGCTGAAGAGGGTTATTCCATACCCATGGTACTCCTACTTTTTTCTGTTTCCCCATAGGAGTGCATTGAAGAAGCCTATGCGGACGAAATGAAGTGCCACAACACAGCCTCCTCCGAGCCCACGGAAGACAATCAGGACGACTTGGTCCGTTCCATCAACGACCACATTTGCATTCGGCTGCTTCGAGATGTCTTCCATCTTCCCACCGCGCTTTCTTCCCTTCTTCAGGACCGCATCCGTCAGTTGTGCTACCCGCAGCACCGAGAGGGTCCACTGCTCCTCCTCTGCTCCGATTTCAAGTCCTTCTATCTTCGCCATTTGCATTCTCGCACAGAGGCATCCGCTCTCTTCTCCATTGTTGTCATCCTATTATCAAGTCACTCATAGCTTGCTTCCAACGGAAAGACCATCACACGCGGGGATCTTCACGATCTCGTGACTTGTTGGAGATGGTTTGTGTTCGTGAATCCTAGCGGTAGAAGAAAGCAGCGAGATGCTCCGGCAGCGCCTGGGCGACGCCGCAATGGCAGACGAGTACATCATCACGATCGTCAATGTCCTCCTCTTCCGCGTCGGCGACCGTTCCCTCCTTCACTCTAGATGGCGCAACGTTGCACGGACTCCATCACAGAGCAGGAGTGCCTTCGCAGCGACCTCCTCCGACAGTTGCACACGCTGGAAGTAACTCCTTCCCACGCGCTCGCCGCCGGGTGGTTCGGCGTCGACGCGTTCTACGTGCTCTGGCGAGCCTTCAACCAGCTGGACCAGGACGCGGACGGGTACCTGACGGCGGCGGACCTGCGTGGCTACAGCGACGGGGCGCTGACGTGAGGGCGGAGGAAGGGACTCAGGGGCAGGGACCTGGCGATCGAGCGCGTGGTGGCGGGTGCGGGCCGCGGCGGCGCGAAGGAGGTGTGTGGTGTGATTGACTATGAGGAGTTTGTTTGTTGGCGCGGGGGCAGGCGTTCAGCGTAGGCCTGCTACTGGCGGACCAAAACAAGCGCGCGCCGGAGGCGATGCGATACTGGTTCCGCGTGCTGGATCTGAACTGCACGGGCGTGGTGGACGAGGAGTGCGTGCGCGCCTTCTTCTTGTCGCAGGTGCCTGTGCGGCGCGGGTGTGAGGCGTAGCAGCAACACCTGGAGGAGTGCGGTGTGGAGTGCCTGCCCTACGACCAGTTCTACACCAGCATGTCCCGATTGTGGTGCGGGTGAATGGTAGCTGCGACCTGCTGGGCAAGAAGGCGGCCTTCTTCACGCTGACGGACTTTTTGCCGAGTGCGGCGCAGAGCGCGCTTCCGCGGGTTCTGCAGTGCGAGGCGGTGAACATGCTGGTGAACTCGGAGCTGTTTCTGAAGCAAGAGAGGCAGGAGATGCCGGTGCTGGAGTGTGTGGAGGGGTTGGAGATGCGCTACGCGTGGGTGTGTGGGAAGAGAGTGATGGACAGAGACTGGGAGTTGTTCGTGGCACGGGAGTTTCAGGAGGAGAGTGGCGAGAGCGGTAGGCAAGGACAAGTGGAGTGAGAAGCAGAGAGCCATGGCGTCCATGGCGCGCTGGAGAGCGGAGAGATGAGTTACGACACGGTGATACAGCAATGGAACGACTGGTGTGTTTGTGGAACAAACAAGAATCTCACTCCAACATCTTCTCCAACGCCTCTGGCACCTGCTTCGGCACGCCCAGTCCCTTCTTCGCCCGCTACGCCTCACCTCCCTTCTCCACGTTCACCATCGCCAGCACGTACGCCGCGGCGAACTGTCCGCACGTCATCGGGTACTCGCGGTCCTTCATCACCACGTCCAGACTACGCCTCACATCCCCCTCGCACCCCCACATTTCGTTGGCCTCGTCCTCCGTCATCTCCATCTGACGCAGGAACGCGAACGCCTCCTCCCGCGTCGCCGTCTCCTCTTTCGTCATCGTCGCGAACGCCTCCTTCGCCTTCTCCAACTCCTCCTCGCTCCAGCCCTCCTCCGTCTCCACGGCCAACGCGTCCTTGGTCGACGAGCGACGGGCACGATGCCGCAAGCCCGCTGAGCCTGCCGAGCCTACAGAGGCTGCGGAGTGCACAGAATGCACGGAGTGTGCGGACTGGACGGAGGGCGCGGAGAAGGAGGGCTTGCGGGCGACGGGCGTTTCGTCCTTCTCCTTCACCGACTCCACCACGCGGGAAGCGAACAGCGAGCCGGCGCGCGATCGCGGCTCCTCGTCCGACGAAACGGCGGGCGTTTCATCCTTGAGGTACTCCTTCAGTTCCGCGGGAAGGAAGGTGGAGAGAGTGGCCCCCTTATTCCACTTCTACACCTCAGGGCGTTTCACCGACCGAACCTGTGCCATAAACACAGCCACCACAAACTCCTTCTTCGTCAGCGTCTCGCGGTTCGACACCACCAGATTCAAACTACTCCTCACTCCGCGCCAAAACTCCCACATTTGGCGGCACGTCGCGGGGTTCTTGCAGACCTGTCCCAGCTCCGCCCGCGCCGTCTTCGCCGCCACCGTCTCCTTGCCCTTGCTCACGCGCGTCCACACCGCCTCCAGCTCCTTCTCCTTCTTCGCCGTGATCTCCCACACGCGACGCACCGGCGGAGCCGTCACCGTCCGCCGCGGCAGCAGGGAGCGCAGCGGCAACGGCAGGTGCTTGGGCACGGCGGCGCCCTGCTGGATCTTCTTCAGCATGAACACGACCACCGCGAACTCCAGCCGCGACAGCATCGGCGCGTCCGTCACCAGCGCGCACCTACGGCTCAGCATCCGCGATGGCACTCACACCTCGTTCACCACCGCCTCGCTCACGCCCTTGTCCGCCACGATCGCCTTCACCGCCGCCACGTCCACCGTCTCCTTGCCCTCCGCCACGCGGTCGAACGCCTCCTTCGTCAGCGTCTCCTTCACCTCCTCCGGCATGCGCCACCCTCGCTTCTTCTCCGCCTCCGCCTCCGTTTCTGTGGGCTCCGTGGATTCGACTGGCTGAACAGGCTTGGGTTCGACTCCCGCCAGAACTCTCTTTTTCGCGAAGGCGTTGCGCGCGATGGGCTGGGGATCCTCCTCCTCCTCGCTGTAGTCGCTGTACGAGTCGTAGTCACTGTACGAGTAGTCATCGTAATCGCTGTAGTCACTGTACGTGCTCGACTCACTCTCACTCTCACTCGATTCTGACTCCGACTCCGACGACCGCAGTTTCTGCTTCAGCGCCGGCGGCAGCGTCTTCGGCAAGCGCTCGCCCTGACTCACTCTCTACTCCCTAAACCGCCCCGAAATCGGCCACTTCCGCCAAGAACATGGCGATGCAGAATTCGTCCTGGAATAGGAACTGGCCCTCCTCGCCCCGCAGTGCCAGCCGCACGCTTACTGTGACGCCACACACCCACACTCACATGTCGCGGCCCGTCGCCTCGTCCAGCCCCAGGTTCTCGCACTCCTCCTGCAGGGTCGCCACGTTCACGCCGTTGTCGCCGTCGCACAGGCTCGCGTACTGCCGGCGCAGCGCCGCCTCCTTCTCCGCCGACATTGCCCACGCGTCCGGCTTCGTCTCAGGCTTCACCTTGGGTGCCTTGGGTGCCTTGGGTGCTCTGGGTGCTCTGGGTGCCTTGGGTGCTCTGGGTGCTCTGGGAGCCTTGCGCAGGAGGGGCTGACGGCGTGGGGGGCGTGTCACCGACACACGCGCCTCCGCCTCCTCCGTGTTCTCAGCAGCGTTCTCTGCTGTGTTCTCAGCAGCGTTTTCAGTAGCGTTCTCCTCCATACTCTCCTTCATACTCTCTGCATTCTCCTCCGCATTCTCACCATCGTAGGAGGGCTGCTCAGCAGCATCCACCCACGCGCTCGCCTCCGCCGCGAAGGGGTTCGTCTTCCGCTTCGGCACATCCTCCGCCGCGAATGGATTGGTGTGTCTGGGCTTGTCTTCCACCGCGAACGGATTCGTCTTCCGCTTGGGCTTGTCGGCCGCCGCTTGCTTCAGATTCGCCACCTCCACCTTCAACATGGCGTTCTCCGCCAGAAGCGCCTCCTTCTCCTGCTCCGCCTTCTTCAGCGCCGCCTCCGCCTCGTGAAGGCGCTGAATGAACACCAGCGGCGAGAAGGACGACACGTCGATCGACGCGGGAAGAACGGGCGACTCTGAGGGTCACGCACCCCAACCACCCCAACGATTCAAGTACACGGGGATCGCTTGGAGGGAGTGGTCCTTCAGCGCGAAAAGCAGCTCTTCTTGGAGCGTGGCGGGAATGGACGCATCTAGGACTCATGTGGGAGGGGGAGCCCAACAATTCAAATGGATGTCGTGTAGGTGGAGCACCTGTTCCACAGAGCCAATCGCGTCCAAAATGGCCACTATTCCCTCCACTCCACACTTCGACCCTATTTTGAAACGAGGAGGAAAAGGGTACAGGGAAGTGTGAGCGAGGCGATCGACGCGGCAACTCCGTTCTCAGCAAGATCTTCTGAAAACAAGCCGATTTCCATGAAGGGAGTCGCATCTGCTCATGAGCCCAATGCAGGAGGACAACCGTCGATCGTGAGAAACTCCAACGCGTTGAAGGAGTAGCCCTTGAAACTGTTCACAATGAATGGATAAAGCTGCCCCAAGACCGTATCTACGCATCAATCGCGCTGAACAGCGGTGCATCGCAGACGCAGCTTCTTCACCACGCTAAAGTCGCGCTTCGCAAAGGCGGACTCGATCGATCCACTGCCAGCCGGAAGGACGAGAGAATGCAGATTCGCTTCGGCAGGAAGAGGCAATGCACACTACCAGTGAAATGTGGAATGATACATTACAGGAATCGCAAATACTTGGGCGCAGGCGAGAATACTCTCCACATCACGAAGAAGAGAGGATGAGAAGAAAAGGTAGGTTGTGGCGGCGTTGAAGCCAAAGGCAGTCTACTCTCAAGCGCAACTTACAGTATTTACGTTGCAAAAGGCCTCCAACTGAGGAAGCGTCGAGATGCCCTCCTTCTCCACATCGCACTCCTTTTCGCTGAAACAGGCAACGACGTGAAGAGAGGCGGATTTGGTCGTTTCCTCGGGAACGACGACAACACTGACAACACTTCCATAGGACAGTCCCGATTCCAAAATGATCTTGGACTTCTCCACTTCTACGTCCTGAAAATAGAGGTGGAGAGAGGATTCCGGAGCATCCCCCAGCGCATCCTTGTTGTCCTGTGCCTAACACCCAACAGAACGCACCTACGTTGTACACCACGGAAATGAGGTCCTGAATCGTCTTGTTACAGTCGATCAAAACAGGCTCTTCCTTTTCCAGAACCTTCACAACGATTTCGATATTTGGATTGTTATAGCACAGCGTGATGTGAGAGTGATAGGACAAGCCGTAGCTCAAGAGTGTCTTGTCTTCTTCCATCAACGCGTCGTTCACATACAGGGATACATAGGCCGCGTCAATCGAAAAGTAGGCCTAGTCATTATAAGCGAAGGCGCTTCACGAACCGCAATGGCTTCAATGTTTTCCTTCACCGTCTTGTCAGGATAGATGTAACACGGATACTCTTCACCGTAGTAGTCAATAATCACTTCCATTCTTTCTTTGAACCAAGATTGAAGAACAGAAACGGTTTCCAAAAACAGTCTTGTTTTCGACAAACTCCAAGGGCGTTTGTGGCTGGAATGGCTGGAGCACGGGTAAGGTATGGGCAACAGTTGGAAGAGCGGTGGAGGAGAATGCACTTCATGATGTGATCGTGTGAAAGAACCAGGAGCCATTGTGCTTCCGGACATGTCTGCACCTTACTCAGCTGAAAGGAGCCCTCCTTTACCGCACCCTGTTGGATTGGACACTCCTTCCGTAGAACGCGTTCTAATCCTGTCGTAGTTGGTTTGGCGCAGCGAGAAGAGAGGTGGCACCGTTAAGAGGATGTGCGACATGTCTTTCCCTTTTACTCCCTTTGTTTGTTGGGACCACGTGCCAACCGGATGTGCGGATTATCATTGTTTCTACGTGTGCTTTCAACGACTTAGCAAAATCGGGACTCCTTTTGGAGTGTTGAAGAAGAACGTCAAGAGAGTGTCTCGCATGAACAGCACTATCTTTGACTATTGGGATAAACCGGAAAACATCAGCTATCCACTGTACGTGTGGATAGTGCTTGTTGCGTGCTATTGTGCTCTTCACGTTGTTTGCTACTTTTTGTATCGAATTGCGGCGTACTATTTTAAATGGAAGCGGGACGAAAAGAGCGTTCAGCAAATATTCGTGGAGCTCGTGAAGTACGTGGCCCTGCTGTTTCTCGTCTATCTCTCGACGGATCACCAACGGATGTTCAGTTGCACGATAGACCACACGGTTCTGGAGTACTGCATCCCCTTCCTCATCTCCCTCTTCACCTCCGGGTTCCTGTGCGAAGTCTCCTATCTCCGCGTCCGCCTGATTGACATGCGCCACTGGGGGGTCCTAACCTGGTTGATCCTCGGCTTTATCGTCGCTTTTCTGCTGTTCCTGGTTATCTTTTGTTTCACGAAGAGCAAGGAAATGAAGATGTACTTTGTTCCCGTCATTCCAATGCTTGTCTACTTCCTCGCGGGATTTGTCGTCTCGCTCTTCGCTCACCATCCCTCCCTCAAGTTCCACCCTCGCTCCTACCAGCTCGCTTATCTGCTCTGCCTGCTTCGCAAAGACAACGATTTCTACTGCCGTCTCTTGGCGGGAGTTACCGAGGGCTTCTTTCTTCGCTGCGTCGCCGCGAATCCCATGCTCTCTCTCCTGGAACCGGAGGAGCAGGGAGAGTCCGTTGAAGCGGACGGGCCGGAGATGGCGTCTGAGCCGCCGACCGCGAATGAAGCGGTCATCAGCATTCCGAGCGAGGATGCGGGAATGAGCGAGAATTCTCTCCAGCGCCCGCTGATCGTTGCGGGGGAGGCGCTGTCGCAGCATAGGAGCAGGGAGAATGGGATCATCGCGGAGAAGAACGAAACAATTCTGGAGGAAGACGAGAAGGAGGGCAGTTTCCGATCGTTTTTGGATACGAGTCGTGCCAGCGACTACGGAGATTGGAATGATCAGCAGAAGGAGGATCTGCTGGGAGACCATGACTAATTACACTGTACCCTATCTGTGTTGCGTTTGTTGAACAAAGAATAGAACTCGCCGCTGAGTCTCCGTACATTGCCTTCTTCGCGGAGAGGATGTACTCCTCCATGCGCTCGAGCTGGGCATAGCTGACAAACGGGGACACGATCACGACAGCGTAGTACAACAGATCGTTAGTGTATCTACACTTAAAGGACGAAATGGAGGCAAACTTCACGAGTCGTGGGGCCACGTGCACATCGAACTGTTGAAAGAGAGGGTCCAGAATAACCCGATTCAGGAAAAGAGAGTGCTACTCCTAAGGCAAGGGAAATGACCACACGTAGTAGAGAGACAGCACAGAGACAATCAACAGGATCACACACTTGGCTTCGTAGTAAAAGGGAAGCCTATTCCTCAGGTATCCGTGTTACTCCCACCAGAATAGGAAGGGCTCAATGGTGGATTCGATAATGGTAAACAACCCGAAGAAAATGCTACGGATCACGGAAGAGGACAACGGACACAAAAGGGAAAGAATGGACTTGCGGACCTCGACAGAATCCTCTACGGACTTGTTGGCAACGGACTTGTACGCCAAATAGGCGGTGATGAGACCAATAACGGATCTACACAAACTGACTCCACTTGGGCACGACCCCACTTTTCGACGCAATAGATGAGGTACCCGGACATGAAAAGGACTCCTCACAAAACGATTAGTGATTGTTGCAATTACTACGTTTCGGAGAGTGGACGTAGTGGATAGCACGATTCTGTAAACGATATGAGGGATTGGAAGAGGATTTGCACCCTCGTTCTATTCCTAATCATTTCGCAGAGTTTCCAGCTCATCTTTATTTGTTTAAGATGGGCGAGTCGTATGGAAGGGTGTGTATTGCCTAATGGCTGGTGTCCCTTCCTCGACTACTCCCTGTCTTTCCTGTTTTCCTATCGTTCGATTTTGTTTCATTGTTGACGCTTTAGACTATCCACTTCAGTCCATCCGCAGTTCTATATTGCTTTCACTGGAGAGCAGTGCGATGCTACAGATTCCGGTTGTGTGGGAGTACGGACCGCATTCGTTTGTGAATGCGCTGAAGACAACATACTTTTCCTCTTCCAATCGTTCTGCCCATCGAATTGTGTATTCAAAGCGCGGAACCACTGGAATTGCAGGGCAAATGAAGGGTGTCTGCGACACATTCCTTCTCGCGCTGTTGCACAACTACTCCTTCTATTGTTTCCTTTATGTGAGCGATTCATTTCTAGTTGTTCCCAACCAACTCTCCGAGGACTACCTCCAGTTTCCCTTTCCTGGAATGGCGATTCACTCTCTGAACGACTCTGCTCTCCAGCTTATCGACCAGGACTCGAAGCCATATACCGGCATTGATTACGAGGGTTCTCTTCCTTCAAATCAGTCCTTCCTTCTCCTGTCCAATCATGTCTTTGCCCACAAGCTGCTTCGATTCAAATCCAATCAGGAAACGTTGCGACGACTGGGCATTTCACCTGAAATGGCCTTTACGCATCCTTCGAATCATCAGCATGTGTGGTACAATCTCTGCATTCCAAACATGTTCCGTCCCTCTCCGCTGCTGAACGATCTGCTGAAGCCGTACCTGCAGCTGTTCGCTTCCCACTTCATGATCGGCATCCACATTCGTGTGGGTGGAGAGCAGTTGAAGTGGCACGACCGGACCTCCTTCATGACAGAAAGAGGCGTGGCGCAGGCGATTGCTCTGTTGTCCAATCGCATCCGACAGAAGAAGGAGAGGGTTCGAGCGTTTGTGGCAAGCGACTCTGAAGCCATCGTGAACCGATTCAAGTCACTGTTTCCCGGGAGGGTGATTTCCGTTTCCTCGTTCCCGCTGCGTCACGTGGGCATGAATGCGTCACGCGAAGGCATCGCGCGCTGTCTGTTGGACCTCTTCTTGCTGTCGCGATGCGACGAGTTGGTGTTGACGAAGGACAGTCACTTTAGCATGACAGCAGCACATCTTGCTTCTCGGAGGATTCCTGTCAGCATTTTGCATTAGTGCTGTTTCTTGCAAATGAGTTTTGTCCTAAAAGACCAAATGGTCGTTTCCTTCCCTATACATCTGCCTTCTCACAATTCACATCTCTTTTGCCATTCTACATCTAAGGCATGAGTGAGAAGGGTTTCATGCACACTCCACTGCTTACTCATAGATCCATACAAGCAGCTTGAAAAACGGATCGATTTGATTCTCACCCTCTCCCAGGAGGATTTCTTGGCTCTTCTTCCCTCCAAACAACGGTATCTACATCGTTCAAGTCATAATCGCACAGGAACGCCGAATCAGCGGTGGAGCTGTATGAAGGGGTGCAGACCGAGCTGGAACGGAGAAAGAGCGTTGCAAAAGGGTTTGTGAAGCAAATGAGACTGACAAAGAAGCAGAATAGAGTGATGACTGAAGGAGTGGATTAGGAGTAGGTGGACAGCAAGAGGAGTATTCAAGAGCGGATCAAGATGATGAAATTCATGCAAAAGGCGGCGACGGACGCCACTGAGCGGATGAAGGTGGAGTTGAAGCGTCGGAAGGAATCGAGGAAGGAGTACTTGCGGTTAATAACAATAATGAGCAGATTTGCGCGTTCTCTGAAGAATGACGATTGGATTGACGAGGAGCAGGCGAACGACGTGAAATGCCTGTTCAACAAAGTCGCGAAGAAGCTGCAACTGTAACGGCGCTGTGGGCTTCATTGTACCTTAGCCTTCTTTTTCCCTCTGTTTGTTGACCGCCACTCACCCTGCACTCGCGGGCGGAGGAAGCACGAAAACGGAATTGTGTTCCGAGAAGCAGAATCCTATTACCCCCTCATGAAGTGTTCTCTGGCACTTGCTCTATTACTGGTAGTCTCCTGCATGGGAGAGAGAACCAGTTCGTTCACTGTCCGACCCCTCATTCGAAGCCTATGCCTCTGTTCGTCTGGTGTCCGGAAGATGGGTGTTCAGCGACGACGTGGACAAGACGGCAGTGGCCTTTGGCTCGCTGACGATCGCTATGAACCAAACGGGTAGCTTCTCCTTCCCGTGGGTTATCCATAGGCTGGAACATTCTGCGCGTGGAGTCCAACGAGAGAAACAGCAACGAGGAGCAGTCGATGGCCGCTGGCCTGATTGAGGGCTATCTCACGGAAGACCTGATCTACACCCACTCGAAGAACATTTACGGTGAGAAGCAGCCTTCGAAGCATGTACGTCGCTTTTCTCCCTATCAACTGCAGATTCAGCGCATTCTTGACGAGAACGTGTCGTGGGAGAAGGAGGAGTCTGCTGTCGGCGACAAGGAGTATTGGAACCACCGCAGATACCTCGATATCCAGGTGGACGGTGTGTATGAGGGATACCTAATTGCCAACCGCGGCAAGCCAGAGCGCGTAACCCCAACACTATGTCGTCATGTCGTAGTACTTGACGAAGTGGCAGATCCAGTACGCGAACTACGACGGCGATGTTGGCGATTGGAACGGTCTTCCGCACAACGACACGGAACCCTCGCATGACAAGTACGAGATCGACCGTCTGGACCACTGTTCTGCGCTGATCCGCATGACGGGTGCTGATGCATCGCATCGCTGATTCGCAGAGGACAAGTCGGACATCCTCATCGGCCAGTCCACCTGGAGCGCCCTGCACACCATGTTCAAGGTGTACAAGATCTACAACATGCCCCTTCACACCGCCACTGGCATTGTCCCCGGTCGCCTGCAGGCGTTCAGCTCCTACCCCGCGCGCATCAGCTCGGGCGATGACTACTACACGGTCGGCGACCATGTGGTGGTGCAGGAGACCACCATCGGTAACTTCAACAAAGAGCGGGAAAAGTTCATGAACGGGAAGGCCGTCATGCAGTGGGCTCGCAACCTGATCGCCAACCGTCTCGCCACGTGGGAACACGTCGCCGCCGTGATGTGTAGATCCCCGCAGGAATGGTGCCGGCTGTACGAGGCGTACAACAACGGCTGCTACTCGAACCAGTGGATGGTGCTGGACTATGACTACTTCACCGCGGGAATCGGACTGAAGGCGGGGGGCTTCTATATGCTGGAGCAACTGCCTGGATACGTGCGCTACGAGGATATGTCCGAGTTGGCGGGAAGGAGGGAGTTTCATCTAGATACCTGAATTCCCACGGTTATTACGGCTCCTACAATATCGCCTTCTTCAACGACGTGTACAAGATGGGCGGCACGGCGGAACTCTACAAGAAGTACGGCAAGGACTATTCCTACACGGAGTGCCCGCGCGCGAAGATCTTCGCGCGCGATGTGGGCCGTGTGCAGTCGGAGCGCAGCTTCCGCGCGCTGCTGCGGTACAACGACTTCAAGCACGACCCGCTGAGTCGATGCCCGGGTGTACCGGGGTACACGGGATCGTACGCGATCGGGTGTCGAAATGACCTGAACGATCCCAACGGAAGCTATCCGCGTCCTGGACTCGGGCAGAGGAACCACGCGGCGACGGACGGTAAGATCACGAGTTTGAGAGTGCGATTGCGATTAGCGGCTGAAGTGTAGTTGATGAAGAACGGCGCCAGCAGCCAGATCATCGCGGGCCCGCCGTACAAGCACGTGGGCGTGTTCGACTGGGAGACCACGGCATTCAAGGATGCGCCGCATTGGAAGCTGCCTCAGCGTTACGAGTTCCCCTGGATCTGCGTCGACGAGGACGGAAAGATCGAGTGGGTCAGCTTCGAGTACGACGACTCTCTTTAGTCGTGTTTGGATGCAAACAGAACGAAACTAAATAACTCAATTGTTGCTATCCGCGGCCAGCCGCTTCAGCTTCTTGTCGTCTCCGCCTACGCATCACGCCCTCTCGCGGCAATCACCCGTCAGCATCAGATTCTCCGACTTCCAAACGCCGCAGAAGATCTTTCCACTGTGCACATGCTCTGTCACGTGCAGGGGGTACGAAGAGCGAATGTCGAAAATCGTCACGTTTCCGGCAAAGTCCGTCGCGCTCACCAGCCAGTCGTTCTTCGGGTGCCAATCCACCGCGGAGCAGAACTCCTGCTTCCCCACCAGCGACATCACATTCGCCTTCTCCTCTACGATGAAACGCCCGCCGCACGCCTACGACGCTGGTCCCAGAGACGCGTGATACCGTCCGGATGCGCGGAGGCGACGAGTTGATTGACTTCGTTGACGCGAAGGTAATTGACAACCTTGTTGCCTTTCTACTTCTCACGCCCTCCACACGCGTCCACCATGTCCTGCAGCATGCCCTCCGTCTCCAGGTCCCAGATGCGGATCACGTGGTCCCACCCGCCGCTCACCACGTTATTCTTCCACCAGTCGATTCCCGTGATTCCCTCTTCCGACTCCAGCAAGCTGTGCACCGGCTCCGCCTCCTTCGCCTCCGTCTGCGCGTTCCACACGTAGATGCTGCCGTTCCAGGCACCGCTGGCGACGAGCCCGGAGGGATTCAATCGGCAGCACATCACGTGGCTCTTGTGCGCCTTGCAGGTGGCCACATCCACGAGCTCGTCGTTCTCCACCTTCTGCAGACGGAGGGTGTTGTCCAGGGAGACGGAGGCGATCATGGGCAGCGCGTTCACGATCTGGCAGTCGATTCCCTTGATCGGGCGTTTGTGCACCATTTTCTTTGTGAGAAGCGTATCGTCCGCGTTGTACACGTGGACCGATCCGTCATAGCACCCCACGGCGTAGCAGCGCTCGCAGTTTGCGATTCCACTCACCCAATCGGGCAGATCCTCGGAGGACTTCTCCTCCGGCTTTCCGATAATGGGGAGATACTCAATCGAGAGGGTATTTTCGGTGGAAATTCCATTGGTACTCATATACTCGCTCAGCGAGGTGCGCAGAAGCGATCCGTTTATGATAAAATCGAAGGGGATGTGTTTTTCGAGCTCCAGTGTTTCATTCACCAACTTGGACAAATCAATTCTCGAAAACCGGGCGGGGAGACTGATGGTGTCTGTTCCGATCTGATAGCGCTCCACCTTGGTAAACAGCTTAACGCTCACCTATATCCATGACCCTCTTTGGAAAACGCACGTACAAATATCTCGTTTTCAACGTCCATATCCCGTCTAATCCCTCGATGGTTCAATGTGGAGAAAACGGCAAAAGGAAGGGTGGCGAAAATCGGGTCCTTTTGCCAGGAAGGAATCAGCTCGACTTGTGGACTCTGGATGAATTGTTCATTATCAGTCGAACCCATCTGAATATGAGTATATACAGTTCTGTACTTGTTGAAAACATCAGTCCGGAGATTGATCAGGTACACTTTCATTCTTCTTCCCCACAATAAGAATGCTCTGTTTGACACGTTCAGTGCGTTTGGAAAAGTGGTATCGATCCAGGTGTTCAGTCCTGCCGAAGTAGGATCGTTTGGTGAGGATTAGTGTGCTAGGGTATGGTTGTGGGATACATTCAGTTCGAAAGCACAGAGTCGGGTATGCGTCGTTTCGTGTCGTAACCAAATAGCCGTCATTGCACAAAGGGAGATGAATGGGAAACTAATCGGAGATAAACCCTGTAAAGTCTCCTTAGAACCGCATGTCATTGTGATTGACAACCTTCCCGAGGGAATGCAGGTGGATGATCTTGTCAAGTTGTATTCCTCCTACGGAGACATTCAGGACGCAAACATCGAAATGGTCTCGGAGGGAAGCATTCGCTTTCTCCGCGGTTACATCGGGTTTTTGGGCATACAGGCTGCCAACAACGCCACTCGCCACACCAACGGCCGCAGCATTCACGGGCACTCGCTGACGATTTCCATGGCACCGGAGGGCTTCGTCATTCCCCATTCGCAATCTCCCCGTAATCGCCTCCCGAATCGCTCTCAGGAGCGCAACGTGCCCTCCTCGTCTTCCAAGCCAGAGCAAACCTTCCTCCAGAAGGCGGTTCCGCCCCCGGCGCCGACCGCGCAAATCACGGTCCTCCCTGCGGGGATCATCAGCACGCCGGAACGCGTGCCCGAGACGTGCACGTCGGTGCTGGTACAGGGGCAGGAGGGTCTGAACGCACGCACGCTGGGCCAGCTGCTGCGGCCGTGTGGGCGCGTGAGGCAAATCGATCAGCTGCCCGAGGGCTTCGCGGTGAAGACGGACGGGCGCGACACGGTGCTGAACGTGCTGGACTACTGCTGCGCGCCGATCACCGACGGGCGCGGGCAACAGTGGCGCCTGGTGGTGCAGCCGATCGTGGGCGAGGAGATAAGAAATGACATGCGAAATGACATGCGAAATGACATGCGAAATGACATGAGAAATGACATGAGAAATGACATGCGAAATGACAAGAGAAGTGAAATGAGAAGTGAGGGACGGGGAAGGGGAAGAGGCAGAGGGAGGAGAGAGGACGTGTTCGCAACAAAGAGAGGGAAGAACAACCGCGGGAATGGGAACGAGGCGTACCCGCCTCGCAACTATGAGAACCGCGGGAATACGGGTCGTGGGCGAGGCCGTGGCGAAGGCTTCCGCGGGAAGAAGGGTCGCAACGACGGCGAGAGCACGGTGCTGCGCATGCCCGGCGTGACCTCCTGGGAGGACGCGGGCGCGCCCAGACCGCGTCGCAACGTCGAGCCGCGCGCCAGCTGGAAGAACAGCCGGAAGAGCGATCGCCCCGCTCAGCCCGTCATGCCCGGTCAGTCCGCCGTGCCGAACCCGCCCAGCAACGCCAAGCAGGTCATGCCGGGAGGTGGCAAGCCAGCGATGTCCGGCAGTGCCAAGCAGGTCATGCCGGGCGAGGGCCAGCGGCTCAGCAGCAGTGGACAGGAGTACCACCCGCGCGAGGAGGCGTTCGCGACCTTCCCGCCCTACCAGCCGCTGTACCCCTCGTTCCCCGCCTACCAGCCCATGTACCAGCCCATGTACCAGCCCATGTACCAGGGCTACCTGCCCTACCAGCCCGTGTACCCGCCCGTGTACCAGCCGCTGCTGCAGGAGAGCGAGGCGGGCCTGCTGGTGGAGGAGCTGGACCCCGCGCTGGACGAGGCGGCGGTGCGCGGCATCTTCCGCCCCTTCGGACCCATTCAGCGCGTGCAGTTCGTCGACGCGGGCGTGGCGTGGGTTTTCTCAAGGCGCGTGAGGCGTAGTGCGGTGTACTTCGTGCGCGCGAGCGACGCGGTGACGGCGAAGAAGGCGATGAATGGCCGCGACATCGAGGGCGCGCGCATCCGTATCACGCGGCTGGTGAAGGACGGCGGCGAGGCGCCGGCAAAGCCCGTGGCGCCGACCACGCTGTGGGGGTGTGGAGAGGGCGTGAGGCGTAGCGACGGCGTGGCGACGCAGGCCGTGAAGGAGTACCACAAGAAGTACGTCAACACGCTGATCGGTGTGGAGCCCGCCCTCTCAGCGCCACAGGCACCGCAGATGTCCCAGCAGATGCCACAGCAGATGCCACAGCAGATGCCACAGCAGATGCCACAGGCACAGCAGGCACAGCAGGGAGTGAGCACGGGTGGCTGTGGATGTGGGGGAGGGACGTGAGGCGTAGACCTGCGGCCGGCGGCGTCGATGCCCGTGACGGAGGAGCAGAGCACCGTGTTCGAGGTGCGCCGCGGCGCCATCAAGAAGACCGCGCAGCCCGCTGCCGAGGAGGTGCTCCAACCCTCTGGTGAGGAGCAACCCTCTCACGAAGAACAAGAACAACCCTCTCATGAAGAACAAGAACAACCCTCTCATGAAGAACAAGAGCCGCAACCAACACAAGAAACACCTCATGAGGAGCAAGAACAACCCTCTCATGAGGAGCAGGAACAAGAGCAGCAAGGAGACGAGGGAGCGGTGGAGGTGTATGTGGAGAAGCTGCAGGAGGCGGTAAGAACGAAGCGGCGTGTTGAGAGTAGATGGATGCGCTGGGACCTGTGGAGGAGGAGTCGCTGCAGGGGCTGAGTGAGGAGGCGAAGAACGAGTACCTGAAGGAGTTCCTGCTGCCGATTATCGCTTCTGTGGATGAGGAGAACGCGGCGGCCATCACAGAAGAATTGCTGAAGGTGGATGAGGCCAGCATTGTGTCCGCGATCAACAATGCCGATATCATGTTCGATGCGATTGCCTCAACGAGAGAACGATTAGGATTGTACGCGTGTTTGTTGCACATCTTTTCCCGCCAAGTGGGCGTTTTGCTAGGAATTATGGAAGGTCGATATGTCTCTCTATCAGCGTCTCTTTGCTGAAATCGGAAGGGCGTGGGACCTGGGATACGAGGATGAACCCGCTGTTCTCGGTATTGTGAGCGAAGTCAAAGGAGAATTGCAGAGAGTGGAAGAGAACAATCAGGACAAGGATAGACGGGACGTTCTTGACGAGTTGTGTGATGTGACAGTGCAACTCCTTCAGCAGCATCGCGGTTCTGTTCTTCCAGCACAGTCCAGTATCGAATCCTTTTCCATCTCAAAGAGGGTTCCTTCAAAACAGAGTTCGCGATTCTCCAATTGAATAACGGTGTAGATTCGATTTCAAAGCGGATACGGATGGAGAGCAGTGAATGCAGCACTCCTTGCTCGTCTATGCCTTGCAATGATCCCTACCGTGTCAGCTGGCAAGATATCATCGGCCAGGATGATGCGAAGCGGGCGCTCTATGAGAGTTGCATTCTTCCAACGCTTCTCCCATCCTCGGTGTTCGTCGGCACTCGACAGCTGTGCACAACAGTGTTGCTCTATGGTCCTCCGGGCACAGGAAAGACAACCCTTGTGCGAGCAGTTGCAAATGAGAGCCGTAGGAGGAAGGAATCCACATTCACCGTAGACAACTACCTGTTGGAGCTTTCACCCTCGGCATGCTTGTCAAAGTGGGCGGGCGAGGCAGAGCGGCGGATTCAGAGCTTCTTCGCGGAAGCAAGACGAAGATCGCCCTCGATCCTCTTCTTGGATGAATTCGACGCTCTGGCGATGAAGCGAGAAGCCGCAGAGGACGTGGGCGCCAGACGCGTGCTAAGCGAGCTGCTCATTCAGCTGACATCCGTACAGCCAGGGGATCGCATTACGATCGTCGCCTCTACAAACCGACTGCAGGATCTGGATCCAGCGGTTGTGCGAAGATTCCAGAAGATTGTGGAATTGCCGCTTCCATCGCAAGAGGAGCGCGAGCGCATCATCCAAAAGGGTTTAAATGGAATATCCAATCAGCTGACAGAAGAGGACTATCATTATCTGAGTGCGGCGACGAATGGCTGGTCGGGCTCACTTCTTCATGTTTTAGTTGCAGCATGGAATAACGAGATAGAATTTGACACGAGAGGCGGTGATGGTTCCCTTGTTGGAGGCATCCCAGCTGATCTTGTCGACGATGCCCTGCTGTGCGGTGGATCTTATCAGCGCTTCGAGCCGAGTCACGCCGTCATCGAGCGAGGCAATGGAGAGCACCGATAGTTCGCTGGAGAAGCAGACGAAGGAGAGTGCCATGAACATCCGCCCCGTAACCATGAATGATTTTGAGGAAGCGTTGGCAATGCTGCAGGGAAGGAGTTCTTTAGAGGGAGGGAATACGACCCAGTTTGCTGTTTCTTATCAAATCTGAAAACAATTCACCGTCTCCCATCAAATCCACTTGGTATGGTTCGTACATGTCCCATCGAATTCATTCAACCTCGAACGCCGAGTAGATGCCATGGTGGTTGGCATTCTGAGGATGCTTCGAGGGAAAGGAATTGCGACTGGCTTTTCATGATCCCCTGTGATTATCATTAGTTTGTCTGATGTTCCTTGGAGCAAATGATTCAAGCGCAGTGTTCTTGTTATCAGTGCTCTGATGTACTGAGATATCCATCGGAGAGCGAGCGAATACTAACATTCTGTAGATGTTGAAAGAAACAGAGCAACAGCACGCGTTTCAAGGAGAAGAGTTCAACTTACACAGAAAGTAGCCAATCGCAATCATGCAGATGGACCAAGCAACCCCGAGCGAAAGGAGGGCAAGCTGCTTACACGGAGCCTTCTTGCTCACAATCATCTACCATATAAGGAATAGAAGCATTCGAATCACAGGAGCAGGGTTCTCTACTTGTGTTTCCTCCGTTACAGGAGCGGCAGCATCCATTCTCTCATCGACCATTTCCGCACCAGGTAGAAGTGAAGGGCATCACCGCACACATTAAAGGATATATTTGTATATGACAGAAATGCGGTACTTCGTAATCTCCTCCATCTCCGCATTCCCCTCCATGGTCTCTTCACCAGGGTTGTCGATGGATTTGAAGCCCTGCAACTTCTCGCTGGCCTTGAACTACGCGTCATTCCAAGCACACACACTCACTCTGTTGCGAATCAAATCGCTCAGATCCTTAGGCGCGTTCGTGGCCACATCCGAAAACACGCCAGAAACACGCATGGCGAGAATCTCAATCTTGTCCCTAATCCTGACGAATCATCCATCTTCCTCACTTTGTGGGGATTTCCTGTTTCAGAAGCTCGTCGATGTACGCCTTCTTGAGGGAAACTATGTCTCACAAAACAGCACAGAAGCCACAGCGAACAACGGTCGTATTTCCAGGCTTCAGGAAGAACTTCGTGGGCTTCACGGTGAATCTCGTTTTTGAGTTCGTTCGGATGGAGAAGATCAACTACAGATCGCGCCACTCCCGATGAATCACATTGTAATTGCATGTATTGCAAATGGTCAGCGAGTCCTCACTATCTCCACCTGCCGTCACTACATGTTCAAAACAGAGAGCAGCAGGAGTACAGTCGAAAAGAACGCAATCCTTGTTTTGGATAGAGAATGTCGCCATACCGCCTGCCGCCGAACAGTAGAAATATTGATGAACTCTTTCCTTAGCGTTCATCCCAAGAAATCCAATCATCGTGACCCAATTGCCAGAATTTCAGTCGAATGGCGTTCCGGTGATTGTTCTGTTTTTTGGATTGAAGGGAAACGAGCCAATCTGTGCTTCTTGATGCTGTTCCGAAGAATGCTTTCACTGTAGCTGCGATTGGGGTCATTGATCGAGTAGGAAGAGAGTGAAAAGTGTCCTGTTTCAGGCCTTTGTCTGTAGCATCGTTCTGTACTCGTTTCCTAACACAAAATGAAACGTAGAGTTACGATGAGCTGTCTCTATGTGAGCAAGGCCTATGATCAGGAGCCGGACAATACAGTCGTCCTATTCGTTGGAGCTGATGCGTAGAATTGGTTCATTGGTTTCCGCTACAGAGAGGGGAAGAAGCTGTTCATTCCCGGAGACGTGCCTGAAAGCCCGCTGCGGCAGAAGCGAACTGCAGAGTACAAGGTGCAGAATCTTGTGATGGGTGTGGAAACGGGCGATCGTCCCTACAACTCTGCGACTCTCTCCGTGTCGATTCCGCGTGGAGAGAAGAATAAGGAGAGGGGCATTCCGTTGCAGCAAGTGCAAACCCGCAATATGGGGATGGTTCAAAGCGATGAGGTCGTTCACACCAACAGCGGAAATGAGCCCCTCGAATACGTGTTCATCACCAGCTACAGCGCGCGTGAATCCCACATCTACAACATGAACACGAAGGCGAAGACGCCTGTGGAATTGTCCGCCGAGACCACCACGAAGTACTTTGGCGTGCTGCACGCGCATTCCTCCGATGTGACCATTACGCTGCAGGGAACGTACCGATGCTATGTGCCTAATGAGGGATTAGCCTTGTTCGCTTCAGTTACTACGCCATGTTCTTGAGGAGATGGGCGGGGTGCCAGCTGGATGATTGAATGATGAATAGCCCCATCTCCGCGGTGATCATCATCAAAGAGAGCGAATTGGCATCGACACTAAACCGGATCGAAGCGGCGCAGTTCCCTCGCCGACTCATCCTCAACCTCGTTCTGGACGACGAGGAGGACTATCCCATCAATTATCTCCGTAATCTCGGTTCTTCCGTTTCTCCCCGAATTCACATATAGCCATTGCTCCCGTTGCAACCAGTCACTTCTTCCTCGCCGATATGGACATTTGGCCCACACGTGATCATGTGCATCGCATGTGATCGAATAGCTTCGTTATACAACACCGTCATCTCGATTCTGAACATGCCTTCCTCCGACACGGATTCGGGACGCGGAAACTTCAACCCTGCCCTAATTCACGATGTTGCGAATCGGGACACATCTGCCCTTATTGTCCCAGTTTACGAGTACACCAAAGCCTGCTCCAGTTTCGACACCTGCGTCAAAGAGTACTCTTTTCCCTCCCTTTTCACCTAGACGCGAAACCCGCCTTCCCGTGGGAAAGACCCACCTTTCGCAGTGTGTGCGTCGGAAAGTGTGTCGTCAGTTCCGCGAGGGCCAGAACCTCCACAACTACTATTTCGACGCGTGGCTCCAATCCAACTTCACGCAGCCGCTAGTGAAGGTTCGATGCTTCGTGAAGGACAAACAGGAGCCGTAGGCGTGTTGCCGGGCGTTCAGCGTAGATACCTGATCCTGCGGAAGAGCGCGAAGCTGCCCGCGTTCGACGAGCGGTTCGTGAACTACGGGTACAACAAGGTGCAGTGGGTGGCACACCTGCGGTATGCGGGCTACAGGTTCTATGTGCTGGGCACGGACTTCGCGATGGACGTGGCGCATCCGAGGTGAGGGCGAGACGGGCATGTGAGGCATAGGTCGAAGCTGCAGACCTCCTTCTTGAAGACGATGCGCGAGCAGCATCTGACGATGAACCAGGACCTGTATGCGAGCTTCCTGTCGGAGCTGGTGCGGCGGAATCGGCGGAGCGTCACGCGCACCTGTGGCAAGGGCGGCGTGGAGGTCGATCTGGAAGCGTCCATCGATTATTGTTGTGTTTGTGACAAACAGAGTAGCGATGGGTTTTGTAGCTCCTTTTCAACGATTGGCTGTGATTGGTGTTTCGAGATGAGTTTCTCTGACTGTTGAAAGCACTTCTCTGACTGCTGCTTACGCCCTGACTCATGGGATGGCTTGACTGGCTTGGCTGGCTTGTTTGACGACTCACCGGCTGGCTTGTTTGACGACTCACCGGCTGGCTTGTTTGACGACTCACCGCATGACGCAGCCGCTCGCAGTTGTCGCACGGCACGTTGCCCGCCTCCTCGCACACCCGCTCGCTCGCCGGCCGCTCGCCGAAGTGCTCCACCAGCAGGTTGCGTCGACAGCGTGTCGTCTCCTCGCAGTACTCCCGCATGCGGTCCAACGCCTCCAGCTGCCGCTGGAACGCCTGCTTCGACGTGTGCAGCTCGCGCTTCGACATCGCCAGCAGCTGTTTCACGCGCGAGTAGTCTCCCCGCCGGTAGTACAGCCGGCACAGCGCGGGCTTCCCGTCCCGTCCCGCCTACGCCTTACCGCCCCGCGCCGCGCCCACGCGCCCCGCCTCCTGGTAATAGCCCTCCATGGATTTGGAGAGACAGGCGTGGATCACGAAGCGCACGTCCTCCTTGTCGATGCCCATGCCGTAGGCAATGGTGGCGCACACTACACTCACCACGCCCTCGCTCCACTGCTTCTGCACCAGAATGCGCTACGCCTCAGCCCGCTGTCGTGACTGCACCTGCGCGCTCGTCAGACCCGCGTGATAGTAGGCGCACAGAATTCCCGCCGATTTCAGGTCGTCGCACAAATCCTCTACTCTCAACTCTCCTCCTGGCTCCCACCCGCGTCTTGCCGCGACAACACGTACACAATCCCGCACTCACCCGGGTGCTGGTGCAAAAACGCCACGATTTCCTCCACGTAACTCCGCCTCCTGTTCTTCGAGTCCTTCGCATCCTTCGCATTCTTTGAGTCCTTCAACTCCTTCTTCTTCAGCTTCTCAATGTCCTTCTCTGTCAGCTTCTCGCACACCTCGTAGCGCAGGTTCGGCCGGTTGAACGTCTTCTTCTCATCCTTCTCTCCTACCCATACACGTTGGAACTTCTTCACATCCCGCAGCTGCAGGAGTTTCACGCAGTCCGCGTACACCTCCTCCGTCGCCGTCGCCGTCAGCGCCATGATCGGAACACTATTCCTCACTCCCGCCAAAAAAGCGCACCCCGGGAATTGCTGCCGGATTTGGGAGAGATTTCGGTAGGCAGGTCGGAAGTCGTGGCCCCATGTGCTAATGCAATGCGCCTCGTCGATGACGAAACGGGCCAGATTGCCCTATGCCATAAATCGGGGGGATTTCGGTCACGTTGGCGTGAAGCGAGTGGAGGAGGTTTTGGAGTCTGGAATTGAGAATGAACAGCTCGGGCGTGAGATACAGGAGTTTGAAGCAGGGTTGTGAGTTGACGGAATTCGCCTCTAATTCCTGGTACACCTTCGTTTTCACGGCGGTTGGCTGCGAATGAGATCTTTGCACCATCCGTACGCAATCGCCGCTCAGGTACGCGCACGGAATGCCGCCACAGGGGCGTTTCATCAGAGACTGAATCTGATCCTGGAGGAGGGAGAGGAGGGGGCAGAACACGATCGTAACGCCCTTGGAGAGGATGGCGGGAACTTGGAAACACAAACTCTTCCCTCCACCCGTGCACTTCAGCACAAAAACGTCTCGACCCGCCATGGCAGCCGCGATAATGTCCCGTTGGTCGTCTCGGTAGGCGGGGTACTGGAACGCGTAGCGGAGAGCAAAGTCTGGGAGTGAGAAGGAGGAAACGAAGGTACCGATGGGATGCATCGATCTGAAATCCGTGGTCACCGGGGGAAGGGCGGGAGTAGTTGTACTTGAAGAGGAGGGATCTGTGATGCTTTGGTTAAGAGAGCTCCGCCAGTCCAGCGATGAGCTCGATAGTGTCGATTCAGGAGAGGGTTGGTGCCGTTGAACAGCCAGTTGCATATAGCGCTTGAAGCCCTCTTCTGTGAGGGGTTGGGGAAGCGTTTGGACGCAGAGAGGAGTCGAAACGATGTTGGGGCAGTTCTGGATGATTTCGAATTTGGTAATCGAGATGATTCCCTTGGTGCTACGATGGACCGCGAACATGAGAATGCGAATCACATCGCCAGCCGAGAGCACGAGATTGGCCTTCTGAACGGAGTGTACCGTCATCACGAAATTGTTGGCATAGCATTCGCCGTCCCATAGAAAGAGTCTGTCCATAACGCTCCCAACGCTGCCCTTACCTATATAATTTATTCAGAATGATGTTCGTTGGAATGTTGATTTCCATAATCTAGTCATAAGCGGAAAGCGCCGCACATCACTTGAACCACGTAGTTGCAGCTTTCAATCTGCCCCAATGGACTGTGCTGCATCTGTTCGATGCATCGACGACTCAGCTCCATCGCTCGTATTTCAAGCGGGAAGAGTGTGTTCCGTTTTCCCTGCAATCTTTTGATTGGATTCGCTTGACAGGGCTGTTGGTGACGAATAGAGTGTTGTGTGGAACGGAGATGGATGGTGTTGAAGAAGTCAACACGGATTGTTGAAATTGCCTTTCTATTGCATATCCACCACCTTCCCACATTGTGACATCAAAGGACCACGAGAATGGAGCCAATTGGGAATTGCGCTTTCAGTGGATTGGATTAGCATATTGACAGGTTCGCTTCATTGTAGTTCGATTACAGCAGCAACAACGACTTCCTACAAGTCCAGATGGAAATGAGGAGGGGAGCAGAATAGTGGGCAAAACAAACTCCCACTATTCCACAGAGTGCAACCAATCAGGATTCATGGAGACAGAAGCACGTGCGCGATTCTTTCTGCTTCTCGTTCACGCGCGTCCCAACACGCCATTCCATCTCTCACAACCACGTCATCCTTCCCAACGAAGCCATTTGGATTTGAATCCACAGGACGCTCATTCCTCTACACACTGGAAATACTATTCTATCATTACTGTATCCATGCTGCCCATATTTCAAGAAGCTGAACGGAATAGGCAAATACTCAAATGAAGTGCCGATAGTATAAATTGCAAGAGAAAAGCAGGAGAGGATACTGGAACCGGGACAGAATCGCCCCGATTATCCTTCTTATCGAGTTCGTTTTATTGCATTTCATAAAGAAAGAGTCGGAACGCTATCTAACAATGGAAGGAGTGAAATGTGTTACTGTGGGGTAAGATCTGCTGTTTGCTGCCACGGATAGTGATGGTACTGTCGGTAAGACTTGCATGCTCATTTCATACGCTACTGATACATTCCCGAGCGACTACGTGCCGACTGGTATTTTGCATCGTCCCGCGGGTGAGGAATAGTGTTCGACAATTACCAGGCGTCGGTGATGGTCGATAAGAAGCCCATCAGTCTGGGCCTGTGGGATACTGCCGGTGGGGGCACGGGACGCGTGTTATCTGTAGGACAGGAGGATTACGATCGTCTGCGTCCTCTGAGCTATCCCAGAACAGACGTCTTCTTGTTGTGCTTTGCCATCGATAAGTAGGGGTGCGGCAATCGCGTTATGGATAGTCCCGTGTCATTTGAGAACATCGAAAAGAAGGTCGCTCTGCTGGCGTTGCTTGACGCGTAGTGGCACCCCGAAATCAGCCACCATTGGCAGAACACAAAGATCCCCGTGCCCTGTATTTTAGTCGGTTTGAAGGCCGATCTCCGCAACGACGCAGAGGCCATAAAGGAGCTGGCGAAGAAGAATCTGGAGCCGATCACTGTCGCGCAGGGCGAGAAGCTTGCTGCGCGCATCCAGGCGGATTGCTACATGGAGTGCTCTGCGAAGACGCAGGTCGGCCTGAAGGAGGTGTTCGACAGGGCTATCAAGATCGCGCTGAACAACAAGTCTGCCAGTGCTTCTGCCGATAGAAAGGGCTGTGGTTGCTGTATAATGTAGTTTGTGTGTGTGCTCGCGTGTTTGCCCCAAACAAAACAGTGCCTCAGTTGCTCAAACGCAGCCTTCTTCTGCAGCAGAGGGTAGAGTACACGCTCACAAAATGCATCCCATTCCTTCCCAGCTCCCTTCCCGCACTTCTCTATCGACTCCGCGATTTGTATGAAAGCGCCCAAATACCCCACATCCTCTTTCTTTTCCACCGCGGAGGCAATCACTGCATCAAGCTTCATCGTCTCGAAGAAATGAGACAGGACCTCGGAATCGCTGTTCTCGATTCCAGCAATGAAAAACAACGCACATTTCGTGTGCAGCACAGAGTTCCAAGGAAAGCCCATCATCAGCTCCTACTTGTGATCCCCTCTATTTGACCGCACGAGAATCCGCTCAGGCACGCCGCACGCAACCATCGCTGTCCGCGCCTCGGCACTCCCACACGCCATGAACGTAGCACACAACGACACCAGCTGGATGCGCACAAAGCCACAAGGATTTGAATGCACGGGGTTGGCTGGCGCGTGGTCGAGACACAGGGACTACCCTCAATGCTTCCCACCAGACCTACGAAAGGGGCATTTAGAACTGTGACGATCCCGGACATGTTGTGGACAAAGAGTTGTTGTAGAGAAGAAATGTCCGCATCGCATTGCATGAGGAACTCTTCCACTTTACCGATCGAAGATGCCAAAAGAGAGGGGTAGCACAACAGCTCCTTGACCACATCGTCATCCTCTTCCGAAATGGGCAATGCATCGAAGATGGGCTCCGTTGCTTCTCTATTTCTCACACACACTTTTCCCACTTCCTACGTTGCGCGAGCATACAGTTCGCCCACGGCTTGGAGCGCTAGACACAAATCGTGACTCTTTTCGTCACACTCTTTTCGGTCGGAATTGGCTCTATTCCGTCATTGCCTCCTTGCACACTGACAGAGCATCTGTCGTGAGGATGATGGAACACTGACTCAACTCGGCTAAGCGGCGGAATGGCTTCGATTGTCGTGTCGTCATCTCCACTCCTGACAAGTCGATCTCCTTGATATTTGGAGCGTTTTCTACACTGTCAGAGGAAGGAAGCACGACGACCGAGATAATCGGAGAGAATGGGGTAGGACTCTGCAGTCATCTCGTTGTTTGCAAGGCGGAGGGAGGAGAGACGAGAACACTTTTGCAGGAAGAAGGAAAGATGGCGGAAGCCCTCATCATCCAGGCAGTTGTCGCAGAGGCTAAGAGAAGATAGAGTGCGCGACTTTGCAATAACTCCAAACTTCGTAACAGCATCATTTCCAAATCTGATCGTTATTCAGCGGGATCACTCCTTCGATGTGTTATCCAGCACCAGCGTGGTGACCTTCGACGTTGCAACCGTCTTTGCAATCAGCGAAAAGCAGCGGGTGCTAAACGAGTTCTCTCTACCCCAATGAGCCCCCGCTCCCAGCAAACACGATAGATCGACTGTCTTAAACTGCTTCGTTGATTTCAGCAAACTGCAAATCTTCTCTAGACCCTTTAGCGACAACTACACTCGATCCGACCCTAATTCCGCACCTGTGTATTTCGCAATGCTAAATGAAAGTAGAAAACACCATTGCTCAGATAATTGCAGAGTTCCTCCACATCGTCATCGGATAAGGGTGTATCTAGAAACTTATAGGAACATGGGAATGTGTACCCGACAGGGAAAATGAGTCCTCCTTCAAAACCGCTATGGATAGGATTCCGTCCGTCGCCTCTTCTGCGGCCTAACACATGAGTCCACCCTGTTTCTAGTCTATCCTACATCCATGAGTTGTAATTCCCCTCGAAGGCTCCCTGCCAAAACAGAGTATGGGGCAATCAATCATTTCCCTCGCCGGCTTCTGTTTTGAAGTGGCGTTGAATTGTATCTGAGAAGGAAAAAAGAGGTTCTGATACTGGTATCTGCTGTTAGCTTGCCCATCTAAGTTGAGCCTCATTCTTTCGCGGATAGGATGTGTAATCACCTTGTGCATGTGTACTGTGTGGTCTTGGTGGTGTGCTGTGCTTTTCTCTTCCATTTCTTGTTTCAGAAGGGAAAGGGTAGTTGTGTGCGACGAAAGTGATGGATAGAGCTGGAGAGAGACATGCTAGTTGATACATCGATCTGTGATCCCATTCCGTTAATGTGATGAGTAGTGTGCGATGGGTTGGATTTGCAGATCGAGCAGCATGATGGAATCATTTCCGGGAAAACAGGAAATGACTCGCTTGTCATTGTTGCTCTCCTGTCCAATTCGCCACAGATGGTTCAGATGAAGGACATTTTGAAGGACGGAGATATTGTCGGCCGGTTTGGATACGGGGAGAAGTGGGTCTACCGAACGGACGCCTTTTCGCGAAACGATGGCGTGCTCTACATTCTGGGAGTGTCCCTACTGCGGTCCTGTGTGTCCAACATCCACTACTTCCTTCCGTCTGAATGTGGCTCCCATTTCCCTCTGTCATTCCTAGCATCGTCCCTCGAAACCTGCCCAACCAAACTCGACGCGGCTGTGTTGGAGGGTTTATTTGTTACACTTCTTTCACAACTAGATCGCATTGTGCTGCGATTCCCGTGCGACCATGACGTTGAGTACTCCATCTTGCAATCTTCTTCCAAGTGTTCCAGTTCTGTTTATTCCAACGCAGAACCGATTCTGTGTGTGGAGCCTTCGATTCCATAATCCGTAGCATGAACGGTTTCTCTCTGTTGACCCTGCCCATCTCTCCCTCCAACTTCACCGCCGGTGGTTTGTGCGCGAGGGCGACGTGTGGCAGGTGCATCAGCGAATCTCTCTTCATCACCCCATCCATGATTCCAAACCACCGTATTTCATTTCTTTGCCTATCAGCAATAGAAATGCAGCTGTCCTCCTTTGACCACAAACTGCACATGTCGTCATTTCTTCCCACCAAGCACTATAACATGTCTGCACGCATCCACCATTCCCGCTATTACGGAATGAATTTAGAGGGTGCTAAGAAGTGTTCGCTTTCTATGCTTTTTCTGATTCGAAGCGGTCTACAGCTGTCGCTCCTCGCAGGATGTCCTCATTGAGCTCCTGTCCATAAAGAGCATTTCGCGTGTTCTGTTCATGAAGGTGAAGATGTTGGACAATGCCGTTCTCCACTATCTCATCCTCCCGGACGGTTACAACACAAAGCAGGTGCGGGACGTCGACGTGGCCAAATACGGAAAACTGGTGGGTAAGTGTGAAAACGAAGTTGTCACCATTGCGACAACGGACTATTTCGAGTACTCCTGGAATGTTGTGTTTTTCGCTATCTCTTCGAACGGTTGTGTGATGAAGATGATAAAGCGGCGTTTTCTTCCTTGCGGCTGTTTGTTGGCAATTCGCGTTCATGGAATCGAAGTTTAATTCCTATGTTGAGGCGTTCTACGTATCCCTGTCCGACGAGGAGTTCGACAAAGCCAGGAGCCAACTCGACGCGATGAAGAAGTGGTACACGGCCTATCTTCGCTGCATCGACGGACTAGAAGGGTCGCCGTCCGTCACCAAAATGAAGAAGAATCAACCCTTGCTGCAGCAGGTTGGAATGAACTGGGGTTTTGATGCCTAGATGATTGACCACTGCGACAAGCGTCTCACGGAAGCCACTTTCAAGAAATATCACGAGTATATCAAGAACATGAAGTGTTTTCCTCCAGACTTTTGGGGTTTGCCTCGTGTCCATCATTCTCTTGTAGAGATCTGCGAGAAGAACCAATTGGAGAATACAGTTGTCGCCTTCTTCAATCACGATGCGGTTCTGCAGATGCGCGCGCTGATTGAGGAGTGCTCCCACCGGGAAATAGAAGCCGCTGACTCACTGCAGCGGATCGACGGGATGAAAACGGACATTTCCGGGTTTATTGTGGAGGACTTGTCGGGCTTCTGCACCTGCTCCAACTATGTGCGCTTTCCCGCTTTCAATCACTCATAGATCGTGCACGTTCTCTCTGTCTGCCAACAATCCCCCTATCGCTCCTCCCTGGATGCCATGATTACCGTCCTCTTATTCTTGCTTCTTCACCCCTAGCAGGTCCGTTCCCTGCTGATTTCGGGCTATAACACCTTCCAGCAGTGCATTTCCTCGTTAGACTCATTCAAGCACTGCAAACTCCTTATCGAGCGTTGGAAGGCGTTCCTACCCACAGCGTATCCTTTTCGTTATTGATTCACCAAAAAGCGAGAGGAATTGCGAGAATGCCGCATTCTCCGAGGAACCCTTTCTGGGAGGGGAGGAACTGCAGCAAATGGCTGCCCTTCTCTCCATGCTCACCACTTTCCTTCACAGCCTGCACGCTGTCGAATCCGCCGATCATCCCGACTTCGCCTCCTCTGCAGCTGCATTCACCGAGCTCGACACCGCCTACACCCAAATCTGCATGTATTCCCTCCTCCAATCGAATCATCAAGTTCGCATCACATCTCGCTCTCACTCGCAGACCTCCTTCCCCATCAGTCCCGCACTCGCCGAGGACGCGTTTTTCCTCCTGCGCGAATCGGCACGACGTCAGGTCCTCGTCGCCCAACCCCTGACTCTCTCCTTCTCTCTTCTTCTCTCCTTTCTTGCCGCCGCTTCCCGCGCCCTCCCCGCCACCGCGCCCTCTGCCGCACCCGCCGGCTGGCTGCAGGTGGACGACCGCACGCTGGTGGGCTTCGACGGGTAAGGACAGAAGCAGGCATCAAGGGCAGGCTCGCGCTGGCTTCGCAGTATCTGCGCGAGATGAGCAGCTCCTTCCCCGACGCCGTTCCCGCCAACGTGTCGACGTCTCTTCAGGTGGGCTCCTTCTCCGCCATCAATGGCAGGACCTTCTCGCTTCCCTCCAACACCGTCTTCTCGCCGCTGCCCAGCCCGCCGTCGCCGCCGCCGCCACCTCAGATTGGGCCTGGCGCTCCTTTTCCCTTTCGCCGAAGGACTACGACGCCGCGATGCGCGAGCCCATCGCCTTTCCCTCCATTGCGCGGCTGGCCTGCGGGGAACTCACCACGGACGACGCGCGGGCGGCGGTGCACGTGGAGGTGTGCGCGGCGTACTGCCAACGCGTGGAGGCGGTGCTGCGCGGCGGGCGGTTCACGGAGTGCGGAGGCTTGTGGCTGAAGAAGGCGGTGCGCGCGATGGCGGAGGAGCTGGTGCGCGTGCTGGGCGACGAGGTGTTCGGGCGGCTGGAGCTGCGGCGGCTGCAGGTGTTCGCGGTGCTGGTGAGCCTGCCGGCGGACGTGCTGGACGTGTCGAGCGTGGCGGGCGTGTGCCAGTCGGCGCAGGTGGAGTTGTCGGAGGAGGAGGTGCAGTCCATTCTATCGCTGCGCGTCGCCGATGTACAATGGCGTGTTTGTTGCAACAAGCACGGGAAAAGTACATTGAACTCATAGAATGGCGTGTTTGTTGCAACAAGCAGGTGAAAAGTGCATTAAACACACAGAATGGCGTGTTTGTTGCAACAAGCAGGTGAAGAGTACATTAAACAGAGCCATCAGCGCGCTTCTTCACGACCGTCAAGCCCATCGACTTGGTGGAGTTGATAATTTGAGAGACGATGCTCTTCAGAGGAATATTCTTCAGGTTGGGGTCCTGCTGCTTCACCTTGGCAATCTCGTAGATCTGCTTCAACGTCACCTCGCCCACGTTCACGTGTCCGGGTTCTGAGCTACGAGGAATCCACCACCGTCACAGCAAACCTGCACTTCTCCACTCCAGCACAGCGCTTCAAAAACCAGGAGGTCTGCGGTGATTTTGTATCAAAGTGGTAGGAGTGGTCGGAATACGCGGTCAGCGTCAACTGAACGGGCACTCCGCTGACATACTGCGAGGTCGCGGCGTTCACTTCCTTGCAAAAGTCCCTCATGTTGATGCCGAGCGGTCCGAGAGCCTAGAGCGTGAGTTAGTGCGGGGCACGCGAACTTGACCAATTGCAGCCGAAGGCTTTGCCTGCTGCGCAGCAATGCGCAGTCTGATGCAAGCAGTCACTATCGGTTTGGACATGATTGATCAATTCGCAGAATGGCTTCAATTGCGGGAGAAAGGAAATGCCAAAACCGGGGCCGTTTTCAGTTTCGCTTTCGTTTCCTTGCGATGGATGACTATCAGAAGGTGGTAAAGACCAAACTCAAGTTCAAGGGCAGTGTCCTCCCGACAAAGGAGAAATCCTCAAAGTGCGTCCTTGTTGCTCGGATCACGGCGTAGGAAGAAGAAGTCGCATAAAGACAAACTGGAGAAGTTCATTGTGAAGCCCGGAGAGGAGAAGGACTATCATCCCGTGGCGGAGGCCGAAGACACTCGCACCTATGCAGAAAAGCGATTTGACGAGCGTCTGAAGAAGAAGGTGGGAGAAACAAATAGTATTCATCTGTAGGAGAAGGACTTCATCGAAAAGCGGTCCAAAATGTCGTATCAGGAAGTGATTGATGTAGATAAGGGTTGCATGGATGAAGAATAGGAAATGAACTCAAAGCTCGAGAAGCTCACCGATCACAATGATATGCCGCGTATCGCTGCTGCTGGCTTAGGATAGTTGGATAGGATGCTTGTTTGTTTCACTCAAGTGGATCGGCTCGTATCTTCCTTGCTTATGAATATGCATAATGTCTGGTGCTATAGAGTATGATAGGGAAGGGAAAGCACGCTATCACACTGTTTCATCCATGGAGAAGAAAGAGGCAAGTGATCCCTCCAAAAACGATACAGAGAGTATGTGCATGTGGAATTTCTGATGATTAGTCTCCCAACTGTAGTAATTCCGCATTGGTATCATAGGTAGTGGGGACGTTGTCAACGCATTACAGGAAAGCATCGGAGCCGTTTCCAGCAATCTCCTTCTTGCCTACAAGAAGATGGCGGAGAACATGCAAAGCAGCATGAGAATGATGTCGAACATGAACACCATGATGGAATGCTTTGTGCTACAGCACCTATATGTTGGTAGACGTCCTTGTGCTCATTGAGAGAGTAGTTCCTTCCGTTCATCCTGAAGGCGAGCACAAGTACTCCCTCTCGATTCAAATCCGTAATGCGTGTGCCTTTCCGTTGAAGGGAGTGTTCATCACCGTGTCTTCGGCTGTATGGGCTATTGACCGTTGACATCCTAGGATAAGGAGAACTCTTCTTGTTCCTTCTTCTCTTCTGAAGAAGAGGAGCCGTTATTGTCATTGCTGCTTCTGACAACTAGATCCTCTCAGTTTCAATCCAGTACATTCGATTTGGATGGGAATGGCTCCCACGCAGTGCAAACCCAAATCGCATTCCATTCTCCCGTTTTATCTCCATACAGCAGTTATCCCTAGTGTAACTTGAATGTCCGCATCGCACTCCCCTCTCCTGGCACCGGGGAGGAGATCTCCGTGGTTCATCATCACTCGATCATCGCCTGTTAACGCATTTCGGCGTAGTTTCTCTTACTGTACTGCATCGTTTGTTGAAACAGACAGACAACATAACGGAACTAACCAGCTCCTTTTCTAAACCAATAAAGACTTTGCACTTCGGACAGAAGTGTCGGCTACGCAATGAAACCAATACGGCACTCCCACGTTTTGCCATTCAGAATGTGCGACATAACGTAAAAAATGCCAATGACGGTGATCCCCGCAATACAAAACGCAATTTCAAAAGTAGTATTCACATGCAGAAGCAGAAACACGAATGCCATGACGGCATACACACCAATCGTAAAGGGAAGTCTACGTATCATCAGCTATCACAGTGACCACATCCAGTGCGTTACGCTTTCCCGAACCTCTGTGCTGATCGCTTCCTTACAGTTTGGGCAATTGATCCGCTTGGATCTGTGGGTGACAGTACAAACGCATGCTCACTTGGTTCCCAAAACGGCCACTTTCCGCAATGTGGATTGCGCGTGCTTTCCTATCAACAGCACGGGTTCTGTGATGCGCAAGGTGGGCAGGTTCGAAAGGAGCTCCGAGCTAGCTGTCCTTCCCAGTCGTCCATTGTCTGTAAGTCATTTCGCGTTTTCGAGCCCACCCTCGTTTTCGAGGACTTTTATCATGTGGTTCTCGGTTGGTGAAGGGGCGGGAGGACCGTCATTAACGCACGCAACCAGTAGGGGGTTGTGGATGACCTGGGCGTGACTCATGATTATTCAACACATACATTATCCGAGCCGCTCATTGCCAGCGAAACAATGAGAACAATCGAGCGACTGAAACGCCCGAAGGCGTTTCATTGTTTCCCACTGACTAGCGTCAAGCATCCCCTAAAGGGTACCCCGCATTTGCCTCAACATGAGTGCTGCGTGAAGGAACAAACAAGCATATTTAAAACCAGCCCTTTCTCGCCTTCTTCGCAAAGTACGCATTGCGTCTTCTCAGCAGCTCCTCGAAGGCCTTCTTCGGGTCGCTCTCTCCCAGAGCCTCCTTCACCGTTGGCTCATTCACCTAACTGACAATCGCTCTCCACTCCTACTCGGAAGAAGGGATTCACCAGCTTCTCGTCGTGCAGGCATGTCGGCGTGGCGGGCTTGCTGCGCGACTTCAGCAACGTGTGTTTGATTCCCCAGCGAAGGTTCTTTGCATCCGCATTCGTCGGCTCGATGCTCATCGCGAAACGAAGCATTTCCTCGCCATTCTCGTGTCCGTGGAAGATGCAGGTCTCCTCCGGGTAGTTCATCAGCTTGTCGTAGATCAGGGAATACAGCATGGAGGCGTTCTCCTGCGGAATGTACCCAACGCCTCCCAGACAAATCGTGTCGCCCGTCATGAGGAAGGGGAAGCCGCTCTCTTCCGTGAACTCGTAGATGAGCGAATCGGGGGTGTGACAAGGAGCGCTGATCACCTTGAACGCGATGTCATCCAGCTCCACACTATCGCCGTCCTTTAATACCTTTTCAACTTCGTGGTTGGACTACGAATGAAGCGAAACTGCCAATCGCACGTCCTCGTACTCTCCTCCGTACACGGGCACTTCCGAATACGACTTCAGCAGTTCACCCAGACCCAAAATGTGCTTCCTAGGCGTTAGGGCGGAATCACGGAGAATACCGGTGGTGGTGGGTGATTGTGATGGCCTTCAGGTTGAACTTGCACGACTTCACCGCGTCGTCGCAGAACTTCGGGTTCGTGGGATCCACGATCAAGGCGTTGTTGCTCTTCATGTTTGAGATGATGTATGCTATTTCGTGAGCATGTTCCGCCTAGTGGCAACTGAAATTGTCTCTCAGCGCGGGAATGGTCAGCACGTTGTATTTCGTCGGAATGGAAGCGGCCTTCGCGAAGCAGCGCACCCCTCCAGCAGCAGGAACGGAACGACGAGCAAGAAGAGACAGCATTCGAATTGTGTGAGTGAGTCATTCCCGTGCATTCGTGCTTGGCACAATCGAGTTCGTTTCCGTACCTTGCATTCTTGTGTTCCTAAGGGGGAATAGAGTGATGTTGGATTATGTACTCAAGTCGCTCCTCATTCTCTCCTCGATCAGTGTCCACTCGTTTCAGGGGATTTTTACATCGGTAACCCGTCGCCTCTTCGTTGTTGACCTCCTTAGCTTTCTCGAGGGAACAATTCCGGATATGAGTTTTCAATCTTCATGTCCTCCCTTATGACCGAAGTAGGAGGTGTTCCCCTGTCGTGTTGTGTAGTTTTTCAAAATGACTGTTTCCTTCGTTCTATTCCACGTGCAGCTCTTCAGAGGGACCACGAAGCGATACAGCTACAGTCTCAGGGACATCTTCCTGTGGAGCATCCCCGCCCTCTTGTATATGATTGCGAACAACCTGTATTTCGTGGTCATCAGTATTTCCGATTCTCCCATCACCCAGCAAGTCTTCGGCTCCCTGGAGATCGTGGTTGTGGGATTGGCCAATGTCTTCGTGCTGAAGAAGCAGTAGTCCTCACCGTTTCCTCTCACCACAGACTCTCCCCCGTGCAATGGGCCTCCCTCCTCCTCCTCACTAGCAGCGTCGCCTCGATTCAGATCGCCAAGTCCGGCACACAGCAGCTCTCCATTCCCTTCCTTCCTGCCTTCCTCACCATTCTGTCCTCCAGCCTCGCAGGCCTCGCGGGCGTCGTGATCGAGAAGCTTATGAAGGGCGTCAAGTCCGTTTCCATTTTCCAGCAGAACCTCTGGCTGAACTTGTCAATCTTCGCGTTTCGCCTGACCCGTAGCTGGGGCGCCCTGCTCAACTTCGTCTGCCTGCTGTTCGAGAACGGCGCGCGCTTCCCGCAGTTCATGTCGCTGCAAGCCTTCAACCCGTACGCCCTGCTGACTGTGGCGAAGTGGTCCCGTGGAGAAGGAGTCATCAGTAGCACGGTGCTGATGGGTCTGATCACGGTGGGCATTCTCAAGTACTTGTCCTCCGTCGTGAAGTCCTTCACTTCGTCTGCTTCGCTGGTGATGACTTCGATTCTGTCTTCGCTTCTCCTCGGCGTGGAGTTGAAATATCCTTCGGGGATCCATTCGGCGCCTTGACCCCACTGCCGCGTTCTACCTCGCCGTCATCAATCTCTCCATCTCCATGTACCTCTACAAGACCTACCCTCCTCCTCCCCCCAAGAAGGAGGCGATCATTCAAGAAACAAGTCCTGTAGCAGATGCCATTGAGCTTTCTGAGCTCTCTGAGACAGAGGAACCTTCAAATCCGAAAGAGCTTGAAGCGCACAAGGAAGACGTCCTTTATGTGAAATGGCATGTTTGTAAACAAAACACCGATTGACCTAAACCAGGGCAACATAGTCCGAAAACTCTTCAGAGGAGGCAACCCCCGACACAAGAAAAGGATGATGCAGCAGTTCATTCGCTGTCATCCTGTCACATGGCTGCTCCTCAGACCCCCACTCCACGCCTACTTTGATCTGAAGACAAGCATCACAAAAATCGAGCAGGTCCGAACTCCAACGCTCTGGCTCCAAAACTGGATAATGCTCTTCTTCTTCGGCAATTACAAAAAACGCCTGCACTTCAGCCTCTCCCTCCAATCCCACATTCTGAGGTGACATTGATACATAGGGAGCATCTCCATTCACGAGTTCGAGCAACACAATTCCCACACTCCAAATATCCGCAGCAAATCCGTACAACTCGCCGCGCACGACTTCGGGAGCCATCCAGTTGAGCGTTCCAGACCAGGAGTCTCGCCACGGGATCTACACGTGAACGCCAAAAATGGGGGGCCACTAACTGGGTGAGACAGGAGGCGCTTCCGAAGCCAGCCAGTTTGACCACGCCATCCGAAACCAGCATATTCTCGCATTTGATGTCACCGTGCAGGCAGCCGTGAGAGTGAATGTACGCAAGAGCAGCAACGCAGGAACGAATAATGTACTTTATTATTGGTTCAGGAAGAAAGGAAGATTTCGAGATGATTGACACTACACTCGTCTTCATTTCCTCTGTGACAAGCTACGGTGAAGAGGAGGCAGGGAGGCTACGTAAATAGCATTCTTACACCAAAAACAGTCAACTACAGGAAGGATGTTATCGTGATGCAACGAAGAGTGGATGATGCACTCGTTCGACACACGAAAATCCTCAGAAACACCGTTGACTGCAGAAAACGACTTGAGTACGACCCTCTTTCCTTCACAATTGAAAGCATGATACATGAGATGGTGAGAAGCACATCGAAAAACGTGAAGGTGCTGGTAATACTCTGAGATGTGCTTCACGTGCCTAATTACAACTACTCCTCAGCACTGTCAGTCTACCGCTACAGTTGTCCTCGGCAGTCTTCCATTCGTTATCGTCTACCAGATACGAATAGTAGCAGTCCGAATATAGCATGAAACACGATAAATCACAGGCTGTTCTGTCCGTAGTCTTCGACACGTCCGACGATGCTACAGAGTCCATATCCTCGAAGGACATCAGAGAATCCCTTTCCCTTCTACACATGAGTCCGGTTTGAGGCCATTCACCTCTTTGGCAACTTTGGCGCTTCTGGGTCCAGCGCCAGCAAGGGGCAAATAAGGCAATTACCTACCGCGTTCGATGTACCTAAACAGTCTTCGTTGACTGGAAAGTCCGGTTCACTGCTATCAGACAACGACATTTGGGTCATTGGCATGCAGCAGTCGTGCAAAGCGCAATAGCAAGGGCTACAAAGAGGTTTTTGTTGTGTGATTTGATAACCGTTTCACCCAGTGGTCAAAATAGCCCCGAGTTCTGGAGTCCTTCCGTTTTTCGGCACTCTTTGCATCATGAGCATCCGGGAAGATGTAGTTTGCGTTGCACTCAAATCAGGGCTAGATTGACTGCTTCTGCCACATCGAACGAAGCGTGGAGGATCGCTCGAGTGCGTACGTCCGTATTCTCAGTCATGTCCGGGATGGCGATGCGTATGACAAGTAGTTAGTGAACGGCTCCATTCGAATGCTCGATTTCGTCGATGAGTGCACGGGACTCAACGCGGAGGATGATTCGGTCCGCCGCCGCTCCGTTCTTCTGTTCCGGAAACTCTTTGGGGAAGAATCCCTCCAGTATGACGATCCCACGATACAAGTGTTCTTTGACTTCTTCGTCAAGCGACTGAGCGACTTCAATGTCACGGAAGAAGTTCTGAGAACGCTCCTTGCTATTTCCAGTCATCATCCCGCCGTTGGAGAGGTCTGCCTCTGCTCTGTTCGTTTATCTGTAGCAGGCAGCACAGGGACTCCTTACATTCCTCTCGACAAATATCAAAGTGGGCACATTCAAGTATTCCTGCCGCAAGCTTGTGTATGCCTTGATTCTTCCCCTCCTCCAGTCGCCGTCGCTTTACGAGAACCAGGACGATACGGTGAAGGCGGTCGTGAACGTAATCTCGACTCTTCCCTTCGATTGTAGATTGTGGAGAACGAAAAGGATCCTCGTGGAGTGGTTCAGGTTTGCAAGATCCTGGAGACGGCCTTGCAGCGCTTCACCGCCATTTCTGGCAATTCGCTCAATGATCTCGTCATGCTCGGTATTTCCTACTTCCCCGTCACCTACATCACACCGCCTCTCATTTCCGGCAACATCGACATCGTCACTTCCGTACATGCCGCCCTTTGCCTCCATCCTAGGACGAGGTCAAAACCGCGGTTATTTCCGTCCTCACCGCCTCTCGCTCCTGCATCCCTCTCGTCCTCCCCTTCCTCGAGACCTCTCTTCGCGACTCCAGCCCCAACAGCAAATCCCAAGCCTCCTTCGCCCTGCTCAAAATCGCCCAGATTTTCGGCTGGTCGCGTCACATGACGCCCACGGCGTGTATGACCAACGGAGAGGAGAGTCGCTGGTGCATGCTGCTGTTTGTGGGCGCGGCGCGGGCGGGTTAGGCGTAGGAGGAGTTTCTTCAGAGTGCCGCTGGGTCCGAGGAGGAGAAGAACCTGCTGGCGGCACTAGCGGCCATGGCTGGCGGAGACAGCGGCGCGTGGGGGGCTCACTGGGCGCGGCTGGCGGTGCAGGCCGTGCTGAAGGCGCCCGTGTCGCCCGAGAGTCCCCACCTTTGTCAGGTGCTGCGGCTGTGTTGTCTGAGTGGTGATGGGAATGGTGATGGGAGTGGTGATGGGAATGGTGATGGGAATGGGGGAAGAAACAACAGAGCGGAGGTGGTGGGGGCGCTGCGCGAGGCGCTGACGACATCCACCGACCGGGACATCCAGTAGACTCACCGAAGGAGTTTCATCCTAGAGAGGGCTTGCTGAGCGCTTTGTGCGCCGTGCTGCTGCCTTGGTCTCTGCCCGAAATCCGGACTTTCTTCTCGCGGGACGTGCTCGAGCGATTCCGTGACATGACGAAACCGCTGCTGCCCAGTGAAACGGCCTCCATCCCGCAGGACAAAATCCTGCTGTTTTTGGTCCTCTCTTTTCCCTCCTTTCATCTCTAGGGATCCCTTCTCTTCTCTATTCTTCTCGACGAAACGCCCTCGGAACACAATTTCATTTCCCTCCTTTCCCTTCCTCTTGCCGCCAACCCGGATTTGCCCCATCTCTTTTCCCTCCTTCTCGAATCGCGGGGAAAGCCGCTTCTTCTCCAGGCCATGTTCACCCTGCTGGAAAAGGAAGATCCCCGCGAAACCGAAGCCGCCGCCGAACTTCTCACCTCCATTCTGAAACTCCCCTATGACGCATCCGTCGCCTCCTGCTTCCAACAAGCCCTCCTTTCCCAGCTCGACCCGAATTCCCGCCTTCTTCTGTCGAAGCGCCTCCTCCACACACTCTCCCTCCAACCGTCCCACGCCCTCCTCTTCTCCCCTCTGCCCCAGCTGGCCCTCGCGCAGCTGCAGCCCAGTCCCACGCTGCTTCTCCAGGCCGTGTTCGCGCTGCTGGGGCTGGCCAGGGGACAGGAGCGGGAACTCCTCGCCTTCTTGGCGGGAACCAAAATACAGGCGATTTCCGACCTGCAGGCGTTACTGGCGTGCTCGGACCTGTCGGCGCTCGTGAGCAAAATCGAGGCGATTTGCGCCGATTCCACAAATCGGGCGTATTCTGCGATCCTGATACGGTTTGTGCTTCACTACTCCGCTATTCCCGCGGAAACGCTGATCGCCGCCATTTCCCCCGATTTCGCCACGCTTCTGTCCATGGATGAAACGCTCCTTCGCGAGTGGATCCAAAATCACCCCTTTTTCGGGAGCGTTTCTTCTTCCTCCTTCCTCCTCTTCCAAGAGTGCCTCTATGACCCGATTCTGACCCATAGAGTGATGGCGGACCCCATTCTGTACCCTCTCCCCAAGCGGCAGCAGCTGCTCGCCTGGCCGCTTCTGTCCCTCACCGCTTCCTCCACGCCCGACCAGCTCGCCGCCGTCGAAGGCCTTCTCGCCGCCTCCGCCATTCCCGTATCCCTGCCGCCCGCCGACGCGGAGCGCATACTTGCAGTGCTGCAACAGGACTCGGGCGAGGCAGGCCTGCTACTGGCGCTGCGCCTGCTGGGGGCCATCGACGCGTCGGAGCCGGCCTTCGCGCAGCAGCAAATGCGTGTGGTGGTGGTGGTGGTGGTGAGGTGGGGGTGTGATGCATAGGCCCTGACACAGAAGAAGGCGGTGGTGGCAGCGTTGCGTATGACGGAGCGACTGCTGCGGCATAACGCGGGGGTTGTCACGGAGTATCTGGAGTCCGTCATTCCCGCGGTTCTGGACATTGTTAGCGATGGGAAGGAGAAATCAGAGAAATCGGAGAAACTGGATTTGGAGAAACCGGTGCGGCAATTGCTAGGACTGAAGGTGCTGAAGACCATGACGGACCTGCCGCTGGCCTCCGTGTTCAAGTACACGGGCGGTGTGGCGAGGGGCCTGCTTCCGCTCCTGGACGATGATCAGAGGGTGATTCGCGAGTATGCGGCGCGCGTGCGGAATCTGTGGCTGATGATCCACTACCGCTGTTTGTTAACAAACAGACCCATTTGGGTTGCAAAAGGGAGTTGATGTCAAACATGTTCATCATGGATGCCATTTCGCTCTGTTTCAGCGTCAGCGCAGGCCCCTCCTTCTCGAACGCGTCCTCGTCGCTATCGCGGTTGATTTCCAGGTCTTGTGTCGGTAATGGAGGGAGTTCCAGCAGTGGAGTCTTCTTGCTGGCTCGAGGCTTCTTTGTCGTCTTCGTCGTCTTCTCTGCTTTATTGCCCCGCTTTGCCGACTTCTTGGAAGAAAAGGACCCATAGGGCCTTCCCGGGCCACGAATCACCCGGATTTCGGGAGTGAGCACGGTCTGGTCCTGCAGCTGCGCTTCGGAGGGAAGATTGCGTGAGAGGAAGGGCTGAGCGGGCGCCTTTCCCCGCACTCTCCCGTGATTGCCATTCTCGTGCAGATTTGAAAACACCTGCGTGAGAAACGACTGACTGTTCGTTGCCGCGGTCTTCTTGCATTGGTGTGGCCGGAGAATGATCAATCCCCCTGTACTCCGCTTGTGAATGAGAGACAGGTTTATATGCTTGCGGAACACCTCGCCGGGGAACGAGCGGCATGCGTTGTAGAGATAGTAGCTCTTCTCTTCATCCGTGAGCACTGCCGCTCTTCGCTTTCTCGCCGGGACAGGCTTCTCCGTCGTGACTTTTATCGGCTCTGTTTCCTTCGGTTTGGCAGGAATGGGCGCAGGCTTAGGCTGCACGATTTCCATCGCAATCACCGGTTTGGGCGCCTCGATTTCGCCACGTAATAACTGGTATCTAGCCGTGAAAATGGAGACCAACACATACAACGCATCCACGCGTTTGTCCAGCTCCAAATCCTCCTTACGGTTCAACAGGACTTGCATGCTGAAAGGGAGCGAAAAACAAACCGTGTGTGTGGAATACTGCGCCGCCTGTTCTGCCGCCCCGTTTCATGCTAGCAATGCACGGACATGTTCCAGCAACAAACACGGAGCATAAAAGAAACAACCCCCTTACTCCTTCACCTCCACACTGTCTCCGTGATTCCTGATTCGGAGCTTTCCACTGCGCTTCAGCTTCTTCAGCTCGCTCTTCTCCTCGGTCGTAATGCGCGTAATCGACAGCCTGTTGTTCACGATCTCCATGTTGAAGTCCTTCATATCTGAGATGTTACCGGCATCATCGTCACGCTCGAAGCTGTCAAGCGTGATCTTGTAGCCCTTCGGACGTCTCCTCTCCATCTCCTCCGCGGTCGGCTCTCCCTTCACGGGGTGGTGCGGCTGAACCGAGGCGTCGATTCCGAGTTTCTGTCTGTTCATGGGGATGTCATAGATGGCCTTCTTTCCAGGGTACTACTCGATTACTCCCGATCTGTAAAAGCACCAGGCAATTTCGCATGTATCCAGGACGCACGGTGACGATTTCGCCCTTCTTTCCCAAGTTCCAGACGTCCTCCATGAGGATAATGGGAACCGACTTGCTAGCTGTGATCCCTCCCGAGTGCGGCAAACGTGACGGTCCGAACAAAGGCGAATTGGGGTCGAAGACTAGCAACCGATCTACTCCACTCATGTTCCCTCCCTTCCCGTACCGAAGAACCTGCATTCGACGTTCCAGAAAGCTTTATTGCCGCATAATCGATTGAGGCACAAAAACGTGACGTTTTCTGGAATCGGCAGTTGAAATGGATTCTACTGTTTCTGTGCTGCAACAAACAAGAGTGAGAAGCACTTAATGGGGGATGTACTGACTCAGAGCGCCCACATCTACACATCAGCCAGAGGAGCAAGAAACACCATCACTGTAGTCCCAGTTCACATGCCTGGCAACATACGACGGCATGAAGACCTTCTTGAGCTTCGGCATTCCTATCCCTCACATCATCGCACCATCTCCACTCGTTAAAACCACCTCGTAGCAGTATTCAAACGTGCCATTGCCATCCTCCTCAGTCCCAAACTCCAGCGTCGTCAGCTTCGGCATGTCTATTCTTCACTATTCCCTCCATCTCACACCTGCAATGTACACCTCGTTGTTCTCGTACCAGCGGCGTTCGCCCTCGAACGCGCACGCCCCCACGAACAGCGACTCCAGCACCGGCAAATCTACGCCTCACCCACGCCCGCCTCGCCGCACCACTGATGACGTGATTGCCTCCCAATTGGAAGCAGCCAGCGCCGATCACCACACTTCGCAGCGCCGGGAATCCTGCTCGTCACAATGCCCGTACGCCACTACCCTCCAAATGCAGCTCCGCGTGGAAGAAGGATCCGCAGAAGTGCGCGGACTCGCGCGAGCCGATCGTGAGCGTCTCCAGCGCCGGCAGCTTCTCGAGAGAGAAGCCAGTGTAGTTGGTGCAGCAGCACCCGCCGATCGTCACCTGCTTCAGCGCGGGACACGCCGCCACGCGCAGCGTGCCGTTGGGCATCTCCTCGCTCACCTCATCGGCGTACGAGAAGCAGCCCTCGCCAAACTTCAGCTCCACCAGCAGCGGCAAGCCCTCCACAATCACCTCCTTCACTCTCTTGAACGACTGGTTCCCGATCACGATGCGCGTCACCTTCTTGTACGCTGAAAAGTTCAGCTTCTTTGTCTTCGTGTACGCCTCACAACCTGCATCGACCACCAACTCTGTCAGCGTTTTGCCCAGCGATCGCAGCTCGCTCAAACTGTGGATA
>ERZ827156.707-NODE-707-length-45522-cov-23.568544_pt1 | contig 45522 bp, 46 predicted proteins | sample MGYA00519919_ERZ827156 | MGnify/ENA primary metagenome ERZ827156 (study PRJEB31778, sample SAMEA3449269) | human gut metagenome | biome: human gut; feature: human-associated habitat; material: faeces | place: United Kingdom | collected 2010/2012 ... | reverse complement strand
GTGATGTGCTGCGCTTTTTCTACTTTGTGATCTAAGAAACGGAGGTATATGCTATAGCTGTTATTGCCTATCAATACCGCGGTGAGCTGGTGGATCAGATCCATCGGGGACATATCGCGGTAACGGATCACACAGGCCGGATACTTTGGAAGCTCGGTGATCCGGAACGTCTTACGTTTGCCCGCTCTTCCGCCAAGCCCCTTCAGGCAATTCCCGTGGCAGAGAGCGGTGCGCTGGAGCATTATGGCATTACCCCGCAGGAGCTGGCCGTCATCTGCTCCTCCCATAACGGGGAGCCCTTTCATGTAAAGGCTGTGGAGAGCATTCTGCACAAGGCAGGGCTCTCCCCCGATCAGCTATGCTGCGGGGCAGAATACCCCATGTATGTCCCTGCCGAGGACGCCTTGAAGATTGCCGGTATTCCCCGGGCGCCCATCTACTGCGACTGCTCCGGAAAGCACGCCGGTATGCTCATTACCGCCCGCCATTTCGGGGAGTCTTTGGAGAACTATACTGCATTGGAGCACCCTGTTCAGCAGCGTATCCTCTCGGTGTTCGCTGAAATGTGCGGCGTAGAGACCTCCGAAGTCCAGTTGGCCGTGGACGGCTGCGGCGTTCCGGTCCACGCGCTGTCCCTTTACCGGCTGGCACAAGGCTACGCCCGTATGTCTCTCCCCACGCTTTTCGCCCCCACCCGGGCCGCTGTCATCCGGCGCATCACGTCCGCCATGACAGCACATCCGGAAATGGTGGCAGGGACCGATCGCATCTGCACGCAGCTGATGGCCGCCTTCGGCGACCGCATCTTCTGCAAATCGGGTGCCAGCGCATTCTATGCCGTGGGCATCAAAGATAAGGGGATCGGCATTGCCCTCAAAATGGAGGACGGCGCCTCCTCCATCGTCCCGTATGCCATCCTCTCGGTTCTCACCCAGCTCGGCGTCATCACACCGGAGGAAGCCTGTTCTCTGCCCCGCTATCACGACAAAAGCCTTTACAACAACCACCATGCCGTTGTGGGCCGCACGGAGCTGGCCTTTCAACTGGAGCCGTTCTGCTAACGGCAAGGACTGCACGCAAAAACAGAGCGCATCTGTCCTCTTGCCAGAAAGTAGCATAAACAAAGCCACCCGCTTGGCAGGTGGTTTTGTTTATGCCGGCATGGCACTCCGGATAAAGCGTTTTCCCGATTTCCGGGCATAGGTCGAATGGTATGCTCTTGCGAAGGCGCACAGCTTCGCGGTCATACTCTCATGTGATTCGATCATTGTTATACCTCATATAAATACAAAAATCCCGTCTGTTCAAAGAATGTGACTTCTTGAAACAGGCGGGATGTATGATTTCTGCAACTTATCGGACTGCTGTGCGCAACACGACAAGCGGTGACACCGCAGATGCTTCCGCCCGGCGAGAGACGGGTGAATGATACGCGAAGACCGAGATAGCTCTTTGTAAGCTGATCAATGGGCGTTGGCAAAGCCTTACAACCCCAACAACTGGGCAAACCGCGTATTCCGCCCCTTCATGCAGCGGCTTCATCGGGAGCATCCCCGACATACCTGAGCTTTCACCCCACGAGCTGCGTCATACCAGAGACACTCTTTGGATCGCACAAGGCATTGATCCCTACATGGTAGCACGACTGCTGAGACACAGCGGCCTGAAGATGCTCACCAGGATGTATGACCACACCAGCACTGAGACACTTCGCAAAGCGCTCTTGGGAGCCAGACCTGCCGCAGGACCAAAAAAGGGAGAGTTATAAAAGGCAACTCAATAAGGGATTTATAATCCTGTAAAATATCGGCATAGTCGTAACCCTCGGCTATGCCGTTTTTACGTTACTTGGAATATGTATTTCCTCAACGAAGTTGAAGATAACTTTTATCTTCTTGGTATTCCTATGTTTGCTGAAAATAGAGACGATTCACAACAATCCAATGACGAACTTTTAAAGCTATTTTTATCGGCTAAGCAAGTAGAAGGCTGCTCAGAAAGGTCATTGAAATATTACAGAACTACTCTATGCTAAGATGATTGCAAAAATAGATAAATCTGTAAGACAAGTTGAAACTAATGATATCAGAGCGTACATTTCGGATTACGAAAATGAAAGTAATGCCGGAAAAGTGACACTTGATAATATCAGAAGAATCATTTCAAGCTTTTTGCATGGCTTGAGGATGAGAATTATATTGTGAAAAGTCCTGCAAGAAGAATCCATAAGATAAGAGTTAGTATCCAGACGAACAGCCTGCATGGCGGCATGGCCTTCAGCATTGCAGATGGTGCGCTGCCGGATGGTCTGATGCTCAAGTCCAACGGCCAAATTTACGGTATCCCGACAAAGACAGGCGAATTTGAATTTACCGTTAAGGCCGTGTACAACAAAAATGAAAAGGCCGCCTGTAGACCGCTCTTTTGTGGATGCGCTTGAGAAAACTGTGAGCCTCATGGCGAGTGTGTGTCCTGACATTGCTGCTGAAGGTCGGTTTTTCCCGATGATTTTTCTTTGTCAGGCTGTGCAATATGTCGGCACTCGTACCCCGCACTTCCGCCAGAGTTTCTCTGCCTCGGCGAGAAAGCCATCATACAGGTCATCAGAATTGCAAGCTCACAGGATAGCTTTCCCGTTATGGGTTTTTGCGTTTACCCTCGGTTTTCCAACAATCTTTCCAACAAATGCCCTAAATCCACGCAAAACACCCCGGTATGCAATAAAACGCACTAAAACAAGGAGAATCTCCAATCCCTTGTAACACAAGAGATTGGAGGGGGTTATTCGGTATGAGTGGGCACGCCGCAAAAGCGTCCACGGCTTTTTGGTAAGGATGAGGTCGGCGGTTCGAATCCGCCCAGCAGCTCCAAGACAAAACCGCCTTTTGGGCGGTTTTTTGTTTTGGCAAGCTGCGCCGCGGAGTCGAAATTTATCCCCCCTTGCGGGGGAAATCTGCCCAACAGCTCCAAAAAAGTCCTGTTTTCTCTCGAAAACTGGACTTTTTCTTTGTTTTTCGACCGCTAAAATGCACAGAGATCGGCAGGCAGAAACGCTATAGAATGCTCGTTTATTTCGTTATTATCACCAAAGATGCGCCCGCTTTTTGATAGATATTATTTATTGCGGGGCGCTTGGATCCGTGCTATACTAAGAGAGAAAAGTTTTAGGAAAATGTTTTCGCCGGAGGGTGCACATGACCATACACGAGCTTGCGCAGTTGGCGGGCGTCTCGATCTCGACGGTCTCTAAGGTGATGAACAACCGGGATGCCGGGATCAGCGCAGAAACGAAGCAGAAGATCCAGCGTTTGGCAAAGCAATACAACTATGTACCCTACGGCACAAAGATCAACAGCGGGCCATCGCACCTGGTGGGCATATTGATGGGCCAGGACACAAATTACGCGCTGCTGACGGGCATTCTGCAGCAGGTCCGCAGCCGGGGCTACAGTGCCATCGTCTGCAACTGCGCCGCAGCGGACGAGGAGCTCCAGAACTACGAGGTACTGCTGTCACATCATGTTGGCGGCCTGATCTGGAGCCGCGGCAGTGACTCCGCAGCAAGAGAGCGGCTGCTCTCTGACTGCAGCATACCCTATGTTCTGCTGGACGAGGAATTGCCGGAGGAGCAGGGGTGCTTCTTCTCTTACCGTCAGCTGGCCTATGAAGCGGCGCAGAAACTGGCGGAGGCCGGTCACCGCAAGATCGCCTGTGTATTTGGGCAGACAGACGCCGTCAGCGAGCGCATCTGCGATGGCGTCAGGAGGTGCCTGCAGGCGTATGGCACGCAGGTGGGCGACGACAGCTTCGTGCCGGCAGCTCGCTGCGACGCGGCCTGGCTGCAAAGCCACACGGCGGTTATCTGCGCGGATCACCCATCCACCAGCGCCGTCGCAGAGCTGGCTCACGGGATCGGCCTGAGAATACCGCAGGACCTGTCCATGATCACACTGTGCCAAGAACCGTGGAAGATCGACGGCGCGCCCATCACGCAGCTGAAAAAGCCCTATGAGGCGTTTGGCATCTACGCAGCGGACAGCATCGTGGATCGGATAGAAGGAAGGCCGCATACGGCGCCATTTCACGCCCCGGCCCTGTTCGATGCGTCAGAGAGCATCCTGCCTCCGAAGCACGAGCGAAAGCAGATCGTGGTGGTGGGCGCGGCAAATATCGACACGCTGATCTCCGTAGACCACCCTCTGGAGGTGGGCAAGACCATCGGCATCCGGCACCGGGCGATCATGCCCGGCGGGAAGGGCCTCAACCAAGCCATCGGAGTGGCCCGCCTGGGCGCCGCCGTCCGGCTGGTGGCCTCACTGGGCCGGGATTACGACGGCCACAGGATATTGGATTACCTCCACGAAAACCGGATAAGCACCGACGCCTGCCTGCTGCACGACAACACGCCCACCGGGCATGCGTATGTCTATAACCAAAAGGATGCCGCCTCCAGCATTTCCGTCTACGACGGGGCCAACGGGCTGCTGTGCGCAGATGATCTGGAGCGGAACCGGCAGCTGTTTGAGGGCGCGTCCTATTGCCTGCTGCAGACGGAGATCGACCAGAGCACCGCTCTTTACGCAGCCAAAATAGCCCACGAGCACGGCGTAAGGGTCATCCTCAAGCCCTGCGTGGTGGAGGCGCTTGACCCGGCCTGGAGCGGCCTGGCGGACATTCTTGTGCCCAACAGCAAGGAAGCGGAGAAGCTGCTCCCGGGCTGCGGGACCCCCGAAGAACAGCTGGTCGAGTTCGCTTCACGAGGCTTCCGGACCGTTATCATCACCCGCGACGAACAGGGGTGCCTCCTGCTGCACGACGGCGCGCGCTACCGCTTCCCGGCAGCCCGGGTCGCCGCCGTGGATACAACGGGCGCGGCGGACGGATTTATTGCGGCGCTGGCCGTCTATCTGGCGCAGGGAGCGTCATTGCTCACGGCGATCCCGTATGCCAACTGTGCGGGGGGGCTGTCCACCACCCGGTACGGCGTACCGCCGGCGCTTGTAGGCCGCGACGAGCTGGAAATATACTATTCAGAGCATCAGAAAGAGCTCCAAGGTGTTGAACTATGAAGATACTTGTGCTTGGCTCCATGAATATCGACAAGATCTATCGCGTCCACGATTTCGTGAAGTCAAAGGAAACGATACATGTGTGCTCCCTGGACACGTCCTTTGGCGGAAAGGGCTTCAACCAGGCCATCGCGCTGGCCCGCGCAGGCAGCGCGGCAGCATTTGCCGGCATCATCGGCGCCGATGGTGAGCGCTTTGCGGAATTGCTGGCCTGCGAGGGCATCGACACCACACATCTCAAGCGCTCCTCCTCCGCCAACGGCCATACCATCATCCAGGTCAACGACGCGGGCGAGAACTGCATCATGGTAGCCGCCGGCGCCAACGCGGAGACGGATGAGACGTATATCCGCAGCGTCCTCTCGCAGACCGCGCCGGGCGATTGGGTACTATTGCAGAATGAGATCGCCAACGTGGACTATGCCATTGAGCTTGCCCATGTATGCGGCCTGCATATCGCGCTGAACCCGTCCCCCTTCGAGGAAAAGCTCACCCACTACGCGCTGGACAAGGTCCAGCTGCTGCTGGTGAACGAGATCGAGGGTGCAGGTCTGACCGGCACCGACGACCCCGTCCGGATGCTCCGCGCCTTGCGGCAGCGATACCCGCAGGCCGGCGTCCTGCTCACCTTAGGTGAGCGCGGCGCCCTGTTTGCGGATACATCCGGCGCGGAATACCGCACGGACAGCGTGCCGTGCACCGTGTGCGATACCACGGCTGCCGGCGACACTTTCACCGGCTATTTCCTGACGGAATACCTGCGGAGCGGAGATGCGGCGGCAGCGCTGACCATCGCGGCCACGGCCAGCTCGATCGCTGTATCGCACCCCGGCGCGGCCGCGTCGATCCCCGTCCGGTCGGAGGTGCTGGCGTGTCTCGATACACGCCGCTGAAGGAGACTAATTTTGCGGATCGCAGATTAGATAAAACACAAAAGGAGAAAGAACATGAAAAAGTGTATCAGCATGCTGCTTGCCCTGGTGCTGGCCGTGTCGATGCTGGCCGGCTGCGGCAGCAAGGACAACGCGTCCAAGTCCGACACAGGCAGCGACGGAAAGACCATCCGCGTTTTGACCCACATGGACGGCAGCTTCAATGCGGTCAAGGATGCCTTTGAGCAGGCCACCGGCATCAAGCTGGAGATCGACGTCTGCTCCTATGAGGAACTGAACGACCAGTACGAGGTGCTGCTGAGCTCCAAGTCCAGCGAGTACGACGTGATCTGCCCGGACGGCCCCAACGTAGCCGCGTATGTGAGCAGAGGGTACATCGCACCGCTGAACGAGTATTTCACCAACGATGAGATCAACGCCTTCAGCCAGGCGCTGGTGGCACAGGGCACCGTGGACGGCACGTTCTATGCCGCGCCTCTGGGCGACAGCTGCACGGTCATGTATTTCAACAAGGACCTGCTGAAGGAAGCCGGCGTGGAGTGGGATTTCGACCAGTATGACGGCGTGAATTCCCGCATCACCTGGGAGAAGGTCATCGAGCTGGCCACCGAGGTGACCGCAAAGCTGGATCCGGACGGCTCCAAGGGCATCACCCCCGTGGAATTCGGCCAGGCCAGCCAGGTCTACATGATGAACGTGCTGCCCAACAGCCTGGGCGGAAAGAACATCAGCGATGACGGCCTGAGCGTGGACGGCATCCTGAACAGCGAAGCGTGGACCCAGGCGCTGACCTGGTACCAGGACAACGTGAACAAGGGCGTTTTCTCCCGCGGCATCAGCGGCATGGACGGCTACAACAACTTCTACGCCGGTAAGTCCGTGTTCATCCTGATGACCACCGACTCCTACAACTACGCGCTGTACGGCGGCATGACCCCCGAAAACATGGGCTACACCTATCAGCCCTGCTTCGAGGGCCACGAGGACCAGGTCGCCACTGCCTGCGGCAACTGGACCTGCGCAGTGAACGCCTATTCCGAGAACAAGGCCGAGGCGGCCGAGTTCGTCAAGTGGATCACCTACGGCGAGGGCAACGATCTGTTCCTGACCTCCGAGAGCATGGTGCCGAACATGGCCAGCCGCTACACGGACGCGCTCATCGAGAAGGTCCCCACCCTGGCCATGGCCCGCGTGGAGTCCGGCGTCACCTCCGTGGTCCGCGCTGTGACCCCCGGCTTTAACGAGTACGCCAATGCCGTGGGCACCATGTGGGAGGACATCCGCAACGGCGCAGATATCCAGTCCACCGTGGCCAGCACCATCAGCGAGCTGGACAGCGCCCTGGAATACTACAAATAAGCCGGAGCATACTGCTTTTCCCGGCACGGTCATTCGAATTTGCAAGACGGACACTGTGCGGCACAGGCCTTTGTGCCTGTGCCGCACAGGTGCTATCATACGGTGATGGGATAACGGTGTCATGACTATGTTACAAACAAAAACCAGCCATTCGTGGAAAAAACAGCTTCCGTATATGCTGATCCTGCCGGCGCTGCTGTTTGCGCTGGTCTATCGCATTTACCCGATCTTCTACTCATTCTACCGGGCCTTCCACTACAAGGGCGAGCTGTCGCTGCAGACGTATATCAACCTCTTCAGTGATACTAATTTCTGGTCGTCCTTCTGGATCACGATCAAGATGAACCTGATCATGATCCCCCTGCAGATCGTTATTTCTTTTATTTTGGCACTTCTGGTCAATGCTTCGCTGCGCGGGATAGGCGTTTTTCGCAGCCTGTATTATCTGCCGGTCACTATCTCCATGCCAGTGGCCGCCATCTGCTGGAGCATGATCTTAAATTATAACAGCGGCGTGGTCAACAGCCTGCTGACCAGCCTGTTCGGCGTCCAGCAGCAGGGCTTTTTCAACGACGCGAGCCAGGCCCTCTGGTGTGTGATCCTGCTGTGCACCTGGAAGGGTTGCGGATACTGGATGATGTTCTTTTTGGCCGGGCTGAAGGGCATTGACCCCTCGCTCTACGAGGCCGCGACCATGGACGGCGCAGGCTTCTTCCGCCGGCTGTTCAGCATCACCATCCCCATGCTGCGCAAAACGACGCTATTCGTAACGGTGGCGAATACGTCCATCAACCTGCTGCTTTTCGCCCCGATGATGCTGATCACCGGCGGCGGCCCCAGCGGGACCACCAACGTGCTGATGTACGAGGCCTACAAGCAGGCCTTCAAGTACGGCAACTACGACAAGGGCTCCGCGATCACCAGCATACTGGTCGTGCTGATCCTGGTGGTGGTATTCCTGCAGTTCAGGCTGATGGATGAGAAAGATTGAGGTGATCCTGCGTGAGAAAGAAAAGTTGGAAAACCGTGCTGCTGATCATCACCCTGCTGGTCATCCTGGTGCTGGCGCTGTTCCCCATCCTGTATCCGCTGATGTCCTCCTTCCGGACGGATAAGGAGATCTACGAATACTCAATGCCCTTCCAGCTGCATACGCTCTGGCCGGTCAGCTGGACGCTGGACAACTACAAGCTGCTGTTTACCGAGTACCATTTCGGCCGCTATCTGCTGAACACGCTGTTCGAGATCGGCGTCATCATCCCGCTGACGATCCTGATCTGCTCGCTGGCGGCGTTTGCCTTCACCTTTTACAATTTCCGCGGCAAGAAGGCCCTGTTTGCCCTGTTTATGGTGACCTTCATGATCCCGGCAGAGTCCATTGCCCTGCCCATGTACCAGCTGGTAAACAGCATGCACATGGTCAACACCTACTGGGCGCTGATCCTGCCGGCGCTGGCCAACGGCCTTACGCTGTTCATGTTCACCCAGTCCTTCCGCGACATACCGCCCAGCCTGCTGGAGGCCGCGCGGATCGACGGCGGCGGCTGGTGGACCTGCTACTGGCAGGTGGTGATGCCGCTGTCCAAGGCGATCATCGTAGCCATGTGCCTGATGACCTTCGTCAACGAGTGGAACAACTACCTTTGGCCGCTTCTGGTGGCACGGCTGGATAATGTAAAGACCGTCACCATCGCGATCTGCGCCTTCAAGGAGGAAAATGTGACCCACTGGAGCATGATCTACGCCAGCTCCATGTTCTCAGCGCTGCTGCCCATCTGCATCTTTCTCCCCTTCCAGAAGTATTTCGTGCAGGGCATCACCAGCAGCGGCGTTAAGGGCTGACCGTGTTGGAGGAGCAGAGAATGAAAGGTCTGTTTCGTGCGGACGGCCCGCTTGTAGAGAGCCTGGGGAAGGCGGCGGACGCGGTCCTTCTGAGTCTCAGCTGGCTTTTGGCCAGCCTGCCGGTGGTGACGATGCTCCCGGCCGCGGCGGCGCTTTACCGCACGGCGCTGCTCTGCCTGCGCGGAGAGCAGGCCCACGCTCTCCGCACCTTCTGGCGCCGCTTTCGTCAAGAGCTTCGCGGCGGCCTTGTGCCCAGTCTCAGCGCAGCCGCCTTTACGCTGCTCAATGCGCTCTGGTACACGTTTTCCGGCCGCTTTATGCCGGAGGGCGAGGGGCTGGTGTACCTGATCATCTCCCGGACGCTGCTCCTTGTGCAGCTGCTGGGCAGCGTGTTCCTGATCCCGCTCTTTGCATCGCGGAGCATGGGCACACCGGCATATTGGAAAAACGCTTACTACCTGGTCCTGCGGCAGCTGCCGCGGACACTGGGCGGCGTGCTGCTGTTCGCGGCGGCGGGGCTGGCGCTCATCATCTTTCCCCCGCTGCTTCTGGTGGTCCCGGCAGCGACAGCCGTCCTGCATACATATATCGCAGACCCGGTCATGGCCGCCTTTTTACCGGATACGGACCGAGCTGCAGAAGAGGAGGCACATTTGCATGAGCAGAGCTGAAATGACCGCGGAGCGGCGAAGCGCGCTACTGTACCCGCCCGCCGGGCAGATACGGCTGGTGATCGACTCTGATGCCAAAAATGAGGTCGATGACCAATTCGCCATCGCGTGGGCGCTGCGCAGCACGGAGCGCTTTCGCGTAGAGGCTGTCTATGCGGCGCCCTTCGCCCACGACTGCTTCCGGCAGTTTGACCAGTCCGAGGAGGCCCTATCGCAGTCCGCGTCCGCGGTGGGGCATTCTGCCGGCCCTGCGGACGGGATGGAGCAGAGCTATCAGGAGATACTGCGGCTGTTTGCGCAGCTGGGCGAGCCCACGGAGGGCCGCGTGTACCGCGGCTCCGCACGCTATATTGGGCAGGACGGCGTACCGGTGGACAGTGAGGCGGCCCGCGACCTCGTCCGCCGCGTCCACGCATCGCCGGAGCCCCTCTATGTGGCGGCCATCGGCGCGGCCACCAACGTGGCCTCTGCCATCCTTCTGGACCCCACCATCACAGAGAACATGGTCGTCGTCTGGCTGGGCGGCAATGCGCTGGGCTTTGGCCAGGGCATCGAGTTTAATCTGATCCAGGACAAACGTGCCGCCCAGGTGCTGTTCGACAGCGGCGTGCCGCTGATCTGGGTACCGTGCCTGAACGTGGCATCGCTGCTGTCGGTATCGGAGTGCGAGCTGCGCCATATGCTGCTGAACACGACGCCTATCGGGGATTATCTGGCCAAAACGGTGCTCGCCGCCTTTGCCGATCCCCTGAGCGACATAGCCTTTATGAAGCTGAACCGCAGCAGCAACCTGCGGGGCAACAGCGACGAGCCGGGATCATACCTGGAGCAGTTCAAAACCGAGCACGTCGCATGGAGCCGGATCATCTGGGATATTGCCACCATCGCTGTACTCAAAAATCCCAATTGGACGCCCTCCAAGCTTGTGCCGTCGCCTGTCCTGCGGGAAGATCTCACCTGGGACACCACAGACCAGTCGCGGCCCAGGATCCGCATGGTGACGCATTGCTACCGCAACATGGTGTTCGGCGACCTTTTCAACACCCTGGCGAAATAGCCTTCACCCCGTCAAGAGAACGGGTATCCCCTCCCTCAAATAACCGGTATCTCCCATTCGAAATGATTTAGAATATAAAAGTACCCTTGTATGTTCTTAGGAGCGGCGTGCCTTCGGTCACGCCGCTCCCTTCAGCATCATTGACAGAAGCTGCATGGCAACGTATAATCATGTCGTAAAGCTTAGCTTTTGGGCAGAGATCATTTGCCGGCAGCTTGACGCTTCATGCCGGTCCTGTAAATTCCAATGCTACGAAAGGGATGTCATTTGTGAAGCGCATTTACATACTCCTCTCGCGCCCGAATTCATTCATTTCCAGCCTGATAGCATTCTTCACGCATACCGAATATTCGCATGTCTCCATAGCTTATGACCGTGAGCTTCGCAATCTGTGCAGCTTCGCGCGGAAATATCGTCTTCCCTTGCCCGGAGGGCTTGTTGCCGAAAACGAAAACGGCGTGCTTCGAGGGGCACTCAGAAACGCCAACTGCGTCATCCTCTCCGCGTCTGTTTCCGACGACAGATTCGATGCCTTTCGCTCCCGGATAGATACCATGCTTTTGAACCGCAATACCTATCACTATTTTTTGCGCGGGCTTTTCTTCTGCTGTCTCGGCATCGAATCGCACCGCGAAAACCACTATTTCTGCTCCCAGTTCGTCGCCGAGCTGCTAAGCTATGCGGGGATCCCCGGGATACCAAAGCCGCCGTCGCTGATGACGCCGCTGGACTTTCTGAAAATACCCGGCCTTGATCGTGTATACAGCGGTGTCCTGTGCGCGTATTTATCACAAGTGTCGTAGGACGCTCGGTCCTGAGGGCGAAAGCAAGACAGACGGCGCGCGGTGTTTATCGTTTCCGCCGCCTATACCATCGATCGACAAGGGCAGACACGGTTTTGACGGGCAGAAATGCGCCCATACAGCGTCAAGCCCCTTGACAATACGTCAAGTATTCTCTGCGGGTCTTTCCTCGTCTGGACACATTTCCGCTCCGACAAAACTGCATCGCACCTGACAGCGATGGATTTTCGAGTGATTTTTGGCTTTTGAGACGCAGGCGGGCAGGCGCCCGCTAAGGCGAAAAGGACAAAAAGCGCCGGAAAGACGCGCTGTCAGGCGTGTTTATCCTTGTCGATCGATGGTACCCTTCTGCAATAAAAACCCCGCGGTATGACTGTGTCATACCGCGGGGTTTTTCTGTTTCAGGCCGCGTATTTCACCGCTCAAAGGTGACCGTGTACGCCCCCAACACCTGTTCGCAGGGGAGCTTCGCCGCGTTTTCCGCCGTCAGCTGCGTCCGGGGATAGACCACCCTTACCGCCTCAGGATAGGCGGGCAGCGTCCTTTCCTCGCTGCGCCCGAAGTCCATACGGACATGGCCGATGGTACCCAGCCGCTTATCTTCTTCGGGGTGCTGGGTAAAAAATAAGCCCGCCTCCTCTGGGCGGGCAGGACGGATATGAAATTGTGTTGCCTTTTTCAAGATTTTGCTCTCCTTTCAGTGTAGAATTTGGCTTTACACATTTTTGGGGGTGTGCTATGATGTGGCAAACAAATCGGAATTGTGCGCCCAGAAAAGGGCGAGTAGTCTAACAGGTGGAATGCCTGTCCGGTAAGGTCTAACCAACCGCCAGTAGCGAGTCTTGGGTGGTTGTCAGTAATGGCAGCTGCTAAGCGTAGACAGCGAGGAAATAGAGAGTGTGATTGAGCCTCGAAATTTTGACATTTAGAAGGCTGACGCTTTAATTCCAGCGGAAAGCAACACAAACAAAAATCAAGACAAAGAAGGATATTTCCGATGAATAAACTTATGGATTGGATGAAAGGCAAATTCATGAAATATCATATTTCGGATAAGGAATATGATATGATTCAAGCGGATATGCAGGAGGAAAACAGAAACAGTTTGTTGTTCTTCTCCGTGATCACGATATTGTTTCTGATAGTTATGCTTTTAATTTCTTTTTGTTTTCCTAAGTTTGTAAGATTTCGATCAGCTTACATACTGCTGATGCTTGTAGAGGTGCTTATATTGGCAGGTGCATATATAAGCAAAAATAAGAATCCGGCAATATTACTTTTTTGTATGTATGCTTTTGAAATCATGCTGTATGCATTTGCCGTCATCTTAGGTACAGTCACTCAGCCACAGGAACAAGCGGTTGCTATTGTTGCTTTTTTGCTTACGGTGCCGTTACTTTTTACAGACAAGCCTTTTCGAATGATTTGTGGTATTGGCGTTGGTGTTGTCCTTTTTATCCTCACAGCGATAGAGGTCAAAGACAAGTCCGTGCTTTTTGTTGACATTGTTGATGTTGTAGTGTTTGGTTTTTTAGGAGCCATCCTGGGCACCTATGCAATGAAAGTGAAATGCCAGAGATTACTGTTTGCCCGTAAGGTTGCGATATTAAGCGAAACAGATATGTTAACAGGTCTTAGAAATCGTAATGCCTATGAGCAAAGGTTACACGATTATGCCTCACTGGAAAATTGTGAAATCGCAAGTGTTTATGTAGATGTGAATGGGCTTCATGAAATCAATAATACAAAAGGACATGCCGCGGGAGATCAGATGCTCCGCTATGTAGGAAAAACCATACAGAATGAATTCGGTGAAATGAATTCATATCGCATAGGCGGTGATGAGTTTATCGTTTTGCTTACCGATGAATCGGAAGATAGGATAAGGGTGAAAATTGAGCAAATAAGAAAACAGGTTGAAAAAGAATCTTATCACATTTCTATAGGATGTTCTATTGGAAACACATCAGATAAAAATATATCATCCTTGATTGCTGAAGCAGAAAAACGAATGTATGAAGATAAACGATTGTATTATCAGAATAGTGGCATAGATAGAAGAGCAAGAATATAGCTGCGTAAGCCACATTGTCAGCTTTTTTGTGTGTTGTGAGCTATGGGTTCCTTCTCGAATATGACCGGAATATTCATGTCCTTGAGTTCTCTGATGTATTTCAGACAGTCCAGAGTGTTTCGGGCAAATCGGCTGATTGAGTACGACCTGGAGGACTCAAATTACGCGGTGCATCATGATATCGTGATGCACGGTGTGTATTCCTATACCCGTTCCGGACGAAAAACATTTGAAGGAACGCTCTATATTTCCGATCTGACTATGTCCCCTGATATGCGCGCAAAAATGACCTTTGCGGACTCGATAGGAGAAATCACGTTTTACGATACCGCGGGACAGCTTATTACCACACCAGTGTATCAGGTCGTTATTGATCCCGACGGTCATCCTGTCGTTATAAAGCTTTTTGATCAATATAAAAATACGGGAGAAACTGTGCAAGGCGTTTTTTATGGGCGGCGGTTTATCTGCGCGGAAACCCTGTCGAGAGCGGCTGCAATAGAGTATCTTGCCAAAATTAACGGTACCCAAGAATGAAGATAGGATAAAAAGAACCCTTCGGGGATAAATCCCCCGCAAAAAGCAAAAAACCACCCCATCGGGTGGTTTTTGCTTTGACAAAAGTTGATAATAACGATGTGGTTCCAGATGGTCTCACAATGAAACCATGCTTACTTCGTTCATCAAATGCGAAGTTACAGTTCTGTTTCGGCCGCATACGCTCTTAGTATGCAGTTGATCTCTTCTTCATCTTTGTAAAAGCTATCGTCGCATTGATTTAGTATTTCCTCTAATTGCTCGTCAGATTCTTCGTTCGTCAGTTGCAAGTATGCGTTATATGCTTTTCGCAAATTTTCTTGGAGCTTCGCAGGCAAAACAGTTTCAAGAACCTCCATGTCCTTTTGCAGATTGTCTGTATTTCCGATGTTAAAAAAATACTGGTCGTGTCCTCCATTGTTGATTTCGCTTTGATAGGTCATCAATTCTGCATAGGGGGAATCTGCGCGACCTTCTGCCCACAGATCCCACATTCTGTTCCACTTTGTCTGCTCATCGGTCAGATGGTTGGCTTTGCTTTTCTTGAAAAAATCGAACATACGCATTCGTCACACCTCCGACAGTTTACAGCCGGTCAATTGAATTTTATGCGCCAAAAGTAAAAGCCCGATGGTTTCACATCAAAACCATCGGGCTTTTCTTGGTGGACCTGAAGGGATTCGAACCCTCGACCTCTCGGATGCGAACCGAACGCTCTCCCAGCTGAGCTACAAGCCCGTATTCACTTGCGTACCCTGTTATTATACACATTTCCCGCAAAAAAGCAAGAGGAATTTCTGCGCCAGCCACATCATTAGCTAATCAAAATGCAGATATCAGTTTTATGTATTTTACTTATGTTTATTTTGTGATATACTATTTTCTGTTGCGCGTTTGCGCTGCCTTTGACGATTTCAACACAACACCTTAATTATATCAGGAGGGCTTCCGCTATGAGCAGAACTTTGGGTACCGTGGTCCGGGGCGTGCGCGCCCCCATCTTCCGCGAGGGCGACAGCGTGGTGGACATCACCGTCAGCACCGTGCTGAATGCGCTGGCTGAAAACAACATCACTGCCCGCGACGGCGACGTGGTGGCCGTGACCGAGTCCGTCGTGGCCCGCTGCCAGGGCAACTACGCCACCTGCGAGCAGATCGCCGAGGACGTGCGCGCCAAGACCGGCGGCAAGACCGTGGGCGTGGCATTCCCCATCCTCAGCCGCAACCGCTTCTCCCTGCTGCTGCGTGGCATCGCCATGGGCGCGGAGAAGGTCGTGCTGCTGCTGAGCTATCCCTCCGACGAGGTGGGCAACCATCTGGTGAGTCTGGACCAGCTGGACGAGGCCGGCATCGACCCGTGGCACGATGTGCTGTCGCTGGAGCAGTTCCGCGCGGCTTTCGGCGAGGTGGTGCATCCCTTCACCGGCGTGGACTATGTGGCCTATTACAAGTCCATCATCGAAGAGGCCGGTGCCCAGGCGGAGATCGTGTTCGCCAACCGCGTCACCGCTATCCTGCCCTACACCGACACGGTGATCACCTGCGACATCCACAGCCGCCAGCGCAGCAAGCGTCTGCTGACCGCCGCCGGTGCCAAGGTGGTGCTGGGTCTGGACGACCTGCTGACCGCGCCCGTGGACGGCAGCGGCTACAACGCCCAGTACGGCCTGCTGGGCAGCAACAAGGCGGACGACGACCGCGTGAAGCTGTTTCCCCGCGACGCCAAGGCGGTGGCGGAGGCCATCGGCAAGGCGATGAGCGACGCCACCGGCAAGCGGGTGGAGGCCATGGTCTACGGCGACGGCGCGTTTAAGGATCCCGCCGGGAAGATCTGGGAGCTGGCTGACCCCGTGGTGGCTCCCGGCTATACCAGCGGTCTGGTTGGTACGCCCAACGAGCTGAAGCTGAAGTATCTGGCGGACAAGGAGTTCGCCGACCTCAGCGGCGAGGAACTGAAGAACGCCATCTCCGAGAAGATCAAGGCCAAGGACGCCAAGAAGTCTCTGGTGGGCAACATGGTGTCCGAGGGCACCACGCCCCGGAACCTCACCGACCTGATCGGCTCTCTGTGCGACCTGACCAGCGGCTCCGGTGACAAGGGCACGCCCATCGTCTACATTCAGGGCTATTTCGACAACTACACCAACGAGTAAAACGCAGCAGCCCCCGGCAAGGCCGGGGGACTGCTTTCATGTATAGCGTCAGGCCCCCGGCTCCGCCGGGGGCCTGACGCATCTGCTCAGTCGTACAGTATCTCGTCCACGGCTTTGGTGGTGTCCCCGGAGGAACCGTCCACCTGGAACTCCAGCCCGTCGATGAACTTCTGCATCCGCAGCGCAAAGGCGGGCACGTTCAGCGGCACGGTGGTGGAGGTCTCACGGTCGATCACCACGCGGAGCTGTATATCCATGTCATAGCCCTTGGCATAGGAATAGAAGTCGTCACTCCGCGGATCCAGCGGCCGGGAGCTGTTGGCTGCGTCAGCCAGGGCCAGGGAGGCCAGGTCCTGCGCCTGCTGCCGGGTCAACTCGGCCACCTCGTCGGTGTCGTACCGGCGGACGTAGCCGCTGATCACGGCGTTCACGCCGCCGTACCGCGCCAGCGAGTCGATGCCGATGAGGCTCTCCCGGCTGTCGGTGCGGTTCACCAGCTGGGTCAGCAGCCGGTGGACATCGGAGCCGTTGACGATCGATACCCTCCACTCACGACACAGACTCGTGCCGTTCCGCAGCTGGTAGTCCACACGCACATAGCGGGTGATCGGGCCGCCCTCCGTGTCCAGATAGGTTTGGTTCTCCAGCCTTTCGCCTGTCTCATCGTACTGCTCCAGAATGGCGCGGTGGAGGGAGATCACGCTCTCCACCGCTGCGGGATCATCGGCGGTGAAATCCGCATAGCTGGCGCTGAAGCGGACGGAGGTCACGTCCTCCGCGTCCGGGACGCGGTGCTGATAGCCGGTGATGTCCAGCTTCACGCACACCGTCACCGCCGCCAGCACCAGCACCATGGCCGCCGTCTCCAGCCACCAGCGCTTGTTGAAGATGCGGAACTTCTTTTGCAGCAGCATCTGGGCGGCGAAGAAGCAGATCACGCCCATGACCAGCTGGCAGATCAGCAGGCAGGCGAAGCCGCCATCGATAAAGGCGGTATAGCGCAGGAACAGACCCAGCCCCAGACCGCCGCACAGACCGATACTCCACCGGGCGATGGGGCGCAGCCACCGGAAGGACATAGCGTCGCCGGCCGTCTCGCTGGGGCGCTTTTTATACAGCCACCACACCAGCGCCAGCAGTGCGATGCCCACCGCGGCGTAGATGATACAGGTGGAGAAGGCGGAGGCCGGCAGCTGGACGCGTTGATAGCTTTGGGTGCCGATGGGCTCGCGGAACTGCACTTCGATGGGCTGGGCGCCGCCGTTGGCCACGGCATCCCAGATCCGACCCACCGGCGTCAGCCAGGTGATGAACTCCGGAATGTCGCTGTTGCTGTAGCCGAAGTAAAACATCTGCGTCATCGTGCTTATCACCGCGTACAGAAGGAGGGCGATGACGTTCATCGCGCCGTAGAGCACCGGCACCGCCAGCAGCCATCCCGTGACCATGGCGCACAGGGAGCCGAGCGCGAAGAAGAACAGCGCCATCAGCTCCGTCAGCAGCAGCCACGTGCCCAGCGCCGCCCAGTCCACGTAGGAGAAGCCGGCGCTGCACAGAGCGGTCAGCAGGAAGATCAGCACGTTCCCCGCCGTCAGCGCTCCCAGCGCAGAGAGGACGTGGGAGAAAAATGCCTGTGTCCGTGTCACCGGCAGGGCGTGCATCAGCCCCACGGTGCGGCCGGACATCAGGTACGACCACACCGCCATGGCCGCAAAGCAGCCGAACAGCAGGGACATGACCACGGAGGCGGGTATGGACTGGATGATGACGTTGTGCTGCCGCAGCTGCAGCACGGTCATGATGCCCTCCGCCACGCCGTCGCACTCCCGGCTCGCCGACAGTATCTGCATGGGAAGGATCACCACCCACACGGCCACATACAAAAACAGTAGCGGCCAGTAGCGCTTTATATCGCTGCGCAGCAGCGCGGCGTTACAGAAGGATGTCTTTCGCGGCATAATCCACACCTCCCAGCTCGTAAATGAATATCTCCTCCAGCGTCAGCGGGATGGACTCCAGCAGCACCGGCTCGGTGATCTGCATCCGGCGCATGATCTCCTGACTGCTGCCCCGGACGATATAGGTGTACACCCGTCCCACGTGGCTGCGGTGCAGGATGTTCAGCTCCGCCGGCAGCGGCGGCTCGGTAACGCCCTGATAGGCCACCTGCAGCTTTACCGTGTTGTCCTGCAGGTCGCTGAGGCTCCGCTCCAGCAGCACCTTGCCATGGTTCAGGATGCCCACGTGGTCGCACACGTTCTCCAGCTCCCGCAGGTTGTGGCTGGACACCAGCACCGTGGTGCCCCGCTCGGCCACATCCCCCAGCAGCAGCGACCACACCTGCCGCCGCATCACCGGGTCCAGGCCGTCCACCGGCTCGTCCAGGATCAGATACTCCGGCATGCAGCACACCGTCAGCCAGAAGGCCGCTTGCTTCTGCATGCCCTTGGACATCCGCCGCAGCATCAGCTTCTCGTCCAGCGGGAATACCGCCTTCAGCTTCTCATACCGTTCCCAGCTGAACTGGGGATACATCCCGGCGTAGAATTTCGCCATCTCCCGTATCCCCGCCTGGGGGAAGTAGTACCAGTCGTCGCCGATGACGGCCATCCGGCGCTTCACCTCGTTGTTCTCATACACCGGCTGTCCGTCCACCAACACCTCGCCGCTATCCTGCCGGTAGATGCCCGCCAGATGGCGGATGATGGTGGACTTGCCCGCGCCGTTGGGGCCCACCAGTCCATACACCGCACCCTTGGGCACCGTCATGGTCAGGCCGTCCAGCGCCCGGAAGCCCTCAAAGCTCTTGACGACGTTTTTCACCTGGATCATCTGCTCTCTCCTCCTTCCCACAGTGCCATCAGCTGCGCCCCGGTGTAGCCCAGACTCCGCAGCTCCTCCAGCGCCGGCGCGATCTGCGCCGTCAGCTCTCCTATGCGCCGGGCGTGCTCTCCGTCCCCGGCGGAGACAAAGCTTCCCCTCCCGGCCACGGAGTAGATATACCCCTCCGCCTCCAGCTCGGCATACGCCCGCTGTATGGTGTTGGGGTTGATGGCCAGCTGCGTGGCCAGACTCCGCACCGACGGCAGCTTCTCCTCCGGCGCCAGCAGCCCCGTCAGCATCATCCGCCGCAGGCTGTCCTTCACCTGCTGGTACAGCGGACGGCTGTCCCGATAGTCCAGCGCGATCATGCGCCCCACGCTCCCTTCTGTCACAAGTGTATCACGCGTGTTAGTACAGTTATGCTACCATACGTCTTAGCGCCTGTCAAGCAAATTTTTTCTTTCCATCCCCGCCGTTTCGTAGTATAATGACCTGTATCTATCCCGCGCCGCCCCTGCGCGGCGCCACCTTTCCCGAAGGAGGTCTCACCATGCGCATCACCGTCAAAGTCGGCACCTCCACCCTGGCCCACGCCACCGGGCGTCTGAACATCCAGCGGATGGAGCAGCTCTGCAAGGTCCTCAGCGACCTGAAAAACGCCGGCCACCAGATCATTCTCGTCTCCTCCGGCGCCATCGGCATGGGCGTCGGCAAGCTGAACCTCCCCGGGCGACCTAAGGACATGCCCACCAAGCAGGCGGCCGCCGCCGTGGGCCAGTGCGAGCTGATGTACACCTATGACAAGCTCTTCAACGAATATAACCACACCGTGGCCCAGGTGCTGCTCACCGGCGAGGATGTCCACAGCGACCAGCGCAGCCGCAACATGCGCAACACCATCTTCCGCCTGCTGGAGCTGGGCGCCCTGCCCGTCATCAACGAAAACGACACCGTGGCCACCGACGAGGTGGGCGTGGAGAACACCATCGGCGAGAACGACACCCTCTCCGCCATCGTGGCGGCGGCGGTCAACGCCGATCTGCTGATCCTGCTCAGCGACATCGACGGTCTCTACGACGGCGACCCCCACCGCGATCCCTCCGCCCGCCTCATCCCCGTGGTCCCCTCCGTGGACGAGGAGATCATGGCCCTGGGCGGCGGCAGCGGCAGCGCCCTGGGCACCGGCGGCATGGCCACCAAGCTGAAGGCCGCCTGCATCGTCACCGCCGCCGGCTGTGAGATGGTCATCGCCAACGGCGCCAAGCCCGCCCTGCTCTACGACATCGTCGCCGGCAAGTCCGTGGGCACCCGATTTCTGGCAAAGGAGAAGTAAGCCATGACTACCATCGACATCCTGAAAACCACCCGCGCCGCCCGGCACAGCCTCTCCGCCCTGGACGAGAGCGGCAAAAACCGCCTGCTCCTCTCCATGGCCGATCACCTTCTCTCCGCCGAGGGCGCCATCCTCTCCGCCAACGACGCCGACATGGCCGCCGCCCGCGGCCATATCTCCGACGTCATGCTGGACCGCCTGCACCTGGATCACGCCCGCCTTTCCGCCATGGCCGACGGCGTCCGCGCCATCGCCGCCCTGCCGGACCACACCGGCCGCGTCCTCAGCGAGGTCCGCCGCCCCAACGGCCTGGTCATCCGCAAGGTGCAGGTCCCCTTGGGCCTTGTCTCCATCATCTACGAGAGCCGCCCCAACGTCACCTCCGACGCCGCGGCCCTGGCCCTGAAGTCCGGCAACGTCTGCGTCCTCCGCAGCGGCAAGGAGGCCCACCGCACCGCCTGCGCCATCGTCTCCGCCCTGAAGTCCGGCATCTCCGCCGCCGGCGGCGACCCCGACATCCTCAACATCGTGGACGACACCACCCACCAGTCCGCTTCCGACATCATGACCGCCAAGGGCCTGGTGGACCTGCTGATCCCCCGGGGCGGCGCCGGGCTGATCCGCGCCTGCGTCTCCGGCGCCACCGTCCCCTGCATCGAGACCGGCACCGGCATCTGCCACGTCTACGTGGACGAGGACGCCGACCTGGACAAGGCCCTTGCCATCGTGGAAAACGCCAAGGCCAGCCGCCCCTCCGTCTGCAACGCCGAGGAGGTCCTACTGGTCCACAGCGCCGTGGCCCCGTCCTTCCTGCCCCGGCTGCGCAAGCGCCTGGTGGACGACCGCGCCGTCGCCGGCAAGATCCCGGTGGAGCTGCGCCTGGACGACCGCGCCGCCGCCCTCATCCCCGGCACCCCGGCGGGCGAAAAGGACTTCGACACCGAGTTCCTGGACTACATCCTGGCCGTGAAGGTGGTGGACAGCACCGAGGAGGCCGTCTCCCACATCCTGGCCCACTCCACCGGCCACAGCGAGGCCATCGTCACCGAAGACCCCGCCCACGCGGAGCTTTTCGTCAACGGCACCGACAGCGCCGCTGTCTACGTCAACGCCTCCACCCGCTTCACCGACGGCGGCGAATTCGGCCTGGGCTGTGAGATGGGCATCTCCACCCAGAAGCTCCACGCCCGGGGCCCCATGGGCCTGGACGAGCTGTCCACCTACAAATACGTCATCCTCGGCACCGGCCAGACCCGCTGACACACAAAAAAGAGACGGCTCCGCGCCCACAGGCAAAAAAAGCACCCCCTCGGGGGTGCTTTTTTCACATCTCCACGATCTCCGCGCCCAGCGCCGCCGCGTCCTCCCGGTCATGGGTGACGCACAGCACCGCCGCGCCGTTCCGGTGCCGCAGGATGTACGCCGCCGCCTGCCGGCGGCTCTCGTCGTCCAATCCCTTGAACGGCTCGTCCAGCAGCAGCAGTCCCGGCCGGCAGCACACCGCCCGGGCGATGGCCACCCGCCGCCGCTGTCCGCCGGACAGCTCCTCCGTCGGCTGGCCCAGGCAGCCGCCCAGCCCCAGCTCCGTCAGGTGCGCGGCGATTTCCTCCGCCGCCATGGCCCGCCCGGTCGCCAGACGCACGTTCTCCGCGGCGTCCAGCTGCGGGCACAGCCGGTCCTCCTGGAACACATACCCGATGCGCTCCGGCACCTCCGTCACCGTGCCGCCCTCCGGCGTCTCCAGTCCGGCGATGCACCGCAGCAGCGTGGTCTTGCCCTGGCCGGAGGGCGCCATCAGGCACACCACCGCCCCCTCCGGCACCGTCAGGCTCACGTCCTCCAGCACCGCCTTTTCACCGAAGCGCTTGTACAGGTGCTCCGCTCTCACGCACCGCACCTCCTCTCCAGCCGCCGCAGCCCCCGCCGCAGCACCGCCAGTACCGCCTGCTCAAAGGCGGCGCTCAGCGCCACGATCACCACGGTCCAGGCCAGCAGGTCGGCGGTCTGCAAATAGATCTTGGCGTCGTACAGCCGCTCGCCCAGCGACCCGGCCACCACGCCGATGACCTCCGCCGCCACCCCGGCCTTCCAGCTCATGCCCAGCGCCGTGGCGCAGCCCGCCAGCAGAAACGGCTCCACCGCCGGCAGATAGATCCCCCGCAGCTGCCGCCGCCAGGGCACCCGGAACACCCGGGCCATCTCCAGCAGCGCCGCATCCGCGCTGCGCAGCCCCGCCAGCATGTTGGTGTACAGCAGGGGGAATACCATCAGAAACGAGATGAACAGCGGCAGCGCCGCCGCCTTCATCCAGATCAGCGCCAGGATGATGAACGACGCCACCGGCACCGCCTTGATGGCCAGCACATAGGGCCGCAGCAGCACGTCCACCAGCGGCCAGCGTCCCGCCGCCAGCGCCAGCGCCGCCGCCAGCACCAGCGCCAGGGCGAAGCCCCCGGCGATGCGGCAGAAGCTGAACAGGATAGCCCGCCAGAATCCCGCCGTCGCCGCCAGCGCCGCCAGCCGTCCCAGCACCCGCACCGGCGAGGGCAGCAGCAGCGCCGAGCCTACCGCCCAGGACGCCCCCTGCCACACCGCCAGCGCCAGCACCGACGCGCCCACGCGCTGCCAGGTCTTTCCTTTTCCGTCTGCCGGTGCGCTCATGCGCCCATCCAATAGAACGCGTCGGCGGGCATAGTGCCGCCCACGGCCTCCGGCTTCAGGTCATACAGCGTCTGCAAATAGCCGCTGACCGCCACCTTCATGTCCACCCCTGTGATGCACACAAGGTTGCACTGGGGCAGCGCCTTTTCCGCCACCGCCGACTTGACGATGCCGTACTTCTCCACCAGCACCGCCGCGCCCGCCGGGTCACTGTTGGCGTAGTCCGTGCTGGTACTGTAATCCTCCAAAAACGCCGCCAGCGCCGCCGGGTGCGCATCGACGAATTCCTTTCGGGCCACCAGCACCGACGTGATGAGCCGGCTGCCGTTGTCCAGCGCGTCCCATGTTGCGTTCAGGTCCAGCGCCACCCGCAGGCCCTCCACCTGGCCCATGGCCACGGTGACGAAGGGCTGGGGCAGCATGGCCACGGCGCTGTCCTCCTGGGCCATCTGCGCCACGATCTCCGTGGGCTCGCTCTTCCACTCCACCTGCACGTCCTCGCCCAGGGTCAGCCCGTGCTGGGCCAGCAGGTATGTCAGCGCGTACTCCGGCGTGGCGCCCTTGCCGGTGGCGTAGATGGTCTTTCCGTTCAGGGAGGTGATGTCCGTCACCGTCTCGCCGCCCTTTTCCACGATGTACAGCACGCCCAGCGTCCCGGCGGCCAGCGTCACCACGCCGCCCTCCGTCTGGTTGTACAGGATGGCCGCCACGTTGGCCGGCACCGCCAGCACGTCCAGCTCGCCCTGCACCAGCTGCGGCGTCAGCTCATTGGCGCTGGCCGCCATGGTGAAGGTGTAGTCGTTCTGCCCTCCGCCGTTCTCCGCATCGTCCAGCAGCTTCACCATGCCCATGGAGGTGGGGCCCTTCAGCCCGCCCAGCCGTATGGTCACCCGCTCCGCCGGGGTGTCGTTTTCCGTCGTGTCGTCCGCCGTCGTTTTCTGCCCGCAGGCCACCAGCGACACTGCCAGCACCATGGCCAGCAGCAGGGAAATGATCTTTTTCATGCTTCTGTTCCTTTTCAGTGTATAATTTTCCGCCGCGCACGGCCTTTTGGCCCGTTCTGCGGCTTTTCTATGCCTTTCTGCTTTGTTCTATGTTGTTGTCCACTTCTTGTTCTGCATCTTTATGCACGATTTCTGCGCCGATTTGAATACGATTCATGCCTCCGCCCGTGTGATAACGTTGGAATACTGCGTCTTGGCGCTGACGCCGTGCAGCCGTCCGATCTTTCCGCCGAGGGCGGAGATGGCGTCCTGCGGCGCGTCCAGCACCACTGAAATGATGTTCACGCCCCGCTTCCGATAGGGCACGCCCATCCGCCCGATGATATACTGCCCATAGCCGTGCAGCAGCTCGTTCAGCGCCGCCACCGACGACTCGTCCTCCACGATGATGCCGATCAGCGCCACCCGTGTCTCCATGCAAAAAACCTCCTGTTTTCAACGGTTTCGCGGCAAAATAAAAAGGCCGCGCCGCCACCGCGACACGACCGCAGCGCCCGCTGAGCGGGCGCAAAAACTATGGTACGCATCTTCCGTCTCAAGCGCACTTTCGACGTCAGCAGCATGGGTATTGTACGGCAAAAGCCCCGTCTCTGTCAAGCCCCGCCGCCGCAAACCAGCGGAAAAAGCGGTGCTAAACGGGGATAAATTGGGACAAAGTGGCACCTGATCGCAGCAAGATCACACCAAAATGCACTAAATTGCACCAAATTGCATCGAATCGTCACCAAAGAGAGAGAAAGGGCGGGGCCGCGGCCCCGCCCCGGAAGAAAGCGAATATCAGCTTCTGCCGTCCGCCCGCCGGGCGGACCGATCCTCCGCCCTGCGGACGCCGGGCAGCAGCGTCAGCAGCTGCGCCGCCAGGCCGAACACCGCCGCAGGCAGCAGCCAGCTGAGGCCCAGGTCATACAGCGGCAGCGCCTCCACCAGCGGGATGGACACGCCGTAGGTGTGCAGCGTGCACAGCACGCTGGTCAGCAGCGCGCCGGCCGCGGCCCCGCGGCTGACGAAGTCGTGCACCTTGGGGATCACCAGCGAGATGCAGATAAGCACCAGCGCCGGCGGGTATACTATATCCAGCACCGGCGCGGCCACCGCCACGATGCGGTCCAGCCCCAGGTTGGATACCACGGCGCTGAACACGCAGATCAGCACCACAAATACCTTATAATCCACCTTGCCGCGGCACAGCTCGGCGAAGTACGCGGCCGCGGAGCTGGTCAGCGCCACGGCGGTGGTCACGCAGGCCAGGCCCACCACCACGCCGAAGAGCACCATGCCCGCCTTGCCCATCAGGGACTCCACAATGGCCATGATCAGCGCCGCCCGGCCGATGCTGCTGTCGTACTGGGCGGACACCGTGGCCCCCAGATAGGCCAGGCCCATATACACCGCCAGCAGCAGCACGCCCGCCAGCAGCGCCGCGCCGCTGACCACGCGGAACTGGCTCTTGCCCCGGGCATAGCCCTTGCTGGTCACGCTTTGCAGGATGATGATACCGAAGGGCAGCGCCGCCAGCGCGTCCATGGTCTGGTAGCCGGCCTTGATGCCCGTCACGGCCACGTTGTCGATCTGCGGCGGGGCGGTAACGGCGCCCAGCGGCGTCACCACGCCCTTGATGATGATGGCGAACAGGCCCACCAGCAGCAGGGGCGTCAGCACCTTGCCCACGATGTCCACCACGGCGGACTCCTTGATGCACAGGGCCAGGATCACCGCGAAAAACACCACGGAGAACAGGATCGGCGACACGCCGGAGAGATTGGGGGCGATGGCCATCTCATAGGTGCTGGCGCTGGTGCGGGGGATGGCCACCATGGGGCCGATGCACAGGATGATGGCGCACATCAGGATCTCGGAGGGCACCTTGCCCACCCGCTGCAGCACCTGCTCGCTGCTGCCCACGCGCAGCAGGGCGAACATGCACATCATGGCCAAGCCGATGTCCGCGATGAAGTACGCGGCGAAGCCCTCCAGCCAGCTGCTGCCGGATTCCATGCCCAAAAACGGCGGGAATATCACATTGCCCGCGCCAAAAAACATGGAGAACAGCGCGAACCCCACCACGACCACGTCGATGGTGGTCCTTCTCTTCTCGTTTCCTCTCATTTTGCTTTTCATTCCTCTCTTGTTCCCGCCTCGCCGTGTGCGAAGCGCTGCCGCCGTTCCGCGCGGGAGCGCGCCGCGGCTTGCTATATATAGGGTACCATTTATTTCGACTTTTCGGAAATGACGATTATCGAACGCGACATGAATAAAACTAATGACGTACAAATTTCTTAACAGCGGCGACGGCAGCATTGTCAAAAAGTTTACAAACAGGAGATTGAAAGCCAATGGCGTTTGTGATATATTGAGAAATCACAGCGATTATTTTATCCATTTTATACAGAAAGCGAGGCCCCTATGGATGACAAAAAGCTGCGGGCACTGCTGACGGCGGTGCAGCTGGGCAGCTTCGGAAAAGCGGCGGCGCAGCTGGGCTATACCCAGTCCGCCATGACACACCTGGTCAACAAGCTGGAGGCGGAGCTGGGCTGCACCCTGCTGGTGCGCAGCAGCCACGGCGTCCGGCTGTCGGAGGAGGGGGAGCAGCTGCTGCCCTATATCCGCACCTATCTGGGCGCCGGCGACGCGCTGCGGCAGGCGGCCGCCGCCCTGGGCGAGAGCCACAGCCGCACCCTGCGCATCGGCTGCTTCGCCAGCCTGGCCCGGGCCAGGCTGCCGGTGCTGCTGCACAAGTTCCGCAAGCTCCACCCGGAGATCAAGATCGACGTGCTGGTGGGCGGCTATGAGCTGGCCGGCGCGCTGGAGGAGGACCGGGTGCAGCTGGCGCTGGTAGAGCGCTCCTGCGCCAACGGCTTTTACTGGACGCCGCTGATCGACGCGCCGCTGGTGGCGGTGGTGCCGCCGGATTTCCCCTGGGAGGAGGACACCATCCCCCTGGAACGGCTGCTGCAGGAGACGTTTTTGTCCTGCCCGGAGCAGTATGTGGCGCGGCTGCTGCCGCCGGATTCGCCCCGGCTGGAGGTCACCGCCTCGGACGATGCGGCCATACTGTCCATGGTGGCTGCGGGGCTGGGCGTCAGCGTGCTGTCCGCCTTTTCCCTGGCGGGCTACGAGGGGCAGGTGCGGGTGCTGCCGCTGCGGGAGGCGCTGTCCCGCAGTCTGGGCGCGGCGGTGAAAACGCCGCCCCCGGCCAACAGCGCCGCCCGGTATTTCCTCTCGTTTCTGAAGCGGCAATACCCCGACGCGCCGGCGGACAGCGAATAAGAATGCACAGGAAAGAGCGAGAAACGCATAAGAAAGCGCGAGAAACGCGCAAGAAAACACGAGAACGTGAAGAAAAGGAGGGCCTGCCATGTGTACAGCGGCCACATACCGGACCAAGTGCTTTTATTTCGGGCGGAATCTGGACTATGAGAGGGGCTTCGGCGAGCAGGTGGTCGTCACGCCCCGTCGCTTTCCCATCCCCATGCGCCATCTGCCGGGGCTGGAGGCGCACTACGCCATGATCGGCATGGCGTCGGTGCAGCAGGGGTTCCCCCTGTACTACGACGCCATCAACGAGAAGGGGCTGTGCATCGCGGGGCTGAACTTCGTGCGCAGCGCCGTATACGGCCCCTGCGCGGCGGGGAAGGCGAATTTGGCGCAGTTTGAGCTGATCCCCTGGCTGCTGGGGCGCTGCGCCACCGCGGCGGAGGCCCGGGCGGCGCTGGAGGAGGCGCACATCACCGACGACGCCTTTTTGCCCGGCATGGCCCCGGCCAAGCTGCACTGGCTGCTGGCGGACCGGGAGCAGTGCCTGGTGGTGGAGCAGACGGCGGAGGGGCTGCATGTGTACGACGACCCCGCCGGGGTGCTGGCCAACGAGCCGCCCTTCCCCGTGCAGCTGTTCGCCCTGAACGACTACGCCCAGCTGTCGGCCCGGCCGCCGGAGAACCGGTTTTCCCCGGAGCTGCCGCTGACGGCCTACAGCCGGGGCATGGGCGCCATGGGCCTGCCCGGCGACCTGTCCTCCCGCTCCCGGTTCGTGCGGGCGGCCTTTACACGGCTGAACAGCGTGTCCGGCGACGATGAGGCCCAGAGCGTCAGCCAGTTCCTGCACATTCTGGGTGCGGCGGCCCAGCAGCGGGGCTGCTGTGTGCTGGAGGACGGCAGCTGCGAGCTGACGCTGTATACCTCCTGCTGCAACGCCGACACCGGCGTGTATTACTACACCACCTATGACGCCGCCCAGCTGTGCGCGGTGGACATGCACCGCTGTGACCTGGACGGCGCGGCGCTCAGCGGGTATCCGCTGGACACGGCGTGGCGGGTGTACTGCCAGAATTGATGAAACGAAAAAAGGCCGGCGCCCCATGTACGCATGGGACGCCGGCCATTCTTTATTTTTGCGCTATTTCAGCTGGGCGGTGAAGGTGATGACGCCGTTTTCCGCGGCGGCGGAGATGGCGCCGTGGTGGCCCTGGACGATGCCGCGGGCGATGGACAGGCCGATGCCGAAGCCGCCGGAGGTGCGGGACGGGCCGGCCCGGTAGAAGCGGTCGAACAGCCGGGCGGTGTCGATATCCTCGGCGTTTTCGCAGGCGTTGGAGACGCGCAGGGTCACGCCGCCGCGGCTTTTTTCCAGCGACAGGGAGACGGGAGAGTCCGGCGCGGCGTACTTGACGGCGTTGTCCAGCAGGATGGAGGTCAGCTGCCGCACGGCGTACTGGTCGCCGGTGTAGGTGAGGTCCGGCGCTATGGACAGCTCCAGCGCGCGGCCGCCGTCCTGCACCACCTGGCGGAAGGACTCGGCCGTCTCCGCAACGGCGTCGCTGACAGGGAAGGGCTCCATGTGCAGGGGCGAGCGCTCCTCGTCCATGCGGGAGAGGGTCACCAGGGAGTCCACCAGTGCGCGGAGCTTTTCCGTCTGGGCGCGGGCCTTGTCGATCCACTTCTGGGGGCCTACCTCCATCTCCAGGACCTTCAGGCTGGTGGCGATGACGGTGATGGGGGTCTTGAGCTCGTGGCCGGCGTCGGTGATGAACTGCTTCTGCTGCTCCGCGCCGCGGACCACGGGGTCGATGGCCCGGCGGCTCAGCAGCACCACCAGCAGCAGCACCGCCGCCACGGACAGCGTGGCGATGCGGATGAAGCGGCTGCGCAGCTTGTTGATCATGCTTCCTCCTCCAGTACATAGCCCAGGCCGCGGTTGGCCCGCAGCGTCATGCGGGAGCCGATGGACTTCAGCTTTTTCCGCAGGTTGGAGATATTGACCCAGACCACGTTGATCTCGGCGTCGTTGTCCCAGCCCCAGACCAGCTCCAGGATGCGCTCGGCGGAGAACACCTGGCGGGGCGCGCGCAGGAACAGCTCCATGACCTGGAGCTCCCGGCCGCTGAGACGCAGGCGGCGGGCCATTCGGCGGCAAGGGCGGCGGGGACTTTCCCGCAGACCGGGGCGAACGCCCCGCCATGCCCGACGGCATGACGCCGCCGGAGAAGCGGCAGTAAAAAAGGCATCCCCCGGGCTATCAAGCCCGGGGGATGCTGTTATTCATTCGGAGACGGACAGGCGGAGCCGGGCGCTGTAGCTGCTGATGGAGCGGGTGCAGTCCTCGTCCATCAGCGAGAGCAGCTGAGAGGGCGTGCCCTGCACCCACACGCCGCCGAAGAGCAGGCCGTTGGCCTGGACATCCTGCAGCAGGCGGCGGTAGTTCCCGGCGTCGTTGCCCATCATGCTGTCCGCTGCGACGAGCCGGGGGTGGGCCAGCAGAAGGCGCACCATGCTCTCGAAGTGCTGCTGTATCTCCGCGCCGGCGGGCTGCCGGCCGCCGTCCGGGTGCAGCTGCAGAAGAGGGTACTCCTGCTCCAGCGCGTCGCCGAAGTCGATACCGGCGTCGGTCAGGGAGCAGAACAGCGACTGGGGGAGGTAGGCGCCCTGGTTTTCCACCTTGCCGGACAGGAATGTCAGCTCCGGGTGGCGGGACATCAGGGCGGACAGTTGGTCCGCGGTGATGTTTTCCCGGAAGCGCACGGCGGCGGTGACGGTCAGCTGGTCGCTCATCTCCTTCAGGGCCAGCAGGCTGCCGTCGGAGGGCTCGAGCTCGGTGCCGTCCGCATCGAAAGCGGAGGTGAAGTAGCCGACGACGGCATAGTGGAGCGGGAGCAGATCGGCGGCGTCCAGCTCTCCCAGCATGCCCAGCCGCAGTGTCACGCCGGTGCGTATGCCGAAGCGCGTCTCGCCGGTCAGGTCCCAGAATTGCAGGTGGAGGGTGTCGGTCATAAAGCCGGAGTGGGTCAGGGTGCTGCCGGTGTAGCTGCCCAGGGGCATGTACAGCCCGGTCACGGCCGTCATGGCGGCGTCGAAGGGCTGATAGCCCTCCGCGCGCTCCACGCGCTGGCCGTATACGCCGCGGTTCACCAGCGGCGAGAGCACGAAGTGCAGCAGCGCCAGCACCGCCAGCGTCGCCGCCACCGCCATCAGCACCGTGCGGCGGGTGCGGCGGCCCAGGCGGCGCTTGATCGCGGCCGTCTCCGCTTGAGCCGCCGTGTCCTCCGGCAGCGGCGGCAGCGCCTGCGCGGCCATATAATCCTCGATGAGCCGGTATTTTTCCAGCTCCTGCTCCACCAGCGCCGTCTCCTCGGCGCTGGCGGTGCCCGCCTGATAGCGGGCGAATGCCGTCTCAAAATTCATAGCCGTCCTCCTCCATTTTCTGCCGCAGCCGCGTCCGCGCCCGGTGCAGCCGCTGGCGTATGGCCGATGGTGTGGTGTGCAGCACCGCCGCCAGCTCCGGCGCGGACAGATGGGCGAAGCAGTGCAGCGTCAGCAGCTCGCGGTCCGCCGGCGGCAGCTGCGCCATGGCGCGGTACAGGGCCGCGGCGTCCTCCTGCCGCAGCAGAAGGCTCTCCGGCGTGCTGCCGTCCGTTTGCTCCGGCGGCGGGTCGTCCGAGAGGTGTTGGCAGCGGCGCAGGTGGTCGATGATGAGGTTGCGCAGCACGCGGAACAGCCAGCCGCGGAAGCTGGCCACCTCGTCGGGCAGCGACAGCCACGCGCGGCAGAAGGCCTCCTGCACCATGTCCTCCGCCAGGTGGCGGCTGCGGCACAGGCTCTGGGCATACAGCAGCGCAGCGGCATAGTGCCGCCGGTACAGCTGGTCAAAGATGTCGTTGTCCACGCGTCTCACCGCCCTTTGCCAATATAACGGATGAACATGGGAGCTGTGACAGGGGAATTTTTCGATGGCTCCAGATCTATACTACCAGCCCGGCGGCGGTTTGGCAACTGCGGGGCTGTGAGATCAGAGGACAGGAAAAGCGCCGCCGCGGGGTCCGCGGCGGCGTAGCTGTTTTTTGAAGGTCAGACGGTCTCCAGGAATTTTACGATGAAGTGGAGGGCGCTGCCGGCGGCGATGGCCTCCGTGCGGTAGTGGCAGGCGTGGAGGTAGTCCACCGTGGACTCGAAGGGATCCAGCGCCGCGGTGCGGCGGCGGATCTCGTCCATATAGGGGGCGATGAACTCGCCCACATAGCCGCCCAGGATGATGGGGCAGTCGAACAGCATGTGGACGTTGTGGTTGGTCAGGGCCAGGTCGTCCAGATAGGTGTCCCAGCAGGACAGGGCGCGGGGGTCCTTTTTCTCCAGCAGGGCGAAGAAGTCGGCGATGCGGCCGTCGGTCAGGTCGGACAGCTCGGTGGCGGCCAGGTAGCGGTCCACGCAGCCCCGCTGGCCGCAGTAGCACTGGCGGCCGTTGCGCTCGATGCAGAGGTGGCCCACCTCGCCGCTGTGGTGGTGGTAGCCGGAGTAGGGCGCGCCGTCGATGATCACGGCGCCGCCGATGTTATTGGACAGCATCAGGTAAAAGGCGGTCTTGATGTCCCTGTTGATCCAGGTCTCGGCAAAGCCGGCGGCGTTGGCGTCGTTGAGCAGCGCGGTGGGATAGGGGATATACCGGGACATGTTGGCGCAGGTCTCGCCGGTGAACTGGAGGATCTCGCCGTAAAAGACGGTCTGGTTGTCGGCGGTGACCAGGCCGGGAACGCCGATGCCCACGCCCAGGATGCGGTCCTCGGGGCACTGGAGCTGGGCGATGCAGTGCTGCACCATGTCGCCCAGGTAGCGGTAGTAGGCGTCGGTGCGCTCAAATTTTTTCCGCACGCGCTCCTTGTAGAAAACGGAGCCCCGCAGGTCCACCGCCACGATGGCCACATGGTTGCGCGTGATGTCCACGCCGATGGCGATGCGGAAGTCTCTTACGATACCGAAGCGCTTAGCCCGGCGGCCGCCGGTGTTGCCGACTGTGCCGCATTCGGCTACCAGCCCCTGTGCGCATAGCGTGTTGATATTTTGTGTGACCGTGGGCAAGCAAAGCTGCAGCATATTCACGATCTCTTGTTTTGTCAACCCTTCATTTTCCCGCAGGGCCCGAAATACGCTGGTGTGGTTTCGCTTCTGAACCTCCATATTGGCGGTTTTCTTCGCTTTCATTTCCGTCCCCTCACTTTATAAAGCCGTTTTATAAAACAGAAAGTATGTGATTATTATAACATAATTCTAACAGGAATCAAGCAGCGTTTTTGAACCGTAATATTGCATAAAAAAGAAGCGGGAAATGCTGCAATCTGATGAAAATGCAAAGACCACTTGACATTTTTTGTTTTTTACTTATAATGAAAACAAATCCCGTTTTATTAATCTAATTACAAAAACGGGATTAAAATACAAAGCAAGAAGGGAGCGGATGTTCTTTGAAACTGTATATTCTGGACAATGGCTGGGAAACACTGGACAAGTCCTTTTTCATTGCCGGTGCCAATTCCGCTGTTGCCTCTAACCGAAATCCCACGAATGAGTGGATCGATATCCCTATTCAGGCATACCTGATCGAACACGAAGATGGATACATCCTGTTTGACACGGGCTGCGACCCGGACTGGAAGGAAAACTGGCCTGCGTTCATTCCTGAGCAGTCTCCCTATTTTGCCACGGAGGAGCAGAAGCTTCTGAATCGGCTGGCGCAGCTGGGTGTGTCTCCGGATGATATCAAGTATGTGGTGATCTCCCATCTGCATGTGGATCACGCCGGCAATCTCTACCAGTTCAAAAACGCGGAAGTATTTGTGAATGAGGAGGAATTCCTCTATACCCTTAAGGGATATGTTACCGGCCGCGACATGGATGTACATGTTCCTGTAGATATCCAGCGGTTTATTGACGCGAAACTGAACTGGCACTTGCTGCCTAACGACGTAAAGGAATATGAGTTAGCAAAAGGCGTTACGCTGCTGAACTTCGGTTCCGGACATTCTTTTGGCATGGTGGGCATGAGGGTGGATCTGCCGAATACCGGCAGTGTCCTGATCGTGGCGGATGCCATCTACTGCAAGGAAAACGTGGAGCCCGAGATCAAGGTGCCGGGTATTCTTTATGATTCTCTTGGTTATAAGCGTACGGCTAAATATATTCTGGACTATGCCCGTCGTACCGGCTCCAAAATCCTTTACGGCCACGACATCGAGCAGTTCCGCACGCTGCGCAAATCCCATGAGGGCTTCTATGACTGATGCTTCTGCACCGCTTTATCCGTGATTGACGCATATGCGTTGACAAATAAACAGAAAAGAGGAAAACAAATGAAAAAGTATGTGGCACTGCTGCTGGCGCTTGTTATGGTCGCCGGTTGCTTTGCGGGCTGCGGCTCCAAGGCTGGTACGGATGACAGCAACAGCAACAACGATACGCAGACCGATTTGGTGATCGATCTGTCTGACATCACTATTGGCGCTTCCGTTATGTCCCTGCAGCATGAGTTCATGGCGAACCTGGTCAAGGGATACAATGAATTTATTAAGCAGACGAACTGCAACATCATCATTACCGATGGCGGTAATATGGAGCCTGAAAAGCAGGTCACCAACGTCGAGAACTACATCACACAGGGCGTGGACGGCATTCTCTGTCAGTGCATTTCCGTGGAGACCATGAAAGACACCCTGAAGACCGCCATGGCGCAGGGCATCCCCGTCGGCATTTATCCCTATGACACCAGCGTGGGTGCGACCACTTATTTTGGCTATGACGAATATGTGTGGGGCTATAGCCTGGGCGAAGCGGCGGCCGATTGGGCCAATGAAAAGCTGGACGGCAAGGCCAAGATCCTGAATGTGACGACCTCTCTGGAAGAGGCAGCCGTGGCTCGCTGCAAGGGCTGGACTGACGCGGCAAACACGCTGCTGGGTGAAGAGAACATCCAGTGGATCACCGTGGAAGCCACCAGCTCTGAGGATGCCATGTCCGTGGTGGAGTCCGCTCTGCAGGCGAATCCGGATATCGATATCGTCCTTGTTTACAATGACGAGATGGGCATCGGCGCCTACGAGGCCATCGTGCAGTCCGGTCTGGATACCAGCACCATGTTCCTGGGTTCCTGCGACGGTACGGATACCGTTCTGGATTATGTGCAGCAGGACACCGTGTATCGCTGCACGGTAGCCAATGACCGTTACGTTTCCGAAATCGGCTTCTACTGGGTAGAGAACATGGTCAAGATCGTGCTGGGCATGGAGTATGAAGATCCGTTCCCCATCACCACCATGGCTGTGACCCGCGCCAACGTGGATGAATACAGATCCCGTGAGCCTCAGTACGTCATCAGCGATGAGCTGATCGATTTCGTAAACAACATGAATAAGTAAGCGTTGACCGCATATGGCCTGTGTGCACAGGACATAAAAGCTCTCATAGATGGTATGCCCGCAGCGGTGTTGTCGGGCATACCATCTCCGCTATCGCGGCTATCACACAGAATGCTGATGAATGCAGGTACGACTATGAAGAATGAAGCCATACTATCCATAAGGCAGCTCACCAAGGTCTATGGCAGCGTGATGGTCTTGGATCATGTGGACATCGATTTCTGCAATGGCGAGATACATGCTCTTTTAGGGGAGAACGGCGCAGGAAAGTCTACGCTTTGTAAGATGATCGCCGGCGCCATTGCTCCCACAGAGGGTGAGATCCGCATTGACGGAACGCCCGTTTCCAAGTATAACCCCATTGCAGCCAAGGAAGCCGGTGTGGGCATGGTATATCAGGAATTTAACCTGATACCGGAAATGACAGTCTACGAAAACATGTTCGTAGGGAAGGAACTACATAAGGGCGGATTTGTGGATACAAAAGAGATGATCCGCCGCAGTCAGGAGATCTTTCAGGATATGGGGATCAAAATGGACTGCACCGCAAAGATCAAGGATCTGTCAGTGGCATATTGCCAGTTGGTGGAAATTGGGAAAGCACTGCTGGAGAACAGTCGGATCCTGATTTTGGATGAGCCGACCGCGCCGCTGACAAACAACGAAGTTGACATTTTGTTCCGCGTACTCGAAAAACTCCGGAGCAATAGTATCGTGATAATCTATATTTCGCATCGCTTGGAGGAGGTCTTCCGGCTTTGTGACCGGCTGACCGTGCTGCGCGACGGACATCTTATCAAAACGATGGCTGTGGCAGATACAGACAGCAAGGAATTGATACACCTGATGATCGGCCGCGAGCTGTCTCAGGAGTTCCCGCCTCGCGCAGCAGATTTTGATTATGCGCATGCGGAGACCATTCTGCGCGTGGAGCACCTGTGTAATCAGCGGGCGCAGGATGTTTCCTTTGAACTGAAGAAGGGCGAGATACTGGGTATCGCCGGACTGGTTGGTGCAGGCCGTACAGAGACAGTGCGGGCCATTTTCGGCGCTGATCGCCCAAGCAGCGGAGATATTTATATCCACGACAAGAAGGTTTCTATCAAAACACCGAGGGATGCTATCCGCAATTCCATTGCATTGATCCCGGAGGATCGGAAGCGGCAGGGACTGATGGGCATATTGCCGATCAGCACGAATATTTCCATTATTGTCATCAAGGCGCTGTCTCGAATGGGTTTCGTGCGGAGACAGGCAGAGAAAACCCTGCTGGAAGAGAAGACGAAGCTGCTGAACGTAAAGGCCAGTTCGCTGAGCAACGAAGTATTTTCGCTGTCGGGCGGCAATCAGCAGAAAATCGTTCTGGCCAAGTGGATCAGTACAGACTCGGAAATATATCTGTTTGACGAACCTACCCGCGGCATCGATGTCGGCGCTAAGCGGGAGATATATGACTTCCTGTTTGATTTGAAAAAAGCGGGGAAGAGCATCATTGTTATTTCCTCTGAAATGTCTGAGATACTCAACTTGAGTGACCGAATTCTGGTAATGCATGAGGGGAAGCTGCAGGGACAGATGCTGTATCAGGAAGCTACACAGGATAAGATCCTGACACTGGCCTCTGGCTATGCATTGGCCCAATAAAGGAGTGCACATGAACAAAACACTATCTAATCGTAAGTTCATATCTATCTATGAAAAGGTGGGTATCCTCGCGATACTGATCATCGAGATCATTGTATTCGCGTTGGCAAAGGATAATTTTCTGACGGTAAATAATTTGTTTTTGGTGGCGCGGCAGGTATCCTTTACCGGTATTGCCGCTGTAGGAATGACCCTTGTGCTGCTGGTAGGAGAGATCGATATATCTGTCGGCTCTATACTTGCCTTTACCGGCTGCCTTTGCGCAACATTGATGACCAAGGCGGGGATGCCCATGCTTCCCACATTTCTTATCGCAATAGCCATCAGCTGCGTATTCGGTCTTGTGACCGGTACACTGACGGCTGTGTTTCGCATCCCTTCCCTGATCGCCACGCTGGCCATGCAAACCATCATAAAGGGCTGTACATACCTGATGACCGGGGGCGCATCCGTTCCGGGCCTTCCTGACGGATACAAATTCCTGGGACAGGGGTTCCTGTTTAGCGTGGTGCCCGTGCCTGTTGTGGTGATGCTGATCATTTTCCTGTTGGGCTTCCTGTTCCTGAATAAGACCTATTTTGGCAGGAGGATATACGCCGTTGGCGGCAACAAGGAAGCTGCCCGTTTGTCTGGTATTCGCACGCGCGCTGTTGTTATCGGTGCTTTTGTGGCGTCCGCTTTGACCGCAGGTATTGCGGGCATCCTGATGGCAGCTCGTTTGGGCACAGGCCAGCCTTCTACCGGCGCTGATTTTGCGATGGACGTGCTGACTGCTGTGGTTTTGGGCGGCGTGTCCCTGCAGGGCGGTAAGGGATCTGTGCTGCATGTGTTCGTTGGATCCCTCATAATTGGCATTCTGTCAAATGGCCTGGTGATGCTGAACGTGCTGGAGTACTGGCAGTGGATCATTAAGGGTATCGTATTCCTGCTGGCGGTAGCCATGAGCAATCTCGGTTCAAAGAGCAGCAAATAATATAAGACAAGATAGGAAGAAATTTGCTATGAAAAATATGATTCCCAAGACGATGAAGGCGCTGGTCGCATACGGCAAGCATGAGTATAAGCTGGAGGCTGCCTATCCCGTTCCCGAGTGCGGGCCGGACGACATTCTGATCAAGACCGAGGGCTGCGGCATCTGCGCAGGCGACCTGAAGTGCATGCACGGTGCAGAGCGCTTCTGGGGCAACGAGACGGAGCCCTCCTGGGTCAAGCCGCCGTTTATCCCCGGACATGAGTTCCTGGGCCGCATCGTGGCCGTGGGCGAGAACGTGAAGGAGTACAAGATCGGCGAGCGCATCACGGCGGACCAGATCGTCCCCTGCGGCGAGTGCCGCTTCTGCAAGAGCGGGCGCTACTGGATGTGCCAGCCCCACGCCACCTTCGGCTTCCAGTCCACCAACAATGGCGGCATGGCGGAGTACGTCCGCTATCCCAAGACCGCGGTGCTGCACCGGGTGCCGGAGGACATGCCGCTGGAGAAGGCGCTGCTGGTGGAGCCCTACGCCTGCTCCAAGCACTGCGTGGACCGGGCGCAGATCACCAACGAGGACGTGGTGGTCATCTCCGGCGCCGGTACGCTGGGCCTGGGCATGGTGACCTATGCCCGGATGAAGAACCCGGCCAAGCTCATCGTGCTGGACATGATGGACGCGCGGCTGGAAAAGGCCAAGGAGTTCGGCGCCGATCTGGTCTGGAACCCCTCCAAGGTGGACGTGGTGGCCAAGATCATGGAGCTGACGGACGGCTACGGCTGCGACATCTACATCGAGGCCACCGGACACCCCTCCTCCGTGACCCAGGGCATGAACATGATCCGCAAGCTGGGCCGGTTCGTGGAGTTCTCCGTGTTCGGCGCGCCCACCACGCTGGACTGGTCCGTGATCGGCGACGGCAAGGAGCTGGATGTGCTGGGCTCCCACCTGTCTCCCTACTGCTTCCCCTTTGTTATCGAGCATATCCACGACGGCACGCTGAAAACCGACGGCATGATCACCCAGACCTTCGCGCTGGAGGACTGGGAGAAGGCGTTCGACTACGCCACCGGCAAATACGGCCACTTCAAGATCGCGTTTGTATTCTGAGCGGAGGATGCACATGGAGCACAATGAGAGAGTGCGCTGGATACGCACCGGCCAGACGGCCCTGGGCATAGAGCTGGGCTCCACCCGCATCAAGTCCGTGCTGATCGGGCCGGACCACACCGTGCTGGCCAGCGGCGCCTATCAGTGGGAGAACACGCTGGACCACGGGCTGTGGACCTATACGCTGGAGGACGCCATCGCCGGCGTGCAGGAGAGCTTCCGCGACCTGGATCAGGCGGTGTGCCGGGAGTACGGCACGCATCTGGAAAAGCTCGGGAGCATCGGCATATCCGGCATGATGCACGGCTATCTGGCACTGGATGAGGGCGGCCGCCAGCTGGCGCCGTTCCTGACCTGGCGCAACACCAACACGGTGGAGGCGGCGGAGGAGCTGACCGCGCTGTTTCAGTTCAACATCCCCCTGCGCTGGTCCATCGCGCAGCTGTATCAGGCGGTGCTGGAGAAGCAGGGGCACGTCTCCCGCGTGGCGCACATCACCACGCTGGCCGGGTATATCCATTTCCGGCTGACCGGGCGGTTTGCTATGGGCGTGGGCGACGCCTCCGGCATGTTCCCCATCGATCCCGACACCTGCGACTTCGATCAGCGGATGCTGGAGCAGTTCGACCGGCTGGTGGAGCCCTACGGCTTCGCCTGGCGCGTTCGTCAGCTGCTTCCGGAGGTGCTGACGGCAGGCGCCTGCGCCGGTACGCTGACGGAGGAGGGCGCGCGGCTGCTGGATCCCAGCGGGCGTCTGGCGCCCGGCGTGCCCATGGCGCCGCCGGAGGGCGACGCCGGCACCGGCATGGTGGCCACCGACTCGGTGGCGGTATGCACCGGAAATGTGTCCGCCGGAACGTCCATCTTCTCCATGGTGGTGCTGGAGCGGCCGCTGCGTCGCCTGTATAAGGACATCGACATCGTCTCCACGCCCTCCGGGCACGCGGTGGCCATGGTCCACTGCAACAACGGCACGTCCGACCTGGACGCGTGGATGGGCCTGATGGCGGAGCTTGCCGCCAAAAGCGGCGCAGAGGTCTCCCGGGCGGAGCTGTTCCGGCTGCTGTTTGAGGAGAGCCTGAAGGGCGCGCCGGACTGTGACGGCGTGCTGGTCTACAACTATCTGTCGGGCGAGCCGGTGGCGGGCCAGACCTCCGGGCGGCCCATGGTGCTGCGCCGGTCGGAGAGCGCGCTGACGCTGGCCAACTTCATGCGCTCGCAGATCTTCTCCATATTCGCTGCGCTGACCATGGGCATGCACATACTGACGGAGGAAAACGTCCGCATCCGGCGGCTCACCGGCCACGGCGGACTGTTCAAGACGCCGGGCGTGGCCCAGCGGTATCTGTCCGCGGCCATGGGCGCGCCCATCACCGTGATGGAGACCGCCGGTGAGGGCGGGCCCTACGGCATGGCGCTGCTGGCGGGCTACTGCTTGTGGCGGCAGGAGGGCGAGACGCTGGAGGACTATCTGGACCGGCGGGTGTTTGCCGGGGCGGCCGGCGAGGACATTATGGCCACGCCGGAGGAATGCCAGGGCTACCGCCGGTATCTGGACTGGTATCAGGAAATATTGCCGGCGGAGGCGCTGGCGGCGCAGCGGCCGTAAGGGCGGCTGCGGTATCCCAAGGGCTTTTCGGAAAGGAGATACGCGCATGGGTATTATGGAAAAAATGCGGCTGGACGGGAAGAAGATCTTCGTCACCGGCGGCGCCCGGGGCATCGGCATGAACTACGCCATCGCCGTGGCGGAGGCCGGGGCCGACGTGGCTATCGTGGACCTGGATATAGCCACCGCTGAGGAGACGGCACACCGGATCGCCGCGGACACGGGCCGCGAGGTCATCGCCATTCAGACGGACGTGACCTCTCCGGAGTCCGTGGAGGCCATGATGGACACGTTCCTGGCCAAATTCGGGCGGCTGGACGCGGCCTTCTGCAACGCCGGCATCTGCATCAATGTGCCGGCGGAGGAGATGACCTACGAGGTGTGGAAGAAGGTCATCGACGTCAACCTCAACAGCATGTTCCTGACCAATACCGCCGCCGGGCGGCAGATGCTGCGACAGGGGAAGGGGTCCATCATCAACACGGCCTCCATGTCGGCGCACATCGTGAATGTGCCGCAGCCCCAGTGCTCGTACAACGCGTCGAAGGCGGGCGTGATACAGCTGACCAAGTCGCTGGCGGTGGAATGGGCCACCCGGGGCGTCCGCGTCAACAGCATCAGCCCCGGCTATATCGGCACCGACCTGACGCTGAACTCCCCCACACTGATCCCGCTGATCCAGCAGTGGAACGCCATGGCGCCGCTGCACCGGCTGGGAAAGCCGGAGGAGCTGCAGGCCATCGCCGTGTATCTAGCCGGAGACGCCAGCCCCTTTACCACGGGCGCGGACTTCTGCATCGACGGTGCGTTCACCTGCTTCTGATGAGCGGGCGGCTATAAGACTTTATCAGGGCTGAGGCGTAAGCCTCAGCCCTGTATATTGCATCGGAGGGGGCATTGACGTCCCCAAAGGAATAGACCTTCATCGCTTTCCTCCCTACCGTGGCATTCGGTATCTCTCATCGCTCTGCTTTCACGCACTCGGCGTAGGTCAGCGGGAAGGAGGCCTTCAGCAGGGCGCTTTTGCGCACCGTCCAGCCGTTTTGCCGGAGGAACGCTAGGTATTCGGAGCTGGTCCACTTGCTGTGCAGGGGGAAGCCCGCCAGACGCATGAAAAAGGCTTTGACTTTCCCGAAGAAAGCGTTATCCGCATGGGTGAAGGTGGGCGCGGCCAGCACGCCGTCATTTTTCAGGACGCGGCGGATCTCAGCCAGCGCCTTCTCCGGCTCCGGCACGATGTGCAGGGCGTTGGAGACGATGACCACGTCGAAGCTGCCGTCGGCATAGGGCAGATGGAACATGTCCTGCACGGAGAAGTGCAGCTTGGCGGAGCGCTCATTTCGCCGGGCCTCGGCGATCATCTCCGCGGAGGCGTCCGTGGCCTCGATGAGGTCGGCGCTGTTGACGATGTTTTTGGCGATCAGGCCCGTGCCGGTGGCCAGCTCCAGCACCGTCTTGTGCTGCACCACCGGGCGCAGCAGCCGATACAGCTGTGCGTAGGCCGCCGCATCCTTGCGCATGAAGCGGTCGTACCGCCCCGCGTTTTTGTCCCAGAAGTTTCTGTCCGTTTCCATTCGTGTGTCCTCTTGCCGTCTGTTAGTTTTCTCTAACCGATGCGCGCAGCGGGCGGTTAAATCAGGCTAACCGCCGCCCCTTTGAAAAGCCGCAGGGCTGCGGCCTTTCTGTCTGTGCAGGCTGTTCGCATTCGGCGCAGCCAACTGCGGTCTGTCGGTTTCAATTTCAACCACATGATAGCGCTTCCCTGCCCGCAAGTCAATACAAAATCGCGCGTCTCAGGCCTGGCTCTGCTTGTATGTTTCGCCCCAGGTCCACATGGCGTCCAAGATGGGCTTGAGACTGCGGCCCAGGTCCGTCAGGGTATACTCCACCCGGGGCGGCACCTCGGGGTAGACCGTGCGGGTGAGCAGGCCGCTGTCCTCCATCTGGCGCAGCTGGGCGGTCAGCACCTTCTGGCTGACGCTGCCGATGGACTTCTTCAGCTCGCCGAAGCGCTTGGTGCCGGGCATCAGGTCCCGCAGGATCAGCACCTTCCACTTATCGCTGATGAGGGTCAGGGTGGTCTCCACCGGGCAGGCGGGGAGCTCCGCCCTGGTTCTGGTCTCACTCATATCTCCATCCTCCGAAATGATTTTTAAGGGGAAAGCCTTTTAAATACGCAATGGTTTCCTTTTGGTAACTACGGCACAATATTGTGCTTACTTTACGGCCGGGAGCTACGGCGCTATTATAATGCCAACGAAAGGGAAACGCAACCTTTCAAAAAGCAAACATCATTTTGGAGGTACATATCATGAAAAAGGTCGTTGAGTTTCTGAATGCCAATCCCGTGCAGTATCTGGCCACTGTGGGCCGGGACGGCAAGGCCAAGTGCCGCCCCTTCATGTTCGCCGGCGAGCTGGACGGCAAGCTGTGGTTCTGCACCAACAGCACCAAGGACGTCTATAAGGACATGCAGGCCAATCCCGAGATCGAAATTTCCGTGTCCAGCCCGGAGTACGCCTGGATCCGCCTGCACGGCAGGGCGGTGTTCGAGAACAGCATGGCCGCCAAGGAGATGTGCATCCAGAACCCCATCGTCAAGGGGCAGTACGGCGAGGCCACCAACCCCATCTTTGAGGTGTTCTATCTGGCCGATGCCCACGGCGTCATCGCCGACTTCTCCGGCAACCCTCCCTATCAGTTCTGAGAAAACACCACGGCGCGGCTCCGCCTGTGCGGGGCCGCGCCACATCGCCGCAAAAGGAGACCCACCATGAACCAGAGTGAAAAGAGGCTGTTTCTCATCCAGTCGCTGCTGAAGGAGCGGCCGGAGTACCGGCAGCTGGACGAGCCGCAGGATGCAGCGCAGCAGCGGCAGCTGCTGCGGGGCCTGATGAACATCCGGGCGCCGCAGGAGACCGGCGCGGACTTCCTGCGGGTGCAGGACGACTATCTGCGGGGCGAGGCGGCGGAAAAGGGCGTCACCGACGTGGACGAGCTGACGCCGGTGCAGCCGGGGCTGTACCTGTGGCAGGGGGACATCACCACGCTGAAATGCGACGCCATCGTCAACGCCGCCAACAGCGGCATGACCGGCTGCTACATCCCCAACCACCGCTGCATCGACAACGCCATCCACACCTACGCGGGGGTGGAGCTGCGGCGGTACTGCGCGGAGATGATGGAGCGGCAGGGCCATCCCGAGCCCACCGGGCAGGCCAAGCTCACCCCGGCGTTCGATCTGCCGTGCAGGTACATCCTGCACACCGTGGGGCCCATCATCACCGGCCGGGTGACGCAGCGCGACCGGGCGCTACTGGCGTCCTGCTACCGCTCGTGTCTGGAGCTGGCGGCGGAAAAGGGCCTGGAGAGCGTGGCGTTCTGCTGCATCTCCACCGGGGAGTTCCACTTCCCCAACGAACAGGCGGCGGAGATCGCCGTCCGGACGGTCAGGGAATTCCTGGCCAAGGACACCAGCGTAAAGAAGGTCATTTTCAATGTTTTCAAGGACACAGACAAAGCCATCTACCAGCGGCTTCTCGGCGCAGCGTGAGCGGCTGCGGGCGGCGCTGGAGGGCGCCGACGCCGTGGTCATCGGCGCGGGAGCGGGGCTGTCCACCGCAGCGGGGTTCACCTACAGCGGGGAGCGGTTCGAGAGGTATTTCTCCGATTTTGAGAGGAAATACGGCTTCCACGACATGTACACCGGCGGGTTCTATCCGTTTCCCACAGAGGAGGAGCGCTGGGCGTACTGGAGCCGCAATATCCTCATCAACCGCTATCAGGACGCGCCGAAGCCGGTGTATAACGACCTTTTGAAGCTGGTGCGGAGGAAGGACTACTTCGTCATCACCACCAATGTGGATCACCAGTTCCAGCGGGCGGGCTTTGACAAGAAGCGGCTGTTCTACACCCAGGGGGACTACGGCCTGTGGCAGTGCAGCGGGCCGTGCTGTCAGGAGACCTTCGACAACGAAGAGCTCGTCCGACAGATGGTGGAGCGGCAGGAGGATATGCGTATCCCCAGCGAGCTTGTGCCCCGCTGCCCCCACTGCGGCAGGCCCATGGCCATGAATCTGCGGTGCGACGATACGTTCGTGGAGGACGAGGGCTGGCACGCGGCCGCGGAGCGGTACGCCGACTTCCTCCGTACCCGGGCGGGGCAGCGCATCCTCTTTCTGGAGCTGGGCGTGGGGTACAACACCCCGGTGATCATCAAGTACCCCTTCTGGCGCATGACGGCGCAGAATCCCAAAGCGGTCTACGCCTGCATCAACCAGGGGCAGGCGGACTGCCCCCGGGCGCTCGAAAAGCAGGCCATCTGCGTGGATGGGGACATTGGAGCCGTTCTGCGCGGGAGCTGACGTGACAGCGGCAAAAGGAAAGCCTCCGGCTTATGAAGCCGGAGGCTTTCCTTTTGTCCAGCTCAGGCTTTACGGCTTTCTCTGCCCGTACCCGCAGGCACGCAGCTCTTACTGCACGTTTTTCAGTATCTCGCGGAGGATCTCATACAGCGGCCCTACGGAGGATATTTCCAGCCGCTCATTGGGCGTGTGGACATCGTAGGTCATGCAGCCCAGATTGATCATGTCGAGCTTACGGCCGCGCTGGCGCGCCTTGGCCTCGAGAACACCGCCCTCGACACCGGCGTGCATCCCGCAGCGGGCGGTGGAGCTGCTGGTGGAGGAGCACGCAAAGCACCCCCACAGTCCTTACCTGTTTGTGTCGCCCAAAACCGGTACCATGTTCGACCCGGATTCCTTCCGCCACACCCATGACAAGATCCTGAAGGCCATCGGCGCAGAGCACATACGCTTTCACGACCTCAGACACACCTTCGCCACGCTGTCCCTCAAGTACGGCGTGGACGTCAAGACGCTGTCCGGTGCCCTGGGACACTACGACGCGGGCTTTACCCTCAGCACCTACACCCACGCCACGGAGGGGATGAAGCGTTCCGCCGCCGATACCATCGGCAGCGTCATCAGCCAGGCCATGTAGCCCACAAAAAAACAGTCGGAGAGAGACGGATGATGCCATCCGCCCCTCTCCGGTGCTTTCCTGATCTCTCGGCTTTTGGGTCACGGTTTGGGTCATGCGAAAAACGCCAAAATACCGCGTCACTATTTGAAGACATAAGCGGAAAAAGCGCCTGATCTCTTACGAGATCAGGCGCTTTTTGGTGGAGACTGCTGGACTCGAACCAGTGACCTCCTGCGTGTGAAGCAGGCGC
>ERZ827156.705-NODE-705-length-45669-cov-39.999803_pt1 | contig 45669 bp, 33 predicted proteins | sample MGYA00519919_ERZ827156 | MGnify/ENA primary metagenome ERZ827156 (study PRJEB31778, sample SAMEA3449269) | human gut metagenome | biome: human gut; feature: human-associated habitat; material: faeces | place: United Kingdom | collected 2010/2012 ... | reverse complement strand
CGCAGACTTCGTCTGTTTTCATTGCCCCCTCCTCGCCTCCGCAGAGGCGAAACCCCTGCATCGCAAAAAACAAATTGCGAATCATAAACTGTCAACAACACAAACCAACAAAACATCCACCTAAAAAACAGGGATGCGCTTCTCACGCACCCCTGCTTTTTGTTTCCAAGGATTGCTTACTCCTGCCCAACCGCATTGAGCTCCTGCGTCAGGCGCCACTTGGTCGCCGCTTCGACCTTGCTCCATTCGAGGCAGTCCGCATAGCCGTAGTTGTTGCACTGCGTAATCATGTTGCGGATGTGCATGTTGAACTCGCCGTCCGCCTTCGCATAAATCGCCAGCCAGCTGTTGTTCTTGATGCTCTTGGCGCACTGCTCCCACTTCACCTTCAGTTCGTCATCCTTCACGGACTCGGAGTAAGGCAGATCGGGCATGATGGTGTACTTGCCGATGGACTCGAAGTACGGGTCAGCCAGCACCGCGCCGGACCAGTTGCGCCAGTCCTCCTGAATCGGGTAGGAAACCGCGTTCAAGATGGAGACCCAAGTGTCCCTGTTGAACGTTTCGCCCAGCTTGCCGTCAGGGTTGATGGCGTCCTTGCTGTAGGTGGTGTTGTTCGCCTGAATGCAGCCGTCGTTGAAGTTGCCGGACAGGGTGTACTGCTTGCCCGTGTAGGGGGACGTCCACACAACGCCGTTCAGGTCATGCTTGGTGTCCTTGTTGCAGATGTCGCCCAGTTCGGTGAAGTACATGCCGCCGTTCTCGTCGTAGTCCCACATCAGACCGCGCGGGCCGTACCACATGGTCATCGAGCCTTCGGGGGTCGCGAAGAAGTCCAGAATCGCAAGGCACAGTTCCGGATACGCCGCCTTCGAGCCGACAGACCAGATGCGATTGCCGCCCAGCGTGGACAGACCGTAGACGATGGGGTTCGCTTCGTCCGGCACACGCGCATACATCATCTTGCCTTCGCCCAGATGCTTGTCCGTGTTGTAGACCATGGAGGAGGCATAGTTGAAGATGCCCCAGAACACGCCGCCGTTCTTGACTTTCTGGCTCATTTCGTCGTAGGTCTGCGTCATGGAGTTCGGGTCAAGCAGGCCGGCGCGATAGAGCTGGTTGAAGAAGCGCAGCATCTCGATGTACGGGCCGTTTTCATCCAGCGCATCGTAGAATTCGCCATTCGTGGGGTTGTACAGACCGAAGCCGAGCTCGTCATAGCCGTAGTACGCCGTCGCCATCGCCTTGACGTACATGACCATGTTGCCGTCCCAGTCAGGCCAGAGGGACGCCGCATACGTCTCGTTGCCCAGCTCGTCCGTGGGGCAGATTTCCTTCATCTGCTTGAAGACCGCAAGCAGGTCATCCAAATTCTTGATTTCCGGGTAGCCGAGCTGAGAATACAGATCCCAGCGCAGATCCCAAGAGTACATGAAGGACTTATGACCCTGACGGGAGGTCGCCACGTCCATGCCGAAGCCGTACAGATTGTCGCCGTCTTCGGACACCAGACGGTTGGACGCCAGCGCATCCTGATAGTTCGCCCAAACGTAGGGCGCATACGTCTCCGCAAGGTCGTCCTCGTCCCACTCCAGCAGCAGACCGTTCTTGATCGCCTGCTTATAGTCCTCGCCATTCGCGCCCCAGACGACGATGTCGCCGAGGTTGCCGGACTGCGTGCGGGTCTGATACGTACCGTCCTGATCGGGGATGATGACCAGTTCGACGTTGAACAGATCCTTCATCAGCGCAGCGCCCCAGCCGGTCTGACGGCCGGAGTAGTTCGCCAGCTGGCTGTAAATTTCAATCTGGATGGGCGCGCCGTCCATGTCGATGAAATCGTACAAGTCGCTGGTCACCTTGTAGTACGGGATGCCAGAGGGATTTGCGGGTTCCTCTGCCAGCGCGGGCAGAGCGCCCAGAAGCATGGTCAGCGCCAGCATCAGGGCGAAGAGTCGGGTCAATTTGCGCATTTGCAAGATTCTCCTTTCCGTATTTGAAGTAACTATCACCAGCCGGGTTAGCCCTTCACGGCACCCAGCATGATTCCCTTAACAAAGAACCGCTGCATGAACGGGTACACCAGCAGAATCGGGATAATCGACACCATGGCGACCGTGTATTTGATAACGCGCGTGTTCAGCATGTTCGCCGCCGCCTGCGTGGACATGCCGCCCGAACCGTTGACCAGCGCCGACAGGTTCGAGGACTGGTTCAGGTACACATACAGGCGGTGCTGCAGGGTGTACAGCTCCGGCCGGGAGGACATCAGCAGCAGCGAGTCTTGGAACGAGTTCCAGTTGCCGACCGCGCCGAAAATCGAAATCGTCGCCAGAATCGGCACGGACAGCGGCAGGATAATCTTCAGGAACACCGTCGGCGTGTTCGCGCCGTCAATGACCGCGGATTCCTCCAGCGACGCCGGAATCGACTCAATATACGTCTTCACCAGAATGATGTTGTACGGCGCAATCATGCCCGGCAGGATGTAGGCGAGGAAGTTGTTCGTCAGACCCAGCATCAGCATGTTCATGTACCACGGAATCAGGCCCGCGTTGAAGTACATGGTGATGACCAGCGCGCGGTACATCAGCGACCGATGCCACATCTTCTGCTTCGTAACCAGATAGCCCGCCCACGCGCTGACAATCACCATCAGCGCTGTGCCCAGAATCGTACGCGCCACCGTCACGATGACCGACGAACCCAAGTCCGCCACGTCGCGCAGGGCAAGGTAATTCTGGAAGTGGATGCCGACCGGCCAGAAGTTGACCAAGCCGCCCGCCACCGCGTCATTGCTGGAAATGGTGTTGATGAACAGGTAATAGAATGGGAAAACGCATAGAACTGTGAAAGCCACAAAGAGGATGTACAGGAAAACATCAAACGCGATGTCGCCCGCCGTGCGGTGGATCTTGTTTTTCGGGTGCTTGCCCGCCAGTTTGACGGCGGATTGCTTCATGACTTCGGTGTTGCTCATTGCTTCTCCGCCTCCTTAAATGATGCTTTCGCCGCGCACGCCCTTGGAGATGCCGTTCGCGCCGAAGAGCAGCAGCACGCCAATCAGGCTCTTGAATACGCCGACGACCGTGGAAAGCGGAATCAAGCCGCTCTTAATGCCGCTGTGATAGACATACAAGTCCAGCACCTCGATGGTTGCGCTGTTCTGCGGGTTCTCGAAGACGAGGTACTGCTCCATGCCGTTGGAGAGCATACCCGCAATCGCCATCAGCAGCATGACCATGTAAGTGGGCATCAAGCCGGGAATCGTGATGTGGCGGATGCACTGGAAGCGGTTCGCGCCGTCCACCTTCGCGGCTTCGTACAGCTGCTGGTCAATGCCTGCAATGCCCGCGATGTAGACAATAGCGCTCCAGCCCAAGCCCTTCCATGTGCCCCACAGCAGCATCTTGAGCCAGATGAAATCTGCGCTGGCAAGATAGTCTGTCGTCGCGGTCTGTCCCATGACGTTGCGCAGGAAGGAGTTGATGAAGCCGTCGGTGGAGAAGATAGCAAACGCAATGGCGTACACCAGAACCCATGAGATGAAGTTCGGAATCGTCGTCAGGGTCTGCACAACGCGCTGGAACTTCGTCGAACGCAGTTCCGCCAGCAAAACGGCGAAGGCAATCGGCAGCCAGCTCGTTGCAATGCCCAAGCCAGACATAATCAGCGTGTTGCGCAGCACGCGCACAAGGTCGCTGCGCGTCGCGCCGTTGGAGAACAGGTAGCTGAACCACTTGAGGCCCACAAAGTTCTCGCTGCTCAGCGCGTCGCCGACCTTATAATCAAAGAACGCATAGCGCCAGCCGTACAGCGGCAGGTAGCAGAAGATGACCGTCAGAATCAGAACAGGCAGGAACATCAGGAACAGGCGGTATTTCTCCTCCATCTCCATCTTTTCTTCCATGTCCTTGGGAATGGTGACCATGCTCACGATGCTGAATACGAGCAGCAGCCCCCCCAGCACCGCCCAGAAGGCGATTGCGCCGGTCGGCGTCATCAGCTTCAGGCGTTCCGCCTTTTCCAGCGCCGGCAGGATGCTGTTCAGGTACACCAGCGTTCCGATGCCGCCAAGCATCAGCACCGAGCCAATCAGCGGCAGTTTGACGGCTGCGCGCTTCATGCGGTGATTGCCCAGCGACATGCACGCGCCGATTGCACTCAGGATGATGCCAAGCATCAGCAGCGCACAGCCGCCCATGATGAGGTAGAAGTGCCACGGCTGCACCCAGCCCATACGCAGCGGGCGGGCAAAGCTGTCCGTCAGCGTGCTGTACGAAATTGCGGCGGTGAACAGCGAAGTATTCGCGTTGATGTCCGACATCAGTCGACCGGGATTGACCTCCGGGAAGAAGATCATCAGCCCGGCAAACGCGGTCAGGATGCGGATGATGATCAGCGCCCAGTTCGTCTTTTCCCGGACGCAAGTCGCCTGTCCGCCGGATTTGGCTGAAATCGTCGCCTGCATGGTATCCCCTCATTTCTTTCTTCGTGACGCTCTTCTGCTTTGACCAGCCGCGCGTTGATGGATGAGCGCTGGCGGATGATGTCCAGCGTTCATCCATCAGCGCGACTAAGGCAAGGGCAGGAATCCCCTTGGCGCGCTCCTCAGCCGAAGCCGAAGAGCGCGCCAGAGGAAAGTAGTGCAGGATTACTCCGCCAGACCGGAGACCGTGAAGGTGAAGACCGTCGTGGTGTTCGGGGCGGGCACGGTCAGCACAACGCCGTCCGCCTTGATGTTGTTGTAGTTGTCCTCAACAATCAGCTTCACCCAATCGCCGGAGGTATCCACCACAACACCGGACTGCGTCTTGCCTTCGCCAATCTTGATGGTCACATCAGAAATGGTGACGTAGCCTTCCTTGACCAGCTTGGACGGAATGTCGGTGGAGACGCGGAAGAAGTGGAACGCCGTGTCCTCGCCGAAGCCCATGTCGCCCGTGGTCATGGAGCAGGTGTAGGTGCCGTTGCCGGAGATGACCGCATCCTCGAACGTCGCGCCGTAATCGGTAATCGTGCCGTCGTTGTTGGTCTTCGCCAGCTTGGTGAACACATCGTTGTCTGCGTCGCGGCCGTAGGAGGGTTCCTCCCAGTCGTTGCGGAAGATGTAGTTCGGGTCAGACTGCACGGCGATGTACGCGCCGTAGGTCTTGGAGATCAGTTCCTTCACTTCATCTTCGGTCAGGGGCTGTTCGGTTTCCACAACCGGCGGCACACCGTAGATGTAGTCGAAGGTCACGTCGATGGTCTTGATGCCAGAGAGCGCTTCCGCCGTCGCGATCTTCGCAGTCACGCCTTCGAGGTCGCCGTCCGCCACGCGGGCTTCCGCCGGGATGTCCGTCACCCATTCATTCCAGATGTTGGAGCGGGTCACGATGCCGTCGTCGGTCGTGGTGAAGTCCTTGCCGAGTTCGATTGCTTCGCCGTTGACCTTGACTTCGGTGATGTCGATGAAGTAGCCGGGGAAGGTCGCTTCGCCGTTCGCAATGCCGACCGCCATGAACGCAACACCGGGGATTTCGCCGCCCTTAACGCCGGAGAAATCAAGGGACAGGGTGTAGGTGCCGGGGCCGTCCACGGTCACAGCGTTGCCCTCTGCAAATTCGCCGGGATTCCACGCGGAGGTCGCCCAATCGCTGTCGGCGAACATCAGGAACGCCGTGTCCGTCTTGGGCACAAGGGTGAAGTCGATTTCGTAGGTCTTGACGGATTCAAACGCCGCCTTGTCCACGATGACAGGAGACACGCCCGTCAAATCCTTGTCGTAGGAGCGGACAGAAGCGTCAGTGGGAACTTCGGCAACCCATTCGTTCATGATGTTCATGCGGGTTTCCACCTCATTGTCAGAGGAGGTGTAGCCCTTGGTGAACGCAACGGATTCGCCGTTGATGCGGATGTCGTTGAGCTTGATAGACATGCCGGGGAAGAGCTTTTCGCCGTGCTTGATGCCCAGCGCGGTAAAGGCAACGCCGGAAGCCGCGCCCGCTTCAGTCGCGGTGAAGTCCAGACCCACGGTGTAGTCGCCCGCGCCGGTCACGGTCGCGTTGGTCGCCTTCACAGCGGAGTCGTCCGTGCCCCAGTACTGGCTCGTCCAAGAAGAGTCGGCGAACATGATGTACGCCATGTCAGCACCGTAGCGGAAGAGCGTGAAATCAACCTCGACGTTTTCCACGCGCTCAAACGCAGCCTTGTCCACGGTTATCCAGTTCGCGTCCTCGGTCACGCCGTCCCAGGAACGCGCGTCGGCGGGCAGCTCGCTGACCCATTCGTTGTAGATGTTGGAGCGGGTAATGATGCCGTCGTCGGAAGAGGTGTAGCCCTTCTTCGCTTCGATGGGCTGACCGTTCACGCGAATTTCGTCCACGCGAATCGTCCAGCCGGGCAGCGCCTTTTCGCCGTTCTCCAGACCGATGGCCGCGAACGCAATGCCGCTCGCCGTGCCTTCGGGCGTGCCGGTGAAGTCAAGGCCTACGGTGTAGGAGCCTTCGCCGGTAATCGCTGCCTCGGTCACCTTCATGCCCTCCGCCGGCTCAGAGCCGTCGTGCCACCACTGGTAGTGCCAGTTGGCGTCGGCATACATCAGGAATGCCGTAGAGAGCGGTTCGACTTCGCCCGCCACGGGAGATGCCACGGGAGATGCCACAGGAGACGCCACCGGAGATTCCGCCACAGCGGTCATGCCCAGCGCCATCGCCAGCACCATCAGCAGTGCAAGAAACTTCTTGGTGCAATTCATGATGATTCCTCCTTAGAGAAGCTGATTGTGCCTGATGCCTGTTGGCGAAACATTTTCGTAAGTCTCCGAGGTTTACGAAAGCGTTTTCGTCTTTGCCCGGATTAAGGGCAGACATTTCCGCACTTGTAAATCCATTATAGCTTTCGGCGCGTCATTTGTCAAGTTCAAACCATATGATATACAAGATTTGTGCAAGTTTTTTGCCGCACTTCTTTATTGAAACTGCCTAAATCAATCAGAAATTGATCTGTAAGTTCCTTACACGGATTTTTTCGTCAGACAACGTTTTCGTTGGTGTATTCGGTCTGTTGCCGCTCTTTTTCCGACATGAAAACAGTTGTTTCCCTTTGATATTGTCTGTTTTAGATGCAGATTTACGGAATTTCCCGATTTTTCAGCATTTTCAGCAGGTTCCAGCGTCGCCGCGCAGCTTCTTCCGCCATTTTGCAGAGGGTTTCGCTCTTCGCCGGATCGCTCCGGCGCAATGCCGCAAACCGCCCCTGCCGCATCAGGAACGCCTGAAAATCCCCGTCCGGCGCTTTGCTGTCCAGCATCAGCCCATTCGCCGGATGATAGCGGTACAGTGGGAAATATCCGCATTTCACGGCGTCCTTCTCGATTTCCTGCACGTCACGCATGTCAATCCCGTGCGCAATGCAGGGCGCATAGGCAATGATGAGCGCCGCGCCGTCCCACGCTTCTGCCTCGCGCATGGCCTTCAGCAGCTGATTCGGATTCGCGCCCATCGCCACCTGCGCAACGTACACATGCCCGTAGGTCATTGCCATCAGCCCCAAATCCTTCTCCGCGCCGGATTTCCCGCCGGACATGAGCCGTGCCGCCGCACCCGCCGGGGTCGCCTTCGATGCCTGTCCGCCCGTATTGGAGTACACCTGCGTGTTCAGCACAAGCACCCGCACCTTCTCGCCCGATGCCAGCACATGGTCAAGCCCGCCGAAGCCAATATCGAACGCCCATCCATCGCCGCCGATGAGCCATACACTCTTGGCCGCCAGCAAGTCCGCCGAATCCGCAATTTCCTTCACCAGCGGATGTGAAAGCGTCTCGCACGCCGCCAGCAGCGCTTCCCCCGCCTGTGCCGAGAGCGCCGTATCCTCGCGACTGCCCAGCCACGCGCGGCACGATTCCGCCAATTCCGGGCACTGTGCCGCCAGCGTCTCGACCTGCTCCGCCAGATGCGCCCGTCGGTGCTTCATCGCCAGATACATCCCGAAGCCAAATTCCGCGTTATCCTCAAACAGGCTGTTCCCCCACGCCACGCCCTGCCCTTTCTGGTTGACGGTATAGGGGCAGCTGGGCGCGCTCCCGGCGTAGATGGACGAGCAGCCCGTGGCATTGGCAATCATCAAGTGCGAACCGAACAATTGTGTCAGCAGCTTGATATACGGCGTTTCGCCGCACCCCGCGCACGCGCCGGAGAACTCAAACAGCGGCGTTTTTGCCTGCGCGAGCGGGATGGTGTCCGCCTCCCCGATCGCCGTTTCCGGCAGCGACACGGCGAAATTCCAGTTTTCCTGCTCCTTCGCCATTTCCGCCGCGGGGCGCATCACCAGCGCCTTTTCCTTCGCAGGGCACACCCGCGCGCAGTTTTCGCATCCTGTGCAGTCCAGCGGCGACACCTGCACGCGGAAATTCCGCCCGGAAAACGCCTTTCCCTTCGCCCGAACCGTGTGAAAACCCGCCGGGAGCGCCGTTTCCGCCAGCGGGTAGAACGTGCGGATGCACCCATGCGGGCAGACAAGGCTGCACAGCCCGCATTGGATGCACGCTTCCGCCCGCCACTGCGGAATCTGCCGCGCAACGCCGCGCTTTTCGAGCCGACTCGTGCCCAGCGGCGCAAACCCGCGCGCGTCCATGGCGGACACCGGCAGCATATCCCCTTGCTGGCGTAGCATCGGGCGCATGAAGGCTTCGACTGCTGATTGCGGCGCATTCTCCGGCGTATCAGGCAGTTCCGCCCATTCCGGCGGCACGTCCACTCGTCGCAGCGCATCCGCCGTCTTCGCAATTGCATTCAGATTCGCCGCGACGACCCGCTCGCCCTTCTTCGCATACGCTGCCTGAACCGATTCGTTCAACAGCTGCTGCCGCTGCTCTTCCGGCAAAAAGGCATTTAATTGGAAGAAAGCCGTCTGCATGACCGTGTTGATGCGCCCGCCCAAGCCGCACTGCGCCGCGATTGCGTCCGCGTCGATGGCGTACAGCAGCGCATGGCGTTTCGCAATGCTCCGGCGCAGCTTCGCGGGAATCTCCATGCCGTCCGGGAGATTCAGCAGCACCGTGCCGCCCGGCTTGACGCTCTGCGCCACCACGTCCAGATTCATCAGCGTCGGCTGATGGCACGCGAGAAAATCCGCCTGCCCAATCAGGTACGGCGCGCGAATTGGCGCTGCCCCTATCCGCAGATGACTGACCGTGTACCCGCCGGATTTCTTGGAGTCATACGCAAAATACGCTTGCACCTGCCGATCCGTCTGCGCGCTCATCATTTTTATGGCGCTCTTGTTTGCTCCAACCGTGCCATCTGCGCCCAGCCCAAAGAACTTGCAGCTGGTAACGCCTTCGTTCGGCAAGGCAAAATGCGCGTCTATCGGCAGGGACAAGTGCGTCACATCGTCGTCGATACCGACGGTGAAGTGCTGCCCAGCTTCCATCGTGTCCAGCGCATCAAACACAGCCTTGACCATTGCGGGTGTGAACTCCTTGCTGCCCAGCCCGTACCGTCCGCCGCAGACCTTTGCCGTCCGCCCAGCGGCAAACAGCGCCGCGCTCACGTCCAAATACAACGGTTCACCGAGTGCGCCGGACTCCTTCGTGCGGTCAAGCACAGCGATCCGCTCCGCGCTCTCCGGGATAGCCGTCAGCAGCGCTTCTGCTGAGAACGGACGGAACAGCCGAACCCGCACCACGCCGACTTTCTCCCCCGTCCGCATGAGTGCCCGCGCGGTTTCCTCCGCCGTCTCCGCGCCTGACCCCATCAGCACCAGCACCTTCTTCGCGTCCGGCACACCCATGTAGGAGAACAGACGCAGCGGGCGCCCCGTCAGTGCCGCGACGCGGTTCATCGTGTCCTGCACGATTTCCGGCAGGGCGAAATAATATGGGTTCGCCGCTTCCCGCCCCTGAAAATACACGTCCGGATTCTGGCTCGTCCCCTGCTGATGCGGATGCTCCGGGTTCATGGCGCGCGCCCGGAACTGCCGGATTTGCGTCTGCGGCAGCAGTCCGCGTAATTCATCCTCGTCAAGTGCCTCGAACCGCTGGATTTCATGGCTCGTGCGGAAACCGTCAAAGAAATGCAGCATTGGCACGCTGCCCGCCATCGCGCTCAGATGCGCCACGACCGCCAAATCCGCCGCTTCCTGCACCGATGCCGCGCAGAGCATCCCCCAGCCCGCACTGCGCACCGCCATCACATCGCTGTGGTCGCCGAAGATGGACAGCGCGTGGTACGCCAGCGCCCGCGCCGCGACGTGCATCACCCCCGGCAGCAGCTCGCCCGAAATTTTGCACATATCCGGCAGCATCAGCAGCAGGCCCTGCGACGCGGTGAAGGTCGTCGCCAGCGCACCCGCCGAGAGCATCCCGTGCAGCGCGCCCGCTGCGCCGCCCTCGCTTTGCATCTCCGTCAGCCGCATTTTCTGCCCGAACACGTTGCGTTTGCCCATGCGTGCCCACTCGTCACAGTTCTCTGCCATCGGCGTAGACGGCGTAATCGGGTAAACCGCTGCCGTTTCGCTGAGCGCGTATGCCACCTGTGCCGCTGCCAAATTGCCGTCGCCCACCATCGTTTTCATCCGCTTTTTGCACCTCCATGCGCCTGTTTCCGCGTATTGTATCCGCGCGGATGCGTTTCCATGCAAAAGCACGCAGAAATTGCGAAAAAAAGTGAATTTCCCTCTTGACAGGCGGGGTAAAGCGTGGTATAATTATTTTCGCAGTCAGCGAGTGGCGCGAGTCAATCGTTGAAGTGCCAATGGGGAATGGTGTAATGGCAGCACCTACGACTCTGACTCGTATTGTCTAGGTTCAAATCCTAGTTCCCCAGCGTTTGCCTCCGTTGTCTAGTGGCCTAGGACGCCGCCCTCTCAAGGCGAAAACACGGGTTCGAATCCCGTCGGAGGTGCATCATCCTTCGCTCTTACAGCGGAGGATTTTTTTTTGTTTCTTTATACGATTTCCAGATTTGCGGCGCATCTTGACGCTTTCTTTTCGTCGTCTTCTTGCCTGTTCCCTGCTTTTATGGTATACTGAAGAAAAGGACGTAGGAGGGCACCCGACGATGAACACAGACGTGCTGTTTGACCGCGCATTTGCCATCCGTGCCGCAAAGCCGTGGCAATATTTGTTTGATACGCATATTTTTGCAGTTCGCTTTTCTGATGGTGAAATTGCGTGCTGCTCCGTCATGGGGCGCAACGGCACGCATCTGGCGCTGGCGCTTTATTCCCTCACGGACGGTCTGTACGCGCTTGACAAACTCATGACCACAGACATGCGCGTTCTGCCGCGCCATCGAGCGGAGGAATGTATGCTCGGGCAGGACTGCATTCAGGTGTCCTTCGAGAATGCGCAGGAAATCCTCGCGAAGGAGGCAAAGGCCGTCCGCGCCTACGCCAAAGCACACGGCATTTCCCTGCGCGGGCAGCACAATTTTCCGGTTTTCCATCGCTATCGTCCATCGCGCATGCCGTGGGCGCTGACTGACGAAACCGAGCAGCAGCATCTATTGGAAGCAATGGATGCCCTGCTGGAAATATCGCGTCGGCTCAACACAGAAGAGCCTCTTGCCTTGGGGCTGATTGAGGGCGACCCATTCACGCACCCGATTTCCCTGCTGACCGCGACCCCCGACGGCTATCGCTGGGATTCCTATACGCTGCAAAAGCCCGACGCGCCGGCACTCCCGGCGGGCAAAATTGAGGATGAACTGGCGCTGGCGCGGCTGAAGAAGCGCAAGAAGCCCTGTGCACCGTGGGCGCTGGCGGTGTTTATGTCCCCCACCCCTGTTCAGGCCAAACCAGCCCAAGTGCCATATTTTCCTTATTTGCTCTGTGTTGTCGATACCGGCAGCGGCAAAATGCTGACGCTCACGCCGCCGCGCAAAATCGACGAATACGCTCCCCACTTCTCCGCTGATTTCCTTCCCCTGTTCCAGCAGCACGGTCTTCCCCGTGAGTTTTGGTCAGCAGATGACCGCACAACGGCATTCATTACGCCGATTGCCAAGCAATTGGGCATTCCCGTTAATGTGCAGGCGGACATGACGCCGATGGATGAACTGCTGGACGAACTTTACGACCATCTGAACGATGCTTCATTCGAAGGTGCAGATGAAATGGGCAATGCGCCGGATGATGCCGAGGTGCTTCGGCTTCTTGCCGCACACATTGCCGACGCGCCGGAAACACTCCGCGCCATACCGAATTACATGCTGACCGAGATACGCGCCGCAATTGCCGCACTTCCTAACTCGCGGGACGCCTTGCGCGCACTGGACGAAGAAATAAAGTGCCGCCGTCTCCCGCCGCATCAATGAGGTGAAGCATGTCGCAGACCACAAAACGCGCCTTAGCGCAAAGCCTGAAAAAGCTCCTGCAAACGAAGCCGCTAAGCAAAATCACCATCAACGATATTGCTGAGGACTGCGGTGTCAGCCGGATGACGTTCTACTACCATTTTGCAGATATCTACGACTTGGTAGAGTGGACGTGTCAAGAGGATGCGAGCGTCGCGCTTGCCGGCAACAAGACGTACAGCACATGGCAGCAAGGCTTCCTGAACATCTTCCATCTTGTCTTGGAAAACAAAACGTTCGTCCTGAACGTCTACCACTCTATCAGCCGCGAGCACTTGGAGCGCTATCTCTATCAGCTGACGTACGACCTGCTGATTGGCGTGGTTGAGGAAAAAGCCGTCGGGCTGTCCGTCAGTGACCGTGACAAGGCGTTCATTGCCGACTTCTACAAATACGCGTTTGTCGGCTTGATGCTGAACTGGATTCGCGAGGGCATGAAGGAAGATCCAACGACGATTATTGACCGGCTCAGCGTGCTGATTCACGGTGATATCACCCGTGCGCTGCATAAATACAGCGCGCACTGACATGTAATACTATTTCCAGATGAAAATGCGCCAAGATGCGCCGCGAATTTTTCATTCTGGCTAACGTGAATGAAACGCAGCGTAGCAGCGCTACGCTAAGTGGAATGAACGGACGCCAGAAGGGAAAAGGCGCAAGCAGATGGCGCAGGTGAATCTGGAAATAGTATAAACAGGCATCCGAAGCGAAAGCACATGCTTCAGATGCCTGTTTTTGCTTGATGAAAACTATTCGTCCCCTGCTGCATCCAACTCATCCAGAAACGAGCAGAGGTTTTCCTCCGAGTATTCGATTTCTGATGAGTACATCCGCGCCGCTTCGTTTTCGCCCAGCAGCGTCGACAGGCGCAGGAACAGCATCCCCGATACCGCACAAAACAGCACCCGCCCCGGCAAATCGCCATCCAGCAGTGCCCCCGGCACATGCCGATGCAGCAGGTACACCGTGAACTGCTCCACCGCCAGCGGGGAAAAATCCGGCAAATCGTCCGGCGCATTCGTCAGCCGCGTCAGCACCGCGTCCCATGCCGGGTCAAGGCGTTCCAGCGTCCGCAGGAAGTCCGCCCATTCCGCTGCCGTACGCGTTGGCATAGCCGTGCCTACCGCTTCACACAAGGCATTCAGCCGGGCAGGAATGCCGCGTGTTCTGTCCTGCATGATGCGGATGAGCGCCGCCCGCGCCTGCAGCAGCGCTTCTTCCTCCGGCGACCCCTGCGGACGTTTGCCGCCGCCCTGCGTATGCCACGTCATCGGCTGTGGCCAGTGCAGGGTCAAATCCGCCGCCGCTTCGCAGCAAAGTCCGAAGCCGACCTCGGTGAATGTCGAAAACTCGTTGCGATAGCGCGGATGGTCGGCGCAGATTTGGCACAGCGCCCCTTCGCCGCAAGCGGTGATGATGTCGCATAAGCCGTTGTCATTCAGCATCGGGCAACGTTCATCCTCCCGCAGGCGGAAAGAAGCACCGTCCGGCGTGTCCGCAATCGCGTCGCGCAGCCGCTGCCCGATTTCACCCGTCATGGCAGCATACTTCGCCCGCGTGTCCGGGTCAATGTCGATTTCCCAGCCCTTGCAGCAGGTGTGGCGGCAGGCGTCCGCAATACAGCGGAACGCATCCGCCGTCGCGGGGTAAATCAGCGTCATTTCAGCGCCTCCCACAACGACCACGCCAGCGCGCGCACCGTCGGGTCATTCGGCTTTTCCCACAAGCGCGCCGTCAAGTGCCACACGCCGTCCTGCTGATAGAGGATGCCCAGCCGCGCACAGCGTTCCGTATTGTCAATCATCTGCACCGCGGGGTGAATGTCCGCCGGAAGGCGCTGCACATGCGCCGTTTGCAGGATAGCGTACCACGCGGGGGTGGTGTAATCCTCCTGTGCGAACCGCTTCAGCAGCGGCGACGCGGTGTCGATGGACAGCCCCATCGTCCCGACCGGCACAGGCTTGCCCATGCTCTCGCTGATTGAACGGAACATCGGGTAGCACCAGAAATCCGTGCAGTATTCCGCCGGAAGCTGCCCCTCCGCGCTCGGCACAACAATCGCCGCGCCGTCCGCCTTCTCTTCTGCGGATACAAACGCCACCATCCGCCCGTCCTTCTCGATGCCCTCGCGGGTGATGCGGATGTCAACCTGCGGAATCAGCCAAATCGGATAATGATTGCGCGTGCCGTCCGCCAGTGTCAGCACGACGGTCAAGCCCGTGATGCGCTCCTGCATGGCGTCCCGATAGCACTCCGCCGGGAACGTGACGGACACTGCGTCCGTCAGCCGCCCCTGCCGTGCACCCGGCGTCACGTCGCAAGCGTACAATTCGCGCTCACCGTCCATAAGGGTACAGCGGATGCAGGTATGCTGCTTCTCCGGGTCGCATTCGCTGATTTGCACATCAAAACGGATGTCCTCGCCCATCATGCCCGTGAACGACGCAAATTCGCCCAGCACAACCGTTCCGGCGCAGAACTCGCGCCACTCCTCGGCGGAAATCAGCCCCTTGTTCTCCATCATTGCGTTCAGCACGCCGACAAGCGCCGTCCCCTGCCCGGTGTAATCCTGCAAATCCAGCAGCTGGAAACCAGACACCTCCCGCGACCGCAGCAACGTCTCGATTTCCCGCTTATAGCAGTCCACCGCCAGATGCCCCGTCTGCCGGAAAAAGGCTTCATGCTCGCCGTACAGCCCCGCCCGTTCCAAATTCTCGCGCATGGCTTCGATGTTGCGCGGCTTCAGCGGCCCGGTGTAATGCGGAATCTCCGAGAAATCAGGATAGAACACATACTGCCCGACCTCGTGGCTGATGACGGGCACATCCGGGATGAGGGCGTCCGCAGACTGCGCGTCCACTTCCTTCACGCCCGTGCCATACTGAATCTGCACCTTGCCGGCTTCACCCGACTGCCCCAGCGTTTCCGGAACGATGCTGGCATCATAATTGCTGACGGACTCCGGCGCGGTCGTCTGCACGATGCCCTGCGGCGCGTCGCACATGGCGTAGCTGCCGCGAATCAGCCGTTCGCGCCCCAGCCTGACGCCGACGAACACATTTTCCTCGTCCAGCACGTCCGGTACAAACTGGTAGTTGTTCGCGCCGCTGCTGTACAGCTTGGTGTCGTCCGCCTCGCGGTAGGCGCGCATCATGCGGTTCAGCACGTCCTTGCTGCCCCACAGCTCATTGCCCAGCGAAAGCCACAGGAACGACGGATGATGCCCGTATTCGCGCAGGATACGGAAGCCCTCTTGGAAGAGGAAGTCGCGTTCGCGCTCGTCGTAGCCTTCTTCCGCCACCGTCCCCCAGAACGGCAGCTCCGGCGCCATATACACGCCAAGCAGATCCGCCGCCGTGAACGCCGCATCCGGCGGACAGGCTGTGTGGTAGCGGTAATGGTTGATGCCATATTCCTTCGCAATGCCCAAAATCGTCATCCACGACGCGACGTCAGTTGGCGTGTACCCGGTTTTGGGGTACAGCAGATTATCAACTTTGCCGCGCAGGAAGGTTTCGCGCCCGTTGATGAGCAGCCGCCGACCGAGCGTCCGCACGTCGCGCAAGCCGAATGTCGTTTCATACACATCGCCGTCGAGGTCAATGGAGATGGTGTGGATTTCGGGGTGCGCTTCGTCCCAGAAGGCTTCATTGCCCTTGAGCGGGCATTCCCCGTCCAGCACGCCCCGGCGGTACGGCAGCAGATGCTCCATCTGCCCCGGCAGCACGATGCCCGCCACACCGTCGGGCGCGCCGATGATATGCCCATGCACACGCAGGCAGCCGCGCCGCAAGTCCGGGCGCACGGTGAGGTCGGTCAGCAGTGTATGGGCGACAGTCAGGCTGATTTCGCCGGTGATGCCGTTCCAGTTGCTCTGCGTGTCCGGGCTGGTCAAATGCCCGCCGCGCGTGGGATAATCGGTATTATCCACGCGGATGACGAGGGTATGCTCGCCAGCGTGCACAGGCGGCAGAAAATAGCGGTGCGGCGTACAGAGGCTCTCCTGATGCCCGATGGGGCGACCGTCGAGGTAGACGGTGGTTTTGCGGGTGCGTTCCAGCGTGAGCATCGTCTGCTCGCCCGTCCAGTCGCCCGCGGTGAACGTGCGCATGAACCACACCGCGCCTTCGAAGCGATACGCGTCGGTCAGGCAGCCCGTTTCCTTGGCGGGATTCGGCATTCCAAGCCCCGCCGCCGATGTTGTCCCCGGCAGCGTCATCGTCTCCGGGTACGCTTGCGGCATGGTCTCCTGTTTTTCCGCGTCCAGCTTCACCTGCCACTGTCCGCTCAAGTCGATTTTCATCATGGGTGTTGCAGCCTCCTTTCAAGCCAGAGGCTCTGCCTCTGGACTCCGCAAGGGGCATTGCCCCTTGACCCTTTCGCGCGATTGAGTTGTGCGCTTCTTCATACTTCTTCCGCGTGCTGATGCAGGATTTCGCCTCTGCGGAGGCGATTCCCCCTGTTCCAATCAAATTCAGCCAGAAAAGGAAAGACAAGTATGTCAAAACCCAAAATTTCCTTTACCCAAGGATTCCCTTCCAAGCGAAATCCTTCCCCCACCTTGTGAGGGGCGCGCCTGCCCCAACGCAAATCGTCCCGAACCCTGACGCGCCAATCGAACGCGCGGGATTCTCCGTGCAAATGCGCACAGCCGCTTCCGGTGTCTGCCCGTAGCGCGCCATCAGGTTCTGGAACGCCTGCCGCATCAGCAGCACCGAGCCCGCCAGCGTGCCGTCGTGCAAACGTGCCTCGTGTCCGCGCACCGTGACCGCTTGCCCGCCTAAGGCGTATTCGCCGTCCGGCAAGCCCGCTGCTTCCATGCTATCCGTAATCGCAACGGCTTTGTCCGCCCCCTTGCAGCGTAGAAGTACCTTCACCGCGTCGTCGTGCAGGTGAACACCGTCGCCGATGAACTCCGCGAACAGGCGGTCATCCGTCAATGCCGCGCCGGGAACGCCGGGTGCACGGTGCGTGAACGGCGTTTGTGCGTTGTAGGTGTGGGTGACGCGGGTCGCGCCCCAGTCCGCCGCCTGATGCACCTGCTCGTCGGTCGCAGCCGTGTGACCAATGGAAACGTGGATGCCGTTCTCCGCCGCCTTACGGATGAATTCTTCCGCGCCGGGCAGCTCCGGCGCCATCGTGATGACGCGCACTGCCTGAATGTCGCCGCCTGTCAGATCAAGGAACGCCTCCCAGCTCGGATGCAGAAAAAATGCCTTCCGCTGCGCCCCTGCCTTCTCCGGCGATAGGAACGGCGCTTCCATATGCACCCCCAGCACCCGTGCTGCGCGCTGCTCCGGCGTATCCATCACACGGCGGACGGCGGCAATCACCCGGCGCGTATCCTCCACGCTGGCGGACATGGTCGTCGGCAGGAACGCCGCAACGCCCTCCCGATACAACTCCCGTGCCATCTGGCGAATCGCGTCCTCGCCCTGCATCGTGTCATGCCCGCGGAAGGCGTGGATGTGTGCATCGACAAACCCCGGCAGGACAAAATCCCCCTGCAGGTCTATCACAGCCTCGCCAGCCAACGGCGCTAAGCCCTCGCCCATCGCTGTCACGCGCCCGGTTTCCAGCCGGACGCACAGGTTTTCCCAAAAATGACCATCCGCAAAGAACAGCCCATTCCGCAACAGCACCGTCAACGCACCTCGCATTCATTTTCTCATGAAACTCTCATGCAATTATCATACCACAAAGAAGGGTTTTTTTCAATCGGCGCAGAATTTCTTATAGGTTGAAACCATGCGATTTTCGGATGAAAATGCGCCAAGACGCAGGCAGCGGGCGCAGGTGAATCCGAAAATTGCAAAAATGCGGGTATCCGCCGAATTTGTTGCGGTTTCTTCTTCATTTGTTCACATTAGGCTCAAATTCGGGGTGTATACTATGCTCCGAAAGCAAAGGAGGAAATCACCGATGTCCTTTTTCTCGAAGATGCAGAACGCCCTCGCGAACTGGATGCAGGGGCGCAACGGCCCGGATAATCTCGGCTTCACAGCGCTCATCGCCGCTATCGTTTTCAGTTTGCTTTCGCTGTTCCGCCTGCCGCTGGCGAGTTTCCTGTCCATGCTGTGCTATGTGTATGCTCTGTGGCGGATGCTGAGCCGCAACGTCGCCAAGCGGCAGGAGGAAAATCGCCAGTTCATGGACAAGACGGGACACGCGCAGACGGAAATCCGGCAGTTTTTCCTGCGGCTCAGGGGCATAAAGACCTACAAGTATTTCCGCTGCCCGCAGTGCAAAACACGCCTGCGCCTCAAGCGCGGCTGCGGCGAAAAGCACGTCACCTGCCCCAAGTGCCAGCACAAGTTCGACGAAAGGGCGTAAACAATGTTCGGCTATGTCAGACCCGGTCTGGAATCGCTCGATGAGGCGCAGAAAAAGCGCTATCGGGCATGGTACTGCGGATTATGCCAATCACTGGGCGACCGCCACGGCTTCCGCGGCCGCATGACGCTCACCTACGACATGACGTTTCTGGCGATTTTCCTCTCCGCGCTCTATGAGCCGGCGGAAGCGCACGGGCAGATGCGCTGTCTGCCGCACCCGAAGGAAGCGCACGATTTCGTCCGCACGTCGATGACGGATTACGCTGCCGATATGACCATCGCGCTGGCGTATTTCAAGGCGCTGGACGACTGGCAGGACGACCGCTCCCTGCCGGGCGGGCTGACCGCGCAGCTGCTGAAAAAGCGTTACGAGGCGGTCAGCGCGGATTATCCCCGCCAGTGCGCCGATTTGGAGAAGAACCTGCGGGCGCTGAGCGAGGTGGAAGCGGCGCACAGCGATTCCCCCGATGCGGCGGCAAACTGCTTCGGGGCGCTGATGGCGTCGCTGTTCGTGCGCGAGGAGGATTACTGGTCGCGCACACTGCGGCTGTTCGGCGCGTCGCTGGGGCGGTTCATCTACATGGTGGACGCCGCCTGTGATTACGATGCCGACACGCGCAAGCACAGCTACAACCCCGTGCTGCTGATGGGGCGTCAGCCAGAGGATATGCGCGACGTGCTGACGCTGCTGCTTGGCGACGCTTCAGCGGCGTTTGAGTCGCTGCCTATCGTCTCCGATGCGGATATTCTGCGCAACATCCTCTATGAGGGTGTCTGGCAGAGCTACAACGAGTCCCTCCACCGCCGCGCCGAAAAACAGAAGAAGCACAGCGGCAACACAACCAAAGAGAATGGGGACGATTCCCCGGTGAAAGGAGGCTGACGAGCATGGTCACAGACCCGCGGAAAGTGCTGGGTGTATCCGAAACCGCCAGCCAAGATGAAATCAAGCGCGCGTATCGCCGTAAAGCCAAGGAGTGCCATCCGGATTTGCATCCGAACGACCCCGACGCGGCGAAAAAGATGAACGAACTCAACGAAGCCTACGACATGCTGATGAACCCGGAGAAGTACGCCAACCGCCAGCAGCAGCAGAATCCGTATGGCGGGAATCCGTATGGCGGCAGCAGTTACGGCGGCAACCCGTACGGCTCTTACGGCGGCAATTCCTACGGCGGACAGCAGCAGGGCAATCCGTATGGTCAGCAGGGCGGCTATGACCCGTTCAGCGACTTCTTCGGCGGATTCGGCTACGGCAGCTACGGCGGCTATCAGACGCAGGTCAACCCGCCGCAGGAGCAGGCGGGCGATTCCGAGCCGGTTCGCGCTGCCATCCGCGATATTCTCGCCGGACGGTACGCGTCGGCGTGTTCCATTTTGCAGAACGTCCCCAGCACGGGGCGGAATGCGCGCTGGTACTACCTGTCCGGCGTGGCGAACCACGGCGCGGGAAATCAGATTCAGGCGTTGGAACACATGAAGCGCGCGGTGCAGCTCAGCCCGAACAATGCGACGTATCAGGCGCTTTTGCGGCAGTATCAGCAGGCAGGGCAGACGTATCAAACGAATGCATCCGGGTACAACACTTGGGCGATGGATCCGTCGAAGCTGTGCATGAGTTTGTGCTTTTTGCAGATGTTCTGTCCGCTTTGCTGCCGGTGCTAAGGCGCTGGCAAGCCCCTTAACTCGGCGGAATTTTCCTATGCTGCTTGATTTGTTTTGTTGCAGGGGTTTCGCCTCTGCGGAGTGAAATCCCCTGCGCAACACAAAAAACTGTATGCAATGCGCGCAACTGAATCGCGCAAAAGGTCAAGGAATCAGTTTCCTTGAGAAAGTGTAACTTTATGGGCAAAATCATCGGTATCGACTTGGGTACCACCAACAGCTGCGTCGCCGTGGTTGAGGGCGGCAGCGCGATTATCATCCCGAACGATAAGGGCGAGCGCACAACGCCGTCCGTCGTGGCATTCATCGACAGCGGCGAGCGGCTCATCGGCAGCGCGGCGAAGCGTCAGGCAGCAGTCAACGCCGACCGCACGATTGCGTCCGTCAAGCGCCATATGGGCACGGACTGGCGCAAGACCATCGCCGGGAAAAGCTATACGCCGCAGGAAATCAGCGCCATGATTCTTCGCAAGCTGAAGCAGGACGCGGAAAGTTACCTCGGCGAACCCATCACCGACGCGGTGATTACCGTCCCGGCATATTTCGGGGATATTCAGCGTCAAGCGACGAAGGACGCGGGGCGCATTGCGGGCTTGAACGTCCGCCGCATCATCAACGAGCCGACCAGCGCCGCCCTCGCCTACGGGCTGAACAACGGCGCACCGCAGAAAATCATGGTCTACGACCTTGGCGGCGGCACATTTGACGTATCCATCATCGAAATTGGCGAGGGTGTTATCGAAGTGCTGGCGACGTGCGGCGACAACCACCTCGGCGGCGATGACTTCGACGAGCGCATCGTGAATTTCGTCTGTGATGCTTTCCAGCGGGAACATCATGCTGACCTTCACCGTGATTTGGCGGCCATGGTGCGCGTGAAGGAAGCCGCCGAGCAGGCGAAAAAGGAGCTGTCCGTCACCGAGATGACCACCATCAGCCTGCCGTTCATCAGCACAGTCGGCGGTCAGGCGGTGCATTTGGAGCAGACGCTGACCCGCGCGAAGTTCAATGAATTGACGGCGGATTTGGTTGCGCGGACGGAAGGTCCTGTCCGCAGCGCCCTCAGCGACGCGGGCATTGCCGCCAGCGAGCTGGGCAAGGTGCTGCTGGTCGGCGGTTCGACGCGTATCCCCGCCGTGCAGGAGAAGGTGCGCCAGCTGACCGGCATCATGCCGAGCAAGAGCATCAACCCCGACGAATGCGTAGCGCAGGGCGCAGCGATTCAAGGCGATACGCTGAATGAACACACGACGCTGACGAACTCCACGGGCTTGCTGCTGCTGGACGTAACCCCGCTTTCGCTGGCAATTGAGACGGTCGGCGGCGTCGCGACCCGCGTCATCGAGCGCAACTCCACCCTGCCTGTGCACTATCAGCAAGTGTTCACCACGGCGGGCATGTTCCAGTCATCAGTAGAAATCAACGTCCTGCAGGGTGAGCGCCCGATGGCGCGGGACAACAAGAGCATCGGCAAGTTCCGTCTGAAGGGCATCCGCCGCGCAATGGCAGGCGTACCGAAAATCGAGGTCACGTTCGATATTGACACCAACGGCATCCTGACCGTCTCCGCGCGCGACCAGGACACTGGACGCGCCCAATCCATCACCATCACCGCCGACAACAAAATGAGCGAGGATGAAATTCAGCAGGCGATTCGCGATGCGGAGCAGTACGCCGCGCAGGACGCTTTCCGCCGCGACCTGATGGACACCATCAATCAGGCGCAGCACCTTTTGGCGCAGGTAAGTGCTGCCTTGAACCAGTGCAGCAAGCAGCTGGACAAGGACGAGAAGAAGCGCGTCAAGGACGATGAAGCTGCCCTTCGCCATCTGATTGGGCGCGCCAAGCCCGACAAAATGACGGCGGATGACCTGTCCGCCATCAAGAGCGCCATGGCAACCCTCGAAAGCAGCAGTGCCCACCTGATGAGCCTCTTCGACCCGAACGCGCAGGGCAGCGGCCAGTCATGACGAAGCCGCACCACATCCGGCCTGCGCTGCTGATTGCCCTGACCGTCGTGGCGGCGCTTGTCGCAGGGTGCATGGTTTACCTGACAAGCTGTGCCGCGGCGGAGCAGACCGCACAGACCGTCACGGCGATTCTGCCGCCGCTGCTGGGCAGTCTGAAGTAATAGTTTGTTTTTATAAGGTTGGTTTACCACTCGCAAAAGCAAATTCTGAAACGGAGTGAATGCTGTGAATAACTTAGGCGGCTATCAATGGTTCACAACAAAGGCAAAAAAGGTTGGCGGTCCGTGGAACCTCTTGGCAATAACGGCTGTGGCCGGATATAGTTCCCTACGACTTCTCGAAATAGGTGGTAAAAAAATAGTCAAGATTGTGAAGGCACACCATAGGCAGAAGCTAAAGGAAAAAGCCACTGTCTGTAATGTCACCACAAATGCGCATATCGAAGCAAATGTCGATGTAAAAACAGGTGATAAAATAAGGGTTTATGCAGTTGATGGAACTGCTGTGATGATTGAAATTCTGGGACATGAAAACAATCCGTATTTCATAGACATGGCGCAGTTAAAATCCATCACCGACTACAAATAATGTGAGATTACGTTGCTTCTACAACCCTTTTCCCTCTCCACGAATTTTGCCGCTCGTTCGGGGCAATATCTATCATAAAAGCAATAATTACATACCCTATAAAAATTAAAACGCAAGGGGATTGCGTCCATGATTTCGGACACAATCCCCTTTTTCGTTGCAATGATCATCAGAACAGCAGCAGAATCCCCTGCGCCGCCAGCACCGCTGCACACGCCGCAAGCGCCACCGTCAGCAGACTCTTCCCTTTCCACGCGAGGAACACCGCTGCCACCAAACCAACCGCCGCCGTGCGCATATCCCCCGTGGAATACAATACGTCGGGAATCGTCATTGCCCCCAGCACCGCGAACGGCACATAGTGCAGGAATGACTTGATGAACGTTGATTTGATTTCCTTGCGGAAAATCGTCAGCGGCAGCATCCGAATCAGGTACGTCACACCCGCCATCACAAGCAGGTAAATCGGAAAATTTGCCGTCATTGCGCATCACCCGCTTTCGTTTCTTCCTCCCGCACGGGGAAGAGCCACGCGCCCAGCGCCGAGGCGGCAATAGCACAGATGATGATGACAAACCCGCTGGACACCTGCGAGAGCATCGGCACATAACGGAAGCACAGGCTCATCGCGATAGCCATCAGCACGACAATGCGCACGGGCTTCTCCTTGCGCGCGGGCGGCAGGATGATGGCGAGGAACATGCCGAAAATCGCGATACCGAGCGCATTGCGGAGGAAAACCGGCAGCAGCGTGCCCGCGACCGCGCCCAGAATCGTACCGACCGACCAGCCGAGGTACGGCGCGGTCATCAACCCATACAAATACCAGTGACTGACCTTCCCCGGCTGACTGGATGCGACAGCGAATATCTCGTCCGTATTCATAAAAGAGAAGAACAGGCGGCGCGGTGTGTTCATATCCGAATCCATCTTCTGGGAGATGGACAGGCTCATCAGCGCGTAGCGGAGGTTGATAATCAGCTGCGTCAGCGCGACTTCGAGGTACGACGCCTGTGCGAGAATCAGCGGCAGCCCGGCGAACTGTCCCGCACTGGTGACGTTCGTCATGGAAATCAGCAGCGCTTCGAGCGGCGACAAGCCATCCGCCACTGCCTTCATGCCGAACGTGAACGCAACGGATAGGTAGCCCAGCCCAATCGGGATTCCATGCCGGAAGCCCTTCGCAAAGAGTTTACGATTCATCGTCATTGATGCCTTCTTGTCGAAAAAGTCGGAACACAGCGTTTATGATAGCACGAAGTCCGTCCCTTCGTCAACGTCTGTGCAGCAAAAGAACAGCAGGGGACTTCGTCCCGTTTCATTTGTCCCTGCACCCATTTCGCGATTGGCTGATGGCGGAAAAGACATCACCCGACGCGCCGCCGAGTTGTGCGGTATTGCCCATGCAAAACCGGCAGCTGATGGCACTTCATCGACTGCCGGTTTGCGTCTGTTCCTTTTTGCAAACATAAGCAGCCACACACCGTAGCGCATGGCTGCTATGGATATTGATTCAGTTCGACAAACTGGAATTTAGCGTTTTCTTCATATAGACCTCCTTAATTTGGAATTTCTTTTTGAACATTCTGAATCATTTTATTAAAATCTTCCTTCATTAAACACTGATCCTCCGGTGAATAATAAAAATGCCCAGAAGTTTGCAAAGACTTGACACATATACAAGGGTTATCCTTAAATAATTTACTACATTTAGGGGAAACCATTTCATCTAACATAGATAGATATATATGCGACGGTGTTAGTAATTTCCCTATGATTTTTCTTGTCTTTCGTATTTCAGAAAACAACTCAAGGTATCTTGGAATCCAACCAAAGTATCTTAAAATATGATTATCTCTTTCTATGCTATACGCATTTTGTGCTGCGAGAGACCATTTATCATCAGGTTTAATATTTCCTGTAAAAACTCGCCATGATGTTCTAAATAAACGAAGGGTAACTCTCACTTTTAACGGAACATTTAGAAGAAATAATTCTTCTACCGGTTTTTCTATCGCTTCTTGTATAGCAAACAGTGTCCCCATGGAATGAGCGACAATAATGATTTTATTGTTGGTTTCTGATAGTTCTTCAAGAGCATTCTTTACTTGCTGCTTCCATTCAATCATAGAGGCTTGCGAAAAGTCCTTTACACTTCCTCCATGACCTTTTAACGATAGATTGCATATTGACCAATTTGGAGGAACAAGCGATAAAAAAGGTTCAAAATGACTTGTAGTTCCAAGAATGCCATGTATAAATAAAATTGCTATTCTCTCTTGGTCACTCGCCATAAAATCACCTCACCAAATCCGATTTGTCGCTTTGTTTATGATGCAGATTCTATCATATTGGTTTTTTCTTTATGGAACGGAAGCCCGAAGGCTGCCCCACACGTCAAGTCGCTCCTTTTTCCACAGGTTCATTATCACCTTCGTCGGCGGATCTATCCGCATCATCAACATCCAGATTAGGCTCTGCCGCTTCCTGTTCTTTTTATGCCAGCTGAAGCTCATACAGCTTCTTGTAAATGCCGTCCTGTTTCAGCAGTTCCTGATGCGTGCCGGATTCGCGAATTCGCCCGTGGTGCATCACGATAATGCGGTCAGCGTGCTGAATGGTCGAAAGGCGGTGCGCAACCATAATCGACGTGCGGCCCTGCATCAGCCGCTCCAGCGCTTCCTGAATCCACTGCTCGGTTTCCGTATCAATGTTCGCCGTCGCTTCGTCCAATATCAGAATCTTCGGGTCATGCGCCAGCGTCCGGGCAAACGACAGCAATTGCCGCTGCCCCGCGGAGAACGTCGCGCCGCGCTCCGTCACATGCTCATCGTAGCCGTTCGGCAGCCGCTCAATGAACCGCGACGCATTGGTGTATTCCGCCGCCTGACGTACCTGCTCATCAGTGATTTCCTCGTCGCGCAGGCGGATGTTGCTCTTGATGTCGCCCGTGAAGATGAACACATCCTGTTGTACCTGCCCGATTGCGGCACGAAGCTGGTCGCGGGTCAGGTCGCGCACATCCACGCCATCGACGCGGATGCTGCCCTTCTGCACGTCATAATAGCGCCCAATCAGATTCAGGATGGAGGATTTACCCGCGCCCGTCGCGCCGACGAACGCCACCTTCTGCCCCGGCTCGATGGTGAAGGACACGTCCTTCAGCACCCAGTTCACGTTGTCATACGCAAACCAGACGTGGTCGAACTCGATTTTGCCGCGCACAGCGGGCAGCTTCTTCGCGTCTTCCTTGTCGGACAGCATGGGCTTTTCGTCCAGCAGGGTGAAGATTTTCTCGGCAGACGCAATGGCGCTTTGCAGCGTCGTGAACTGCTCCGCCAGCTCCTGCACGGGCGTGAACAGCTGGGAAATGTACTCCGTGAATGTGTACAGCATACCGATGGAAATCACGCCGTCCAGCACCAGTGCGCTGCCGCCGCCCAGAATAATCGCCATTGCGATAACGGACAGGAAGTAAATCGACGGGCGGAAAATGGCGAACACCATCATTTCGCGCACGCCCGCGCGGTAGAGGGATTCGTTCTTTTCCTCAAACTCGGCGCATTTCTCCTTCTCACGCGCGAAAATCTGGATGACCCGCATTCCCGACAGATGCTCGCTCAAAAAGGTATTCAGCGTCGTGATGCGCGTCTTGACGATTTGGTACGTCTTGCGGCTCAATTTGCGGAACACTGCCGTCAGCACCGCCATCACCGGTACCAGCACGAACGACAGCATTGCCATGCGGAAGTTCATCACCATCATAATAATGGCAAGTCCGATGATTTTGACGATGTTGCGGAACAGGCGGACAATCGTGTTGGCATACAGGTCATTGACCGCCTCGGTGTCGTTGGTGATGCGCGTAACGATTCTGCCCACAGGCGTCAAATCGAAGAAGCGCATGGAGAGGCTTTCGACATGCGCCATCAGCTCATTGCGCAGGGTATAAACGATGTTCTGCCCGGTTTCCTGAATCTTCAGGTACTGCAGGCGGTTGCAGACAAATTGCAGCAGCAGAATCGCCACATACAGCCCCGCCGCAATCAGGATGCCCTGAAAGCGCGTTTCCGGCGGCAGATCCTGCGCGCTCTGCTGGGTGATGTACTTGTCAATCGCGTCGCCGATGATGCGCGGGCGGGCAATGTCGAACACCGTCAGCAGCCCCACCAGCACACAGCACAGCGCAACCGTTTTCCAGTAGGGCTTGATGTAGCCCATCAGGCGCAGGAAGGCGTTGCCGTGATACGAAACGTCCTGCGGCTCGTTATCCCCGAACTTACTCCGCATGTGCAGCGCCTCCTTCCTCGTGAAGTTCCTTTTCCAGCTGCTGCTTGCGGTACAGGCTTGCGTACAGCTTGCCGTTGTTCAGCAGCTTCTCGTGCGTGCCGTACTCCTCCACCTTGCCTTCGTCCAGCACAAGAATGTGGTCGGCGTCCTGAATGGTAGAAATGCGGTGCGCTACGATGATGGTCGTGCGACCCTTGCGCAGGCGGTGCAGGTTATCCAGTATTTGCCGTTCCGTGTCCGTATCGACAGCAGAGAGCGCATCGTCCAGCAGCAGAATCGGCGCATCCTTCATCAGCGCGCGGGCAATGGAGGAACGCTGCTTCTGACCGCCGGAAATCGTCACGCCGCGTTCGCCCACCAGTGTCTGGTACTGCTTGGGGAACTCCATGATGTTATCGTGGATGCAGGCGTTTTTCGCCGCCTCCTGCACCGCGTCCAGCGACTTGTTGTCCGAGCCGAACGCGATGTTGTTCTGCAGCGTGTCAGAAAAGAGGAAGTTGTCCTGCGGCACACAGGCGATATTCCTGCGCAGCGCCGCCAGCGGGATTTCGCGCAGATTGTGTCCGTCGATGGTAATCATGCCGTCCGGTACGTCGTACAGGCGCATAAGCAGGCTCGGCAGCGTGCTTTTGCCCGAACCGGTGCGCCCCAGTACCGCCAGCGTCTCGCCCGCCTTCACATGCACCGACACATCTTCCAGCACCGGCACGGTCGGCTGGTCGGGATAGGCAAAGGACAGGTGTTCAATGTCGATATCGCCCTTGAGCGTCTGAATCGAAGGGTTCATCATGTCGCCGTCCACGATTTCCGGCTTTGCGTCAAAAATCTCCTGAATGCGACGCAGGCTCGCCAGCCCCTGGCTGACGCTCGTGATGCACTCGCCCACCGCCATCATCGGCCACACCAGCATCGTCACATACGAGTTGAAGCTGATAAACTGCCCGATGTTGATTTCGCCGTAAATCGCCAAATAGCCGCCGTAAGCCAGCGTCAGCAGACTCGCTATACCGACAATCAAGTCCAGCAGCGGCATCACCAGCGCCTGCAGGCGTACAACGCCGAGGTTCTTTTCCTTCGTGAACAGCGTCGTCTTCGCGAAGGCGTACAGCTCCTTGCGTTCCTGCACGAAGGATTTAATCACGCGGATGCCCGACACCGTTTCCTGCACTTGGTCCGTCAGCGTCGAGAACGCCTGCTGCTTGGCCAGAAAGCGCTTGTGCATCACCTTGCCGTAGAAGTAATCGCCGAAGATGATGAGAATCAGCGGCAGCACCGCCACACCCGTCAATTTCGGGCTGACATACGTCATCATCTGCCACAGCACCAGCAGCAGCATCACCGTCGCGTCGAATGTGCTGATGACGTTCATGCCCACCAGCGTGCGAACCGCCTGCAGGTCGTTGATGAAGCGCGCCATCAGGTCGCCGGTCTTGTGCTCGTTGTAATAGTGCGGCGAGAGCGTGGATAGGTGCGCGAACAAATCGCTGCGCAATTCCTTCTCAATCGACCGCGCCGACCCGAACAGGAAAAAGCGCCACGCAAAACGCCCCACCGCGATAATTACGCCAATCAGCACAATCTTCCAGACCAGCCCCATCACGCCGCCCATATCCAGCGTGTGCTGATCCAGCCCGTTGGTAATTTCGCCTGTGAACCGCGGCACATAGGTATTCACCTCGTCCACAATGAACAGCGCCAGAATGCCCAGAATGTACTGCCACCAGTGACGGCGGACATATCGCCACGCCAGCTTCAGCTCCTTCATTGCTGCCTCCTTATGCTTCGTAACGATTCATTGTAGCACATTTCGGCGCAAAAAGACACACATTCGCCGAAAATTCCGCGCAGGTTTACAATCCGGGCGGGCGTTTGTTTCCTTGCGGGATGGAAAGGGAAAAAGATGCCCCCGGAGCGGCGGGTTTTGCGCGTTCCGGGGGATTATTTTTTATACTATTTCCAGATAAGAATGCGCCAAGATGCGCCGCGAATTTTTCATTCTGGCTAACGTGAATGAAACGCAGCGTAGCAGCGCTACGCTAAGTGGAATGAGCGGACGCCAGAAGGGAAAAGGCGCAAGCAGATGGCGCAGGTGAATCTGGAAATAGTATTACTTCGCCACGTTGTTGCTCGGCGTCCCATTCAAGAAGTTTCTTACATTCTCCACCGCCGTATCCATCAGCCGCTGGCGCGCCTCGTGGCTTGCCCACGCGATGTGCGGCGTGATAATCATGTTGTCCAGCCCCAGCAGCGGGTTGTCCGCCCGAATCGGCTCGGTGGACACCACGTCCGACGCGGCGGCGTACACCTTGCCGGACAGCAAAGCATCCCGCAAATCCGCTTCGTTGATGAGCCCGCCGCGCGCGGTGTTGAGCAAAATCACGCCGTCTTTCATCTTCGCCAGCGCGGTTTTGTCAATCATGCCGACGTTCTCCGGGGTCTGCGGGCAGTGCATGGACACAATGTCGCTGCGGGCGTACAGTTCATCCAGCGGCACATAGCCTTCGCCCGATCCGTGGCGGCTGTAATAAATGACATTCATGCCGAACGCGCGGGCGAGTTCCGCCGTCGCCTGACCGATGCGCCCATAGCCGACGATGCCGAACGTCTTGCCCGCCAGCTCCATCAGCGGATAATCCCAGAAGGAGAAGTCCCGGCAAGCCGTCCAGCGCCCCTGCTGCACCGCGTCGTTGTGATGGCCGATACGGTGGCAGATTTCCAGCAGCTGCGCCATCACGAACTGCGCAACCGCCTGCGTGCCATAGGACGGAACATTTGCGACAACGATGCCCTTTTCCTTCGCCGCCGCAATGTCAATGACGTTGAAGCCCGTCGCCAGCACACCGATGTAGCGCAGATTCGGGCATTCATCCATCGTTTGGCGGGTAATGGGCGTCTTATTGGTGAGGATAATCGGCGCGTCGCCGATGCGGGAAAGAATTTCCTCCGGCGCGGTGTAATCGTAGACAGTCAAGTCGCCCAAGGCGGCGAGGGCATCCCAGCTCAGGTCGCCGGGATTCTCCACAGCGCCGTCCAGAATGGTGATTTTCATGGATGTGTACCTCCTGCGGTGGTTTGTTTCGGTTCCTATTATATAGCAGGGTGTGACAGAATTGCAAGGGGATTTTGCGGATGCGTAAAGCAGACAAGGAGATACAGCCGCCTCTTGTGGGGGGCACCATTCCAACGGTTCCTCGGCGACCCATTCAAAAGGAAAATTCAAACAGGTCGCGGCAGCGAAGCGTTCTGTGCCAAATGAGTGCGCCTCGATAGCCCGACCGCCGCTGTCCATTCACCTAATTCGCCTTTTTTCGCGAAAAATCCTGCTTTATACTATTTCCAGATAAGAATGCGCAAGCAGATGGCGCAGTTGAATCTGGGAATCGTATTACGTCCATTTTTCCCGGACAAGCAGGGATTCCCATCATGCGCTCCTCCAAAGCCGGGCAGACTGCATCTCGGAAGGAGGAATGCCGCATGGACAGAAAACGACCTTTGCACCCCAGTCCGCTGGTGAAAACGCTTGCGGACGCTCAGCGCCGCATGAGCCACACCGACGTGCTTGGCTCGTGGACAGGCGTGCCGTGGGAGGACGCGGACGAAGAACCCGTGCAGGACGCTGATGACCTGTGACGTGCATTTGACGCGCGTGCTGGGGCTTCCCGCCGTGCTGCGCGGGCGCTCACAGGGGCATGTGGAACGCGCCGTGCTCGAAAACGACGGTCACGCGCTGCGTGGGCTGATTGTCCGGCGCGGGTTCGGCGGCGCAAAGTGGGTCGCGAGGGACAGCATCGCCCTGCTCGGCGACGTTTCCGTCATCCTCCGCGCCTGCCCAACGCACCTGCCCCGCAAAACGGATTTCCGCCTGCGCACTGTCAAGGATACGCGCGGCTTGACCCTCGGCTGCGTGACGGATGTGCTCATCAGCGCGGACAATCTGCTCGTCAGTGAGCTGGAGGTCTCCCTCGGTTTGATTGACGATTTCCGCGACGGACGGCGGCGCATCCGCCACTTTTCCGCTTCACCCGACGGCGATGTTCTCGTTCCGGAAGGCGAAATTCTCTTGGAAGGGAGGGAAACGCAGTGAACAAGATGATGATTGGCTCGGCGGTCGGTCTGGCAATGGGTATCGGGCTGATGATGCTGCCCGGCATTCGTCAGGATGTCCAGAAAGGCGCAAACAAAGTCAAGAAAGTCGTGCAGGACATGAGCGAAGGACAGCAATAATGGAGGCGGGCAGGATTGCACCATCATGCGTCCTGCCCGTTTTCCCATCCGCTGCGAAAGGAGGAAAAGCGCATGGAGAAAGCCGTCACGCGGCGCAAATGGACAGCGGGGCTGCTGATCGCGGGCACGGTCGTGCTGGTGGTCGCATTCTGGTCGCTGATCATGTCGATGCTGTCGCTGCTGGCAGTCGCGGGCGTTTTGACGCTGCTGTCCCTGCCGCTGTGCAAAGTACTGGAAAAGCGGCTGCCCAGCGGCGCGGCGGCGGCGATCGCCTTGCTGACATTGCTCGGCGCAGTGCTGGGAATGCTCTGGGGGCTGATTCCGCCCCTCTTGCGGCAGAGTGCGCAGCTCATGTCGCGCCTGCCCGCGCTGCTGGACAGCCTGCGGGAGCTGCTCGCCCGATGGAGTGCTGCGCTCGAAGCGCGCGGTATCCCCCTCGGCGACATGCAGGCGGAGCTGTTCTCGCGCATCAGCGCTGCCGCGGGGCAGCTTGCCGCAACGCTCGTCAGCGGGATTCGCCGCCTGACCGGGAGCGTCAGCCAATGGCTGCTTGCACCGCTGCTGTCGTTTTACTTTTTGCGTGACCGCAAGCGCTTTTGTCTCCTGCTGTCGCTGGTTCTGCCCGTCAAATACCGTGCGCGCGGCATCCGTGCCGCCCGTGAAATGCGCCGCGAATCCGCCCTGTACCTGCGCGGACAGCTGATTCTCTCGCTGTTCGTCGCCGCCATGACCGCTCTTGCGCTGCTGCTCACGCGTACGCCCGGCGCACTGCTGCTGGGGCTGTTCATGGGCGTGATGGAGCTGATTCCGTACATCGGGCCGTTCATTGCGGGCGTTCCGGCGGTGCTGCTGGCGCTGCAAAGCGGCTGGACGGCAGCGCTGTGGACGCTGCTGGCAATCTGCCTTGTGCAGCAGGTGGAAGCGAACCTGCTCTCCCCGCGTCTGCTCTCCGGCGCGACGCGGCTGCATCCATTGGCGGTGCTGCTGGCGATTGCTTTCGGCGGCATGGCGGGCGGCGTGGTCGGAATGATGGCGGCGCTGCCGCTGGTTGTGTGCGTGCGCGGCGCAGTTAGAGGGTGGCGGGAGTAAAAATTTCGGACAGACGCAGGAAACAGCGGGCAGCGCGGCGAATTGCACAGAGGGAAAATCGTACAAAGAGGATTTGCATGGTGGGCATCCGAACGTTTCTGCGCCGCACTTGGGGCAGAGTCTGGATTTATTCGTTCTTCGCGCTGCTGCCGATGATTGCCCTGTCCTTCATCCAGCACGTTATCGGCGGAATCAATTGGGAAGCCTTCCAATATCCCGCAGAGGATGGCAAACCCAACGTCTTTGTGGATGACATCAATCACCCCAGCGAGCTTACTTCCCTGCTGGTTGGCGACAACCACCTTTATCTGTTCTACGGAAGGATTGACGTTGTGAAAGTGTACGATTTGGATGGACAGTACCTGTACAGCGTCAACTTCCGCGACGGGCGCGACAGCGGCGGGCCAAGCTATATCTATGTCTTTGGGAATCACATGGTGTATCTGCCGCGTTCGACACACACGGCGTATATCTTCGAGGACGATGTGCTGACTGCGCAGGAATCCGTTGAATATAGGGACGTGTTCCCCAAAACGCTTTTTCCGGGCGTTTCCTCGTACAATCGGCAGGTGGACAGCGCGGGAAATCGCTATCAGTTCCGCTTGGCGAATATTGTACGGGTTGCCCCGGATGGTCAGGCGACAACGCTGATTCGCCGCAGTCCGCTGTACTGCATTTTCGGGCACTTTTCCTTCTATTGGATCTGTACTCTGCTTTTCTTCCTCATGCTGATTGTGCCAGCGGTTATTGTTGATATGAAAGAGAAAAAAAGCAGAAGCAGCCGTCGGAAGCCCCATAAATCAGTGCTTGTATGCGGATGATTTCGTCGCACGGCGCGTTCGTTTTGCTTGTATACAACCAGTCCGCAAAAAAATTATCGCCGCAGGGAAATTTCTTTCTCTGCGGCGATGATTGTATGCAATCAGGTTACATTGTGCGGGTTACTTCGCGATGAAGTTCACCAGACGACCCGGCACGAAGATGACCTTCGTCACGGTCTTGCCCGCGAGGATCTTCTGGATTTCCGGCAGCTGCTGGAGTTCCGTCTCCGCGCGTTCCTTCGTCATGTCGGCGGGAATCATCACGCGGCCGCGAACCTTGCCGCAGACCTGCACGGCGATTTCGATTTCCGACTTCACCAGCGCGTCTTCGTCCCACGTCGGCCACTTCTGATACGTCATCGTGCCGCCGAAGCCCTGATTTTCCCACATTTCTTCCGTGATGTGCGGCGCAACGGGGTTGAGCAGCAGGAGCAGGGTTTTGAGTTCCCCGCGCGTCACGCTGCCGACGGAAACCATCTCATTCACCAGCGTCATCATCTGCGCGATGGCGGTGTTGTACTTCATGGCTTCGTAATCCAGCGAAACCTTCTTAATCGTCTCATGCATGAGCGCGTTCAGCTTCTCGCTGTACCCCTCGTCGGGCGTCACATTCTCCTGCAGGCGCCACACACGGTCAAGGAAGCGGCGGCAGCCCTTCGCGCTCTGCGTGCTCCACGGAATCGCCTGATCGAACGCGCCCATGAACATCTCATACATACGGAACGCGTCCGCGCCGATTTCGGCGATGGTGTCATCCGGATTGATGACGTTGCCGCGGGACTTGCTCATCTTGCGTCCGTCGACGGTCACGAAGCCGTGTACGTTGACGTGATCCGGTACGCGGTAGGGTTTGCCGGCGAACTTGAGCATAGCAGGCCAAAAGAGCGTGTGGAAGTAGATGATGTCCTTGCCGATGAAGTGAATCTGTTCGGTCGAAGGATCCGTCAGTTCCTTTTCAAAGTCGAGTCCCGCTTTGGCGCAGAACGCCTTGAAGCTTGCGAGGTACCCCACGGGGGCGTCGAGCCACACGTAGAAATACTTACCCGGGGCGTCCGGAATCTCAATGCCGAAATATGGGGCATCGCGGGAAATATCCCAGTCGGCCATGCCGCCGTCGGCACCGAGCCATTCTTCGTCTTTGGCGAGCACTTCGGGCTGTACGCGGGGTTTGCCGTCCGCGCCGTTGCCGCGCGTCCATTCGCGCAGAAATTCAATCGCGCGCGGGTCGGACAATTTGAAGAAGTAGTGCGTGGACTTCTTGATGACCGGGGTCGTGCCCGACAAAGCGCTCTTGGGGTTCTTGAGATCCGTCGGGGCATAGACGGATCCGCACACTTCGCAGCTGTCGCCGTACTGATCCTCAGCGCCGCACTTGGGGCAGGTGCCCTTGATGAAGCGGTCGGCGAGGAACATGTTCTTTTCGGTGTCGTAGAACTGTTCGATGTCCTTGGTGTAAATGAGGCCTGCAGCCTTCAGACGTCGGTAGATGTCCTGGGAGAGTTCATGGTTTTCAGGACTGTCGGTGCTGTGCCAAAAATCAAACTTGATGTAGAAATCGTCCAGGTATTCTTTGCGGCCCGCGGCGATTTCGGCGACGAACTGCTGGGGCGTGATGCCCTTTTTCTGGGCAGCAATCATGATGGGGGCGCCGTGCGTATCGTCCGCGCCCACCCAATGCACGTTGTTGCCGCACATTCGTTCGTGACGCACCCAGATGTCGGCCTGGATGTATTCCATGATGTGGCCGATGTGGAAGGGACCGTTAGCGTACGGAAGCGCCGTTGTCACGAAAAGATTGCGTTTCTTGTCAGTCATCGCTTTCTTCACTGTCTATGAGTCAATAAAAACCTGACGGAAAGTCAGGTATTTCGAGGATAAACTCTCATTGTACTGCGTTCCCCGTGAACGTCGGCATTCCCTGATTTTCCCTACTGGATAAGAAGAATGAACTTGGAAGAAATACGTAAAGTCGTCGAAGCCGTCGCCGACCCCGTCTGCGGCAAGCCCTTGGCTGATTTGAAGGCCGTGCAGTCCGTGACGGAAAAGGACGGTACGGTCGCAGTGCATGTGACGCCGGGGTATCCCGTGAAGTCGACGGCCGCGAAAATTGAGGCCGCGGTGAAGGCGGCGCTTGCGGCGGCCGGCATTGATAAAGCGGAAGTGACCGTCACCGGGGAAATCCGTGCGCACCGCGTGCAGCGCATGCTGAAAACTTTGGCCAATGTGAAGAACATCATTGCCGTGAGTTCCGGCAAGGGCGGCGTCGGTAAGTCCACGGTCGCCGCAAACCTCGCGTTGGCTCTTAAGGAAGAAGGTGCCAAGGTGGGGATGCTGGACGCGGATATTTACGGGCCCTCGCAGCCCACGATGCTCGCCGCCGAAGGTCGCCCCGAAAGTTTGGACGGCGTCAACATGGAACCCATCGTGAGTTACGGTTTGGAAATCAATTCCGTGGGCTTCATGGTGGACCCGGGGGAACCGATGATCTGGCGCGGCCCCTTGGTGGCGCAGGCCCTGACGCAGCTTCTGACGCAGACAGCGTGGCATGACCTTGACTATCTCGTGATCGACATGCCTCCGGGAACGGGCGACATTCAGCTCACGCTCTCGCAGTCCGTGCCGGTGACGGGGGCGATCGTCGTGACGACGCCGCAGGACATTGCGCTTCTTGATGCCAAGAAGGGCCTGCGCATGTTCGAGAAAGTGAACGTCCCGGTTTTGGGGATCGTTGAAAACATGGCGCTCTTTAAGTGCCCGGAATGCGGCCATTTGGAACACATTTTCGGCAAGGGCGGCGCCGAACGCATGAGTAAGCAGTACAACGTGCCGGTTTTGGGGCAGCTTCCCTTGGAAACCGCAATCCGCGAACAGGCCGACAGCGGTATGCCGACGGTCATTGCCGATCCCGACGGCGTGACGGCGGGGATCTACCGCACGATCGCATTGAAGGCGGCGGCAGCGGTGGCGCTTACCGCCCGCGACACGAGCCGCATCATGCCCGGTGTCAAGGTAATGAACGACTGATCGCCTGAAAGCACCGCCGTTTGTTGACGGCGGAAAGAAAAACGGCCGGAGACGCAGAAAAACGTTTCCGGCCGTTTTTTGAGGAAGGCGCTTTCTCAGAAACTCCGAAAGCGCCTTGAGCGTCAGACGGCGCGCAGGACGGCGCCGGTGCACCCCGAGGAGACCTGCTTCGCGTAGCGGGCGAGGTACCCCGTCGTGATGCGCGGTGCACGCGGTTTCCATTCGGCCTTGCGGCGGGCCATTTCTTCGTCGCTCACTTCAACGCTGATGCGGTTGGCGGGGATGTCGATTTCGATCACGTCGCCTTCCTTCACGAGGGCAATGGGGCCGCCGACGGCGGCTTCGGGCGATACGTGGCCGATGGCGGCGCCGCGGGTGGCCCCCGAGAAGCGTCCGTCCGTGATGAGCGCCACGCAGTGCCCCAGGCCCGAACCCATGATGGCGGACGTAGGATTCAACATTTCACGCATACCGGGGCCGCCCTTGGGGCCTTCGTAGCGGATGACGACGACTTCGCCGGGGTTGATTTTGCCGCCATAAATGGCGTTCAACGCATCTTCTTCGCAGTCAAAGACGCGGGCCTTGCCCTTATGAACCATCATGTCGTCGCCTACGGCGGAGCGTTTCACCACGCTGCCTTCGGGGGCAAGGTTGCCCTTCAAAACGGCGATGCCGCCCTCTTTGGCGATCGGATTTTCCACCGTATGAATGATTTCGGTGTTGAGAATCTTGGCGCCTTTGATGTTTTCGGCGACCGTTTTGCCGGTGACGGTCATCAGATTCGTCTTGAGGAAGCCCAATTTGGCGATTTCGGCCATCACGGCGCGGATGCCGCCCGCTTCATCGAGTTCTTCGATGTAGTGGTTGCCCGCGGGGGCGAGGTGGCAGAGATTGGGCGTGTGGCTGCTGATTTCGTTCGCAACGGAAAGGTCAAGCTCAATGCCGCATTCGTGCGCGATCGCCGGAAGGTGCAGCATGGAATTCGTGGAACAGCCGAGCGCCATGTCAATCGCCAAAGCGTTCATGAAGGCATCGCGCGTCATGATGTCGCGCGGCTTCACGTCGTTTCGGACGAGATCCATGATCTTCATACCGGTTTCTTTCGCAAGACGCAGTCGGGCGGAATAAACGGCGGGGATGGTGCCGTTGCCGGGAAGGGCCATGCCGAGGACTTCGGAGAGGCAGTTCATGGAATTGGCGGTGAACATGCCCGAGCAGGAACCGCAGGACGGGCAGGCTTTGTTTTCCAGGTCTTCAAACTGAATCGGCGTGATTTTGCCGGTGCGGAACTGGCTTACCGCTTCGCTGATGTTGGAGTAAGAGACCTTGCGGCCTTCGAAGTGACCAGCCAACATGGCGCCGCCGCTCACGACGATCGACGGAATGTTGAGGCGCGCCGCGGCCATCAAAAGGCCCGGAACGTTTTTGTCGCAGGCGGCGACGAGCACCAACCCGTCAAAGGGATGGGCCATCGACATCGCTTCCGTGCTGTCGGCGATCAATTCTCGGGAGACGAGCGAATACTTCATCCCGGTGTGCCCCATGGCAAGGCCGTCGCAGACCGCAATCGCCGGGAAAACGATGGGAACGCCGCCTGCGAGTGCGACGCCCTGCTTCACGGCGTCCACAATCTTGTCAAGATTCATGTGTCCCGGAACGATGTCGTTCTTGGAACTCACGACGCCGATCAGGGGTTTGCCGATTTCGGCGTCGCAAAGGCCGAGCGCCTTCAGAAGGGAGCGCTGCGGGGCGGCGTTGATGCCTTGGGTTAACGGATCACTGCGCATGATGATATTTTCTCCGAACGGGGTTTGTAGTGTGAAGTATCTGAAATAAACTGAGGGAACGGGCCGACAGACGTCCGCGTCGGCTCATTCCCTTTATTTTGCAGGATTTACCGAGGTTCAGGCGGTCTTCTTATCCTGCATACGGGCGTAAATGTTGGCGATGACGGCGCCCGAAACGTTGTGCCAGAAGCTGAAGATCGCCGAGGGGAGCGCTGCCAAGGGCATCGCAGCAAAGTGAGCGTTCGCAAGCGCTACGCCGAGGCCGGAATTCTGCATGCCGATTTCAATCGAAAGGCACTTGCACTTTGCCACGTCAAGGTGAAAGAGTTTTCCGAGCAGGAACCCGAAGGCAAGACCCAGCGAATTGTGCAGCACCACGACGGCAAAGACCTGCAGGCCCGTCGTCGCGAGTTTTGCGTGACTCGCAGCGACGACGGCGGCGAGAATGAGGACGATCGCAACGGCGCTCACCAAGGGGAGAACGGTGGTGGCGGCCTTGACCTTATCCTTCAAAAGGCTCTTCACGACGACGCCCGCGATGATGGGGAGCAGCACGATCTGGCAGATGGACCAGAACATGGCAGTGGGGTTGATGCTGATCCACTGATTGGCAAAAAGATAAATGAGGAACGGGGTGACGATGGGGGCGAGAAGCGTCGTGCAGCTCGTGATCGTCACCGACAAAGCCACGTCGCCGCGCGCGAGGAACGTCATCACGTTGCTCGCGGTGCCGCCCGGGCAGCAGCCCACCAAAATGACGCCCAAGGCAATGTCGGCGGGAAGCCCCAGAATCAGGCAGAGGAGGTACGCCGACAGGGGCATGATGACGAACTGACCGACGACGCCGATCAGCACTTCCCAGGGACGCGTAAAGACTTCTTTGAAGTCGGCGACGGAAAGCGTGAGTCCCATGCCGAACATCACAATGCCGAGCAGAATCGAAACGTAGGGCAGGAAAATAATAAACGTACTCGGGGCAAGGTACGCAAGCAATGCAAAGAGAAGAACCCAGAAGGCAAAGGTTTTGCCGACGAATCGGCTGACGGAAGCTAAAGCATTCATGTTTAGAGTTTTGTACAACAAGTTATAGACATTGACTTCTCGGGACTCGGACGCTTGGGGTAAAAGTCTCCGGTGAGAAGCGGCAGTCACGCAGAACAGCGGGGTAAATGCTGCGCCCGAGGGGCTAGAGGGTGTCATCTGCGCGTCCGATGCGGCTTTTATCCGGCACCGGAACTCACCCGTCGTCGCCTTGTGAGCTAGACGGTAAGCTGGAAAAAAATGGTAACGCGAAAGCGTTCCGGCGGCATAAGTATTAATTCCTAGTGCCTTCGGGGGCTATTGAATTTCAGACAACAAAAAAGCCTCGGCGATAAACGCAGAGGCTTCTTTTAGAGAATTCTGGCTCCCCGAGTTGGGCTCGAACCAACGACCCACGGATTAACAGTCCGTTGCTCTACCGACTGAGCTATCGGGGAATGCAGGGCGCGAACTATACAGAGGAAATGTAGGGAGGTCAAGCTTTTTTGGTGAGTTAAACGGCAGCGGCAAACTATTTAATTGAAAATAAACGAAAAACAATTGGTTCGGTATCGAAGTTTTCTGCAGCGGTGAAAATTTGCGTTCAGATTGTGGGAAAGAATGCGCGATAATCACTGATCAGCGGTCGTTTTCAGGGCGGCGGTTTTTAGTTTTTCTCCGATTTTTAGTGTTATGGCGACGAAGGTACTTACGTTTCCCGATTCTCCTTTTAAGCTTCATGCGCCTTACGATCCGGCAGGGGATCAGGGAGAAGCGATCAAAAAACTCACCGAGGGGTTGGAAGCGGGCCTCGCTGGTCAGACGCTTTTGGGGGTAACGGGATCCGGGAAGACTTTTACCATGGCCAACGTCATCGCCCGCATTGGCAAACCCGCCCTGGTGATGGCGCCCAACAAAACGCTGGCGGCGCAGCTTTACAGCGAAATGCGGGAGTTTTTTCCGGAAAACGCCGTGGAGTATTTCGTTTCCTATTACGACTACTATCAGCCGGAAGCTTATGTCCCCGCCCGCGACCTTTTCATTGAAAAAGATTCGGCGGTAAACGAACACATTGAACAGATGCGTTTGGCTGCGACGAAAAGTATTTTGGAACGGCGCGATACCATCATCGTCGCGACGGTCTCATCGATTTACGGTATCGGCAAACCGGAAAGCTACACGCTGATGCGTCTCATTCTGCGTCAGGGGGACACGAAAACTCGGGAAGACTTCATTCATCAGCTCGTCGTGATGCAATATAAACGCAACGACATGGATTTCTTGCGCGGCACCTTCCGCGTGAGAGGCGACACGATCGACATCTTCCCCGCGGAACACGCCGAAATTGCCGTGCGCATCGAACTTTTTGACGACGAAGTCGATGCCGTGGTGCTCTTTGATCCCTTGACCGGACGAATTCTGCAGAAAGTGCCGCGCTTTGTGGTGTATCCGGCGAGTCACTATGTGACGCCGCGCAGCGAAATCGTGCGTGCCATGACGACGATCAAAGAAGAATTAAAGGAGCGTTTGACGCAACTGCATGCCGAAGGCAAGGAAGTCGAAGCGGCGCGCCTGCAGCAGCGAACCCTTTTTGATCTTGAGATGCTCGATCAGGTGGGGTTCTGCAAAGGAATCGAAAACTACTCCCGGCATTTGACGGGACTTGCCCCGGGGGAAGCGCCTCCCTGTCTGATTGACTACCTCCCCAAGGACGCCGTTATGTTCTTTGACGAAAGTCACGTCATGATGGGGCAGTTGGGCGGAATGTACAAGGGCGACCATTCCCGCAAGGAAACGCTGGTGATGTACGGATTTCGGTTGCCGTCGGCGCTTGATAACCGACCGCTCCGGTTTGATGAATTCGAACGCAAGATGCGCCGGTCGGTCTTTGTGTCCGCGACGCCCGCGGTGTGGGAATTGTCCAAGAGTTCGCAGATCGTGGAACAGGTGGTGCGTCCCACGGGGCTCGTGGATCCGGAAGTTGAAGTGCGGCCGGCGACGACGCAGGTCGATGACGTCTTGAGCGAAATCATCGAACGTACCAAGGCCGGCGATCGGGTATTGGTGACGACGCTCACCAAACGCATGGCAGAAGAGCTCACCGAATTTTTAAGTGAACACAACGTCAAGGTGCGGTACCTGCATTCCGACATCGACACGGTGGAACGCGTGGAAATCATTCGGGATCTCCGAAACGGCGTTTTTGACGTGTTGGTGGGGATCAACCTCTTACGAGAAGGCTTAGACATCCCCGAAGTGTCGCTCGTTGCCATTCTCGACGCGGACAAAGAAGGGTTCCTGCGATCGGAACGTTCCCTCATTCAGACGATCGGGCGCGCCGCCCGCAACGTGCGCGGTAAGGCGATTCTTTATGCCGATAAGATGACGGACTCGATGAAGGCCGCCATCGGCGAAACCGAACGTCGCCGTGAAAAACAGATGGCCTTCAATAAGGCGCACGGGATTACGCCCAAGAGCGTCGTAAAGGCCGTCAAAGACATTATCGACGGGGTTTACAAGGGACCGGACGCAGCGAAAAAAGAATTGGCAGTGCCGGAAAATCTGGATGTTACCGACGAAAAAAGCGTGGCGCGCGAAATCCGCGAAACCGAAAAGAAGATGCTCGATTATGCGAAAAATCTGGATTTCGAGCAGGCGGCCGTTTGTCGAGACCGCTTGGAAGCGCTGAAGAAATTGGTATTCGGCGCTTCGAACGACGGTCTCAGCTGAATTAATTGTTGAGCGGCTTAAGGTGTCGTTCGATCGAGGGCAGCACGTTCATGTCGATAGGTTTGGTGACGTACTCGTTCATGACGACTTCGGGCGCCTTGCAGCAGTCTTCGGCGAAGGCGTTCGCGGTCGTCGCGATGGTGGGGAGGTAAGCTTTTGCCGCATCGTGTAGCCACCGAATCTTTGGGGCGGCGTAGTGGCCGTCCGTGATCGGCAGCTGAGTGTCTATCGACGCAGGCGACGCCGTCGGCGGCCCGCTCCGCTTCGGTGAGAAGTTTGTGGCGATTTCTGCGTTGAAGTCGTTGTCTTCCGCGAGAAGACACGCGGCGGCCGATGAGGCTCTCCCGTTTTTTCAGAAGAGTCGGCGCTTGGATGGTTGCGTCAGAAAAAGCGCTCTGTAATTTCGTCGGCCGACGTTATTAAGAAGTCGGCCCCCCAGGCCGAGGGAGGTCGCAGTCCGCCCGCGATATACCCCCAGGTGAGCGCCAGAGTTTTGAGTCCCGCGGCTCGACCGGCGCGGATGTCGCGTTCGTCGTCCCCGGCGTAAATTGTTTTCTGCGGCGTGAGATGAAGGCGCTTTACCCCTTCGAGAACGGGGAGCGGGGAGGGTTTCATTTCGGGTGTGGTGTCGCCCCCCACGAGGCACCGGGCGTGTCGAAGCATTGGGTGACTCGCGACGACGAGCTGCGCCAAGCGTTCCGGTTTGTTCGTTACGATGCCCCAGGGTACGTTGTTTTCCGTGAGACGGGTAAGAAGCGTCTCAATACCAGGGAAGAGAACGGCCGGTGTCGTGAGACGTGCTTCGTAGTCAGTGAGGAAAGCCTTTTTGAGTGACGCAAAATGCGGCGCATCGGGTGTTATGCGCAGCGCACGCCACAGAAGCCCCCGCGCCCCCGCTCCGGCAGCGTTGCGGATGGCGGGATAAACGAGCGGGGGCAGTCCCAGTTTCATACGCAGAGTGTTCGCGGACGCCGTTAATTGGGGCGCCGAGTCGACGAGGGTGCCGTCGAGGTCAAAAAGAATTCCGTCAACGGCCGGCATCATTGCGGTTTCCCCGGGGTTAAGTGCAACGCCTTCAGGAGGCTCGAAGCCGAGCGTTTGGGCGCCGGTGCAATCGGGGGCTCAAGGACGGCTTTGGCCTTTTCGTGTGCAAGTTCTTCAGCATTTTTGTCACAGAGATCGTTTAATTCCTGCTGCAACACGGCGACGATGGCGTAGCGGTTCACGAGTTCGCGCGCCGTCTGCAGGAAGGTGAGGTAAAGCTCGCAGCCGCGCATCGAGAGATTTTCGTGCGAAATGGAGGTGAGGAGCTTTGCCTGCATGTCGTCAATCTCATTGATGATGTTGTTGGCGTTGAGACTCACGGATTCGAGAGAATGCCGCCCCTCGCGGGATTGACTCAGTTTCTGCAGGTCGTGCGCGAGCGTGAGGAGCCGCTTCTTGGGTTCGCCGTGATAAACGCGGTGACGGTTCGCGATGTGTTCTTTTACGACGGTCGTGAGGCGCTGTAGGTTGCGGCCTACTTCGCGCATGTTGGTGTAAGCACGGTAAAAGCAGTAACGGGCATCCTGATCGAGTTTGGTGTCCGCGGCCCCCGACCCCTGCGACATGGAATAGTAGGCGCTTCGCTGTTGCGAGAGAGCGTCAAAAAGCTGCGTGGCGTCCGTCTTTAAGCGGCGCAGACCGCTTTCGTTGTCGTCCAAGAACGTGGTGACGGTCTTTTCAAAGAGATCGATCGTCTTCGCAAGGTACGTCCCCACCATCTTATTCAAAGCTTCGCGCACGGAGTTGCTGTCGCTTGCCTTGGGGAAAAATTCGTCGCCCGCTTCCTTTTTCTTTGTGAGGAAGTTGGAGCGTACGAGGAGCGTGACGACGAGAAGAATCAGGCCGCAGCACATCCAGTTGCCGCCGAGCATGACGAGGGTGCAGATGAACCCGGCGCAGGTTGCGGCGGAAAGCGCCGTTAGGAACCAGCCGGAAATGACGGTGAGTACCCCTGAAATGCGGTATACGGCGCTTTCGCGGTCCCAGGCGCCGTCCGCAAAGGACGACCCCATCGCCACCATGAAGGTGACGTAGGTGGTGGAGAGCGGGAGCTTGAGGCTCGTTGCCGACGCAATCAGAATGGAACTCAAGACGAGGTTCACCGATGCCCTCACGTAGTCAAAGGGGAGTGAGGCTTCGCCGCGCTCGAGTTTGCGGGGTTTGAAGCGCGAGTGCAGCGCAATCTGCATGGGAGCGGGGAGAATCTGACGGACGAGGTTCCCCATCGTGAGCGAACTGCGGACGATCATGCGCCCGGGAAGCGATGAGCCGAATTGCTCGTGGGTGCCGGACTGGCTGGAACTCAGGTTGATCGACGTCTGCACCACCTGACGCGCTTTCTTGGAGAACCAGAGCGTCATCACCATGATGAGGCCGGAAAAAAGAAGAAAGAACGTGGGCGTGCCCGGATCATCCAACAGCGAACTCATCATGTAGACGCCGGGTTCGGAACCGTGAGCCATGAAGTCCATGACGCTGTCCAGGGCGGCCAAGGGGACGCCTACGAAGTTCACCAAGTCGTTTCCGGCAAAGGCAAACGCCAGTGAGAACGTGCCCGACAAAATGATGATGCGGAAAACGTTGAGGTTGAAGGCGAGGATGCAGAGCTGGAAAACGGCTGAAAAGCCGATCAGCATCCTAAGAAGGATCGTATCCGTGTTGCCGTTGATCCAGGCGAGCCACTCGGGACGCATGAAGCTTGCACCAGCAGCGCCCTTCATGATGAGGAAGTAAAAGATCGCGGTAATCGAAATGCCGCCGAAAATGCCGCCCAAACGGCGATACATGCGTTCGAAATGGAAGGTGAAGACGAGGCGGACGAGGTATTGGACGACGGAACCGGCGATGAAGGCGACGACGACGGAAACGAGGATGCCGGTAATGATGGTGAGGGCTTTGGAGGTGTTGATGAAATCGACGACTTCCGCCAGCGAAGCTTCCGCGACCCAGAGTTTGTACATCGCCGCCGCCATGGCGCTCCCTAAGAGTTCAAAGACGATGGACACCGTGGTGGACGTGGGTAGTCCCAGGGAATTGAAGGTATCAAGAAGCAGAACGTCGCTCACCATCACTGCAAAGAAAATCACCATGATTTCCGCAAAGGAAAACATCTGCGGGTGAAAGACGCCGGAACGCGCGATTTCCATCATCCCCGAGGAGAAGGTGGCGCCGAGCAACACCCCGACGGAGGCGACGATCATCGTCGTGCGGTAGGAGGAAATCCGGCAACCGAGAGCGGAATTCAGAAAGTTCGAAGCGTCGTTGCTTACCCCGACAAAAAGATCAAAACAGGCAAGCAGCGCCAAAAACGCCAAGATGACGAGGTAGAAATTTTCCATCGTGAAGGGGCCCGTCGGGAGGGCACAATAAGACAGTCTGAGACTATTGCGCCGCAGTTTGACGGGGATTTATGACGGTTATGTGACAAAAGGACGTTCTATTGGATAAGAAAAAGAAATGACGGTTTTTATGGTGCACGGCAGCACACCAAAAACGCTCAGAAAAAGGGAAAGTGCAAGATGCCCCGACTCTGGCTGAAGCCGAAAGGCATCAACGATTCGATTGACGTCAAAACGGCCGATTTCATCATGGACACGGCGGTTTACTGCAGTGCTCACGGCATCGTGCCGGAGAGGTTCGATCTGAAAGGCCGCAAACACGGTCCCAAGAAACAGTGTCTTCATTATCGGCGGGTACAGTATGTTCAGCGGAGGGGGGAAGACAAGGCTCACCGCAACGGG
>ERZ827156.702-NODE-702-length-45828-cov-4.236428_pt1 | contig 45828 bp, 76 predicted proteins | sample MGYA00519919_ERZ827156 | MGnify/ENA primary metagenome ERZ827156 (study PRJEB31778, sample SAMEA3449269) | human gut metagenome | biome: human gut; feature: human-associated habitat; material: faeces | place: United Kingdom | collected 2010/2012 ... | reverse complement strand
AGCTTGGGGTCCTTGGCGAAGAGCACCTCCGCCTGTCGGAAGCACTTGTAGTCGGCGGTGAAGTCCGTCAGCGCGGGCAGGTTCGCGACGTTGAACGTGTGTGCCTTGGCGAAGTTGTTGCCGTGGAACTGCATGGAGGACAGCGCGGGCAGGTCTGGTGTGAAGAGAAGAAGGAAAGCATACCGACGAGGATGAACTGAGAGGACGCGGAGAGAGCATTCTCATTGATGGTGAGATCCTGCACGGGCGAGTAGGACAGCTCGAACTGCGCCTCGTTGAGGGAACGCTCACCGATGATCACGCTCTTCAGCGCGGGGAAATCTGGTCATGAGAGGAAAGACGAGGACATACTCGAGAGAACCAGCTTCGGGAGAACAGTGAACGAGTCCTTTCCGATACGGAACATTTCCACCCCGTCCACTCCCTTGAGCTTGATACTCGTGAGCTTCTGGAAGGAGTTGTCGCCGAACATGATCTGCGTGGCCTTGGGCACATCTAGGAGTCAGAAAGGGGAAAAGAAGCCACTCTGAATCGTCAACGAGGTAACGGTGTTGAATCCGTCCGCGGGGAAGATCACGCTGCTGAACGCGTCTCCAGAGATGATAACAGAAGTCAATCTCTGGCAAGTGGTCAGATGATCCAACCCCTGCTGGTCTACAGGGAATTGGTTGGTTGAAAAAGATACCCTTGGGATAGGAAACGCCAAACACATTGCAAGTGCTCCTGGAAGACCACTTGTAGATGAGAAAGCTGCCGTAGCAGAGTGCCACGACGCACGCAACCACCAGAAGAAGGACGCACGGTCTGCGGCCACAGGAGCTCTCTCGCTTCTTGCCCTTGGCGGAATGCTTCGACTTCTTCCGCTTGATGGTTTCTCGCTTGGAATGGTCGCGTTTCGTCTTCACCTCCTCTTCCGGATAGGACTCTAGGAGGATCAGCAACACTCGCCAACAAGCCACCATCCAGACTCATGGGAAGAAGGTCTTCCTTGTTATCACTCTTTTGCGTTGACATCGCCACGAACAAACGATTTGAATGAAGGGAATGAGGTAACCGGGACAGCGGGGCTTTTCCACTCATGTGTCCGATTTACTGTGTCGCAAGAAACAACGCAACTAAGCGCATTTTTCAACTCTCTTCTGTGTCTGCTCCAGCGCCTGCGTCGTAGCATTGCACTTGTACGTGTACTCAGCGTCCTGCTTCCTCGGCGCAACACATCTCCTTCCACGCGCATTCTTGCTCACCTGCTGCGCGTCCTTCTTCACACGCTTCTGCACATCCTCCATCGTCACCAGCTCTCTCTTCTGCCCGTCGCTCGCCTTCAGCACCAGCTCCAGCATCGCCGCCACTCTCTGCGGCTCGTTGCGCAGCAAACGGTACAGCTTCACACGCGTCTTCTCCTCCTCGCTTCCCTTCTCCAGCTCCAGCTCCTTCTTCTCCGTCTTCTTCTCCACCTCCATCTGGTCCTCGCCGCTCGACTCCCGAACCGCGCGCGCGTGCACCGCCTCCTCGATGTACTTCGCCATCACCTGCTCGATCACCGTGTACCCGCGGGGATTCTCCTTCATCAGCTTCGCCTTCAGCCCCAGCGTGTCGATCAGGAACCGCATGCCCTCCGCGTTCATCGCATTCACCACGTACTCCACCATCCCGTCCATCTCCTCCAACTCCTTCAGCCCGCCTTCCGTCTTCTCACCACCTTCACCACCTTCAGTCTTCTCACCACCTTCACCACTCTCAGCGGACTGGGCAGCCTGTTGCATCAAATCCTCGGCGAGGTGCACGCGGTTCACCTGCATGAAGGTCTTCACCAGCATGCCCAGCACGCGCTCCTTCAGCCCTGCGGGGATCAGCTGGATCAGCCGCACCATCGCCGCATACAGCTTCACCGAACTATCCTTCTGTCCACGGCGCGGGCGCGTCTGCGGCGTTGGCTCGAGACTCACGTTCATCCCGCTCACCTGCCCCGCCAGCAGCGAGTAGGCCGACATCACCTCCTTCTCGCGGAACTCGCAGTTTTGCAGCAGGTACGCCGCGCAATTGAAGCACTGCTGGTCCACCGCGAACTCCAGCAGCGACGCGAACGCCTTGCTACTCTTCGCCAGCTGCGCCGTGTCGAAACCGTCTTCCCGGAACTGCGCTGCGTTCTTCTTGAAGCTCTCCACGTCGTCCAGCAACACCGCCGCCTGCAGCAGCACACGACCCTGCTTCTTCAGACTCTCCGGACCGAACACGCGCGCGCACACCGCCGTCACGCCGCCCGCCTGCGCGATCACCGCGCCCAGCGCCGGGTTCAGCGTGGTGAGCGCCGTCACGTCCTCCACCACCTTCTTCTCGTTCAGCAGGTATTTGGCACACGCCGCGGCGTCGTAGCGCACCGCCAGCACCAGCGGGTGGATCACGTTGCGCAGCCGCGCGGTGTTCTGCTTGCCCTCGTCGCGGAACTGTCGCATGGCGCGCATCTCCTCCTCGTCCGAGTCCGCGTACTCGCTCTCCACCTCCTCCTCTTCCTCCTTCTCCTCCTCGTCGTCCTCCACGTCCATCTCCTCCTTCTTCTCCTCCTCTTCTTCCTCGCTGTAGCTGGAGCACTCACTATCATACTCGCTGTCGCTCTCTCTACTCCTCACAACCCCTCTCCACACCCACTCGTCGCACACCACGCTCTCCAGCTTGCGCTTCACCTTCTTCTCCTTCGGCGCCACGTCCTGCTCTCGCAGCACGTTCAGCGACCCGAACGTGTACCGCACCAGCACGCGCAGCTCCTCCGCCGCGTCGTTCATCATGCACGCCTCCAGCACGTTCGCCGGTGAGCTCTGACTACGCCTCACACCCCCTCCAAACCGCCACGAGCTCGAGTACCACCGATTCTGCGTGGTGCTCGTGAACATCACGGCCAGCAGACTCTTCTCCTTGCGCTCCTCCTCCTTCACCATGTTCGCCGTCAACTGCTTCGCGAACGTCTTCTCCGACAGCGCGCGTAGGTCCTCCATCGCCGCCGCGAACCACTCCGCATCCCCGCGATACACCAAATACTCCATCAGAGACGTCTGCTCCGTCGTGTTCTCCTCCTCCTCCTGCTCCATGTTGCTGTAGCGGTTCGAGAACCCGTACGACCGGCTCTGCTTCGGGCGGCTGAAATACCGCCGGTTTCCGCGCATGTCGAAGGTGCTGTTCTCCATCAGCACCACGTTCGGCGGGCAGGGGTTGATCAGCGTCGCCGTGGAGGCGTTGGGGTCCACGAACTCGTTCCGTTCCTCTGTCTCGCCCGTCACCAGCGCGTAGTTGCTGAACTTGTCGCCCTGACTCACCTTCTTCACCACGGGGATGGGCGTGTACTGCTTATCCAACAGCTCGAACAGTAGATGCAGCATCGCCTTGTGCCCGCGGTTCGCCGCCAGCGCCAGCAGGGTCAGGCCCTTCGCGCCGGCGCAGCTCACCATCACACACTCGCCCTTCTCGTTCGGCGTGCACAGCGCCCGCACCTTCTCCAAGTCGTTGTCGTGCACCGCCTCGAACAGCTCGCAATACTTCGCCGCGTCCGCCTCGCGCACCTGCGCGTCGTTGCGCCAGCCGTATTCCCGCGGTTCCGCTACGCCTCACGCCGCCACGTCACGCCCACAGTACACAGTGAACACATTGTACCCGAAGATGTCGTGCTGCAACTGGCTTTGTTCCTGCGCCTCCTCACGCTTCGCCACCTGCTCCGTCAGGTTCTTCAGCAGCGCCTCGATGCGCGCCTTGCCGCGCAGCACCGCGCCGTCCACCACCGTCACGCACTCCGTCTGCGCGTTGCCGCTCACGCGCGCGCCCAGCATCATCCGTCCGCCACGCCTGTTGCCCGTCGCCACCTTCTTCGCGGCGCCCTGCCCCGTCTTCTGCAGCTCCGCCTCCATCATCGCGCCGTGGCTGTCGAACAGCTCGTAGAACTACCCATGACGCCTCGCCCGCACGCCCACCCTCGCGTAGCTCTCGTGTCCGTCGCGCCAGTTCTGCAGCTGTTGCTCCAGCGTCGTCTGCGCTGCCTTGTCGTCCTTCAGCTCGCGGATCGAGTTCGCCAGGACCGCGTACGTGTAGCTGCCCTCCTTCTGCTCCTTCAGCAGCGCCTCCTGCTGCTCCGCCATGCGCTTGTTCGTCACGCGGTTCACCGCGTCCTCGCGGCGCAGCAGCGCCTCTGTCTTGTACGGCTGCGAGCTCAGCAAGCAGTCCAGCACCGTCGCGTTGTTCACGCTCTCGTTCAGGTTCTCGCCCTTCTCGATCAGGTACTTGCACTACGCGTCACGCCCGCCGCACGCCCGCACGAAGTCGTAGCACGAGTCCGTCCAGCGCTGCCGGTTCATCGCCATGATCAGCGGCGGTTGGCAGTTCTCCAGCTGGATGTTGTTGTAGTACTGATTGCCCTGAAGACGCATTCTATCCATCATGCCTCACATTCACTCTCACTTCATGTTCACCTTCTTCACGTCCTCCTCCGTCGCGCGCAGCGCCGCGCCGGCGTCGATTAGGCACTTCGCCAGCGTGTAGAAGCCGTTGTTGATGGCGACGCCCACGACGTTGAGACCCTGCATGTTCAGATCACTGCACAGCGAGGCAGCAATCGGGTCATGTTCCATCAAATACCCCACAAACCCCACGTAGTTGAACCGACACAGCATGTGCATCACGTTGTTCAGCTGCTTGTCCACCACCTTCAGCGACGCGCCGAAGCGGTGCAGCAAGCAGTACAAGTCGATCGCCACCTGCTTGCTGAAGCACTCGCAGTGCGCCGCCAGCACCATCACCGACACGCCCGTCGACTTGTCCGCCGACCAGATCATCTGGTCGCACGTCGCGCCGTTCTCCAACAGGTACTCGCAGCAGTCCACGTGTCCGAACAGCACCGCGTAGTGCAGCGCCGTCATCTGCGTCGTCTTGTTCGCCTCGTCCAGGTCCAGCCCCTCCGGACTCACCTCGCCCTCGGCCGCTTCCTTCTTGCTCAGCTTCAGCCGCTTCAGCAGCAGCTCCAGCAGCGCCAAGTACCCGTACTCCGCCGCGATGTGCAGCACGCTGCGCCCGTCCTTCATGTGCAGCGTCGCGTCGGCGCCCAGGTCCAGCAGCGCCTCCACCGCCGCGCGGCAGTCGCTCAGCGCCGCGATGTGCAGCGCCGTGCGGCCCAGCGAGTCGGTGGTGTTCACGTCCACACCGCCGCGCACCAGCTCGCGCACCAGCTCCACGTTGTTGCTGTTCGCCGCCTGCATCAGCTCCTCCGCGTCCTTCGCCAGGTACGCGCCCGCGCTCCAGTCCCCGTCGGTGATCGGGTGGAACGAGCCGATGGTCTGCCGGCCGGGGTCGTCGACCAGGAAGGACAGCGGGCCCGACACGAAGCACTCCAGCGACTCGCGGTCCACGGAGGCGGGCACCGGCGGGCAGTGACCGCAGCAGTCCTGGATGACCTCCTCGAGCGTGCCGACGAAGCAGGGGTGCGTGTGGTAGCCGCGGCTGGTGAACAGCTCGGACCAGTCGCTGTTCAGCACGATGTCCTTCGTCAGCATCAGCTTGCGAATGCGTTTGGCGGTCCAGGTGGGCCCCCACGGCAGGAACACGGTGCTGTAGTCCGACGCCTTCTCGCTCGAGTACTCCAGCCGCTTCTTCAGGAAGGGGTCCTCCATCATGCGCTGCTCCTTATACGACTCGATCGAGTGCGCGTTGGTCGACCGCTCGCGGTACGCGTAGCGCGCCTCTGCTATCACACCCTCTCACCACTCCTACCCGGCGTGCGCAGCTTCTCCAGCAGCAGCAGCTTCGACAGGCCTTGCACCTCGTCCCACGGCTTCTCGAAGATCATCGGGTCGATGTTCGCGCGCTGCAGTGACGGCACCTCCACCTCGAAGCCGCGGTCCGCGTACTTCGCCAGACGCATCTCGTAAGTGGGACTGCGACGCGTCATGTCCACCGTGTTCATCTGGCGGACCAGCGCCTGGTGGCAGCGCGGGGTCATGTAGACCTGCTTGCCGTCAAAGCCGCAGGAGCAGGAGTCCACGTCGAAGCCCATCAGAATCTCGGCGGGGGAGGAGTACAGACGCAGGATGATCTGGATGTGGCGGTACGGGAACTGCGACACGATGCTGATCGCGTAGGCGGAACGGAAAGCCAGCACGGGGAACGGAATCTCGTTGCAGACCGCTTCGTAGATCTCCTTCAGCTTCTCTCTACGCGTGAAATAAAGCAGGCAGCGCCTTCTTTCCCTCCTCCTCGTTCATGCCGTACAGGAACAGATCGATGTCCGAGCCGGCGTAGACGTCCTCGTGGAAGTACTTGCGCAGACACTTGAAATTCTTCATCGCCTTCGGCGGCGGGGGAAGCAGACACGCGAGAATGGAACCTCCGGCGACGAAAACGTGGTCCCAATTCACCAGATCCAAGAGACGCTCCGTGAAGATTCTCCAGTTCGTCTCGAAACCCTTCTTGTCCACGATGGACTGGGTCCCGGCCTTCTTTCTCGCGTTGCCCAGCTCGAACACCTTCGGGATGCTCTTCTCCTCCTGCGAGAGCGCTTTGCAGGCGAAAATGTCCTCGTTTCCAAACACAGGGACTAACAGGGGGTACTTTTCCTTCAGAATCGCCGCATCGTCCAGCGCCGCCTTCTTGGCATACACCTTGCGCAGCATGTGTTCCTCCGCGTTCACCTTCTCGCGAAGGGCCTTCATCGCGGAGAAGGAGGTTGTATCTTTGAACTCTTTGATGTACATATCGGATGTGATCGAGGGCTTGTAGGATTTCACGTCCTCCGCCACTTCCATCTTGGTCATGTCGATTCCCATCTTATTCATCGTATCCTGCGTTCTCGACATGGCGGGCACGGTCGGAAGCGGGGCTGTGTACCCCACCTTCACGTCGCTCGCTGCATCATGCGGGTACGCATAGGCAGGGGTCACGGTGACAGACTTGGATACAGCAGGATCCATGGTTGTTGGTAGCGATGAGGAAAGATAAGAAATAATGAAGAAAAGACCGAGGAAAGACAGTTCTTTTGATAATCAAGCGAACCACTGTTCGTGTTACAGTTTTTGGCGGGAAGCGTTTTTTCGTAATACGCGTGGAATGGTTGTGGGAAGGGGTTGAGTGGATGGGGATATGCATGAATTCGATGAGGAAAACAGAACTCGAGGGAATGCAGGAATCACCAAGAGTATCGAATTCCTGCGTTTCTGCATAGTGCGGCATGAGTGGGTTTTGCGACCGAGAGAGACTCCAAGCATCGCTATCCATTGCATCCAAATCCACAATCCACCCATGGAGCGCAATATCTGCGTGAGCCACAACATTTATGGTAGAGATATCGAGTATCGGCTGAAATCGACCCCACATGAAGCACAGATAGATGATTGGCGCACGAATAATCGGTTCAGCCGTCATGACTCCTCCATTTAGTAAGCATCGCGACAGCAAATGCAGGATAAAGCCGTGCGATTGCATTCGTAGCTGGATGATCCGTAGGCTAGATATATTGATCAGTTCAAAAGAAAAGCCAGAAACTTGTGGATCGAATTGCCTTGATTCTCACGAATAGCGACTTCAAGCGCTATTTGAAGGCGAATCGCATGAACTACCTGATTTGGGCGGGTTTCCTGTTCGGAGTGCTTGTGATCTACCACTTCCTCTCCGACGGAGATTTTTCCTTCCTTCTCGTCCGTTTTGAAACTCAGCTGTTGATGAAATAGACGCTGGGAAGCCTCATCAGCTGCTTTGGCTTCTGCCTCATTCTGTTCAGATCCCTTACCACGAAATCCGCGAGCGGCGTCTCTCTGAAGTCGCTCCAGTGCTACGCCGTCGTCTTCCTCTGCCGCTCCATCGCTGTCCGGAATAGCAGCAGCTACCTGCCTCTGGACAGGTTTTTCTTTTATCCCCTCTTCACGCCTAGAAGCGGAGACTGGTTCTACCAGACGGTGGAGGTGCTGTCGCTGCTGGTGGTGCTCTTCAACATCTACCTCATCATGGTCCCGCTGAAGTACACGCACGACTCCCACCACGACACCTTCGGCCAGGGCTTCTTCCTGCCCAAGCAGTACACCGCGCTGTACCTCATCGTCCCCGCGATCATCCTCGCCCTCATCATCCGCCCGCACCGCGCCGGCAGCTACTGCGACCTGCTCTGGGCCATCGCCATGTACCTGGAGGGCGTCGCCATCTACCCGCAGCTGTACATGTTCCAGAAGAACCGCGTGGGCGATGCGGCGGCGCGTGAGGCGTAGAGCGGCATGATCGAGTCCTTCACGTCGCACTTTGTGTTCTCCATGGCTGCGTCGAAGTTCCTGAACCTGCTGTTCTGGTTGGGCAGCTGGAAGGAGCTGAACAGCGGCTGGGGCTTCCTGAGCAAGCACTTCGCCGGCCCGCTGGTGATTCTCTCGCAGATCACGCAGCTGGCGCTCATGGCGAGCTTCATTTTCTACTACATCCGCGCGGCGATGCAGGACGCGCCGATGGTCCTGCCCACGAGCATGGGAGACAGAAGGGATTGGGGTGTTTATTGCCACATGTGAGGAACAAACAGGCGACACGTCGTCCAGCAGAAACAGACCAAACGCACCGTCACGATACATGCGGATAAAGCGACGCGCACAAGCCAACGCGTCCTTCTTGAACCGTGCCATCATCGCCTCGATCAGAACCGTCAGCTCGTCCGTGGGCTGCTTCAGACCCACCTTCTCCACGTAGCTGAAGTTGCCCTTGTGGTTCAGCGTGAACAGCAGGTAGTCTGCGATCTCGTCCTCGCCCACGATGCTGTCTTTCACGGAGCCTACGCGACATGGACTCAATTTGATGCTACCACAGAGTGCCAACTTCATACCGACCTCGGGGTCCTTTACTTCAGGAAGGAAGATGCCCGGAGTGTCGATCATGTACACATCGGGTTGCACATGCACTTTCGTGGAGGCTACACGCTTCGTCACTCCGGGAATGGCGCCAACGTTTGGACTCGAGTCTACATGTCATTATTACGATTTGTGTACTCTTTCGAAAGGATGCGGTTGATTTCTGGATGGAGCGGATGATGCTGCTCTTGCCCACATTGGGAATGCCCATCACTGCAAAGTAGCTCCCAACGGACGTAAATCGACTTTGCCGCACAGCCAGCAGAGAGGGAATGATGGCATTCATGTTCGTCCCCGTCTTCACGGACGTCAGCAGCACCCTCTCGTTTCGCTGCTGGAAGTAACGCAGCTCCGCCAATTGCTGCTGCTTGGTGATCAGATCGCAGCGATGCAGCAGAATCAGCCTTGGTTTGTTACGGAGTGACTTCTCGATTTCCTGGTTCACGGAAGAGATGGGAATCTGCGTGTTATCGCGAATTGCTCTCCTACTCTCGCATCTCTCACTTCCACCATCATATCGACGTTGTGGCACAGTTTCTTCACCGTATTCAACGCCTTGGTCATGTGACCCGGGAACCTGGATTCTCACTCCTCTCTTCTCGATTCTACCACACAATATCACTTGTAAAGATGAAGCTGTCGCGAAACGCATGCTGCATCCTTCCGTGTATTGTTATTCTGTGCCTCCGCTGATTCTCGAGCGTTGAATTGCTACATGGACTGGGAAACAAACACGCAACTTCCATCGCAATAAGAAACCACAAACGGCGGTGATCAGCGATACACAGAGTTGGAGCAGAGTCAACAGAAGGAAAACATAAGCGATCACAATTGCAGCCGTGAGCAACTGCGAATACTGAGTAGTGGCGGGATTCGCTCTCAGCTTCAACTCCAGGTCCGAAACCTGCTTCATTCGTCTGTTCCACACTACGTATTACGCTGGTAGTGAAAGCGCACCCTTCTCCACTCTCTTCATGTCGCCCGACATGATGGCCCTGTACCACTGCTTTGCCGATCGCCTCATCATCGTGATCACCGGACTCACAAGGTCCGTCACCGGTTTCAGCGCGCTTTTCACCTGGCGCCAGATTTGCCGGAACTGCAGTTCCAGGAAAACCACGGTGTCAAACTGCTGAAGCCAGGTGTACACCTCGAGGTATTTGATGTAGAGGTAGTTCTTCGCACGGAGAATCCAATTCCACACCAAACGGACCCTAGGCTTCAACACACTAACAGTTGCGTACAGAGACTGGAGAAAAGAAAGAATGGTATGAAGGAGAGGAGTGACGTAGTTGCCGACGAAATGCGACAAGAAGCCGCCCACGTTCAGTCCCTCGTTGCGCTCGTTGTACTCCTTGCTCAGCTTTCGGATTTGCTGCTTATTCTTATCGATGGACTTCTTCTCCGTGGCGATGTCCTTCTGTACGCCTTCGATCTTCTTCTTCATAAACCGGATACGGCTCTCTAGACTATTCACCTTGTCGTTCTTCAGCTTTTCGTAGTCGTTCACCACCTCCTGCTTGTCATTGAACTCCTGGTCGATTTTCTCCTAGCGATCACAGTCCCTCACTCAATGCCGTACAATACGCTTGTTCAATTCCTTAATCTCCTTGATCAGCACACGGCTGTCATCCACCTATTCCTTACTGGCCGAAAAGTCGCGTACTGTCTTGCGTTCACCGTTGTGCACATCCACCTCGATTTCCTCTCCGTTCAGCAGACATAGCAAGACAAGGCCTAGAAACAGGAACCTGCAAACACCTACACCGTCACATGCTTTGTGAAGACGAATACACTTCATCGTACGACTTCTCCGCTAAAGAATGCGGACTAACGAATAGAGCCAAAACGCCGTTCCAACAAACAGAACATCCCATTTTCATGCGTTTATCCTCCCTTTCGAGACTGATGGTCCTCACATCGGTCACCGCTCGCTCCACGTCAATGAAGTGCTTGTCGAGATACTGCTTCGGCAAATAGGTCTGGTTCTTGTTGTACCCGTACTGGTACCCAATGCCATACCCTAGGTCCTCCATACTCTCAATGGGCGCATTGCGAATGTGCAGCGGCACGGGAGGGTTCTCGCCCTCCTGTATCAGCTTCTTCACCCGTTCATAGGCCAGCGTGATTTCGTTCGATTTCGAGGTCAGTGCCAAATACGCAGCGCACTCCGCCAGCGCCAGGTTGCACTCGGGAACGCCAATGTCGTTGCATGCGTTATAGCATGCCGTGGCGATCAGCAGCGCCTGCGGGTCCGTGAGGCCGACATCTTCCGATGCGATCACCACCAGCCGTCTCGCGATGTACCTACCCTCAATTCCTCCCATCACTCCTACAGCGGGTCCTCTCCACCCTCGATCATGCGCCCCAGCCAGTACAGCGCAGCCTGCACGTCGCTTCCCCTCTATTGCTCACTCCCGCTCTTCGCCTCTACGATCGACTTCTGCAGTGCCGAGGCGACGTTGTAGTGCTCCTCGCCGTTCTTGTCGTAGCGGACGAACCGCTGCTGCAGCGCCTGCTCCACCATCGCCTCCGTCACCTTTCTATTCCTCATTCACACCCATCTCCTCCACTTGTCTTCCTTCATCATCGCCACACTGCAACACGCGTCCAACAGGTTCAGCGCCGTGCGCGCGTCGCCGTCCGCGCAGCCAGCCATCTTCTCCAGCATCTCCTCGCCCACCACCGTCTTTCCATCACCCTCCTTGCTGATACCCACCTGACTCGCCTGCAGAAAGGGATCTTGACCCATGGCGCGCTTTAGCACGCGCACAATCTCCTCCTTGCCCAGCCCGCTCAGCGACACCACACGACAGCGAGAAAGGAGGGCCTGACTGTGATGCTCCCACATTGCGCTCACCGAGTTGATCGAAAACGAGGGGTTTTCCGTCGTCGCGCCGATCAGCACCAGAACGCCGCTTTCGATGTAGGGAAGGAAGATGTCCTGCTGCTTCTTGTTGAAGCGGTGAATCTCGTCCATGAAAAGCACGGTTGCCTGGCCCGTCTGCCGGAACTCCTTCTCCGCCTTCTCCGCCACGGCGCGGATCTCCTGGACCCCTGCGGTGCAGCAGGAGAGCGAGCGAGAGGGGCAGTGGGTGTGGCGCATGATGATGGAGGCCACGGTCGTCTTGCCGCAGCCTGGGGGACCGAAGAGAATGATGGAGGGGGGCAAGTACTTCTCGAGAAGGGTGCGCAGGACCGCTCCCGCGCCGAACAGATCGTGATTGCCCTATGATTCATAGGAATAGCAAAATCCTACCACTACATCGTCAAACGTCGTTGGACGAAGGCGCTCTGCCAAGGGCCTTCGGTCATTCCGCACTTGCCGCTGCGAGTTCTTTGCAGACCCCGTGGTGAGCGATTCGGGTAAGGATGCCTTCTGGGGAGTGAGTGATGATAACGAGGAGGGACATTCCCTCTTGATGGGGGATGGCGTGGAGGGAATATCCGCGTCAGCAGCCTGCTGTGACTTTACGCGAGTTCCCGCTTCGGAATTCTTCAGCAGGCAGTTTTCGATGTGTTGCTCAACGAGGGACTTTTTGAACTATTCCATAACAACAATGCATTTGTAATCACAAATTGAAAACAGATCGGGCATTGGAGAGACAATTCGTCATCCGAAGGGTCATTGGGCTCTTTCACGGGAGAAGCCACTTTCGATTTGGAAAAGGAAATCGTGGCCTGTTGCAGCCTGCGATTGCTCATTGTTGCTAGGAATTGATGGTCCACTGTTTTGGCGGCAACGAAACAGCCTCGAGAATGGAATGTGTGTGCGGTGTTTCAACACAATTTGAAAGAGAGGAGGCGAAACGAGTCATTGGGATTCAATTCGCTTCTACTCTTGTCTATGCAATAGAAAGGATAGGAGGTAGAAGGATGTGAAACAAAGACTGGAAATGAAGCGATTCCCTCGCATCTCAACCACCCTCCCTGTCTTCTATGCATCCATAACTGCACTCACTCATCTATCGTTTCCACCAAGCAAAGAGGCATAATCCACTCCATCGCATCCCCGCAGAAACCAAAACTCTCCACATCTATACCAAACACTCCACAACACGATTTCAGTCCCTTGTCATGAAAAGAAAGAGGAAGTGTCCGTAACCCTAATGCATAATCGGGTCACGAAACACACCGAAATCCCCTCCAACGGAGGAATCCCGAATTCCACTCCCTTTTGTGTTTCCCCTTTTCCCTTTATCATGGTTACGAATTATTCAACACAGGAGCAATGAATCCTCTTCTTTTAGGCACGATCATTTACCTGTCGCTGGGCTTCGTGGCGACGTGCATTGTTCTGATTCTCTACAAGTCGAAGAAGATTTCTCGCATGGCGGCTGAGTATTTGGCGTTTGGATGATATCACCGTGTAGAGCTGGTGTTATTATCTCCGTTCTTAGCGCTATTTGTATGTGGATGGTCTGGATTTGCATGTATATGATGCAGGTTTGATTTGACACTGGTTTCGTCTTACTGCTAGATGAGCCCCCTTCTTCTTCCTGTTAAGAAGCTCACCGAGTGATTTGTCAGATTGTTTTTCTTTCCTGTTTCCAACAGACGCAACAACAGTGCATTCTGCTTCCAAAGAACACAGCACTCTCATTTTCCGTCTCTCACGAACACAGCGATGCTGTTTTCAACAAACACAGCAATCATGGGAGCGAAGAGGGAAGAAGAGTGTCACATCTGCGTCGAGGGTTCCCGCACCTCCGAGCCGTTTGGTACCGAAGTGGTTGATACACTATCGTCTACCGATCATCCCATCACCTCTTCCGCACGGGGATGCATAGGACAGAGCACCTTGTCGGGGTACGGTGCGAGATAGCGCTGGAGCTCGACGTTCAGCGAAAAGGGTGTCTTGACGAGAGTGTCAATGTCGCTGGCAGGCAGGTTGATGAAGAGGTGCATAATGCGTCTACGCCTCACCCTCTCCAACATCACACACACGGCCCTCTCGATCCCCTCCGGCGACCCCGACACCGTCGTCTCGCGCAGCAGCGCGTTCCGCGGGACCTCCTCCCTCTTCTGCATGCTGATGGTGCACAGAGTGCTCGCCTTGATGAAGTTCATCACCACGCCGCGCTTGCCCAGCACGTTGCCGCAGCGGTCTGCCGGCAGCCCGATCACCACACGCCCCTCCGCCGGACAGCCCTTCACCACCGTGTACCCCAGCGTGGGCGGCGCGGGCTGTGCGGACAGTAGAGGCGGGGCCTGCGCGCCGTAGAAGAAGGGCTGCTGCGGCTCGAAGTGCGGCGCCATTGGGTTCATCGCGGAGTTGACGGCAGGCGCGGGGTAGGCGTACGGCGGGTAGAAGCGCGGCGCGGGGTGCTGGTAGTGCGGTGAAGGAGTTCTCATACGCATTGCAAGGATATGAGCTGCGTGTCGACGGGCAGCCGGCGCTCCACGGCGTTCTTCTCCATCTGCCCGAGTAGCGCGTGGACGCACTCCAGAATGCCGGCGACGGTGCCGGTGATGTACACGACGCATTCCAAGTCCACCGCCGTGTAGCAGGGCGAGTTGGCCAGCCGGATCTCCACCGCGTACTCCTTCTGCAGGCGCGCCAGGTTACTGCCGCTCTTGCCGATGATCACGCCCACGATCTGCTTGTTGAACACCAGCTTCAGCACGATCGCCGTCGGGTCCTGCTTGTCACCTCACCTCACCACCCCCACGATCGTCTTCTTCTCCACCCATTCCTTCACCACTTCCTCCATGCGCTGTGTCAGTGCTACCACGTCCGCTGGGGCGCCGTACACGTCCACGCCGTGCACCGTGAAGCCAGGGACCGAGTCCTCCTCGGGAGCCGGACGGCAGACCACCGACGTGAACTCCCTCAGCTCGGCGCAAATCACCTCGTTTTTGGGAAAGAGCAGGGGAATGGCCTGCACGGGGACGGAGGCGCGGTAGCTCACGTTGCCGGGGTAAGAGGCCAGCTCGGCGCCGCCGGTGATCTCCTTCACGCGCTCCACGGCGCGATTCACATCCTCCTCCTTCCCGATGATGCTGACGCAGCGGTTCCTCCGGTCGGCAGGAGACTCGGTGTCCCTCTTGATGGAAATCTAGACATAACAACAAGGCAGAGAGCGTGCATTTGTGTGTGTGTCCTCGTTCATCCGGCGGATCGTCTCTCCGCCCTTGCCGATGAGCTTGCCGGCGTTCCCCCAGGGAATGACGATTTGTTTGCAGACCTCTCCCTCGGGCACATGGTCGAACTGTTTCGGAAGTCGGCATATGATGGTCTTCAGCGCATCTATGATGCCATTGATGGACCCCACCAGCGTCACGAAATACTCGTTCACTCCCTTGAAGGGCTCGAAGCTGTTGTCGACCGTGATTTCGATGTGGGACGTTGTCTGCGCGTAATAGAAACAAGAAAAGGGCACTTTGATCTCTTCAATCCCGCTTCCTCCCTTGCCGATGATGAAACCCGTTGATTTCGTGTTCACGCATAACCGCAGAAAGGAAACCCCTACTAGACGCTTCGAAGCGTTGGGCTGCGATGCATCGTACTCTTCGTAGGGGCGTTTGCGGTTGGTATCCACCGGCAAGTCGTAGCCGAGTGGAGTCATGTGCGCCTGGGGAAGAATGAGCGACATTGCAACCCGGCCGGGTTTGTCCAAATGTCGCCCTTTGGAACGGAGAATGGGTCGGATGGGTGCCTTTCTCCCGAAAACTCACTCATTCTTGTGATCGGTGCTGAATATTGCATCTACAGATTACTATGTTCGGAACACCTCTTCGTCGTTTTGCTAGTACGGTCAATTCCGCAGTTTTCCAGAAGTATGGAAACCCCCTCAGTGTATTGAAGTACGGACTGCGGAGCATGATTCTCACGCGATAGGATGCAGGCCACGCAATTGAAGGCCCTCTGTAGCAAAGATGTCCAGATCAAGATGGTTGCTTCCGCCATGTCTGCTGCTGATCTCTGCGCCGTGCGTTCCATCGTCTGAGCCAGTTACTTCTAGGTTTCGGGCAGAAGTCCCGCCGGTTTTGCCTTCCCCGCCGTTGCGGGAAGCGAGGGAGTGGGTATTGTTGAGAAGGTCGGAAGCGGCGTGTCTTCGCTGAAGGAGAACCAGATGGTGATGCTGATCAAGCCTTTCCAGGGCATGGTGCGGGCGGAGTCGCTCACGACTAGGAACGTGGACGGAGAGAGCTGTTGTCAGCGAGGACGCCCTCCTGGCGGTCCCCAACGGCCTGGCGCCCGAGATCGCCTGCCACCTGCTCGGTGACGCCGGCGCTGCCTACAAGATGCTGACCTCCTTTGCCGATCTCAAGGCCGGCGACGTCGTCCTCCAGAACGACGCCTGCTCGCCCATCGGCCGCTGCGTGGTGCAGCTGTGCAAGGCGCGCGGCATCAAGACGGTGAACATCGTGAAGGACTGGTGACGCTTCCTGCGGCGCGTAACCCGTAGCCCGAAGTGCGATGCCTGCGGCAAGAAGATGCTGGAGGAGATGGGCGGCGACATCGTGGTGAGCGAGTCGCAGCTGGACGGCACGGACCTGAAGAGGTCGCTGAGCGCGCTGCCGCCGGTGAAGCTGGTGCTGAACGGCCGCGGCGGCTGCGTGATGAGCGAGGTGCTGAAGATGGTGCGCGGCGTGGACGTGGTGACCTACTGTGAAAGCAGCTGTCAGTCGTTCCGTGCGAGCGCGGCGGAGCTGATGACGCAGTCGCTGTCGCTGCGCGGCTTCAGCATGAACTGCTGGCTGAAGAGCGCGAAGAAGGAGGAGGTGGCGGCGCTGGTGGGCGAGCTGGCGGGTGCCGTGGCGAAGGGCGAGCTGAAGTTCAATACGAAGGAGGTGAAGTTCGAGGAGGTGATGTCCTGCGTGGAGAAGGCGGCGAACAGCACCTGCGGCGGCACGCGCGTCATTAAGCTGTAAATCTTCTGGTAGAATATGCTAATCACAATTACGGGGGGTTTTCTCAACAAACAGACCACACGGAAGAGAGAAGAGAGAGCGTGGGGTTGATGGGAGCCACGGAGAAGAACTAGGGGTGATGACCTTCACCAGTGATGACCTTCACGCGCCCATCACGTGTGAGAACCAGCGTGTTGGAGCCGATCTCCTCCAGAATGCACAGATCGGAGTCCACGGAGAACACGCGCTGCAGCTGCGCCTTGACCACGTTCAGCACCACGTGTCCGCCTTCCTCCTCCTCTTTCCGCCGCGTGGCAAGCAAAATGCGCTCCAGGTCGGAAACGCTCATCTTCACGCTGAGACGCCGCAGGCCGTCGATGGTGCTCGGAAGGCTGAACACGAACAGGAGGGCGTTCTCCCCGTTCTCATCCGACGCAATGGCGTTGGAAGCGGTGTTGAAGTGGTACGCGAGGTCGCAGAACTGCGCGAACTGGAAGGGCGAGTACCGCCGGGGCGAAAGGTCGATGAACAGGTCGTAGTACTGCTCCAGCCAGCTGAGGAACACCTTCCTCGTGTCCTTCCTCCCCTTGATCTACTCCTCACTCCGCTCCTCCATTCCCACCAGAATCAGGGAGTCGCGGGAAGGGTCCTCAACCTGTGCCAATATGCAGCATCGCAGCTCGATGCTCTTTCCCTCATACTGAAAACGCAAATAGAATCCGATGGTGTAGTCAAAGCCTTTGGGTCAGTGAAACGTACGGAGAGCACTGTCAATATATATCATATCGTGGAGGAGAACGAGCTGAAGCTGCAGATCGTCCAGCGAGGTGGCATTCCGCTGGAAGTGCTGCTGGATGGATGGAATTAGGTTCTGGATAAAGGCCTCGTCCTTATAATTCTTCTGGAGTGGAGAGATCCGGTAGACCCTCCATGTTTTCGACAACAAGCCTACGCCTCAACCAACAAGACAAGAGTCACAGGTAGCCGACGCCAAATCGTCCGGTGTGACGGGATTCCTCACTTCCGCGATGCGGCTGCTCATTGCAGAATGCGTTTGAAAACAAATAGGGAAAACAGCGTTTGAGAACAAACAGGCAACTTAATCCCTTTTCTTGGAAGCAGCCTTATGGAGGACACTGCGGAACTGCTCCAACGCCGCGGACGCATCCTCGGCAACGACATCCTGACGAAGCAGTCCGTCCTCCTCGAAGTACGAAGCGACCGGCTTCTTCATCACGTACTCCACCTTCTCCTCGCCGACCGTGGCGGTCATGCGGAGCGTGTAGCTATCCATCACTCTCTTCTTCCACCCCTACTCCTCGTCTCCAAAGTTACATGTGGACTCCGCTCGGAAACCCTTGGCGTAGGAATACTTGCTGCCCTATGGGTAAAGCGGTGGAATGAAAGCAACGGAGGGCAGGTTGCCGATCAAAAAGGCACCCTTTACAAAAATGAAGTTGACGAGGTAATCAATGCCGCAGAAGAGATAATAGCTACGCATCACTTTGCGCAAGTTGGACGACATAATGCTCAGCATGATGACCATATCTCTCGTCGAATAGTAGTCTTTGTAGAGGAAGTAGTTGGCAAAGGCACAGCACACACTATTGGATTACAGAGTATTCAAACAGCCACTTGATAGCACGAAGGGAGTATATAATGATATCATATACATAGTTGGGCTTCACATCGTTCTCAATCAAAGCCTATAGTTGAGGAGGATCACAATGAGGATACGCTAAAATAGGCATTATCCACGGCCTGTTTCATCACCTTGTTGTCGCCCAGCTCCGTAATGCCTACGATTCAGTGGGAAATCCGCTCCGGTACGCATCTCTTCCACATGTTTAATGGTCATGGCTGCTCCAGTCTCCTACACACGAAAATGAAGGGAGTGCAAAAATCGGGCGGATTGCTATTTCACAACAAGTGCCGTTTTCCGCCCTCCCGCGATTTCAACAGATAAGAGGTCCTTTTCGACACTCATTGGCTTTCTGCTTTATACAACAAGGTGGGTCTTTGGTGGCGTAGAAGTCACGCAGTAGATGGGTGGTTCTGGAGAATACGTCAAGGATGCGTTCGGACGAGATGTTCTGTACAATCACTTATATAATGTAATCCAATAGAGTCGAAAACAACAGGGGTGGCGACAATGGAAGAGCGTATGGAAAACCGTTTGCTCGTCTGATTTGCGTAGGAGAAGTCGCGATCGGTCCAGAAGCGAAAGTGGCAATTCGGAGTTGTCTTCGTTCCTTTTGTTTGAGAATTCTGACGGATAGCGGGGACTCCGGGATGTCGGACAACGAGGACGGATCCCGCTCTCGCAAGTATCACGTGGTAGTGCTGCTTTGCGCTCATTCCGTGTAGCACCACTTCAACCCGCTGGACAAGAAGACGCGCTCCGTCCCGCACATCCCGCTGGCGAACGTCAACGCGCGCCGCTCGTTCCGCTCGTTCATGTATCACCAGCCCGCGGACATTACGCCCGAGGAGGCGCACAAGCGCTACGTCCGGTATTCCATTCATGACTTATTTATCGTAGGGAAATGGACCGCTACGATTCGGAAGTGCTGCACCGCTTCTTCGAGTACTACGGAGGCGAGGAGTGGATGTACGAGAAGTACATCCCAAGCAAGCGCCACCAGCGCCTCCAGGACCGCGCATCGGAGATTCTCTCTCTCCACAAGAAACTGAGCGACTACGTTCTCAACGGAGGCATCCTCGCCCCCAGCGAGGACGATTCCGCCGTGAAGGACGTCTACGCCCGGCGCATTCATGACGACATCTTCCCCGCGTGCGTGTCGGTTTCTCTCTCCTCCTTCACTCCCAGACGCGTCAACAACCTCCCCTCCTCCTGCACTCGTGCCGAGTTCCGCGCCCTGCTCCCCGCCGAGGGCGTTCGCTGTGTGTACTTCAGCGACCCGTTGGTCTGTCCCCCGCCGGGCTTGGCGCGCTTCGTGTGGGTGACGACCGACTCGGTGGAACGCGCGGAGCAGCTGTGCGACGTGCTGCGCGGCGAGCACGAGTTCGGAGCTGGCGGCGAGAAGAAGAAGATGAAGCTGAACGTGGAAACCGAAACGCCCATGCGACGAAACGCCCAACTGCCGTTCATCGCGAACCAGCCGGAGAAGGTGGCGTGGGATTTGGACCATTTGAAGCAGCTGTGCCGAATTCTGGAGCATTTCTGGAACGTGCCCTCGTCCTTTGCGGACACGCTGGAGGCGCTGGCGAGAACCGCGGGAACTGCAGGAACCGCGGGAATCACGGACATTGACCGCGTGTTTGTGTTTGTGTTTTTCATTCGTCGCGTGTTTGGCTACGACTACTGGCGCGGCACGCAGGACGAGGAGTTTGGCGTGAGTCTGCAGGTGGGCGTTGCCGCGGGAATCTCATCATAGCGTTACGGGAGCGACATGGTCCGAACGCCGATTGGCGACACGACGCCGTCGGCGGAGGAGGAGGCGTGGTGGGAGAAGCACGAGAAGGAGGTGAACGCGATGTGCGAGAAGTTGGCGGGAAAAGACGTGGAGGGAGAAGTGAAGGCGCTGGAGGTGGAGGAGGCGGGCGAGAAGGAGCTGCGCGAGCGTGTGACGAGCGGAATTGTGAGTTCGATGATGGAGGAGAAGGAGGGCGTGTGGAAGTGCCTGCGGTGCGAGAAGGCGTTTAGAGGGAAAGAGTTCGTGGAGAAGCACTTGAACGAGATGCACAAGGACGTGGTGGAGCAGCGTGTGATACAAGTGGGAGAGGAGGAGAGGCGTGAGGCGTAGAAGATCAACAAGGAGATCGGCATCGAGCAGTACCTCAAGGACGACAAGAAGGTGGTGCCGGTGATCATCGACCCGCGGTCTATGAAATCGCATTATTCGTGGCGTGTTTGTTGACTTGAAACGACCGCTGTCAATCCAGTATTCTCTTGGCACGATGGACAAAGAGGGTACTGACACGGCCATTCTTCTCGGATGCGCGCAGCGAAACGTCTCCATCCTTGCAGAGTGCGTTCTGGTTCTTGTCATCACATCTAGGTGGGAGGAGCGTGAAGGCTTTTTTCGCTTTGTGCTCGTCTCCCTTCTTGCTCTCCTTCAATTGTAGGTCACCGGATGGGAAACGACGCAAGTGGGCTTGTTTTCTCTGTCTTGTATGTCTCGCGAGTGGGTGTAACGGCTAGCTACGTACGCGCACATCATCGTGCTGGCGACTGACTATGATTTTGTGCCCTTTTCCGTGCCATTGAGCCGTATCCGCTTCCTTTCCTACACCGTGGGTGCGACGCGCGGAGATCATCTCTAGGATTGCGTGTTGCAAATCGCTTCCCTAAGCTGCTCCTATCCTCGGGAGTTGATAGAATCTGTGAACCAGGCGCTGAAGTCGGTGGAAAAGGAGATGAAACGGAACCAAACGCTGCAGGCCATAGCAGCGGCAGAAGCCAGATCCCTGTCCGAAGCGAATGAACCAAAACCGCCAGAGAGGGAGAGGAAGAGGCGCGGTGCATCAAAACGAAACGTAAAGAGCGGCGAGGATACGGTGAAGCGGCGAAAGAGCGGAAATCCGAGCATTGTGTCCGTGGCGATTAATGACCCGGAGGACCCGGAGGAGAACGCAGACGATGACAGCAGTGCGAAGAGCGAGAAGATTATCAAGCGCTACATGGGCAGCAAGAGCAATTCCGGCGAGAGCCGAGACAAGAAGGAGGCGGCGTAGTTCTTCTCTTCCCTCCTCACGTGCAGGAAAATCGAGACCCGCAGAATGTGCCAGGACCTCATTTTCGACAATCCCGAACACATGGTAATTCCACGTTTTTCTCCTCCCCTCTAGCCCCTCTGCACGCAGTGTCAACTCCCCCTCTCCCACAACCACCACCTCATTTTCACCTGCACGCACTGTAGCCACGTATTCCACTCCCGCTGCATCTGGGGCACCTTTTACGCGCCCTGCACCGAAACCTGGCTGTGCGCGTCGTGTCTCGTCCACCGCTACCTGTCCGTGTTCGACGTCGATCGCCATGAATGGATCGCGATGTTCGTCGTCGCCTTCAACAGTGCCACGGGCATGCACACACTGCGCTACAAGCAGGAAACACGCGTGCTGCGGCTCAGGACCCTCCGTGTTCGTCTCTCGGGCATGAAGGAAGAAACGGGCATTTCGAGTCTTCCCACCAACAGCAGCGTGATGGAGATAACCGCGGGGATTCGCAAGTTCAAGCCGGTGACAGACCGACCGAACGACCACACGTTACCGCAAGTGGTGAGTGCAATGACGTTGAATAACCCGCAGCTGTCGTTCAATGAACACTACGCTCCAAAAGACAGCCTGATTTCGGTCGTTCTCTACCGCAGGTGGCGTTTCGGCGGGCGTTTCATTCTAGATTCAGTGCCAATCACAACATCGAAGTGTTGGTTCAGATGGAAAACGCCTCGATTTTCGGAGCGCTGTGGGTTCCCCAGAGCAAGCTGCACTCCCGCGGGGAAAAGGAGCTGGACGCGTACTTCGGCCGACAGCTTCTGTTCTCCTCGCTGTGGCGGGCGATCCTGAACGTGGCGGAGGTGGGGGCATCTCCCGTTTTTCATGCCTAGGAGCAGTTCTACTACCAGGAGTTTTCGCCGCTGATGCTGAGTCAGTGCGACATTTCCAGCATGAGCGACACGATGGGAGAGTGCTGCATCTGCCATGCCGAGAATTCCGTAATGCCCTCGCTCCCGACTCATGTCTAGTCCAAAGTGCTGATCTGCGACAATTGCGAGGGTGCGTACCACCTTTCTTGCGTCTCCCCGCATTCCAGCAAGATTCCCTCGGGAGAGTGGATTTGCCCGAAATGCCGGGTATTTCCGAAGGACATCGATTTGGGGGAAGAGGAGTTGCAGTTCCGCTGCTGGTTCTCCAACGGCGGCGAAGCGAAGCTGACAGGTTATCAACTCCTGTTTGCACGTTCAGTGGTTCGTGATGATCAGGCTTCTTCCGTACGGATCGGAGTTGATCACCCGTCAGTTGCGCGAAGACAGCGAAGTCGATCACTACGTGGAACTGACCAAGGGCGAGAAGAAGGAGGCGGCACTGCCGACGACGAAGGAGCTGAAATGGTTCACGTACTTTGGAGACGAGCTGCACACACTGCGTGATATAAACGATGACTTCGCGGTGCGTGTGGCGAGTGAGCGTGAGGAGTAGGTGGATGGGATCAAGAAGATGCTGAACACGCTCACAGAGTACGCCGTGGTGAATGTGCTGGCGTCGTGCGAGAGTGGACATCGTGATATGACCGTTGGCTTCTCTCTCTCCTTTCACTTCAGAGCTGTGTTCTCCGTCATCTCTACGCCAAGAACTATCTCTCCGGGCCTGTCTTGATCATCGCGCCCGCTCGCTGTATCGATGAGTGGTATCACAGCCTGCACACCTTCACTTTCTTCAAGGTCGCTGTTCTCAACGGTCACACTGGGAGGGGCCCCTCACTTTTAGAGATCGCGGCCGACCGACGCGATCAGTGGCAGGCCTATCTCGGCCCTCCCAAATCGCTGTTTGTGGGAGAATACCAGGTATACTTGATGAGTGTGAATTGCTTCCGAAATCGCAGCGCGGCGGACAATTGCTACTTGCGAGGCATCGAGTGGAGTGTGGTGGTCATTGATGACTTCTTCGCGTGGGCGAAGAATGACAAGTTTGACAAGTAGCAGCCACGACAAGCCCGCGTTGGACGTGTTCCCCTCCTCGCGGGAGTTACGCGACGGGTTCGGTCGTTTCTCCGACTTGAGGTCCTTCCCGGGGTTCTTCGTGACTTCTAGTTTCACGTACACAATCACCCTCTGGCAGTTGGAGGCCATTCCCCAATCGATTCCCCTGTCCTTTTTCGAGTCGTTTTCTGCCGTCCTCTTCCACCTGGACGCCTCCTCCTCCTTCACCACCAGCCAACAGCTCCTTCGTGATTACTACAGCAACTACGCCTCGTCCGAGCAGCTGACGACCGACCTGCTGAACGCGTCCGTTCCCTCGTTCGTTCCCTGCTTCGTGCAGATGCGATTCCATTCGGACTCGCTGTACAGTGACTACATCATTCTCGTCCCTATCACCATCACGCAGAAGAAGTGCTTGGAGGCGCTGTTCCAGCGGTGGAGTTTCATCCTCAACGGCACGTGCGTTTTCCCGCGCTTTTTTACCGCGTAGCTCCTCCTCCTTCGGCAAAGATGTGCTCTTTTCCATTTACCTCGAAATGCTTCGCATTTACACGCACCCGTTTCTGGCGGGCTGTTCGATTCCTCTTCTTCTCGAAGACTCCGACTTTTTGACGGAATTCGCCTCGGCTTCTGGAAAGGTGATGGTGTTGAATCAGATCATCACGGGAATGGCGAAGGTAGCGAAGAAGAAGCGAATGAAGAGTAGAAGTGCAAACGCTGCGTCATTGGCGTGTACGCGAAAACGGTCCGATTTTGCTCCTTTTTGGAGAAATACTATTCCATGCTCGGTTACGCCGTCAAACCGTTTCACCCGAAGGGGAGTTTCATCGATAGATTTTTCGGCGTGCACACGCTGGAGGAGTTTCGCCATTTCTGCACCGAATGCAACCAAAACCTGCTGAACGAAACGCCCACGCTTGCCATTCTGGGAAACATGCCCTCGGGCGTTACACTGAGCATGCCCTTTTTGGACTCGGTGTTTGCATTCGACTCGGAAAACGATCCAATGGTGGATGTTCACTGTCTTCGCTCCATTTTTGGCATTGGCAAAAACAGGGTCGGTTTTCGTCACTCCACTGATGTGCAGAAGTTCCAGCTGTTTCGGCTCGTTCTCGCGTGCTCCTTTGAGGTGGAATACTTCTTGCCGCACTCCAAATTCCTGGTCAGTTTTCGCAACTTCATCAACCTTCAACTCAACAGCTTCCACGAGCAGCTGAAGTCGGGCCTTTTTTCGGCAGTCATTCCTAGGAAGTATCTCCACTCGCACGACTCTCCAGAATACCGCCGCTTTTTGGAGGGAGTATTGTTACGCTCCTTTTTTGACATAGAATTTGAACTGTTGTCTTCGTGATGTGATTTGTCCCATTCCGCTGACGCAGGAGGGCAAGTTGCCCGAGCGTTCGATTGCGCGTCTGGTTGTTGTGCTAGTCTCGTGTTAGGAATAGGAGCCGTTTTTGACGAGTTGCGCGCCATTGACGCCGATTCCCGTTGCAGTGGGTGAGAAGACGACGATTCAGGACCTTCTCGAGGCGATTTGGAGTTGCAATTCGGTGTCTACCATGCGAGTGATGGTACGGCAGGTGGAATCCATGTTTCCCGCGTGTCTGCGTGACCCCTGTCGAGTCGTCCTGATGAGAGGGAATAAGATGTAGTCATTGCGCGGGCTGGAAGTGGCGGAGTTGGAGGTGTGTTCGCTGCTGGATTTGGTGATTTGCCACATGATGCAAAAGCTGATTGAGTTGACGTACGGTTTGGTGCTGGACGACGAGGCGACGGTGCGGAAGAAGCGGAAGTACAAAATGAAGCGAGACGACGCGTATGACGGCGTGCCGGTGGTGCGTGTGGGGAGAGGGCGTGAGGCGTAGTTCTATCGGATGAAGAGCTACTTGGAGCGGATCCGGCTGGCGATGCGATACAACGACTACTGGATTATTGTACCCTATCAGGATTTGTTTCGGAATCTATGTGTGTGTTTGTTGTCAGTCATCGTTGCTTGTAATCATCTCGTTCGACAAGGAGAGGTGATAAAACAAACACAGCAAATACCATCCCACTCCGCATCCTCTCGATTCCGCTTGTACCCCCGTCGGGACGTGTTCTTCCTCTTGCTCACCCGCGACGACGAGTCGCTGCTCTCCAGATACAACTCCTCCTCGAACGCGCTCTCCTTCTTCACCGCATGGCTCATCGACGCCGGCGAATGCACCGCCAAAAAATCGCGGGAAAACTTCACAAACTCATCACTCATCGGAGGCGCCGCCACGTGTTGCAGCAGCTCGCCCGCGTTCCCCACGTACCAAAACAGCTCCCTGCCACGACACACGCTCACACGGTACACCGCCGTATGGTACGCCGACAACAGTTGAATCACATGAGCACGGTACTGCGCAAGTGTCGCCGGGCGCTGCTGGAAGAAGACATAACTGGCCTACACTCGACACGGCTCCCAACGCTCACCACCACGTCGTTGCTCATCGTATCACTGAACAGGTTGTGAATACCCTTCAAACAGTTCGTCACCACCTTATCCACCGTGTACAACACATACCCGCCGGCTCCGATCAGCTCGCGACACCCCGACTCGAACTGAATGCCGTCTTCTTCGCCCCGCAGGAACAGCAGCACGTGGTTCAACAGATGGTTCAGTCGCCTGTCCGCCGACTCCTCCTGCTCCTCCTCCACGTGTGCCTCGCGCCGAACTACCCATCACTCCCTCTCGCTTCCCTCACTCGTGTTCGACACCTGGAACTCGCCCTTGTGGTTCGCCGCGTCCACGCACAACCGCGCCACCGTCAGCAATCGCTCGTACAGAATCTGTCTCTCACACCAGCCCGTAGCCCGCACCTGGTAGTACCGGTAGAACACATACAACGAGCTGCCCACGAACACCGACTGTGACTCCTTCTCCACCGCCTCGGGCGACACATCGGGCTCTTCCGCCGCCTCCTCGAAGTGCATCGAGTCGTCCGTCATCTCGTGGTCCTGCAAAAACTGCTCGTTCAACTACCCGTCAGAACTCGACTTCAATCACACCTCCTCGCACTGCTCGAACAACCCTTCTCCCAGTCGGAAGAATTGGCAGACCATGATAGACAGCACTGTCCGAAATCGCTTCTATTTCTGACAGGCGGACGAAACTCCCACCATGTCCGAATACGGCAGGGATTTCCGCGCCCCTACCAGCAGAACGCGCACGACGAGTTTGTGAATAAGACGATTGGCGAACGAGAAGGAGAGGTGCGGCTCCATTACGTCGTAGCCACATTCCTTTAGGTGAATGTATTGCGACGGCGGAATGTCCTTCACGCGGTCGTTCAGGATGCCCTAACCCTAAGCCAACTCCGCAGTCGCCACGCGGATGCCGTCCACAAACACCTTCGCGCCCATCGCTTTCTTGTCCTGCGTTTTGAAGGTATAGCTCCGCGTATCCAGCGATCGGTTGTAATTGTCGTGTTGGATCTTCTTCCACTTCTGCCTCTCACCACCACACCCCACACCCACCGTCTCCAGCACGCTTTTCTCCCTCAGCCACAACTCCTCCTTCTCCTTCATGCGTCGGATCACCACGGGCAGCGTGCTTCGCGGCGCCAGCTTCAGCATCAGCATCACCACCTCGTCCGCGCCGCGCCCGTACAGTCTGCGAACGGCTCGCCTGTCCACCGCACTCAGCACGCTCTCGTTCATCGTCACATCGCCCTTCATTCCCTCCAGCTCCGCGTACAACAACTCCAACTTGCCCACACACCGCCGGTTTGTCTCAATCAGCACGTCCGCCTCGAACCGATCGTCCTCCACGCGGAACAGCGCCTCCGCATACGTGTTCCGGTGTGACAACTACAACTCACATCCCATCACCTCATTCACCCCAGAGGTGAACTCCTCGCTCCCAATGGGACACGACACCCAATTGTCGTTCAGAATGCGGCCCTCGCCGAAACTCCGAAACTCCCCTCCACGCTGCAGGTATTCCGCCGGAAGCTGGTGATAGGAGGGCGTGCAGCGCGGGAGTTGCTTGATTTGCTCGGGGAGCAGAGCGGCGGGCGAGTCGGTGATCTGACGGTGAAGGAAGAGAAAAGGGAATACGAACTGAGAAGGAATGCTGTGACTCTTCAGGAGTTCATGAATCGCATGGATCACTGAACGCTTCTCGGGGTAGAGGGAGTTTGTGAGCATGACGAATTCCGCCAGGGAAATGATCTTCTTCGCGAACAGCATGCACACCTTCAGGAACACGGTGTAGTGATGCGGGCCGCCCTCTTCTCTGATGATGCGCAGAGTGGCGTCGTCGTCGTCGGAGAGACGAACGTGCGATGGCTTGTCCGATTTCTCGATCAGGCGGATCACCGGCTCGGGCTGTGCGGATACAACAGGGGACGTGGAGTACTGCTGAACGGGGATGGAGACGGGCAGGAACGGGGGCGGATACGACATGGGAATGGAGGGCTCCTCCACCAGCACCTTCGCCTGGTCCCGGATGTCGGGAGGAAGGAAGGCGATGAAGTCGCGGATGAGGTCCGGCTGGTAGTAGAAGAGAACCTTGATCTGCCGATGAGCCCGCTCCGAGGATACCACCTCCTTGATGATGCCCGTCAGGTCGATTTCTCCCGTGGAGTAGCCGCGCAGCAGCGAAATGAAGCGCGAATACACATCGCTGTCGTTTATGGGAAAGCGCTCGCGGATTTTGTTCACATAGAATTTGGCACCCCTATGCTCACACAGAAACGCGATTCCTACTGGATGTCCTCCGGATCTGCCGTGTCCTCGGCGACAGTGGCACCGGGAGGAAGAAACGCGTCGAACTGCTCCAAAAGGGCGGAGTCTCCCGCGAGGAGCGAATGGACCTGCTTCACCACGTCAGCCATCGGCAATCTACTGCTTACACCCTCCACTCTGCCGCCTCACTGCCCTTTTCCGTAGGAGAGGATGATGTTCGTGAAGTGCGTCATAATGATCGAGTCCTCCCCGAACCGTTTTCTCATCTAGCCGTCATTCCCGAAAAGGGGCTCCCGAACCTCTTCGATAAAGTGGAAACCCGCATTGTTCTCCTGGGCATCTGTCTCGGAATTGGGGATCTCCACAGTTGTTGGCATGCTGCTGGGAGGAAATCACCGAGAACAAACTGCGGAAGCGTTCTTCTGCTTTGCCACAAGGAAACGCCCCCCACCGCGGTTATGAGTGGAACAAACACAATCAACCTCCCTCCTACATAATACTACAGCACGAGTTCATCTTCTTCGCCTGCTTGTAAAACATCTTCGACTCTGCCCGTTAAGGAGCGCGCTCAGAGGAGGGTAAGGATATGATCGGACAAGTCGTTCGATTTGCCCACGAGATCGTCCAGCTTCGTGCCTCTCTCCAGCACGCTGTCGATGGTCTTGTTCTACGCCTCACCGCCATGCGCCACGATCACTAGCACGTCCTTCGTCTCGTCCAACTGCGAGTTGATCTGTGTAATCTTGTCGCACTTCGCGGGATCCTGGTAGTCCTGCAGCGTCTTCGCCAGCGTCGTCATGGGGAACTGGTTGTCCTCCTTCGCGTTCTTCCAGCGGGCCCTAGCTTGTTAGTAGTGTGTAGAGTCGGAACATGTATTTGGCGTCGAACTCATCGAGCAAGCGGCTTTCCAGATTGAAGGCCACGCGCGCGGGGTACTCCTTGTCCGTGACGACCACGGCGCCCAATCCGTCCTGGCGCAGGTAGCAGTGGCACATATACTCTACAGAGGGGTGAATACACGCGGGAACAAGGCCAACGACGTACCCTCGTGAGACACGCTCTGTCTCTCCGAGAAATTGGTTCTCTGGATCAGGGTTCTGGAAATGAACGTAAGCATCTGCTTCACACTATCCGTTAGGCGAGAAATGAAAGGGGAGTACGCAGTCTTCTGGAAATAGCTGAACTGCGACAGTTCGCACTCCTGGCAAAGAACGATCGGCTCGGGCGTATCCTTCTTCCACTTCAAAACAGCAATGCTAAGCACCTTCATATGAATCGATAGAACTGTGTTTCCAGCCTCTTTTTGGTCTTGTGCTGCAAAAACGGCTCGATTTCGGGAGTGTCTTCTTTTCTTTCCATCGTTCCATAACTTCCTCCCAGCGAAGCAGCGGAGATCGCACAACAAACAGGAAAAAGGAACTGCTCTTCTCCCTCGAATCCCGTGGGGAGTCCGCCCGTGGTGACGCAGCACACCTTGTACACCTCGCCCATCTGGTCCTTGTGCACCAACCGCTCGGCACTCTTGATAATGTCGTCCACCTTCGAGTCGTCCTCCACCGTCTCCGCCATCTGTCGCACGCGCTCCTCGATGCCCAGTCCGCACAGGAAGTAGCCCTGCGCCTCACCTCACCCGCCATTCCCCACCTGCGGAATTGGCCCGAAGTACTTCACCTTCTTCGAAGGACTGTTCTCCACCACGCGGTGCAGCGCCTTGAAGTCCACGTCCGCCGTGATGTCCACCTCGCCCGGTTCCTGCAGGTACGGCACGAAGTGATGGTTCTTGATGCCTCGAATGCTGTTTTGCGGCGCGTAGTTGTTTCCGTAATCGATGAACAGCGCACTGCCTATGCGTCATCTTTTCCCACCATCCCTGCCCGTGGTCTCGTCCAACCACTGCGTGATCTCCTGCACCAGCATGCACGCCTCCGGGCAGATCTCGATCGTGTCGCCCTCCTTCGCATCGTACACGTTCAACATGGCTTCACTGGCGCTCTTCATTGGTGCGGCCTTCTCCGTCACCTTCTCTGCACCCTTCTCCTTCATACTCTTCTCTGCACCATTCTCCTTCATACTCTTCTCTGCACCCAGTCGAGACTTCATGACCGCGTCAATATCCTCGTTCATGTGCACGTTCGCGAACTCATCCTTCAGCGGCTTGCCCGAGCCGTCCACCAGCGGAATCGTCGCCTTCACCGGCTTGCCGTTGGCGTCCAGAATGCGAGGACTCTTCTTGCCCCCCAATCCCCCCTCCTTTTTGATCTCCTCCTCCAGCAGGCGGCGACGCTCCTTCACGTGCTTCAAGAAGGCTATCGCTTCACTCCTTCTCCTTTCACTCACCACTCTCGTTCGACGCGGGGGTCTGATCAATCGTCTCGCCCTCGAACAACCCGCCAAGCATCGCCGTTGCCGCCAAGTTGTTGTGCGGGCACAGAATCTCCTTGAACTCCAGTCCCGCGGTATCCTCGTTCTTGGCGGGCTCCGCCGCCACCGCCTTCTCCAGCGAGAGACTGGCGTGGTCGTCGCCCTTCACCTTGTTCTCCAACTCCTCGTCCACCGCCCAGTCCACGTGGTCCTTCAGATCGATCAACACCTCACGCCACCCCTTCTTCGTGTACTGGAACTTCTGGATCGGCAGCGCGTCCAAGAACTCGTGGCCGATGATTAGCGTCGGGTGGTCGTGAGGCACCGATGCGATGGTGTTGTGCCAGAAAACCTACCCATTACGGTTTGCAATCATCACCACGTCGAGATTGGCGGCATCTCGCAGTTTCATGTGCTCTTTGCCCGTCACCACATCTTTCGGCTCCGGTTTGTCCAGCGGTCTACACGGTGATTGTCATAGCGAATAACCACTTGCAGTCCAGTGCGTACTTCTGCTTCTCGCGCATGCCGGAACTCATCTCCACGAGATGGATGTCCAGGCCGTTGTAGAATCCGGGGAAGTGGCGCGCGGCGCGCAGCAGGTCGCTCATCAGGGTTCCGCGGCCGGGTCCCAGCTCCACCAGCTCCATCTTCTTGGGCTTTCCGAATTGCTCCCACTGCGTGACGCACCAAATGCCGATGAGCTCGCCAAAGACTTGGTTGATTTCGGGAGACGTGATGAAATGGCTCTGCTCCTTTCCGATCACATCGCAGTTGTGATAGAAACCCAGGGTCGGGTGGGTGAGCGCGATTTTGGTAAATTCGGAAATGGACAGGGGTCCCTTCGTGATAATCAGGTTCTTGATGTGCTCCGACAGGTTTTTGGTGTCTGCGCTGCTAATCTCTACACAACAATTATTGTTGTTATTGCCTACTCTTCATGTCCTCCTCGGAAAAGTAGGGAACAGAACGGCTCACGGCTCGCGTAAATGGCGCTAGAACGTTCCGTTTGCAAAGGCTTCTTCCCTATGGGTTTACTATAGGTATGAAAAGTAATTACAATAGCTGACAGCATCGTTTGCTTGTGAAGAACGGAATTGTGCTTGGTTCTTCCAGGTGGAAATGGTGGTTTCTCACTTCTCTATTGCTGCTTGTGATGGGGCGTCGTGTTGTGAGGGCATTTCAGGTCAACCGTCGAACGGGGGGATAAGACCGGAAAAGAAGAGAAGATGGTGTAGAGGATTGAAGGAGAAAAGAGAGAGGGAAAAGAACAGATGGTTGGTGATTACGCCACACGCTGGGGATGGACTCCAACAAACAGGGAGAAATGAAAAGAACCAACTCCACTTATAAACACGGGATAAAGAAACGGAAAATGTGCAAAAGCTAGTTATCATCGCCATCTCCCTTCTTCTTTCGGTATTTCTTCTCAATAATGGTGATCTATCGGTAAACTATTTGAAATATGCATACGACATCCTCCGCATGCTTCACCCAGTACTTGATGTCCGGAACGTTGTAATTCTGGTCCACATACAATCCCGCGATGAAGGAGAGACTGCCGACGAGGAAGTAGTACTGCTGGGGCATGGATGAAACAAAGACTGTTCATGAATTGTCCTGTTGTGAGTTGCGTTCATCATGGTGAATGCGTAGCATGTCCATTCGCTCCTCGTTTCGCCATTAGTGATCCATCTCCAAATCCCTTTTGTTTTCCATGCATTGTGTTTGGTTTCATTGGAGATAGCCTGTGCTGTGCTAGGATGACTGAAATCCAAGGATCGAGTGTTTCTCAACACACAAGGGAATAACCCTTGCCAATCAACAATAATCTATAGAGACATTCATTGCGAAGAAAAGAAGATTGCGTACGGAGACACCCTCTCATTCCGTACAGAGTCATTTTTTCCTTATCGTTTATCTTCTTTTCATGAGTACTGCACTTGTGGTGGGAATCCTTCTTCTCTTGGTGCTCATCGGCTTCGTTCTCTACATTGGCTTCTATAACCGAAACATGCCTTTCTGTGTGAATTTGTTCGGATTCTTCTCCTGGGCTTTACTGAACACCGTCCTGACGGAGTGAAAACTGACAATGAGCGTGATCCGTAGTGGCGGCGAGAAGGACAAGAAGCGCGTAACGAAGATACGATCCTACGTCACTCCGTCGCGAGATCATCTTCCTAAGAGTAGCTGTTTTTGTAAGTGTTAAGAAGCAGTCAAGGGAATCGTTGCGGATGTCACGCCGATAACGGTCCGAGACGGGACCCAAATCGATTTGTTCACTTGTAACGTCGCCTACCATCCCTGATGCACAGACACTCCCGAAACGATTCTGGAGGACAAGGAGGGAAAGCCTCATCAGCTGATCTTCTTCTGCCACGGTGGAGGCTGGATGATGGCGAATCGCTGGGCAACCGAGGGTATCATCTGCCAGTATGCGCTCAAAACGAACAGCGTCGTGACCTACATCAACTACCGCCTCGCTCCAGAGTACCATCACCCCACGGCGGAGCACGATTGCTACGATTGTCTGATGGTTGTCTTTCCTTTGTCCTATAATGCACAGTTCATGATGGAGCACCACGAGGAGTACCATTTCGACTTGAACAGGATCGTCCTGATGGGTGACAGTGCCGGTGGTCAGATCTGCCTCAGCATCGTCCGCAGCGCTCGCGAGCAGTTCAACCGCTGTCTCTTCACGAAGCTGGTAGTGTCAGACGCGGAGCGTTCCAAGTAGATTCTGCTCTACCCGTCCATGGACGTTCGCGACGTTCCGGAGGGCGATCCGACGTGGCCTGAACGGAACGCCGTTTTTGACGAGACGTACAGCCCCTCCTACAAGACGGGATGCATCATGGCGGAATGGTACTTTGGTGACGATAACCGTGACTCCATCGTCAGCTCTCCCTGTCTCGAGGACGATTTCTCGATGTATCCGCCGACGCGCATCTTCGTGTGCGAATTCGACACATTGAAGATTGCTGCCAGAGCGGCCTATGAAAAGATGAAGGTGGTGTTCAGGAGAGAAAGGTAAGGTGTAGAACGCCGGACTCGATGTAACATATACCTGCGTGAAGGGCGCGATTCACGGCGTGTGGGGCTCGAAGCTCTACGACTGTGGAATCAACGACATGGTTCTGAAGGAGCTCCAAAGCTCGCTTGTTTCTTCCACAAACACACCACCTGACCAGATCCACGCACTTGTCGCACACGCGCACCGCCGTCGTGTACCCAATCTCCTCCAGCACCTCCCTGTTCTGGCTGCACGCGTTGCACACCAGCTTCCCGCACCGGCGACAATGCTACCCATCACCTCTCCACCTCACACGCACGTGACGCCGCCGGAACACTCCGAACCGCTTCCCGCAGCACAGACACACCTTGCTCTCCGCGTTCTCCATCCATCGCCCAATCACTTCCACGCTCTCCGCAATGGGCTCCTCCACGCGCAACTGCGGCGCATTCCCGTGATACACGTTCTCTAGTGCTGTGCCCTCCGACTGCACATTCCCGCGATATACGTTCTCCAACGCCGTGCCCTCCGACTGCGCGACAAACTTCGCCTCCTCCTTCATTTCCTCCACACTGCACGCCGACGCCGCCTCCGTCGCCTCCGTCGAACTCTCCGCCTCCTCCTCCTCACTGCAGAAGTCGCACACGTTCTCCTCCAGCAGTTGCTTCGCGCTCACCTCCATCTCCGGCACCTCCCGCATGCACGCGTCCATCATCGAGTTCTCCGACGAGTTCAGCAGCCACTCCGCCTCCTCGTCGTCCGTCGTGAACACATATTGTGGCGCCTCGCGCACCGATTTCTGCACGTCAACCCACCGGCTCAGTCCCACATGCACCACCGCCGTCTGGTACTTCTTCAGCAGCTCCTCGCACTGACGAAGGGTGCCCAGCGTCGACTCCACCGCCTCCTCGTTCTCCCGCTGGCACTTGCTGCACGCCGCGTGCTCCTTCTCCTTCTCCTTCTCCAGCACCGACAGACGCATTTCCAGCGAATACACACGCATCTCCAGCTGCCGTCTCTGCTCGGGCATCGCCGTGTTCATCTGCAGTTGCTTCTCGAGCAAATCGGCCAGCGCCGCCTTCTCCTCCAGCAACTCCTCCTTCTTCAGGCGGTACGCTTCCTTCTCCTCCACTGTCCACTCCGGACGAGGCGCGAACTGCTCGCTTTCCAGCTTCTTCAGTTCCTCCACCACCTCGTCGTACGCCTTCTTGTTCTCGTCGATCAGCTCGAAGTCCTCGCTCTGGCCCATCGCCTCCAACTCGCCCTCCAGCTTCTTCTTCTCCTTCAAAATCGACTCGATTTCTGTCCTGATCTAGTCCTCACACGCTCCTCCTTCTCCCACCGGATTCACCTTTTCCCGCGATTCTGCGTCCAATTCCGCATTCATCAAACGGAGCTGTTCTTCGACCACACGCTGGCAGTCCTCCAAACCCTCTTCGCATCATTCTACTCACCCAATCCCACTCATCACACCCTCCACACGCTGCACTTCACTCTCGATTACCTCTTCAGGCTACTTCTCATCACCCCTCACCACCCCCACGTTTTGAATCGTCGACAGCGTCATCTCCACCTTCTTCTTCGTCAGCTGCGACACGGCGATGCGCCACCCCACATACTCGTTGTACTGCTCCTCCGACGCCAGCTCGCACTCCTCCCTCTGCTGGCACAGCTGCTGGTACTGCTGGTTCGCCTGCTCCAACGCCTTCTCCAGCGCCTCCACGCGTCTCTGCACTTCACACGCCCCTCTCACACTCACCATCGTCGTCTCGTCGCGATTCAGTTGTCTTGCTGAGAACAGAGTGCGCTGCAGGCTCGCCACGTCCTCCGCCTCACGCCGCGCACTCGCCTGCGTCTGGTGGAGTTGCTCCTGCAGCAGCAGATACTGGTTCCACGCGTTGTTCATCTCCGCAGACGTGCCTTGAAGTTCCTCGCTGATCGCGCTGTCATTGCACGCTGCGTTCTATACGTTACCACCTCGCACATCAATCCAACGGAAGGGTGTGAAACCATGGACGCATTCCGCGTGTGTTTTTCGTTCTCGGGAAGCTACCCCTCACACCCCCACATTTCGACTACACGACACACCCTCTCCTCCGACGCTGCCGTCTGACCCATCTCTCGTGGCCCCTGCAATTGACGCTCCACACGCGCCATCTCCACACGCCTCAAGTCATTCTGCCTCTGCTCCAACCGCATCTCCAGTGCCGTCATCACCTTCTTCTGGATCGCCTCCTTCGCCACCATCTTGCCCAGTGATTGCCGCTGCACCGAGTACACGCGCACCAGCGGTACGCACACCTTCTTCACCTCCTCCAACTGCTTCTCCCGCGCCGCAATTCCACGGTGCGTCATCTCCAGCCGGTCGATCAGGTACATCAACTACCCATCACATCATCTCCACACACCCACATTCTCCTGCAGCAGCTCCGTGCTCTCCCCATTCCCCTCCTCCTTCAGCTGCTTGTCCACACGCGCCACGTCCCCCGCGATCACCATCAACTCCTCCTGCAGGCGGAAGATCAGGTGCGTCAGGTACGTCTTTTGCTTCTTCCGTAACAGCAGGTGGCGGCGCGTCGCGCTCATCTTGCGCGTCAACAGCTCAATCGAGGTGCCCGTCAGCTTGCAGTCGTACTGCGAGTCGCAGTACTGCCGGTACAGCACCAGACAGTCCGCCTCTGCCTGCTCCAGCACGTGCTAGGGTGAAAGGAGTGTGATGGGGTTACATCGAAGGAATCGGAGGGGGAAGTGTTATTGGGTGAAACGCCTTTTGATGAAACGGATGATGATGGAACAGTTGCTGCTGGAATGGTTGCTGGTGGAAGGGTTGTTGGCGAAACCGTCGTTGCTGGAACAACCCCAGGTGAAACCGTCGATACTGAAACTCCCGACTTCCCAGCATGAGAAGCCACTCCCATGCGCGTCTCGGCCACAAGTCGCTCGCAGCAGGTACGCCGCAGCTCGCCGGCCAGCACTTCCTTCTCGCGCTGCAGCTGGGCCATCTCGTCCGTCAGCACCAGCGTCGGCAGCGAGTCCTCCGGCTTCTCCGACAGGTCCAGCAGCGTGCTCTTCATCTCCTCCACCACCGCCCGCAGACTCTCGAAGGCGTCGGAGGCCTGCCCGCAGGGCTCCAGCTTCGCCTCGAGATTGTCGCAGGTGAACATCAGCGACCGGAAGAACCGCGTGTAGCGCTGGAGGGAAGCGTACATCGCCACCAGCCCCGACTACTCTTAAGAGCGTGAAACGACCTCACCTCCATCTCCGCGATGCGGGTTTGGCCTTGCTCTGCCTTCTGTTTCATGTCTTGCAGGCGCTGCAACTGTTCGCGCAGCTCCTTCTCCGCCAGATCCAGCACCGCGTCCTGCTTTGCCTCCTTCTCCTTCAGCACGCGCAGCTCCTCCACCGTTGCCGCCAGCTCCTTCTCCTTCGCCTCCACCTCCACCCGCAGGTCCGCCGCTTCCTTCGCCAGCGCCGCATTGTCCACGCACTTCGCACGCAGCTCCTTGTTCTCCTTCTCCATCTCCGTAATGCGTTGTGTGTAGATGGAATAGAACGACTTCGTGTCAACCCTCTTGTGAGCGCTCACTGACGACAGGGGAGTCAGCACACCGGGTTTCTTCGCCTCTTCCTTCTTCAGCTCCTTAAGACTATTCGTCACTCCATCCAATCGCTCTTACTGCTCCAACGCCTCCACAATCATCTCTTGCATCTCCTTCACGTGCGAGTAGCCCTCCGACACTTCCGCCTCCTTCACACTGTCCTGTTGATCGGAGTCCTTCACCGCCTCCTCCGCCTGCTTCTTCAGTGACTGTGCCTCCACCTGCCTCTTCAGTGACTGTGCCTCCACCTGCTTCTTCATTGACTGTGCCTCCACCTGCTTCTTCATTGACTGTGCCTCCACCTGCTTCTTCAGTGACTGTGCCTCCACCTGCTTCTTCATCGTCTGCGTCTGCTCCGACACTTCGCTCAGTGCACCCATCATCTCATCCCACTTGCTTCGACTCGCCGCCACCTGACTTCTCATGCCCTCGAACGCCGACAGCAGCTGCTCCACGCAGGAGGAGAGAGGCGCCGTTCCGTCGATGGGGGCCACCCCCAGCTTTTGAATCTCCGCGCGCATGGCGTTTTCGCTCAGTTCCATCGCCCGTCGCTGCGAGCACTCCTTCTCGTACTATGCGTTAGAGAATAATGAGTTGCGATACGAGGTCCTTCAGTTCCATGAGTTGCTTCTGCAGTGATGCAATCTTGGAATTGGCGACTTCTCTGCATGTGATTTCCTGCATTCAGCAAATACCTCTGGTAGGAGTCATACACCGACAGCGACTGAGAGAATGCGGAAACCGTGGCGATTTCGGTAATCTCGTCGGGAGCGTTGTTTCTCGCCGCGGTCGACACGGATTGTGCGATCTACGCTTCATTCATCCATTCGGAGCGAACTGTGATAATGTCGTGATAATTGCACACCATGAACAGATTCACGCAATGCACCGCGCTTTCCTCGGAAGAATCATTCAGATGAAGGCATTTCACCAGGAAACTCGTATCGCACGAGACACGGCTTCCTTCCTTCATGTCCACGCAGCAATCCAGCACCGAATTCACCTCGTCGTACGCAAAACGGTGTTCCGACGTGCTGTTGGCGGGAACGGAGCACATGGCTTCGCGAGGGATCTCGACGTAGTGAAAGGAAAAGCAACGGTGGTTGTTGGCTTCGAGGAAGTCAAGCGTGATGTGTTCAAAGAGATAACGGATGGAAGGGTGACGAGATTGGAAATGGCGATGTGCCTACTGTGAAGAGATGTGAATAAATGTACAGCAAGGAGAGACTCTTCCAGTGCCTCGTAGGAATGGAATGTGAAGAACGTGCAATTTAGAAGAGATGTGACCGTAATCTACACATCAGCTCGAGTTGGAACGACGACGTCATTCTTTGGTGCCCTCGCGTTAAAGACTACGGATGAAGTGAAAGAATGAGCAGGACGGTCACCAGCGAGGAGATCAATCTCCTTTGCATTGTGGATGGCATTCACATACAGTCGAATGCTCTTGATGCTTTCCAAGTTCGATACCGTGTATTGCAGCATTGTTTGAAACACGGATGAAAGAGAACGCTGCCTCTACGCGTTTGAGGCAGTCAAAAACAACTACAAATGCATCCTCTGTTGTGCAGTGAATTAAGCAGCTATTTGGCGCACCAGCGCAACCCAACAGAGCGAAACTGCAATTCCTATGGGAACAGTCCCGAAATGTGCTCATCGTCATGTCCACAATCTGCACATCAGATCCCGATATAGAGCAAACGGAATCGGTCTCGTTCATCTTCACTCGGTAATTCGATAGGATGCTCCCCATCTTGTCAGCAAACGACGGGCATATTTCATAATCAGATGTTCTATTGTTTAGCTCACGCAGGAATGGCTCACTCAATCCCATTCTCAATAATAGTCAGAGAAACGCTGCAGCCAGTACCCGCGTCAGTACGGTGATTCTCACTACACGTGATAATCCGGCCGGAACGCTCATACAAATCAGAAGGGGCAGTGACGTCCATGAAAAGGGAAACTCAAAATGGTACTATTCAGGCCTGGAATATGCCGACTTGCACTGAAAGGAAGCAAGGAATGACACAGTTGCTTGTTTTTGCACATGCGAAAGTCTGAGGTGTTTTGGATACTGCCTTTTCTCCTAAAAAAGAGCGCAAGGGTCGCAAAGTGGATAGAACTGCTTTTCCACCCGTGAAATTCATCTTCCTCAACTTCCTATTGTTCCTGCTGTTCGAATTCAAATCGGAGTGAGCAATGTCGATTCTCGACCTGACAATGGATTCTTCCTCGGATGAGACGGATACGCCCCCAATGCGCGCTTCCGCTCCGTTCCCCACTCTTGTTTGGATCCGTTCCCTCCTTTCATTGCGTAGAACCAACAGAGAGCCTATGGCAATCAAGGCGCGCAGCAAGCGCAGGGCCGTGGTCGAGGGAGGAGCAATGCGTACAGTTACCCGCCACTGGGGCGTGCATCCAAATCGAACTCCTCTCCGACGTCGTCTGTTGCTAGTAGCCGGTCTTCGTTATGTAAGTGGCGCGTTTTTGTTCATGTTTTAGCGGTTTATGGAATACGCAATGAAAAGGTGTACGGCCTGAATCCGGGATTGCTTCTACCCGCCATTACCAAAAGTGAACCCTCCGTGATTAACGAGGTCGAAGCCTCGAGCGATTCCGATGACAAGTTTGATCCTCTCTTAACGGAGACCGTGTTCTATCCAAATCCAGTGTCGTCTCCGCCTCCTGCACCGTCATCAACCAAAGATCCCGATGCAAAGCCAAAGCCAGTTACGCAATCCTTTACGTCGATCCGAGGTGGAAGAAGAGGCAGACGCGGTGGAAAACGTCCCTCCAGCATGTCATCACGGCAAATCGCGGGTCAACCTCCCGAGCCGAAGAGGCCCGCCTTGCAAACCCCACCACCGGTTGTGGCGCAACCACCTGCATCCAAGCCCATTTCAGAGAAGGCCGCAGAACCGAGTGCTTCTTCTGTTTCCACTGCCAGTTCTCCTCCTCCTTCCTTTGGCTTGGGGGCAAGAAAAGGCAGAGTTTTGCGCTCCACTCCATATCCGACGCGGCTTCACACTGCTCTTCAGCAGTCGGCTCAGAAATCGGCTCAAAGTGCAACAGCATCATCGCAGAAGACGTCTCAGACTCCTACAACATATCAGAAGACGTCATCATTGACGCAAACAACGTCTCAGAAGACGTCACCATTGACTCAAGTGCAACCTTCTCAAGCCAAGGCTTCTCAAGTGCAACCTTCTCAAGCCAAGGCTTCTCAAGTGCAACCATCTCAAACGTCACAACCCCAAACGCAACAACCTCAAGGGAAGGCCGTGGGAAGGCGACGGGGGCAGAGGAAACCGGCTCCATCACCCGTTCTGTCACAAGATACTCCAACACCAACCGCCCCGACTGACGCGGTGGTGAGTCGCTGTGTGGCGGTCACGGCAGAACCTCTCCCACGAGTCATCGGCAACGACTACAAGGAGTTCTTGAATTGCTGCCGCTTCGTGAAGTTCCTCTCCTCCGCCTCGCAGAAGCGGGGCCTGTTCGACCTGTGGAAGGACTTCATGGCTTCCGACTCCTATCTCGCCACGAAGAAGGCGCCGTTGGTGGTGAAGCCGAAAGCGGTCGAGAAGCCGAAGGATGAGTCCGTGATTGAGAGCAATGAGTCTTCTCTGATTGACGAGAATGAGAATGAGAATGAAAAGGAGAATGAAAAGGAGAACACGAACAAAGAAGCGCCCATAACAGAATCAAAGAAGAAGGACAACAAGCCAATCACTCCCGTTCCCATCAACCCCTCCATCTTCATCACCTCGCACCCCACGGAGGAGCCGTCCGACTCCATGCAAGCCACCGTGGTTGGGAGCATGTGCGGCTGCATCCGCACCGAAATGGACTTCTTGTCCCTTTCCCGCTACACTTCCCTCAACCACCCCGTTTCCAAGTCGGCGTGTTCTTCACTCTTCACCCATAGCGCCTGGATTCCCGCTATGTTCGCCCCGGGCACGTTGGCACAGCCCTTCTTAGCCAGCCACAATCACCACTTCCTGAACTGGACCATGACGCGTCTTCATCTCTCGCTCGACTCCTCCACTGTTTCTTCGCTCTCCGTCTCTCATGCACAGGTCATTGCTCTTCTCAACACCGTGTCGGACATCATCGCGGGAAAGGAGAAGAAACGGCGGGGCAGGCCGCCCAAGACGCCTGCTCAGCAGCCCGTGTTCTCCTCCGAAGAGACGCGCGTGAACAAGAACCGAGAGGCCATGGCGGTGGTGGCTGTTCTTGCCTTCGTCGCGGACCGCCTGCAGACCGCCAAGCCGACGCTGCTGCTGAGCGTGGAGATGGAGACGGCGATCAAGGAGTGCGTCCAGTCGGTGTGGCGGAAGGACACGCTGCTGTCGAGAACGCCGTCCATGTGGAAGCTCACACGGTACGAGATGGTGGTAGGTGTGTGTGGAGGGTGTGAGGGTGAGAAGGTGCTGGAGGGCATGGGAAGACAGTTCCAGGAGTCTGTGGCGTTCAGACACTTCCTGAAGTGTGTGTCGGCGAATGAGACGGAGGACATGGTGTTGGATTGTCTGCTGGTGGGTGAGGGAAGGAGGTGTGAGGAATAGCTGAGCACGGACATCGAGTTCAAGACGGGCATTCTGGACAAGATGAAGACCTCCGTGAAGAAGCAGAAGGAGGTGCTGGTGATCGCGACGGAGTACGACTTCGCGTGCAAACTGGAGAAGAAGGCGTCAAACACGCTGCTGGTAGCTTCGCTTCGTCTTCGTCACACCTAGACGCGTTTGATGGAAAAAACAAGGAAGCTTCAATACCCCTGAAACTGTGTGAACCGCTGGTCTTCTTTTGCGAACATGTTTCCTATCACACACGGCTGCGTCGCTTTGCTCTTCGGCATGATCTGCAAGGAGTCACAGTACACCCAATCATCCTTGCACCGAATCACCAGCTTCTTGTTCTTCTTGCAGTACAGCACCGTGCCCGGCTCGTACTTCGCCGCAGCAGGCAGGAATTGGCTCGACACTCTCCCTTTCGCACCCTTCTCCTTCTCAATGGGCGCCAATGACCGCAGGAACACGGTCTTGTCGCCCCACAGGCACCGCAGCGGGTAGTCGTAGTTCAGCGCACGGAACAGGTTGAACACTTGCGAAGCGGTCTGGTGGGCGAAGTCCACGAAGGACAGCTCCTTCGTGATCTTGGGCGCCAACGACGTCTTGGATTCGTCCTACGCTTGATCTATGAATGCTGGATGGCACTTGCGTCAAGGGCTTGATCATGTCAATGTTGTACAGCGTGTCCATCACCGCCATGGCTCCTTCAAGCGCGAGTTGCGACGCCAACTGGGGGAAGTGCACCAGCGGGTCGACGTCCACCGTCTTCTGGCAGAGAATCTTGCCCGAATCGATCACCTTGTCGTTGAGAGTGATGATGGAGACACCCGTTTCCTTGTCGCCCTACATATCATCTGGCAGAAGGAGAACGACATTCATGAGCGCGTGCTGAATCGGAGCAGCACCTCTGTACTTTGGCAAAAGGGAGGGATGCATGTTGATTCCACCGTGCTGGAAGCAGGAAATGACGTGAGGTGGAATGAAATAGCCAAAGGAGGCCACTACGCAGAGGTTGAACTCCTTATCGGCAATGGCCTTTGGCGGCTGCCACTCTCGCAATGTGTGCTTCCTATTGCTCACATAGAAGAATGAAAAGCCACTCCATTTGGGGAATGACGGTATAGGGCACCTCATTCTTCTCGCAAAAGTACCGAATCGGGGACACAAGTGTGTTGTTGCTGTGCTTATCCTTCTTATCCGCAGTGCAAACGACCTACGCAGAATCGCACCGAAACAGCAATCGCACCTCCAATTTGTTCACAAGACCGTCTTCGCGAAGATAATCGCTGTACAGAAGCTGCAACGTCGGGTTGGAGATGGAATCCGAGCCGAAGAAGACAACATTCAGCGATTTCGTGGAATAGGCCGCTTTGAAAGCAGCGTACCGACTGAATGCGCGGGACGATGCAACACGGAGCATTATTCTGACTGATTCACTAGCAAACCACGCCTATCCAACAAACAGACCACTTCTTCATCTTCGCCTGCTTCATGGCTCGCTTCTTCACGCTCTTCGGGATCTTTGTCTTTCTCTTCTCCCTCTTCTGCTCCTTCACCATCTGCTTGTGCGCCTTCTTCTCCTCCTTCGTCGCGTTCTTCGATGTGTACTCCTCGTTAACCTTCTCCGCGGGCACGTCGATCGTCGCGTCAATCTCAACCGTGTGCTCGTCCAGCACCTGCGCCACCTCGTCCTCATTGTAATCTAGTGCTCATCACGCGACTCAGCCCCCACTCTTCTCGAACTCCTCCTCCTCTTCGTCCTCGTTCATTCCCAGCTCCTCTTCCGCCTGCTTCATCGCAATGTCAATTCCGGTCAATGCGCTGTAAAAGATCTCCTCCACGTTTCCCAGCTTCATTTCCGTGATGTCCCGCTCGATGTGGATCACCTCGAACAGGTTCTGCGGAATGAACGCCGACATGAAGATCTGCTCCTCGTTCTCGTACGTTCCCTCCTTCATCACTTCTCGCGAGTGCTCAATCGACTACAGGATGAGTAGGGAATCAAGTAATCCACGCGCTCAATGTACTCGTCGTACTCCTCCTCCTTCAGCGTGTGACGCGTCACAAAGTCAAACAGCTCGCGCGTCGTCATCACCTCCACTCCGTTCCTTCGCATCACGATCCATCACGACACCCACTTGGAGAAGTAGTCCGTCACGTTCTTGCAGTCACTACGGAGGAAGTGGAGCGCGTTCGGGTGGTCGATCTCCACGGACTGCGACACGTCGATAATCCAGATGTCCTTCTTGTAGTACAGCAAATTGTACTCCGACAGATCGCCGTGCACCAGGCGGCACTTCTGGTACATCTCGCGGAGGATCAGAATCAGGCGCTTGTACACGCGGTCGTAGCTCTTCTTCGTCAATTCCACATCCTTCAGCCGGGGAGCGGGCCATCCGTTTTCTCCAAGAAACTCCATTACGAGGACGTTGCGCGTCAAGCTGTAGGTCTGAGGAACCGGAAGACCAGCGGCATACAGACTATGCATCAGACAGGGGAATGGGAGCTACCGTCCCAGGTTTCGTCGCTCCTTCTCCGCCCACATCGCGACCATCTTTCTGGGGTTCGATTTGTTGAAGCCGTGGCGAAAACGGTAGTCACCCGCAATATAGCGCTCGCGGTCCTTGAAAACCAGAATGGACGTTTTGTAAATCTTCACCGCAAGCTCGATTCCCTCTGCGCCACGCGCATGATACACGTTGGCCTAGCAGTGAATATGATGTTGTTACGGTTACCTCCTTTCCCGTGCTCACGCAGCCGTTGATTTCCGTCAGGAGTCCACGGTTCAGCATCTGGTACAGGATGAAACGGGTTCTGGGATCCATCACATTCTCTGTCGTGGCGCGGTCATCACGTCCAGTGTGGCGATTTCTATCCGTAACACGCGGACCCCAATCACCACTGCTTTCCCTCCTCTTCATCGGCAAGATGCTTGCTGATGGCCGCTTCGACCTTACTCGACGCAGAATACTCCGTCATGAAGCCTTTTGTGAAAACAGTAATAGTTCCGTTCCGGGTTTTATTTTGCATATTTGTGCTGTGCGTATTGGAGGCATGTCATCCACCAGGCCGTTCTTCTTTCAGTGCAGTGTGTGTACCATTTCGCTTCCCGTCATCTACCAAGGCAGGGCTCCTCCCTTTCTTCCTGGTGTGCAGTACTTTATTAAACGGGATGCATTACAAGCAGGTACAAGGAGGACGTCTTCATTATGGAAGAGCAGTCCAACGACAGCATTCCTGTAGCAGTGGGTGGCATTTGCTCCGAGTGTGGGAAGCCGTGCTGCCTCCAGCCGTCGTGCAGTGTGATTTCCTCTGAAGATGGGTTTGCAACAAATTTATGGGTTGATTTGTAGAAAACGGTACTGCACAAAGCACAAGCATTAATCGGTATCCGCGGGGGGCTTCTCTGCGGGCTTGATGGCTGGGAGACGGAGTTGGAGGAACCGTTCTCCGCCGATTACACGAAGAAGAGGGCTCTTGTATTCGTGAAGCAGCAGATACAGGTGATGTGTCTTTCGGAACATGTCCGTCTTTATTGCAACCACAACCAGGTCAAGAATGGTCTGGGAGAGGAGAATCGGTCCCATGTATCCAATGTCGTAGATTCGGCAGTCCTCCGTGGGGAATCCCGCAACACATTGCTGATGGAAGGCGTGCATTTGCGGCACGACCACAACCATGCACAGAAGACTCACGCACTAGGGATTACAGCGAGAAGGGAGTAGGACAGCAAGCAGGAGACACAGAATACAAAAGAGCTGCACCAAAACGAGGAAGTGATTCACTAAGAAGTAGCATCCGAGGATACTAAATTTTAAGTGTGAAGTATGGAAGGTACAGAAGCAGCGGACAGATGCCATTTAAGAGCATGATGAGGATGGCTGGGTATGCGAAGGAGTTCTCTTGTTTCCACCAAATTCCAACATACACGTTTTGTGCAATGATCCAAAGCTGTGAATTACAGGAAAGGAAGGGAATGACGATGTTCACTGCGGCAATTCGGTAGCATCGCTTTAACGAAGCCTTTGTATCCTCCAAAAGAGTGGTCAGTGTTGTGTCCATAGGAGGGAGGATAGATTTTCGAGAATGAGGGCGAAGATGTCAAAGTGGGTTAGGGACTTGCAATCCGTCCACTTCAAGTCGAATAATGCTTAACAAAAGCAGCACAGCTAGGATACACTACACTTCCTCCACATGCATCTC
>ERZ827156.700-NODE-700-length-46041-cov-4.039990_pt1 | contig 46041 bp, 55 predicted proteins | sample MGYA00519919_ERZ827156 | MGnify/ENA primary metagenome ERZ827156 (study PRJEB31778, sample SAMEA3449269) | human gut metagenome | biome: human gut; feature: human-associated habitat; material: faeces | place: United Kingdom | collected 2010/2012 ... | reverse complement strand
CTTTCCCGGGGCGATGAACACCTCTCCGCTGTCATAGTCCAGCTCCCCGGTGAGAATCTTGAACAGGGTGGTCTTCCCCGCGCCGTTTACGCCAGCCATCATCATCACGAAGGGTTTGGCGCGGTTGACGTCCAAAGGTTTTTGTGCCGGGAGCAGAATCCGTACGATTTCGTCCCGGAGCGCCCGGCGGACTTCTTCGGGAGTTTTAAGTCCGTTCAGTTTCACAGTATCCTTCAGACGCTGTAGGATAAGGCGCGTCGGCTCATAGCCGATGTCGGCGGCAATGAGGGACGTTTCCAATTCGTCGAAAAAGTCTTCATCGACGACGGCGCCGGAAAAGAGACCGGCAAGATTGACTCGGGTGCGGTGCAACCCTTCTTTTAAACGAGCAAAGAAACCCATGGCGGCAGAAAATCAGCGGAAAAAAGGGGCGAGCGGACGGCGACCGAACCGTGGGTCGGAAGACCGAAAACGGACGGGCACGACAGCTTCGCGAAAAAAATCGAATAAGACGCTTAGTTTACCAACCGGACGGGGCTCCGGGGGGATCGTTCGGATTGTCGGTGGGCGCTTTAAGCGAACGCCGCTTGCGGTCGGTGATCGGGAAGGCCTGCGTCCCACGCCGGATCGGGTGCGGGAGACCGTGTTTGATTGGCTGATGCACTTTTTCGGCGGCACCTTGGAGGGGCTTCGGGCGCTCGATATGTTTGCGGGCAGCGGTGCGATGGGCCTTGAAGCAGTCAGCCGCGGTGCGGCGGCTGCGGACGTGGTGGAAATGAACCGGCGCGGTGCGGACGCGATTCGGGAAACCGTCAAGAAATTAAAGGCCCACGAAGTGTCGGTTTATGCCGAAGACGTGTTTGTGTTTCTCGCCCAAACGGCGCGAACGTACGACCTGGTGTTTATTGATCCCCCGTTTGCTGCCGAACTGCAGGCGAAGGCACTCAGAGCCGTGAAGGCGCGGCTTGCCTCCGGAGCATACGTGTACGTGGAAAGCCCGGAAGAATTCTCAGAGGATCGGTTGACGGCTGAAGGTTTTCACAGCGTGCGCCGGGGAAAGGCGGGCGCCGTTTTTTACCTTCTGGCGCAGATGACGGAGGTAGCATGACGAGGGCGGTGTATCCTGGAACGTTTGACCCGGTGACGCAGGGGCACTTGGATATCGTGCGGCGGGCGGCGACGCTTTTTGACGAAGTGATTGTGGCGGTCGCGGAAAGCAGTAAGAAGTCGCCGCTTTTTTCCTTGGAAGAACGCCTGGCGTTAGTGAAGGCAGACTGCGCGGGACTGACGAACGTTACGGCGGAGGGATTTACCGGTCTCCTTGCGGACTTTTGCCGACGTCGGGACATCGCCGTCGTGGTTCGCAGCGCCCGCAACGCTTCGGACTATGAGTACGAAGTGCCGATGGCGCTGATGAACCGACGGATGGCCGGCGTGGAAACGGTGTTTCTGACGCCTACGCCCGAGGTTCAGCATATTTCGGGCACGTTGGTGCGGGAAATTGCGTCCTTGGGGGGTGATGTGTCGGATTGCGTGACGCGTGCGACGGCGGTTGCCCTCACGGCGAAGTTTCAAAAAAGAGGCGACTGATGGCGTATCGGATTACGGAAGAATGCATCGGTTGCGGCGTTTGTCTGCCGGAATGCCCCAACGAAGCCATTCGAGAGCGCGACGGCGAATTTTGGATTCGATTCGGACGTTGCACGGAATGTGTGGACGATCCCGAAGGGCCGCACTGCCGCCGGCTCTGTCCGATCGAGGGGGCGGTCGTCATCGATGAGCACAGCCCCGAGTCGCGGGAAAGGCTCCTTTTCAAGGTGAAGCACAACCGGCTGAAACAGGCTTTTTTGGATTTTGACGCGGCGCAGGCGAAAGGAAACGCGCTCTGACGGCAGCTAGGCGTTTGTGAGTAGGGTGTCTGAAATTTATCGGTAAAATACGCTCACTTCGACGAAATAACCATAAAAGCAGCTGACAAATGTGTTTTTTTATGGCAAAGTTCGCCGCAGAAAAAAGTGATAGAGGCGCCGTCGCCGAAAGAGTAACCGTCCGAGGGGGCACCCCGTGACGACGTGTGAAAGGTCCGACGGCCGAAACGGGTTCCCGGCGGGGAATCGGCGTTGGGCAACCGGACAATATCCGGTTGACTCCTGCCGTAAGAGCGCGGCAGAGGAGCTATCGGTGTTGGGTTTCCGGCTTAAGGGAAGGCTGCATCGATGGATGTAGCTTTTTGTTTTTTGGGCTTTGCATTTTTTTAGGAAACACATCATGCAACCTTATGCCGCCGAGTGGCTATCCATTGTTCCGCCCATCGTGGCTATCGGACTTGCCCTCATCACGAAGGAAGTGTTCTCTTCCCTGTTGGTGGGAATTTTTACGGGTACCCTTATTTATGCCTGCGGTACCGGTGCCAATATTGTGATGGGTACGACGGAATTCGCCTTCAAGATGATGGCGGAAAAGCTCGACTTCAACATCCTCATCTTCTGCTCGCTTTTGGGCGCCCTGATTTACGTCATTACGATGGCGGGCGGCACCCATGCTTACGGGAAGGCGGCGACTCGTCTCATCAAGGGACGCCGCTCGACGCTCACTGCGACGTCGGGATTGGGGATTGCGATCTTCATCGACGATTACTTCAACTGCCTCACGGTGGGAACGGTGATGCGGCCCCTCACGGACCTATACCGCATCAGCCGCGAAAAGCTTGCCTATATCATCGACAGTACCGCAGCTCCCATCTGCATCATTGCTCCGATTTCGAGCTGGGCGGCGGCCGTGGGTTCGTCTTTAAAGAGTACCGGCGCCTTTGAAAGCGAATTGGGCGCTTTTGTTTCAACCATTCCGTGGAACTTTTACGCGCTCTTAAGTCTCGTGCTCGTGGGTTTTATCTGCACGACGAATTTTGACTTCGGTCCCATGCGCCGCGCGGAACTGCGGGCGCAGAAGGGTGAATTAAGCGACGAAGCGGCGACCGTGGAACGAAAGGAACCGCCCTGCAATCCCCGCGGTACGGTGTGGGATATGTTGGTGCCTCTGGCGGCGCTCATTATCTGCGCGGTGCTCGCTTTGATGTATTCGGGCGGCTACTGGGGGGAGGACGCGAAGTACCATACCTTCATGGCGGCCATCGGTAATTCGTCGGCGTCGATTTCGCTCGTGTGGGCGTCTTTCTCCGCCATCGTGGTGGCGCTTCTGATGTTCGTGCCGCGCCGCTTGGTGACGTTCAGCGAATTTATGAACGGCGCCGTAGAAGGCATGAAGATGATGCTTCCCGCGAACATCATCCTTATTCTCGCGTGGACGCTTTCGGGCGTGTGCCGTGATCTTCTGCAGGCGCCGCAGTTCATGGAAGGCGTGGTGACGAGCTCGGGGATGTCGGCGATGCTCCTGCCCGTCTTGGTCTTTGCGATTGCGGCGTTCCTTTCATTCTCGATGGGGACGGCCTGGGGGACGTTCGGGATTCTGATTCCGATCGTGGTGCCCATCGTGCAGGCTTTGGATCCGCAGCTGACGGTCGTGGTGCTTTCGGCAACGTTGGCGGGCTCGGTTTTCGGGGATCACTGTTCGCCCATTTCGGACACGACGATTCTGTCGTCGGCAGGGAGCCGCTGCCGCCATATTGATCACGTGTCGACGCAGTTGCCGTATTCGCTTCTCGCTGCGGTTTCGGCGGGCGTCGGCTACCTTGTGGCGGGCGTTACCGGCGCCAACCTCTTTGCGAGTCTCGGTGCGGCTTTGGTGACCCTGATCGGCGCGACGACGGTGCTTCATTTCTGGTCTCAGAAGCGCGAACCCGACGCGGCTTAAGTCACATTTTGACGTCAACCGTCCGTGCGTTCGGTGTGAAATCGGACAACGGACGGTTTTTTGTGACCGAAAAACGGGGCGCCGTGCTTTACAATCGCCCCAACCGGTTACTTTTTCTCCTTAATTTAATGATCTTTCGTCGTACCTTTGTGAGCGAACTCGCCAACAGCACGGGGGGCGTCTTTACGGTGCTCTTTTCCATTGTGCTCACCGTGGGTCTTGTGCAGATTTTGTCCGATGCCGTCGGGGGCGATGTAGGCTCTACGACGGTTTTTGAACTCGTCGCGTATTCAAGTCTCGTCAATATGCCGCCGCTTCTGACGGTTTCGATTTTCATCGCCGTTCTGATGGTGATGATGCGAAGCTGGCAGGACAGTGAAATGATCGTCTGGTTCAGTACGGGGGGACGCAGCCTTTTGTCGTGGATCCGACCCGTGCTGCAGTTTGCGCTGCCGCTCATCATCCTGGTGGGGGTGTTGTCCACCGCGCTCACGCCGTGGGCGAAGGCGCAGATCGAGCGCACGACGGAAACCTTTCAGCAGCGGGACGACGTGAACCGCGTCTCTCCAGGGCGCTTCATTGAAACCGCGGGCGGCAACCGCGTATTTTTCATTGAAGACGCGGACAACGAAGGTACGCATATCAAGAATATTTTCTTAAGCGAGCGTACGCGGGACGGCAAGGAGATCGTGGTGCAGTCCGACGCCGGTGAAATCGTGAAGACGGACGAAGGCGACCGCTACATCGCTTTGACGGACGGCCGCCGCTATGAAGCGGGCGGCACGAAGTCCGCCGCGTGGCGCGTGGTGGATTTCGTGCGCTATGACCTTCTCCTGCAGGTGCGGGCGGACGCGGCGATCGCGAAGCTCGGCGTGGATGAAATTCCGCTGCAGACGCTTTTTGCGTTGAACACCCGGGCGGCGAAAGGGGAAATCCTCTGGCGATTCAGTTGGCCCTTGGCAGCTTTTAATCTTGTACTGCTCGCAATTCCTTTGTCCTATACCAACCCCCGCGCCGGACGCAGTTTGTCGCTCGTGATTGCGGTGCTGATCTTTGTGCTCTACTTAAACGGCATTTCCATCGGGCAGACGTGGGTTCGCGGCGGCAAGATGGAGTGGTACACCGGGGTGATCCTCATCAACGGGTCTGTATTCTTCATCACGGCGATGCTCTTTATCCGTCGGGTGTGGATGACGCGTTGGTTGCCCTTGGCGTGGACCGAGTGGCCCTATCGGCTGCGTGAAGCCCGAAAGGAGCGCGAGAAATGATGAAGGTTATGACCCGACACCTCACGCGGGAAGTGTTGGTGGCGTCGCTGTTCATTCTTTTTGCCCTGACGGCGTTGTTTGCCTTTTTTGACTTGGTGCGTCAGTTGGGCAACATTGGCACTCGCTACAGCCTTCTGCAGGCGGTAACGATGACGATGTTGAATCTTCCCACCCGCATTTATGAAGTGATGCCGGTGGCGGCGTTGGTGGGGGCGGTCTATACGCTTTCGCGTTGGGCGGCCAACAGCGAATTTACGATTCTTCGTGTTTCGGGGTTGTCCCCTTTGAAATTGGCGGGGATGCTTTCGGTGTCCGGCATCGTGTTGTCGCTTGCGACCTACGGACTCGGGGAATTCGTGGCGCCTACGACCTACAAGTTGCGCGATCAGATGCAGCTTGAAACTGTGAACGGCGCGATGACGGCCTATGGGTATGATTCCGGCATTTGGTTGCGGGACGTGGTGAGAAATGCCGCGGGTGAAGCACAGATGACGCGTTTTGTGAACGTACGGAGTTTGGTAAACGGCGAGCGCGGGGCGAAAACCGGCGCGTGGCGCGTGTTTGAATTCAACGCCGACCGCGAATTGACCCGCATCATTCACGCTGCGGGCGCCGACTATGTGAGAGGCGAAGGCTGGCACCTCAAAAATGCCGTGGTGGAGCAACTGCCGAAAGTTGCCAAAGACGAAACGCCGATGATTGACAAGGCGACCGTAAGACGGCATTCCGACATGATGTTGGCAACCGATCTGCGGCCGGATTTGCTGGGGGTGCTCACCATCCGTCCGGAACGTATGGGGATTGCGGATTTGTGGCTTTACGTGGACTATCTGAAGGAAAATAAACAGACGTCGGAACGCTATGAATCGGCGCTTTGGAAGCGCGTTTTCTATCCGCTGGCGATTTTTGTGATGCTCGCGGTCTCCATGCCTTTTGCGTACCTCAACGCACGCTCGGGCGGCGTTTCGATCAAGATCTTCGTGGGGCTGATGATCGGCATCACGTTCTACGCCTTAAACAACATCTTCTCGTTCTTAAGCGTCATCAATACGTGGTCGCCGGTGCTGATGTCGGTGTTGCCCTCGCTCATCATGATGTCGCTTGCGGCCGTCGCGATGTGGTGGGTGGAAAGGCGATAGCGCTTTGAAAAGCTAAAAAAGCAGCCGTTGGTTCGTCGGGATCAACGGCTGTTTTTGTCAGCAACGCAACAAACAATAAGTGCTATCTATATAGCACTAAAGTGCTTAAATCAACCATAATCGCTGCTATAGTAGCAGTTGTTATTTTGCGGAATCGAAGGGAATGCCATGAACCGTCTCATTGAAAATCTGAAGCCGCCCCGGGTGATTCGACTGGAGATGGCGGAACGGTTCCGGAAAGTTCGGTTGGCACAAAATTTGTCCCAGAAAGACGTGGCGCAGCGTTCGGGCGTGTCGTTGGCCAGCGTACGAAAATTCGAAACAACCGGCGATATTTCTTTGAAGGGATTGGTCAATCTGGCAATCGTCGTCAGCAAAGCCGGTGATTTTGCCTCGGTATTTGAGGAGCCGCCGGCGATCGATTTGTTTGCGCCGAAACCCAAGGAAAGGAAACGGGCATCTCAGAGGAGGAAAAAGGCATGAAAGTCAGCGTGTTTTTGAATTGCGAAGGGGAACGTCGAAAGGTAGGAATGCTCGACGACGAAATGGGGATTCGTTTTCAATATACGGACGATTTTGTTGATGCCCCGTTGCCGTTATCGCCCGTGGCGTTGCCGACGAGTTCCCGGGTTTGGCAGGGAAACCAACGTCTTAACGACGGACTGCCGGGCATCGTCGCCGACAGCCTTACTGACGGCTGGGGAAATTTGCTGTTGGATCGGCAACTCAAAAGAAAGGGGCGCCGGTTGACGGAAATTTCGCCGTTGGAACGATTGTGTTGGGTCGGAAGCCAGGGAATGGGAGCCCTCGAATACGAACCGGAAACGCGTTTGGAAGCTTTTGAACCGCAGAGCATTCGGTTGGATACGTTGGCGGACAATGTAGATCGGGTTTTGTCGGAAGCGTCGGATACCGGTGTGTTGGATCAATTGAGTTCGCTCAACGGTTCTTCCGGTGGTGCTCGTCCGAAGATCGTTTGTTTGGTTGCCGATGACGGCAGCGGTGAATTGCGGCGGGGCATGATGCCGGAACCCGGGTTTTCACCGTGGCTCATTAAGTTTCACAGTGCTTCGGACGACTGGGATCAAGGCGTGCAGGAATTCATTTGCTCGGAATTGATGCGGGCAGCCGGAATTTCGGTGACGGAAACTCAGCTTTTTGAGTCGACGAAAGTGCCGGGATGGTTCGGCATTCGGCGGTTTGACCGAAATGAGAAAGGAAAACTGCACATGGCGACGGCCGCCGGACTTTTGGATTGCGATTTTCGGACGCCCTGTTTGGACTACCAGTCGATTTTGGCGTTGACGCAGCGTTTGGTGGCAGGGAAAGAAGCGTTGGTGGAGCAGATAAAACGGTGTGCGTTTAATTTCTTAATCTGGAATAATGACGACCATGCGAAGAACTTTTCTTTCCTGATGAATAGCTCGGGAGCTTGGCAGGTTTCGCCGGCGTACGACATGGTGACGGCCGCAGGAATGGGCGGTGAGCATATGACGGCGCTGTTGGGAAAAGGAAAGAATCCCCGAGTCGATGACTTCCTGGCGTTGGCCGGCATGTTCGATTTGTCGTCGCGGGAAATGAAAACCGCTTTAGGAGAAGTCTGCACGGCGGTGGCTCAATACCCCGAGTTGGCGAGACAATATGGCGTCAAAGTGCCGGTAGCGGTGCGGTTCGAGTTCCCCCGATAAGAAAACGGCAGAAGCGCCGAAACGCCCTGCCGCTCGTGAGATTCCGGAAACGGGAATCAGTGCGAAATGATCTTCGAGAGGAACTGCTTGGCGCGTTCGCTCGTGGGTTCCACAAAGAACTGTTCCTTCGGGCTGTCTTCCAAAATCTGCCCTGCTTCCATGAAGACCACGCGGTCGGCAACCTTGCGGGCAAAGCCCATTTCGTGCGTGACGACCATCATCGTCATGCCTTCTTTTGCAAGGCTCACCATCACGTCGAGCACTTCGTTGATCATTTCGGGGTCAAGTGCCGACGTCGGTTCGTCAAAGAGCATGCAGTTGGGATCCATCGTGAGGGCACGGGCAATGGCGACGCGCTGCTGCTGGCCGCCTGAGAGCTGCCCCGGGAATTTGGGAGCATGCTTTAAAAGACCCACGCGGTCAAGAAGCTTCAGGCCTTTTTCAGTCGCTTCTTCGCGGCCGCGCCCCAACACCTTCATCTGCGCGAGGGTGAGGTTGTCGATAATGGAAAGGTGCGGGAAGAGTTCGAAATGCTGGAACACCATCCCGACGTGACTGCGCAACTTGGGCAGATCGGTCTTGGGATCCCCCACGTTGACGCCGTCCACAATGATTTCGCCCTGCTGGAAGGGTTCAAGAGCGTTTACCGTCTTGATGAGTGTGGATTTGCCGGAACCGGAGGGACCGCAGACCACCACGACTTCGCCCTTTTCCACGGACGTGGAGCAATCTTTCAAAACCTGAAATGAGCCGTACCACTTGCTCACGTTCTTGATGTCAATCATCGGCATTGGAAAATATCCTAAATTCTTACTTAGTGGGGGAGGGCGCCGCGTTTTTCAAATCGGCGCACGCTGCGGGAAAGGGCAAGCGATACCGTGAGATAAACCACAGCCGCCAAAAGATACATCAATATGAGCTGGCTGTCGCGCTGCGCTATTTTAGAACAAGCGCCCAGGAAATCGTTGGCACTTATGACGTAGACCAAGCTCGTATCCTGAAAAACGACAATTACCTGAGTTAAAAGTACGGGCAGCATGTGTTTTACGGCCTGCGGCAGGATCACGAAACGCATGGTCTGCGCGTAGTTGAGCCCCAAGGCCGCTGCGGCCGCGAGCTGCCCGGACTTGATGCTGCCGATGCCGGCGCGGATGATTTCTGCAAAGTACGCTGCTTCAAAGACGACGAACGTCACCATGGCGGAAACGGAGGCCTCAACCGTTATCGGTCGCGATGCGCCCACGAGGTACCGCAGGAGCTCAGGCATCAAGAAAAACACCCAAAAAAGGAGCAGAACGAGGGGAACAGAGCGGATGGCGTTCACGTACGCTGAGGCCAGTGTTTTGAGCCACCACTTATGAGAAAGCCGAGCAACGGCAATCAGGGTGCCGAGAAGAAGCCCCCCGGTGACGGCAACGAGCGTGAGTTCGAGCGTGAAGGACGCTCCGTCCAGCAGGAAACGCCAGGAATTCGTAACGGACGAAAAATCAATGTTGAACATGACTCTGTTTCCCCATCAGTGCGCCATGAAACCCACAAGCGCAGTTTTCTTTTCAATCGTGCGCATGAGAACGTTGACGACGAGCGTCACGACGACGTAGCAAGCCGTGGCGAGCGTAAACGCGGCAAAGTACTGAAAGGTCGCTTCTCCCATTTCCTGCGAGCGCATCGTGACTTCGGAAAGACCGATCGTAAGCGCGATGGAGGTGTTTTTCACGAGGTTCATCGCTTCGTTCGTCATCGGCGGGAGTACGAGCCGCAGCGCGAGGGGAAGAATGACGTAGCGGTACGCTTGGCTTTCCGTAAAGCCGATGGCTTTGGCGGCGTTTAACTGCCCCGGCGGCAGGCTTTCAATGCCACTGCGGATCTGTTCTGCTAAGCGCGCCGACGTAAAAAGCCCTAGGCAGAGGAACGCTGAAAGAAACTGGCCGCAGACCGGATCATTTTCAATCATCCAGGTTTTCATCGGCGGAATAAATTCCGGGATGACGAAGAACCAAAGAAAGATTTGAACGATGAGCGGAATGTTGCGGAAAAGTTCGACCCAGCCCGTGGTGAAGGCGTGCAGGATCGGGCGGTTTTTAAGGGTGGAGGCCGTGCCGATGAGAATGCCTGCGACGAGTGCGAGCATGAAGGAAGCGGCGGCAAGCGACACCGTCCAGCCGAGACCGTTCAGGATGTAGATGAGCCAGGAATTATCGTCCAGGAGCGCCGGTTCGTTAAATACCGACCAATCAACCGAAAACATACGTAGGCGCCTCTTTTTTTATGGGGGTAAGCCGCCTGAAAAACCGGGGGAGGGCGTTTCAGGCGGCAGTGCGGAATTAAATGCCGTCGGAATTGGGGTTCTTAAAGGCATTCCGCGTTATGTCGTTCATCGGGAAATTCATGTTGATGTTCTTCGGGGGAATGGGCTGGGTGAACCACGTCTTATAAAGTGCTTCCATTTCGCCCGAAGCCATCATGTCGGCAAGCGTTTTGTCGACCAAGGCCTTGAACTGCGGATCGTCTTTGCGAAACATCGGTCCGTAGGGTTCGACGCCCAAAGAATTCACCTTGCCCGTGAGGATCTTGTAGTTTTCCGGGTGCGGCAGGTTCGCAATCTGACCGGCGAGCAGAATGTCGTCGATCACGAAGGCAGACGCTCGTCCCGCAGCGACGAGCTGCATCGATTCTGCAAAGTCTTTGGTAAGAAGCGGACGGAACTTAAAACCCTTTTCCTTGGCGTAATTCTTCAAAAGCGGTACGGCCGTGGTGCCCGAGGTCATAGTGACGGTCTTTCCCTTGAGATCCGTGAGATTGTTGATGCCGGAATCCTTCTTAACGGCGGCCGTCACGGAAATGACGAAGTACGTGTTGCCGAAAGCGGCCTGCTTCTGGCGTTCCTTGGAATTAGTGGTGGAACCGCATTCAATATCGATCGTACCGTTCTGCAGCAGAGGGATACGGTTGGCGGACGTGATGGGCTGGTAATTCACCTTAAGGTTCGGGTTCTTTACCGCTACCTTGACGGCTTCCTTTCTTGCAGATTTCGGTGGCATAGCCTACGGGTTTGCCGTCGTTGTTGAGGTAGGAGAAGGGAACCGAGGATTCACGGTAGCCGAGCGTGATTTCGCCGGTATCCGCCACCTTTTTCAGGGTACCGGTTAATTCGGCGGCGCCGGCGGCAGAACAAAAAGCGGCGGCGGTGACGAGGACGGCCAGAAGCGTTTTTCTCATGATCAAATCTCCGAAGAAAGGTTGTTGTTTTACTTTGTTCGATGCCGGGGTTTTCCAAGAAAGCACCGAAACGGCTTAATAAAAGAACTGCAAAAACCGTGCCAAAAAAATAAAAACGTGTAAAAACAAAGCAATTCTCAAAAGACCTAGATCGGAAGAAATAGACGAGGACTTGAGGGACTGCGCCTTTTCGGTGCAGTAGAACGCGGCAGTCGTGCACTCATTTGGTGCGGCTGACGGTTTTCTTAAGAATTGCCGGGACGACGAGCAGTCGGACGAGATTCGTTAAGATTGACGACAAATCGTCTTGGGAGCCTGAGTGATGCGGCAGTTTTTGTATGTTCTTTCTTTGGCGGCTGCTCTGCTGCCGGTGATCGGTACGGCGGCAACGGTGTCGGCGCCGGAAAAAACCGCGTTGGTCTTATCGGGCGGCGGTGCCCGCGGGTTTGCGCATATCGGGGCCCTCAAAGCCCTGGAAGAACTGAACGTTCGAGTGGACATTCTTACTGCGACGAGCATGGGTGCGATGGTCGGAGGCGGTTATGCCGCGGGGTACAGCGCGGACGAAATTCGGGCGATTACGCTCGGGGTGGACTGGGCCAAGATGTTTGCGCCGCGTGCGGACAGGCCGTCTCTCACATGGCGACGTAAGGCGGACGATCTCAAGGGCATCAGTGATGCGGAAATCGGTGTGAGTCCTGCAGGGGTGTCGTTTCCTTCCGGAGTGGTTCCGACGCAGGAACTCGATATTTTCCTGGCGCGCGTCACGCGGCCCGTAAACCATGTGAAAAATCTCTCGGATCTTTCCATTCCCTACGCCGCGATGGCCACTGACCTTATTACCGGGGCCAAGGTGGTGCTCTCTAAAAACGTAACGTTGGCGCAGGCGATGCGGGCGTCGATGTCGATTCCCGGGGCATTTGCGCCGGTGCCCTTCGGGGATGCACTCCTTGTGGACGGAGGTCTCACGGACAATCTCCCGGTAGCGGAGGCGCGCGAATTAGGGGCAACGCGCGTCATTGCGATCAACGTGGGAACGCCGCTTTTCGGCCGCGAGAAATTGGACAGCGTCGTGGGTGTCATGGGTCAGATGGTGAATATTCTCACCGAACAGAACGTGCAGGCGTCGATTGAGAGCATTCGTCAGAAGGATCTTCTCATTACGCCCGATCTTTCCGAATTTACGTCGGGAGATTTTGCGAAGGCCGACGCCATCATGAAAGCGGGGTATGACGCGGTGATGGCGGTGAAAGACCGATTGAAAGCCTATCGCGTAACACCGGAAGACTATCGGGTGTGGCAGAGGAAGGTGGCGTTGGGACTCAATAAAGAGGCGGCGCACCGCGTGTCGTCCGTGCGGGTGGACGGATTGAAAACCGTGAATCCCGAACGAGTGGTGCGGGATGCGGATTTGGACATCGACGAATCGGTGACGGACGAAAGGGCGGCGCGTGCGGCACGGCGCATTTGGGCGGACGGCGACTTTAGAAGCGTGCCGTTTCACTTTGAGCCGGGCCCCCGCAATACCGAAGTGCTCGTTTTTGAACCTGAGGAAAAAAGCTGGGGTTATTCGAGTCTCAGGTTCGGTGGCAACGTGCAGTTTGATACCGAACGTACGCAGAACTTCAATGTGATTCTCGCGCACACCTGGGGGTGGTTGAACGATTGGGGCGCCGAGTGGCGCAATGAAGCGCAATTTGGGGAGACACGGCGTCTTAAGACGGAGTGGTATCAGCCTTTGGGCGCTGCTTCGTCCTGGTACCTGTTGCCGCGCCTGGAAATTGAGCGCACCCCCATTGATGTTTATTCAGAGACGCCTTCGGAAAAGCATCCCTACGGGCGTTACATCCGCGAACAGCAGACGGCGGACGTGGCTCTGGGGTATGAGTTCGGACGCGTGGGAACGGCGGACGTTTTCGCGGGTTGGGTGAGGTATAAAACCCGCGAGGACATCGGGGAAGACCTTGGCGGCTATGGGCTTCAATCACCTTTTGTGGGAGCGTCGCTTTCGGTGGATACGTTGGACAACGTCAACTTCCCCCGGCGCGGCGTGAATTTCACGGTCGACGTGCGGCGGCTTTTCCACGAAAGCGAATCGGGGAGCGTCACGGGGAACCTTACTGATACGGTGTGGGAGACGAGTCTCAACGTTCCGGCGGCGTTTGATAAGAATTGGTCGGGGTTGTTGTCGGCGCGCTTAGGCGAGGCCACGATTCCCGGGTATTTCCGTTTGGGCGGCGCATTTAATCTCACAGGTACCCCCGAAGGGCGATTTACCGGGGATCGGATTGCCGTGGGACGGCTGATGCTGATGCGTAAGATTTTCCCGGGACTTGCGGAAGCAGGGATTGCGGCGTATGCCGGGGTGACGTACGAAGCCGGCCGGGCGTTCAACCACACGTCGGGCTTTTCAAACCACAAGAGCGATTGGCATCACGCCAACGCGCTTTTTGTGGGTGCGGACACTTGGGTGGGCCCCATGTACCTGATGTTGGGCCGAACCTACGGCGTGGGAGACTCACTGATGTTCTACTGGGGTCGCCTGCATTAAGCAAGCGACCGGCTCATCGTGATGTGAGGAATGCCGCACTCGGCAAAAGGTTCGCCGCAGGCCGTGAATCCCAAAGTTTCGTAAAACCCGCGGGCTTGCGTCTGTGCATTGAGGATTGCCAGGGAAAAACCGTGATTCCGGGCGTAGGTGAGGACGGTTTCCAAAATCAACCGTCCCGTGCCGCGGCCTCGCTGCGGTTTCAGGACGGCGACGCGGCCGATGTGCCCGTCGGGGAGGAGTCTCGCGCAGCCGACGGGGCGCCCTGCATCGTCAAAAGCCGCAAAGTGCGTGCAGACGGGATCCGTGTCGTCGAATTCGTTCTCGGGGAGAATGCCCTGCTCCTTGACGAATACTGTCCGACGCACGTCAGATACGGCGTCCTGAAGTGTTTCCCAAGCACCGGAGCGGATGGTGATCGGCACGAGAGACCTCATTTGCCGCCGCACACGGGGCAGGTGGGGTCGGCAGTCAGTGCGATGATGTCAAACTTCATCGAAAGCGTATCGACGATGAGGAGTTTGTTGACGAGACCAGGGATCCCTGCTGCCATTTTAAGGGCTTCTTCGGCGGCAGCGTTTCCGGCCATGCCGGTGACGGCACCGAAAACGCCGACCTGCGCGGCTTTGACGTCCGTTTCGTCGTCTTCCGGGAAAAAACAGTCGTAGCAGGGGGACGGGGTGCAGCGGAAGTCGAACGCCGTCACCTGAAAACTGAAACGCACGGCGCTCGCGGACACCAAGCGGCAGTGCGCATCACGGGCAGCGCGGTTTGTCATATGGCGCGTTTTGGAATTGTCCGATGCGTCGATCAGGATGGTTTCCGGCATGAGGAGCGTCGCAAGAAGCGCTTCGTCGGCCCAAGCCGTGACGGCCGTGACCGGTACCGAGGGATCGATCTCGGAAAGCGCCAATTTGGCGCTTTCCGCTTTATTCATTCCGAGACGGGCCGGGGTGTGCAGCGACTGACGCGGCAGGTTCGTTTCTTCCACTGTGTCGGCGTCGATGACGGTGACGGAACCTGCGCCTGACTCAACGAGCGTGAGAAGCGCCGGAGAACCGACGCCGCCCGCGCCGATTACCACGAAAGGAGTGCGGGCGAGAGCAGTCTGAGCTTCGGGGCCCCATTCCTTTAAAAGCACCTGACGGTTGTAGCGGGGCGCTGCGGGATTAACCATGATGAACCTCAAAAAATCAGTTGTTCGAGGTGGTTTTCGTTTTATCGGCTGCGGCTTTTTCTTCTTTCAGCTTTTTCTGGACGTCCGCGTGCGTGATGACTTTCTTTCCCAAGAGGTGCGCGACGGCCTGCTGTAAGGGGAAGTCTTTATCGTCTCCGAACTGGTAGCGCAACGTCGGTACCTTGGCGGGTTCTAGATCGTCGTCTTGCCAATCCGTGTCATTGGCGTCCGACGCCTTTTTTGTGTCCTTACCGTCGGTGACGAGAAGGTGGTGCGCGAGATCGGCTTCCCTGAGGTTAAAGGAAGGATAGTTGCCTTCGGGCGTATCGTCCACGGCGATGTCCGGAGTGATGCCTTTTGCCTGAATCGTGCGGCCCGACGGCGTGTAATAGCGGGCCGTCGTGATTTTGATGCCCGTTGTTTCGTCGTTTTTGATGCGCAGGGGCAGGATGGTCTGCACGGAGCCCTTCCCGAAGGAGCGCGTTCCCATGATTTCGGCGCGGTGCTGATCTTGAAGGGCGCCCGCAACGATTTCCGACGCGGAGGCCGATGAAGAATTCACGAGCACGACGAGCGGAACGGATTTGGTGACGGCGGGGAGTTGCGCAATGTGATCGACCGCCGTGTTGGCAACCGCATAGTCGCGCTTAGCGGCATAAAAGCGGCGCTCATTGTCGGCGGTGCGGCCCCGCGTGGAGACTACGAGAGAATTTTCTGCGAGGAAAGCCGCCGAGACGCCGATTGCGGCATTTAAGAGGCCGCCCGGGTTGTTTCTGAGATCCAGCACCAGCCCCTTGAGATGGTTCTCTTCGGTGAGTTTCGTGAGCGCCACGGCCACGTCGTCGGCCGTGCGTTCCTGAAATTGCGAAATACGGATGTAGCCGAGGCCGTTTTCAAGCGCTTTACTCTTGACGGACTGCACCTTGATGACGGCTCGGGTGATTTTCATCACGATGGGTTTCGTGACGCCCTTGCGCGCGATGGTGAGCACGATGCTGGTGTCAGGCTTGCCGCGCATCAGCTTCACGTTTTCGTTCAAAGACAGGTCGGCCGTCGCTTTGTCGTCGATTTTGACGATGAGGTCACCCGCTAAGACACCTGCGCGAGCCGCCGGTGTGTCGTCAATCGGCGTCATGACGCGCACGCCCGACGGATCCTTGGTGACTTCGATGCCGAGTCCTCCGAATTCGCCTATGGTGCTTTCTTCAAGGTCTTCAAACGCTTTGGCGTCTAAAAACGAGGAGTGGGGATCCAAGCCTTCCACCATACCGTGTACGGCGTTTTCAAGGAGTTTTTTGTCCGAAATGTCATCCACGTAATAGCTTTTGATGGCGCCGAACACATCGGCAAAAAGCCGGATGTCTTCGGCGGGAAGCGAAATCGTGCGGCCTTTTTCCGCATAGGCTGAAAGGCTCGCGGTGAGCGCGGCGCCGCAGGCAAGTCCGGCAGCAAGAAGCGCCGCGGAGCGAAGCAGAGAATGACGGGACATGGTCGTAAAGAAATAAAAATCAGCGCTTGGCAAGCCATGGCGACGGATCAATCGGCGTGCCGCGGCGACGAAGTTCGAAGTATAAGCCCGGGCGTTCTTCGCCCCCGGAGTTGCCGACGCTTGCAATCGTTTCGCCTTGTTTCACCTTGTCGCCTACGCTCTTATAAAGCGATTCGTTGTTCGCGTAGACGGAGAGATAGTTGGAACCGTGATCGACGATGAGGAGGTTCCCGAAGCCGCGCATCCAGTCGCTGAAGACGACGGTGCCGGGGCCGGCGGCGACGACGTTCGCGCCTTGTTTGGCCCGGATGAGAAGGCCGCGCCAGGGAAGAGTCGATGCGGCTCCTTCACGTTTTTGGCCGAAGCGGGCGGCGATCGTACCGGAGGCGGGCATCGTAAGTCGCCCCTTTAACTGCGTGAAATTGACGGACGGCGATGCAACGACGACGGGTTCGGATTTCGTTGATGTATTTTTGTGACGCCGTTCTTCTTCGGCTTTTTTCCGTAGGGCAAGACGCCGGGCGGCTTCCCGCTTTTCGGCTTCGGCAATCCGCACGTCGATATTGGAAATGAGTTTAGTCAATTCCCGATCGTTTTTGACGAGTTGTTCATAGCGTTCGCGTTGCGAATTGAGCTCCTTCGTGAGATTGGTGCGCGCTGTCTCACGGGATTTCTGCTCGGACTGCAGCTGCTCGCGGTTTTTTTGTTCCGCCGCCTGTACTCGGGCAAGTTCCGAACGTTTTTCCGTCGTTTTTTTCGTTGTTTCCGCGATGAGTTTCTGGCGGTTTGTGAGCTCGTTGATCGTTTTGTCGCGCTCACGGTTCAGATAGGACAAAATCCCCGACATACGCTGGATGTCGTTGGGGTTGCTCCCCGTTAAAAGACTTTGCCAGGGGTGACGCTGCGCATTCAGAAACTGCGCTTTGCTGATCTGTTCGAGATCTTTTTCCGCTTCTTTGGTGCTGCGGCTCACGCGCTTTAACTCGTTGTTGAGATCGGCGAGCTGTTGCTCGATTTTCGTGCGGTCTTCGGCGAGGGTGCGCAGCGTACGGTTGCTGCGGCTGATTGCTTGTTCGCTTTTCTGCAGTTCGGCATTGACTTTCGTCAAACGCGCTTCCTTGGCGGAAATTTCTTTCTGAATGGACGAAATCTGCCCCTTCAAAGACGACTGTTCGCGGGTAAGCTGGCGTCGGTCTGCCTCGGGCGCTGTTTTAGCGGCAGCGTCCGGGGCATACGCAAGGCACAGACCCCCTACGGCGGCCGTAAAAGAAATGACGGCCGTGAGTAAAAGAAGTCGCGGGGCAGAACGCATCGGACGACTTACTTCGCTTTACCCTGTGCGGCGACGGCGGCGACCGCAGCGGCAATTTCGTCGGCGTTGCCGAGGTAGTAATGACGGATCGGGCGCATGGCGTTGTCGAATTCGTACACGAGGGGCTGCGCGGTGGGGATGTTGAGCCCCACGATATCGTCGTCACTCACGTTGTCGATGTGTTTGATGAGAGCTCGGAGCGAATTGCCGTGCGCGGCGATGAGAACGCGCTTGCCGGATTTAACCGTGGGTTTGATCACCTGTTCCCAATAGGGGACGACGCGGGCCACCGTATCCTTGAGGCATTCCGTCGCAGGAATGTCCATGGCGGGCACGTCTGCATAGCGGGGGTCGTTCAAAGCACTGCGTTCGTCGCCTTCGGGGAGCGGATCCGGGGGCGTCGCGTAGGCGCGGCGCCAGATCAGAACCTGAGCCTCGCCGAATTTCTTCGCGGTTTCCGCTTTGTTGAGGCCCTGCAGGGCGCCGTAATGGCGTTCATTGAGGCGCCAGGAGTGTTCGACGGGAATCCACATTTCGTCAAGCTTGTCCAGGGTGATCCAGAGCGTACGCACGGCACGCTTTAAGACGCTCGTGAAGGCGATGTCAAAGCCGTAACCTTCTTTTTTCAGAAGTTCCCCCGCTTTGGCGGCTTCGGCGCGACCTTGTTCGGTGAGATCGACGTCCGTCCACCCGGTGAAACGGTTTTCAAGATTCCACTGACTTTGTCCGTGGCGCATGAGAACGAGCTTGTACATGGTTTCAAACCCTCAAAAAAGGGGGAGGAAAAAAGAAAACTCTTCATTATCGCACGGGTGTGAAAATTTGGAACTCCTTAAAAGAGAGACAAGGAAAGTTATTTATCAAAATCAACGGCTAACCAATAACGGACACAAATTGCTGAAAAAGGTCAGTGTGTAGGTGAAGAAGAGACGACGGATGGTAACTGTATAACTTGAACGATGTCTGTATAGTTGTTGATGTAGTTCGACGGTGTTTGGCGTTTAGGTATGATGGCAACGTTGTTTGGGGCTGCTTCTTCAAACGACGAGTATTCGTTTTTCTGTGCCTGACAAGGCAGGGTTAACTAACGGTAAGGAAATCAAATTTTCTATAATGGCCGCCGCCGGCGCGGAGAAGCGTCCGAAAACGGGACTTTTCTGTTCGGCGCCGATGATGAACAAACTTAAGAGCAAGTGATGGACTTCCTTCTTGACAACATTCTTCTGATTGCGATTATTCTCGTGTGCTCGGTGAGCTTGGCTTGGCCGATGATTCAGCGTCGCCGCACGGGCCCCGAAGTGGACAACAGTTCCGCTACCGAACTCATTAATCGCAAAAATGCGCAGATCATCGATCTGCGTGATCCCAAAGACTTCAAAAAGGAAGCGATCGCGAATTCCGTGAACATTCCCGCCGACCGCATCCAGAACGAGCTAGGCAAGATCGACAAGGCTCGCCCGGTGCTCCTCGTGGACGACGACGGGCGCCGTGCCCGTATGGCGTCGCCCCTCTTGCGCGGCACGGGCTTTAAGGAAGTCTATATTCTCGCGGGCGGCTTAAACGCCTGGCGTATGGCAAAGCTTCCCTTTGCGCGCTGATCCGTAAAGCGGAAAATCGCCCCTTTAAGATTCACGGCAGATTTTCCGCGTAAAGTTTGAATTATCGTAACCCTCTTTTTAGTGAGACCGACATGGCGGACGAAAACCAGACTCCGAACGAAAATGCTCAGAACGCCGAAGCGCAGCAGGCGCAGCCCTCTTTCCAGATGGTGCGCAGCTACTTAAAGGACGCTTCCCTTGAAATGCCGCATGCGCCGGAAATTTTCTTTGCGGCGCCCGAAGAACAGCCCAACGTGGACATTCAGTTTGAAGTGTCCCAGAAGAAGCTTCCCCCGGAAGGCGCTTGGGAAGTGGTGGTGCGCGGTACGATCACCGTGACGGTGAAGGAAAAGACGATGTTCCTCGTCGAAGGCAAGCAGGCCGGTATTTTCGACATCCGCAACATCGTTGAAGAAGGCGTGCAGCATCTGACGAATGTCGTCTGCCCTTCGATTCTCTACCCGTATCTGCGTGCGAATTTGGCCGACCTCATTACCCGTACCGGATTGCCCCCGGTGCATCTGCCGGAAGTGAACTTCGAAGCGCTTTATCAGCAGCGTCTCGCGCAAGCTCAGCAGCAGGCGCAGCAGGGCGCTGCCGAAGGCGTTGCGCACGCTTAAAGCTCGGCAAAAATAACGAACGCGCCGCGGGGGTCCCCGCGGCATTGGCCAGGACTTTTTATGGGCCCGGGAAAGAAAATGAATGAGTTTGCTGAATCTGACAAGAAAATCCGCATTGCGCTTATTGATGACCACACGCTTTTCAGAAGCGGGCTCAAGGCGCTTTTGACGCGTCAGAGCGACTTTGAGATCGTGGGCGAAGCCGCCGACGGTTTGGAAGGGGTGAAGCTTGTGGAGCAGACGAAGCCCGATCTCGTTCTTCTGGACTTGGATATGCCGGTGATGAACGGGCATGAAGCGCTCGAACAGATTCTCGGAGCTGATCCCAACCAGGCCGTTTTGATGCTCACCGTGAGCGAAGACGGGGACGATCTCGCCGAATGCATGCGTCTCGGGGCCCGCGGGTATCTTTTAAAGAAGATTGATGCGGACTTTCTCCTGCAGAGCGTGCGTCACGCGGTCGCGGGCGACTCCGTCATTTCCCCTGAGATGACGAGTAAGCTCGTGATGAAGTTGCGCCGCGACAGCTATGCGGCGGCAAACGCCCCGGACGTGGATGCTTTGACGCCCCGCGAACGTGAAATTCTCGCGTGGCTGGCGCGCGGCGTCTCCAACAAAGAAATTGCCCGGGCGCTTGATCTCGCCGAATCCACCGTCAAGGTGCATGTGCAGAGCGTGCTCAGAAAGCTCAACATCAAGAGTCGCGTGCAGGCGGCCGTCTTTGCCGTCGAACACCACTTGGATAAGCTCTGACCGGACGGGGCGGGCGCTGAACCTTCCGGTCGTCTTCAACGGGCGTCGGAAGGTTTTTTCTTGAGGAAATCACTATGTCGCGTGGAGTTTTTAAATGGGCTTTGGCGGCCGTTGCTGCGGCGGTGATGTTGGCCGGCTGCGCGCATCCCCAGCTGGTGGAATTGGGGGATTTGGAAACGGCGGTCGTCGAACGGTTGGGCGAACCGATGGCGAAAACCCGGATGGAGGACGGAACCGTACGCTGGACGTACTCTCTGCAGCCTTACGGGCAGGAAGTTTGGTGGCTTTTCGTGGACGAAACGGGGCACGTCGTGTCGCGCGAACAGGGCCTGCAGGAAAAGTATTTCAATCTCATCCGCCCAGGCGTTTCAACCGAAGATGATGTGTGGAAACTGTGGGGGCGTTGTGCGCAGAAGTACACCTTCCACCTCGTCAATCAGCACGCCTGGATGTATCGTTACAAGGATTTCGGCGGGTTCGATATGGCGGTGTGGCCGCAGTTTGATGAAAACGGCGTCGTGCAGAGCGTGGAAACCACGATGGATCCCTGGAAAGAAAAAGACGGAGAGTGGCTCTTTGCGTTCTGAGCCTTTTTCGAATAAATTCTGAAAAACGCCGCGGATTATCTGAATTCAGCGGCGTTTTTTGACGGCGCTGCTTTTTCCCGTTAGTCTCGGGGGGCTTCTTTTCTTTTTTGCGAGGCCGCCCGATGTCCGAAGTTACAATTCGAGAGCGATTTGAAGCCGCCAAACGGGGGGCGAAGGGACGTTGGCGCGACATTTTTGTGTCGGCAGGGATTGAAGAGTCGCTCCTCGTAAAGCCCAATCGCCCCTGCCCCTTGTGCGGCGGCCGCGACCGTTTTTCCTTCACCGACAAATACGAAGCCGGCAACTACCTCTGCCGGCACTGCGGGCACGGTGATGGGTTTGAACTGCTTTCGCGTTTCCTTGGAATTTCCGTCTTTGACGCGTTGGAAACCGTGGAACGGTTCTGCGGCCTGCCAGTACCGGAGCACGGGACGGGGAGAGCACGTCAGGAACGGCCGAAGAAAGACGATGCGCCGCACAAAACGCCTTATCACCTTGCTATTTGGCAGGAAGCACATCCGGTGGTCGAAAACGATGCCGTATGGAAGTACCTCAAAAACCGTGGTCTGAATCCCCTGCGGGTGTCAGGCGATATCCGTACGCATGAAGCCCTTCTTTACGGCGATGAGACGACGGAAAAGACGCGGTGGCCTGCGATGCTCTCGCGCATGACGGATAAGAACGGCATCGTCACGGCCGTACACCGCACCTATCTTACGGAAGACGGGCAAAAGGCGCCGGTGACGATTGTAAAGAAAATTACGTCGGGGACGACGAACGGCGCCGTGGTGCAGTTGGGGCGCCCCGTGCGGGTGTTGGGCATTGCCGAGGGAGTGGAGACGGCGCTTGCTGCCGGTGAATGGTTTCATATGCCGGTGTGGGCGGCGATCGGGGCGGAAAATCTCGCGAACTTTGAAGCGGTACCAGAAAGCGTCATGCGTTTGGTGATTTTCGGTGACAATGATCGGAATTTTGTCGGACAAGAGGCGGCATATCGCTTGGCAAAGCGATGGGCCGGGCGGTTGCCCGCGGTGGAAGTGGCGTTGCCGCCCTCGGCGGGCAGCGATTGGTTGGATGAGTATTTGCGGGATGAAGCACACATTTTTGCGTAAAGTGTGGCGTTTTATTCGGTTTTGGGGGAAATTTCGGGGGAAATTTGAGGATTTATCTTCCGCCTTTCCTCGGGTTTCGCTATTATGAAGCGGACAGTCGGAACGAAAGAGTCGGCCGACGGGATCACGAAGGAGAAAGAGGGATGTTCAAGAGCATCATGAATTTCATCCGGCGCCTCATGGCACCGAAGCCGGGGCGTTGCCCGAAGGCGCTCGACTACAACTGGTCCACGCAGGACGGGGACGGTGTGCGTAAGCATGAAGCGACGAACACGGGGAGTGACCCGGTCGCAGAGATGCAGGCCGCGGTGAAGCCTCCGAAGGACGAAGGTGAACCGCGTCTCGTGCCCGACGTGAAGCACGTACGTAAGGTGAAGCCCGCAGCGGACACCGTGACGGACGTTGAACCCGTCACGAAAAAGAAACCCGCCAAGAAAACGACGGCAAAGAAAACGACAGCCAAAAAGACGGTGGTAAAGACAGAAAAGAAAGTTGAAGCAGTAAAGGCAGAAGAGGCCGTACCGGGTGATGAGAAGACAAAGAAGCCGGCGGTTAAGAAAGCGACTGCAAAGAAAACGACGGTGAAGAAGACCGTTGCGAAAAAGCCCGTTGCCAAGAAAGTGGCGGCTGAAGTGTCCGAAACTAAAAAGGAAGACATGAAGGCGGTGCCGGTGTTGTCGGAGACTGTGCTTGCAAAACCGCAGGAAGAAAAGCCCGTTGAAGTGGCAATGACGCAGGCTAAGCCGATAAAGGTTCGAAAAGTTTCCGCGAAGAAAACCGCGACGAAGAAGGCGCTGGCGGAAAAGACTGAGGCACCTGTTGAAACGATTAAGGAAACTAAAGCCCAGGTGGTCGTCGATACACCGGCGGCGCCTGTGGCAACGACGGAAGCGGCTCAGGCTGAACCCAAACCGACGGAGAAGTAAGTTATGAAGGGAATTAAGGCAGACGCGCCGACAGCAACGGCGACGACGGAAAGGAAACCGCGAAAGGAACGGGTGCGCCGTATCCAACATGTGACGACGGCGGTAGCGGCACAATCCCTTAAAGTGACGGTGGCGCTGCTCGAAGAGGACTATCCGGAAGTGAGGACTATCAAACGGAAAACCGATCTGATGAATTTCCTCTGCCAGCATGAAGACGCCGTGAAGGTGTTGCAACAGCGGCTGGGTCTGCGCTGAGCTTTTCCCCAAAAAACGCCGGATTTCCCCAAAAAGGAAGTTCGGCGTTTTTGCCGAAAGCGGTTGACAAACGGGTGATTCACCTTCAGATGGACGGCATCAACCAACAGCGAAAAAAATCTGTATGAATGAAACTTTGGCAGCAGGCCGCTTTTTGGTAGCGGCTCCGACGATGGAAGATCCGGTTTTTGGGCGGACGGTGATTTTTCTCATCGGGTACGAAAAAGAAACCGGCTCGCTCGGCGTCATCATCAACCGGGAGTCCAACATTACGCTCGCGTGCGCCTGCAAGCAGTATCAGTTTTCCTGTACGGCAGACGGCAGTCGCCGCTTGGGGTGGGGCGGTCCGGTGGCGACGTCGCGCGGCTTCATCATTCATTCCCCTGCCGTAACCGGCGATCCCGTGATTTTTGAGAGTGACACCGTCGCGGTCGGCAGTTCCATCGAGATGTTGCGGGATATCGCGGCCGGCAAGGGACCCGAGAAAAGCTGGATTACGTTGGGGTGCGCCGGTTGGACGCCGGGGCAGTTGGAGAAAGAGATACAGGAAGGTGCGTGGCTCTTAGCGCCTTGGTGCGCCCGAACCGTGTTTGAACTCCCGATCGGCGAACGCTACGAAGCGGCTCTTGCAACGGTGGGGTTGGAAACGGACGTTTTTGCCGACGTACCGGCGGCGTTTCGGATGACGGGAGTGGGGCACGCCTGAAGTACGTTAAAAAGATGAGGGAAGGCTGCGCTCAGTGTCGCTACAATGGCGCCTCCCGAAATTTTTAGGAAAATCATGGGCACGTTTCAGGACGTGGTGCTGGGGTTTGACTTCGGTGAAGTAAGAATCGGTGTTGCGGTCGGAAACGGCGTAACGGCGTCTTCCAATGCTTTGACGATTGTCGACGGCCGCACCAAAAAGAAGTGGGAGGCGATTGCGGAGCTGATCCGCGAATGGCAGCCTGCGGTACTCGTGGTGGGAGAACCCCGACATTTGGACGGGCGACCGCACGAAGTGACGGCGATGGCAAGAAAGTTTGCCCGCAGTCTCGCGGGGCGCTTCAATCTCCCGGTTTACATGGCCGACGAACGCTACACCTCGGTGGAAGCCGAGCGGCGTGTGAGTCCCGGTTCGAATCTGGACGCGGAAGCCGCCGCCGTGATTTTGGAACAATGGTTTATGGAAGGGTGCCCCGAGCGGCGTCCCGAAAACGACGAGAAATAACGATATGCAGAAACTCACTGCCTGCGGGCGCTTCCTGTCGGTGTTTGCCTACACCCTCTGCTGCCTTTTTTTGATTGCCTTCGTGCTTCCCAACGCCGATCCCGAGAAAAAAGGCCGCATCATTCAGAAATGGGCGGCGAAACTCGTCGTCTGGCTCGGTATCCGTGTGAACGTCGTGGGGATGGAAAATATCGTGAACCCCGCGGTACACGACTGCGGCGTGACGCCGGGCGAAAAGGGGCGTTTGGTGGTTTCCAACCACATTTCATTCCTGGACATCTTTACGCTCGATTCCGTGCTGCCTTCGGGGTTTGTGGCAAAGGCGGAAATTGCCAAGTGGCCTGTTTTCGGCACCATCGCTAAGGCCGTGGGCACGATCTTCATCGAACGCGGCAACAAGCGGGCGCTTTTGGGAATCGGAACCAACATGAAGGCGGCAATTGAAGCGGGAAGAACGCTTCTGATGTTCCCCGAAGGGACGACGTCGCATGGGACGGGCCTTTTGAAACTCCACGCAAATCTTTTTGATGCGGCGGCGAAAACCGGGGCGGACGTCATTCCGGTGGTGCTTCGCTATAAAAGCCGCGGCGAAATTACGACGGCCCCGGCGTACGTGGGAGATACCGGGCTTTTTGAGTGTCTCTGGCGCGTCGTCAATACGCCGGAACTCACGGTGGACGTAGTGATCGGGAAACCCTTTACCGGGGAAGACCGCCATAGTCTTTGTAAGAAGGCGAGTGCCGTCATGAGTGCGGCAATCGGGGTAGAGGATCCGCTTGCGGAAAAATCGGTGGTAACGGATCCCGTGACGACGGCGGCGGAGGCGGTGCATGCCTGAGATGCCAATCGCGGAACTCCCTGAGGGGATGTATTCGGAAACCTTCAAGGTTGAGTCGTCCGACATCGACGTGCTTGAGCACGTCAATAACCGCGTGTATCTGCGGTGGATTGAAGAAGTCGCGACGAATCACTCGGCAAAAAAAGGATACGACGCCAAGCGGTACCTTGAGATAGGCTGCGTCTGGGTAGCGCGGGAGCATTGGATCGAGTACCTGCGTCCCTGCGTCTTAGGGGACACGGTAACGGTGTATACATGGGTGGAAGCCTTGGACGAAAACCGCTGCCTGCGCCGCTATGCGATGACGAAGGCGGGTAAACTCGTCTGCAACGCCGCCACCGAATGGGATTTCATCAATTTTGCGACGAAGCGCCGCACGGTAGTGCCCGACGCGCTGAAGACGGCATTTAAGCTGATCCCTGCGGGGGACGGACGTCTTAAGGCACTGGGGATCGGTCGGGCCCTGCGCTATCAGTCCGATCTCACGGCTTAATTACCGTTCGGGCATCATCCGTACGGATGAGATGGCAAATAAAGAAGGGGCTTCTCGCCCCTTTTTCGTTTCCGCCGCTCTCGGGGCGTGCCATAATCGAAACATCGCGGACTGAATTCTTGTTCAGTCTTTTTGTATTTTTTGGTTTTAATGAATGTCTTTAGCCGATCCTTTTCTTCGTATTGAGGATGTGACGTTCCGATACGCCTCGCGAGTCATCCTGAACGACGTCAGCCTCAGCTTCGGGCGCGGCCAGGTCGTGGCGATTATGGGCGGCTCCGGCATGGGGAAGACGACGCTTTTAAAGTTAATCGGGGGATTATTGTCGCCCGAGAAAGGTCGTATTGTCTTTGACGGCGAAGTGATGAACCCCTCGGATCAGAAGGCGATCTACCGCATGCGCCGCCGTATGGGCATGCTCTTTCAGTTCGGAGCGCTCTTTACTGACCTCTCATGCTTTGATAACGTAGCGTTTCCGATGCGGGAGCAAACCGATCTCGATGAAGAAACCATTCGGGATCTGGTGCTGATGAAATTGGATGCCGTGGGGCTGAGAGGCGCCGCGGACTTGATGCCGTCGGCGATCTCGGGCGGTATGGCACGGCGCGTGGCGCTTGCGCGTGCGGTGGCGTTGGACCCTGCGCTCATCATGTATGACGAACCGTTTGCGGGGTTGGATCCTATTTCCATGGGGATTACGGCGCAGCTCGTGCGCAAGCTGACGGATGCTTTGAATGCTGCGAGCCTCATCGTGACGCATGATGTGGCGGAAACGTTTGCGATTGCGGACTATGTCTACATGATCAATGCCGGACGTATTTCCGCCGAGGGGACGCCTCAAGACCTGATGGCAAGCAAAGATCCCTATGTTTGCCAATTCATCAACGGGCATACGGATGGGCCGGTGAAGTTCCATTATCCGGCCGAATCCCGTGCCGACGCTTTCAATGTGAGGCCCGCCTAATGAATCTGATTTATTCGTGGATAGCGGCGCTCGGGGGCTACGTTTTAAAGCAGGTGCGTGGCATCGGCAAGCTCGCAATTTTCGCGTGGCAGATGTTTCTGCGGCTCCCGGCGGGGTTGTCGCGCTTTTGGCTCGTGGTGCAGCAGGTGCACTTCATCGGGAATTATTCCCTCGTCATCATTTCGGTCTCAGGCCTTTTCGTAGGGTTCGTACTGGGGCTACAGGGGTACTACATTCTCGTGCGCTACGGGAGCGAGCAAGCCTTGGGCGTCTTGGTCGCGGTGTCCCTGTTGCGGGAACTGGGGCCCGTGGTAACGGCGCTTCTTTTTGCGGGGCGCGCCGGAACGTCGCTTACGGCGGAAATCGGACTCATGCGGGCCGGGGAACAGCTCACCGCGATGGAAATGATGGGGGTCGATCCCCTGCGGCGCATTATCGTGCCGCGTTTCTGGGGCGTGGTGATTTCTATGCCCGTACTCGCCATTATTTTCTCCGCGATCGGGATCCTGGGATCATGGTTCGTGGGGGTGGAATTGATCGGCTGCGACAACGGAGCCTTCTGGTCTCAGATGCAGAGCGGCGTGGACATCTACACTGATGTGGTGAACAGCGTCATCAAGAGTTTTGTGTTCGGAATCCTGGTGGGACTCGTCGCACTTTTCCAAGGGTATTGTTCGCGACCCACGCCCGAAGGGGTGTCGCGGGCGACGACCCGCACCGTCGTCATCAGTTCGTTGCTTGTGTTGGGGGTGGACTTTATGATGACGGCTCTGATGTTTTCCGGAATCTGACCTTTAAGTAAGAAGACAAATTATGGAACGCAAACGTACTGAATTTTTAGTGGGCCTCTTTGTTTTGGCCGGTTTTCTGGCTCTCCTTTTCGTGTCCTTGAAGGCCGCGAATCTGGGAAACTTCTCTTTCAGTGCCGACACCTACGAGGTAACGGCGAAATTTGACAACATAGGGGGCCTTAAAGCTCGGGCGCCGGTAAAAAGTGCCGGAGTCGTCGTGGGACGGGTGAAATCCATTACGTTTGACGGAGCGGACTTTCAGGCGAAGGTGACGATGGACATCGAAAGCGCCTACAAGTTCCCGACGGATACGTCGGCGAACATCCTCACATCGGGCTTGTTGGGCGAACAGTACGTGGGGCTTTCCGCAGGCGGCGAAGAAGATGATCTCGTGAACGGCAGCAAGATCGAACGCACGCAGTCGGCGATCGTGCTCGAAAGCCTCATCAGTCAGTTTATGTTCCAGATGGCCGAAAAAAGCGGTGACGACAAAAAATAACGAAGTATGAAAAAGATTCTTTTAGCCGCTGCGGCGGCCCTCGTCCTTACGGGGTGTGCTTCGGTGCCGGACAACGCCGGCACCAACCCGAACGACCCTTGGGAAAAGGTAAACCGTCAGACCTTTATGTTTAATTCCGTAGCGGATGAATTCCTGTTCCGCCCGGTCGCCAAAGCCTATATTTGGGCGGTGCCCGAAGTCGTGCGCGATCGGGCGAGCGGCGTATTTACAAATCTCGGAGAACCCGCGAACGCCTTAAACAACGTTCTGCAGGGTAAGGTGGAAGATGCGGCGGCGTCGGTTTTCCGACTCCTCATCAACACCACCTTCGGTTTGGGCGGGATGTTTGACGTTGCAGGTACCGTGGGCGGTCAGGCCGAACGCAATGAAGATTTCGGGCAGACGCTGCAGGTATGGGGGGTGCCCACGGGGCCTTACTTCGTGATTCCGTTCCTGGGGCCTTCGACCGTGACGGACGCCGCCGGGCGCGGCGTGGGGTACTTCACGGCGCCGATGACCTATGTGGAAAACGATACGGCGTCCTGGAGTGCCTGGGGCGCGGCGGCCCTGGATATGCGCGCCAAAGTGATGCCCGCGACGGATCTTTTGCGTGACGCTGTGGATCCCTACGTCATGGCGCGCGAAGGGTATCTTTCCACCCGGCGCAACGCGGTCTACGACGGGGATCCCCCCATGATCCTGACGCCGGACGAATTTGAAGACGAAGACGATGAAGCGGCGGCCCCTGCGGCCGCGAAGGAAGCCAAATGATTTCTCGACGCCTTTTGTTGACGGCTGCGGGTGCTGCAGCCTTAGTGGGAACGCCGGTATGGGCGACCGAAACCGATCCGGACGCCTGGATTTTGGAAATGAGCAACAGGATCCTCAACGACATTCGCGGCAACGCGAAATTGGCGGCGGCTGATCCCGCGGAAGTGAAAAAGTTCGTGGACAACGTCGTTATGCCTGCCGTGGACTTTTTGCGAATGACCCGCATGGCTGTGGGGCCGAAGTGGCGTCAGGCGACGGCGGAGCAACGTACGGAACTGCAGCGGCTTTTCCGCGCCCAGTTGACGAACGTTTATTCCGGTGCTTTGGCCACCGTAAAGGATCAGACGGTGAAGCTTGCTCCGAACCGTGTCAAACCTACGGAAACGGATGCGGTGGTGCGAACCCTTCTTGTGTCGCCCGGCAAACCCGATATGCGCATCAATTATCGCTTAAAGAAGGTAAACGGCGAATGGCGCATCATCGACGTGGACGTGGAAGGCATCTGGCTCGTTGATAACTACCGCAATCAGTTTGCGTCCGTCGTCAACACCGACGGGATTGAAGGCCTCATCAAGAGTCTTCGGGAAAAGGTTGGTGGGGCGAAGTAATGCGCATCACGGAAAAGAAATTTACTCGGACGCGGGCGATGGCGGTGAAGGCGGAAATTTTGGCCGCCGCGGCTCGCGGCGATACGGAACTTGATTTTGCGGATGTTGAGTCGGCGGATAGTTCCGCCGTCGCCGTCGTCATGGCCTGGGTGCGGCGCTTGCAGGCGAAAAACCTTACGCCCGTTTTGCGGCATGTGCCACCGAAGATGACGGCGTTGATGGGGCTTTACGGCGTCGCCGAGCTTTTGGACGGTTTCATCGACAAAACGGCGGCGTAGTTTTTCGTGAAGAAAGGACGGGTGATCGGAAGCGGTTGCCCGTTTTTTGTGTTTGAAGGTGTCATTCCTCTAATAAGTCAGGGGCTCCCTCGCGCGATTGTTGTGTAATATCGAGTACGCGCCGTCGAGGTGCGCATGGGGGATGTGCCGCGAAAGTCGCTTGTCCTCAAATTAAAGGCGTGGCTTGTTTGCGTATACAGCTATGGACTGTACAGTCAAGTTCTTGGCTGTTTTCCCAAAAGTCCAAGGTGAACTAAAAATATTTGACAAAACCGAAAAAACGTTACACAATTCGCGCCTCAGTTTTGCTGAGACACAGATGGCGCATTAGCTCAGTCGGTTAGAGCAGAGGAATCATAATCCTTGTGTCCGCGGTTCGAATCCGTGATGCGCCACCAAAGAATACTATTCGTTTGACCTCATACAGCGTCAGGCGAATTCAAAGTGGCCGAATCTCCTAATAAAAACAGGTGGTTCGGCCTTTTTGTTATGTGTATTCGTCATTATTGAGCGTCATTCAACGTCACTACAGTGCAGTGTTTTAAGTAGTCCGTAAAGTAGTCCGAACGAAGGGGGCGACAAATTTAAGTAGTCCGAGTTCGGGAAAAGTTTGGCAAAGCGGGTAGTAGCGACCTTTGGCAGGGGGTCGCGGCTATCCGCTTTTTTGTTTTTGGAGGTTTTAAAAATGGCTCGGGTTGTACAGGTAACGGCGTTAGAACTGGCGCAGAAGGTAAAGGCCGTAGGCAGGTACTCGGTCGGCGGGGTTCAAGGCGGCGGGTTGACGGTTCGTGTCCGAGAAAAGGCACGTGGTGAACTGTCGCGCACGTGGGAAGTGGATACGCGTAAGGGAGGCAGCCGCAAAGCATGGGCGCTCGGTGCCTATGCGGGGCGTATCGGTGAGGCGGGCTTGATGCTGAAGGACGCACGCGTGAAGGCTCAGGCCATTTTGACGGCGTGGAATGACGAAGGGCGCGATATTGTGCAAGAAGAGAAGGACGCCCAGACGGCGGAACGCGAGAAGGCCGAGAAGGTGCCCGAGACCATGACGGCGGTTTTTCCACTGTGGATAGCGTACCGAAAAGGACTAGGGGCGCGGAAATACGTTCGGGATTTTGATGTGATGCAGGCGCGGTTCGAGGAATATGTGAAGCCGCTCATTGGGGAGAAAAAGCCGAGTGAAGTCACGGCGGCGGATGTGGCTGCGGTGTTGACGCCGCTCACGGTGTCGGCGCCGTCGGTACTGGAGAAGGTGCAAGGGTTTTTACGGCAGTTTTTCCGTTGGTGCATGATGGAGGAAAACGGCTACAGGGGAATGCTTCAGGGCAACCCCGCGACGAGTGAAAACCTTAAAGACCGATTGCCGCCGCGCTCGACGTGGGCGAAAAAAGGACATTACGCAATGTGCCCTCTTAAGGACTTACCGCGCTTTGTGAAGTACCTCACCGAAGACGGGCGGCTTAATACCGTGGGCGCTATGGCGTGCCTATTTACGATTCTCACGGCGTCCCGCCTCTCCAACATCGGACAGAGTGCCGCCGAACGTAACCAGAACTACGCCGTATGGGAAGACATAGACCTGACAGGGAAGGTGTGGCAGATACCCGCCGAGAAAATGAAGGTGCCTGATAACGGCGCCCACGCCGTGCCGTTGAGCACTCAGGCCGTGGCGATTCTCGAACGTGTGCAGAAGTTGGGGCTGACTGGAGACAAGGCCGTTTTCCTTAACAGCCGTGGTTCGGTAGTTTCCGACGGGGCTTTTGCTGCACTCATTCGCAAAGTATCAGCGCTCGATATTGCGGCGGGCGGAACGGGCTTTCTTGACCCAGAGAACGGAAACAAGGTAATGACGATGCACGGAACGGCGCGTGCGGGTTTCCGCACGTGGGGTAGCGACGAATTGAAAAACTCGGAACTGATGGAGACGGCGCTTCACCATAAGCGGGAAGAGTTGGGGCGTTCTTACCTTCGCTCGGATATGTTCAAAGTGCGGGCGCAGATTATGCAGGAGTGGGGTGATTTTCTTTTCGGACTGTGTGCGCCCGATTGGGCGGCGGTGAAGCCCTGAGGCGGGCGCCGAACGAAGAAAGGCTACTGTCGGAAACGGCGGCGGCCTTTTTTTGTTGGATAGGCAGGGAAGAAAGCGCGATAAGAGGCCGCAAACTATGCGGGACAGGCGGGACAAGGGGACAAAATGCCAACGAAGCCCTGCAAATATTGAGTTTGTCAATTTTCGCTAAGAAAAAGCAAAAGGGGACAACAGGAGAACGAGAGGGGACAAGGCGGGGACAAATAGAAGAGAGAAGAGTAAGAAAAGAATACATATATTTATATAGATATAAATAAATATTAAATAAAAATAAAGAGCAAGATAAAATATTATTGGAAAATAGAAAGCGATAGCTAAAACCTACTGTGTCCCGATTGACTTTAGGGACATTGGGACAGAGGAGGGCGCGGAATGACAAAACCCAGAACACGGCGGTATGTGGAGCACCAGACCAAGATCAGGGTGGCGGATGCTTGGTTCATATTCAAGGAGACGGCGGAAAGTGGCAAGCCCGCGGTGTGTGAAGTACAGCATGGGTTACGACTGAAAGCCTCGACGGATGGTGCCTTGTCGTGGTGCTTCTACTTTATTGCCACTGGCGCTAAGGGAATGCGCCGACGGCTGCACGCTTACCGTGGAACAGTGAGGACGGAAACGGCGCCCTGCTTCTTCGGCGGTTCCCGTCGTTTCTTTTTGTGCCCGATTACGGGGCGGCGGGTGGCGACCTTGTATTGGAATTACAAGCGGCGGCAGTTCGTCTCACGTGAGGCGGCAGGGCTTCATTACAAGTGTCAGAGTGAAGACAAAACGGCGCGGCTTGAGCGCAAGGCGGCGAAGATCATGCGGCCACTGGAGGAGGACGGCAGCAGGCCGTCGGGAATGCACCAGAAAACCTATGCTGCGGCGTTTAAGAAACTGAAGGCAGTAGGGCGGGAACTGAAGAAACTCGAAACCCAATAACGGCGGGACGTGGCGGGGTGCTGTGGCTGCGGAGTTGTGAGGGTTTTCCTATGGTTTTCGTTTGCCTTGTATTGGGGTAGGGGTTGCAATGTCGGCTCAAGCCCTGCGGCTATTGACTTCGAGAGGTGTTCGCTGAGGTATGGAAAGGCAGGGAGAAAGGTCTACAAAAGCCAACAAAAGGCAACACAGAAGGCGGGTACAGGGAACGGGCGCCGAAAGCACAAGCGAAGCCCTGTAACCATTGGCGTGAGTGGGGTTTTGGTGCCTCATAGCGTTTGAGACGGGGGGAACATTTACCTATAGTCTTGGGATTGTTCTACGGCTATTGGGGCAGGAGACTGGCTCCGAAGGGGCTTGCAAGGGGGTAAGAATGCGGGAACGTACGCGGGTTTATTCAGAGGATCGAGCGAATATTGAGGCGGGCACATTTGCGAAGTGGCTGCGGCTGCGTGAGGCGGGAAAGTATGGCGACACACTGGAGGGCGAAGCCTTTAAGGGTGCCGTGAAATTTACCTTTCGGATCCATGGGGATGTTTTTCAATGGCAGGCGATCAGGCAGCGGGGCGGGAACGTGGAGCAAATAAGCGGCGTCATCCGTTACGAGAAAGTGCCCTGCAACTACGGCGGGTGGCGGTTGTTCTTCCTTTGCCCAGACACGGGGGCGCGGTGTCTGAAACTCTACTTTGTGCGTCAGGCTTTCCGCTCCATGGCGGCGGCAGGGTTGCATTACAAGACCGAAAGTCTTAGCGAGGAACGTCGATTAAAGCGGTCATTGCGGCGGGTTGAGCAAGTTATCGGAGACGACGATCATTGGTATATCAAGCCGAAGGGAATGCACCAGACGACGTACAGCCGCTATGTTGCAAAGCATAAGGCGATAGATCGGCGACTGGCGACGATTGAGGCCAAGAGGACAGGGGCGCTGTTTGCTCATAGCCTGCGATTGTTCGGCGGCAGCCTCGGCGCAAGATTGAACGCGCTAACGTCCTAAAATGCACGGTGCCTGAGTGCTGCGGCTCCCCGCTTCGGACGACTGAGTGTAGGCCGTTGCGGTGTAGCCTCTGTATTGCCATGCCCCTTTCAGTGTGCACCTGCGGCGCCCAGACGGCGCCCGAAGGGGACAGAGGAAGAAGGGCGTCCCGTTTGATCGTCAGCATTACGATCGAAGCCCCCTCTCGGCGGAAGAACCGCCCACAGGGTTGGTGTCTTCTCCTGCTTCACTGAAAACAGGCGCCCTGCCGATAAGTCTCGGTCAGGCTGTTGGTAATGTCAAGCCAAGTTTTATAGGGCTACCCAAAATTTGAGCGACGCATCATGTTTGCGACAGCACGAAAATGATCGGTGGGCGCGTACTCCTTGAACTGCGGTGAATACTTTCCGCATCTGATTAAGGAGGTTCGCTGTGAATGTCACGGTAAAAAAAGTGTCGGTAGCCGTTCTCTCGGGGGAAGAATTTCGCTCGCTGTTTGATCGGTACGCCGATGAATCGGGGTTGGTTGCTTACGGAAAATGGGCGATTGCGTGGGACGTATACAAAAGCCTTGAGGCGTCGGGGGTGTTCACTGCCTTTGTGGCTTATGACGGTGAAAAGCCCGTTGGTCTGACAGGGTGCCTTTTCACGAAACATTTGCATTACAGTACGCCTGCTCTTTGCGTTGATGGCTTGTTTGTCCTTCCCGAGTATCGTAAGCAGGGCGTCGGTGGGCGTTTGTTCGGCTGTATCCACCGACTGGCGAAGGAGCTGCAAGTAAAACACTTGTGGGTAAATTGTCCGCCCGATGGTGCCCTTGATAAGGAACTGTCGCGCAAGTCGGCTTTTAAACTTATCGCCAAAACGTATGAAAAGGGGCTTTGCTATGGGGGTTGAATCTTTGGCCTATGCCGCGTGGGCAATGACGGCGGCAGCTGCGGCAGGTACGGCGGCTTCAACTTATTCCGCTAATCAGCAGGCGAAAGCGCAAGACCGTGCGACGCGTCAGGCGGAAGAGAACGCTAAAAAGCAGTATGAACAGTCGTCGCAAGAGTTGCGTCGCCAACAGCAGAATCAGGCGGACTTGTCAGGAATTCTTGCGATGAACCAACAGAAAACGTTGTCGGGCGGCTCGACAATGCTTACTGGCGCGAGTGGTACGCCTAAAAACCAATTGAAACTAGGCGGTGGCAGTTCAACGCTCGGTGGCTTGTGAGGTGCAGCAGAAAAACGGAAGCCCCGACGGTTAGCAAACGGACGTCAGGGCTTCAGGCATATCTGCGGCGTTACGGCGCCAATATCCGACTTTCAGCAAGTCCCGTCGCCCCCTCAGATCAAGGGGAGTGTAACGCACGGCGGGAGGTTTTCACCAGATTCGGGGGAAACCTTTCGCGGTGGTGAAGTCCTGTGTTTTTAGCGGAGAACGAGAAGTCGAACCGCACGGGAGAACATGGACTCTAATCGTCGGAAGTTCGTCACATCCCGCGCGGCTCGGCAGAGGGCACGAGGCTTCACCGGACGCGGCCCGTAGACCAATCGTAGAAGTGATGAATACCCCGTAATGTAGTCGATGCCTCGGCGGGGGGAGCCCCGACAGAGTGGTTAACACCTGACGATTTCATCCCCAGATGAGCTTATCGCATCGAGCTACCGTTGAAATTGTACCCCGTGACGACGAGTGAGCGCGAATGACGGCGTGAGAATTCCCTCGGTTTGGACGACTGGCGGACAAACGAAGCGTGGACGAAGCGAGAAGAAAATCGGGTTTTAGGGGGTGACTGCTCCCCTAGATTCAGCGCCCGAAAGCGTGACGAATCGAACAAAGGACGAACAAAGGAAAACGCCTCGAAGCGGTACTGAAGCGGTGGAAATGATTGCGCCAACGGGGGGCGGTGCAGCCCTGGATCACGGCGAAAACAACCTGACAAAACCTAACATTTTTTGAGGCATTGTCTTACGGTGTCGGCGGGCGCCGTGGTGAAGCTGCGGATGGCTATCAATCTTAGTGTGAGCAGGAATTCGCCGTGAGATCGAAGGAGGTAATAAGTACGTGGTTTCTGTCGTAGAAGTTCAGACGGTAGGCGCGGAGGATGTTTTTGCTTAGAACCTCACGGATGTTCTTGTTACTGCATGAGGTTGCTTTCATATGGCTTTTGATGTTGGCAATGTCGCCTGCTCCGAATTGCCATTTTTCATTTTGTGTCAATGAGTAGTCAAAGGCGTAAACGGTTTTGTTTTCTTCGAGACGGGTTGCAATGATTGAGGTGCGGTCGTCAACGACTACGGGGAATTTTGTTGTCGAGATTTCTTTTTCAAAACCTTGGATTACTTCGGATTTGCTCAAGGTATGGGAGGACGCCACAAAATGCCCGACGGCTTTCCCGATTAGCCCTGCTGCTACAAAGAGTACAACGGTAATAGCGATTTTTTTAAATTTTGGCATGGGTTGTTCCTAGTAGCGGCGTTCTGCCCAGTCGTTGAAATCTCGAACGGCCTGATTCGCGGCGTCTATGGCCTTCTGCTGTTCCTCGCGGATCCGTTCGATGTCGTTGTTGGCGTTCTCAATGTAGGTGCGGGCGGCTTCTCGGTAGCGTTCTACCTCGTCCCTGTATTGGTCGAATGAGTAGCGGTCGTGGTTAAAGGGTTCTGACGGCTTCATTTCATCGAATTCGGGATAGCCGCCGATGCCGAAATTGGTGTCACCGAAAACGTAAGCACTGGCGGAAGTTGTCACCAGAGACAGAATGACGGGGAGGAGTAGGCGTTTCATGGTGTGCCTCGTGGTCAGTTGCGGGTGCATCAATGAAACACGGCGCCCTGTGAACACGCGATAAAACCTAAACATTTATTGCGTAATGCCGCCTGAGATCGGCGGCAATTGATTACTGCTTATAACTAAGATTATATTCAGTAATGATTTGATCTGACGCGGAAAGCGTTTGTCTGATAGGATATGAGGCGCAAGGCGTGCCCCGTGGGATCGCTACCCGCGCGGACGTTCGGCGCTTGCCGCCTCGGTGCCCGTTCGTTTGCACGCCTTGCTCTTCTCTTCTCTCTTCTGATGGCGGCACGAGGTGGCACGATGAAGGAGCAATTTCTCGTTAGACATTCCGACAGAAAGCATCGGATAGATTTGCTTAAGGAAGGGGACGGATTTGTTGTAGGGACAGAGGTGTCACTTACTGCAATTGCTTTCTGTCACGGCGTTATTGATGATTTTGTTTTTCATTATGAGGGACGTTTCCCGATTGACTGGGTACGAGTAATTAGACAAGTAGGGAAAGTTATCGTATCGGAGTTTCTTCAGCCAAGAACATTCGAAGCTGTTAAAAATGAACAAAGACAGGCAGCAGGGGCGGATTGTGATGAAAAGCAGCTAGAGATACAGTCTTTTTTTGCGTGGACACACATTTTCACATCAGTGTTTTACGACACGGACATAGACACGGCTTTACAGGGTACGGAGGGGGTGTCACTGATGGATGAGGACAAGGCATACTTATCTGAAATCTGCACGTTGTATGCCTTGGGTGTAGCGGACTTGAGTTTTTTACCGTGTGAAGTTTTCAGCAAGGAAACTTTAATGATGTGGGCGGCAAAAAAAGTAATTCAATTTGAGGGGGGCTTGTTTGATGACTGTGGCGAATTTCACGCAATAAATGATGGGCACAGTATTGAAAAACTTTGTCGTGATTTTGAGGGAGAGAAGGAAAGAAAACTTGTCGCAACGTCCTTAGCTATTAGACGTGTTAGAGAACGTGGCGGTTTGCGAAAAAAAGAGGATTGGGGGCAGGTCATTGCTGATGAGGTTAAGGCTATAGGGGTGACGAAAAAGAGCGGTAAACCATTTTCTCCGCGTGCTTGTAATGATTGGAAAAGAATGTATTTTGCCCTCTCTGAAAAGGAGAAAGCGCGTATAGATATGCTTGCGGCGAAACGTGGCTAAAAACAGAATCCAGAATGCGCATTCCGTACGACTTTTAGTTACGGAATGCGCATTACGGAAGCGGCTGAAAAGCCGCTTTTTTATTGTCCGCTCATCAGAGACGCGGAACGCTCTCCACTGCATGGGTGCTGTGGTGTACGTCCGCCAACATGGAGTAACAAAGATGAGCGACGAAAAGGTAAAGGCTGCGGCAACTGCCACGGCGTCAGGTGCTCCCCAGGGCACGAGGGAATATGCCCCCGTTCAGTGGGTGTGCGAATTCCTCGGCGGGTGCAGCCGTTCGACGATTGACCGCCTGCGGCATAACAAGGCGGCCGAGTTCCCTCGTCCCTTGAAGTTCGGCAAAACGCCGTTGTTCAATATCGAAGAGGTGCGACAGTGGGCGGCCTCTCATCGGGCGTAAGGAGGGGCAGACCATGACGGATAAGACGATGAAGACCACGGGCGCCGAAGTGCGGTTACTCCCTGTGCTTTCTGTAGCCCCCGACAAGGTGCCGCACTTTGCGGACTGTTTGGCTGAAAGCGAAGCGCTCGACGACTGGCTGAAAGAGCACCAAGGCACGGCGACAAACGCGGATTTTCAGGCGTATATGACGGCGAAGACCGCAGAAGGAAAGAACCCTGTCGGAATGATGGCGAAGCTGTTGCGCGCGGTGTTCATGGCTCCCGCTGCGGTGGCTGCTGATGACGTGGCCTCCGTACGGGATGCGCTTGGATTGTGCCGTGAGGCAGTCTCTCGGAATATGAAGAAACTCGACAAGTCAGAGAATGCCTACGCTAACTGGATGGAATGCCGCACGATGCTTTCTCACCTTCAGGCGTTGACGTTCCCTGATGTGACTGGCGGTGAAGGTGCTCGCTCGCGGTGGCTGCATAACGGAATTGACGTGAAAACGCTTCCCGCTGTGGCGCGGTGCTACCTGTATCCGAACGCCTTTACCCGCCGAGACAAGATGCAGATTCGGTGGCATCTCGAAGGCTTGTACGCGTTGTTTGGAACGTTGTCCGACAAACTGCGGGCAGGGAAGAGGCCTGCAACCGTGGGATTCTCTGAGGAGGAAATCAATGCGGGGTTGATTGTCGGTGTTGCCCTGCGGTTGGCTATGCCTGAACCGTGCGAGGAAATGGCCGAAAAGGGCTGCTGCTATTTGGCGGCTGATGAGGAATGATCGGGCAAAAGAAAACCGCGCTGCGCCTCACCAGAGCACAACGCGGCTATCCCTCAAACGAACCCCCGCAGACCATTCGGAGAATCTGAAATGAAAGACTTCACCCCGCATATTAACCCTAACCGCGCTTGCAATGTGGCAGCGGGCGGCGGTATTCTTCACCCGTTCGGTGCTTTCACCGAATGCAAGCTTGGCGGCTTGCCTCTAACAGGCGAACGAATCGCCGCGCCTACCCGTGGCGTTTTTCTTTTTGGCCTTTCGTTCGACGCAGTGCATCCTTTGACGGGCGCACCGTGTGGGCATCCTTCGGGATGGCTGTTTCCTGTTAGACAGTCCGCCAACCTGCGCGGTGTCGCTCACCCGCTTGGCGGCGTGGTGAACGGCTTCACAAACCGTTTAACAGGAATGCAACTCATGAGCACAATTTCTAAGGCTCAGTGTATCCGCGCCCAGCGGGTACAAACTACCCTCAATCATCTTCGGGCTACTGCCCGTGCCGTCCGTTCGGCGGTAAATCCCTACGCGTCGCTTGACCGCGTTCCCTCGTTGTCTGAAGTTCTTCGGGACGCTGCGAAAGACCGCTGCAAACTGCTTCGGTGTGCCTTCAATCTTACGGGGGAGGCGTAACCATGGCTGCAAATGTACCTTTCGTCACCGTGACGAAAAGAACCTATACCCCGCTTACGAAGGCCTACGCGGATTTTGTGGCGGCGGCTTCTCTCGAAACCCGTGAAGACCGACAAGAAGCGGCGGCTCAGGCTGTTATGACGGCTTCGGAAAGCCTGAAGGCCGTGGCGTGGTACGCCGACAAGATGAAGGATTCCGAACTGGAGACGCTGCGCACTGCCTGCGAAGGCGGGCGGGACTATTGCACGGCGCTCGCAAATTCCGAAGACTGCCCCGACGATATGCGGGACGGGACGTTAGAAAACGCGGCGGCTGCTTTCCGTCGGGTGCGGGAACTTATCCGCGTAGGTGCTGATGATCGTTTCCACTGGCTCGACCCGATGATAAACGTTGACCGCATTCCCCCTGCGGTGCGTGGCCTTCTTTGGCCTAGCCACTTTACGGCGGCAGACGAAGAGGTGACGGCGAAAGCACTGCACTGCGTCGGGCGCTTGATGCTCATGGCCGTTCGGGACTACCGAAAGACAAAGAACGCGGCGGCGTTGCATGGGTTCACTGTGCAGGCGCTGCGGCAGGTCGGTTTCTACACCTGCGCCTTGTCGCTCGCGTTCCCGAAACCTTCGGACATTCGGCGGTACGAGAACCGCATAAACGTCATGCGAGAGCCTTTCTAAGGCGGCTGCGGGCGCCGAACACGACTGAGGCTTGAAGGCTTCGGCGCCCAGAGAACAAACCAAGACAGATCAAAGAAGGCTGCGGCCAAAAACCGCAGTCAGGGGCTTTTTGTACCTTGAAAACGGTGAAGCCCCGAAACGAATTGAGGAAAAACATGATGCAGAACAAGACGAACAACGGCAGTGAAGAACCTATCTCTTTGGACGTGAGCCAATTCTTGGGGTCGCGGGTTGCACAAACGTCTTCGGTCGGTGCCGTGGCGGCGAAGTGGCTCACAAAGGATGCGCGGGAAGTCCGAGACACCACGGACGAGGCGAGCAACATCCTGACAGATACGGCTTGCTTGCTGCGGGTCATTGCCGACGTGGTGCAGGCGGACAGGGCGCAGCGGATGAGCACCGATGAAGAAGTATCGCGGGCGGTGTTCTTCGCGGCGGCCTTGGTGGATTTCGGGGCGTCTGCGGTCGAGGCTCAGGGTGAAGCGGCGTACCTGGTGGAGGAACATAAATGAGAGCGGTGAAAAGGATTCTGCGGTGGCTGCTTGGCGCCCCGTGCTCAGTGGCGAATGAGACGCCGAAGGAAGTTGAGTTTGTAGCGGTTCCGACTTACTGGAGAGAGGTGGCGGCATGACAGGACGAACGCCCATATTTTCAAACTTGGATGACGCTTGCCGCAGTATCGGCATTGAAGCGAACTCTCGCGGCGGTTCGGGGTTTATTGCGGCGAATCTGTCTGACGATAGGCACGGGCGCGGCGACGGGCGGATTAAGTACTTTACGGACGGTTCGGGCGGTGTCGCCTACAACTGGAAAACGGGAGGCAAGGCTCTTTTCTTTTACGACTACCGAGAAGGGCAAAAGGTAGACCGTGCGGTAATTGAAGCTCAGAGGGGAGAAACCCGCAGGCGGCGGGAACTTGAAGCCCGACAGGAGGTGGAACGGCATGAGGCAGTAGCGGCACTGGCGGCCAAGATCATGATGGCGGCGCACCTGTCTCATGGTCATCCTTATCTGAAGCGCAAGCACGTTCTCGGATTCGAGGGGGCGCCGTCCCGTGAGATTGACAGGGATCAGGCGCAAGCACTGATTAACGCGGCGGAGATTCCCTACTTGGATGGGCGGCAGTATCTCAGCTACTGCGAAAGACGGTTGCTGTGTATCCCGCTGACAGACGGTGAAGGAAAGCTGTGGTCAGTGCAGTTCATTGACACGCGGGGGCGGAAGAGTTTTCTCAAGGGTGGGCGAACCAAAGGCCTCACGTGGGTTCCCGAAGGCTTTATCCATAACCCAAAACGAACTGAGGCCGTGGCGCTTTGCGAAGGTGTGGCGACGGCGCTTTCTGTGCAGCGGATATATCGGGTGCCGTGCATGGCGGGGATCTATGCGAAGAACCTGAAGACGGTGGCACTTAACCTGCGGGCGGCATTCCCACGGGCGCCGATTTGGCTTTGTGCCGACAGGGACGCGAACCAGACGGGGGAGAACGCTGCGCGGGAGGCGTCCTGCATGGTGCCGAATACACGGCTCTATATCTGCCCAGAGTTCACGGACGACGAATTGGCACGTTTCAAAGAGACAACGGGCGGCGATAAGCCGACGGATTACAACGACTTGATGATTGCGAGAGGTTTGTAATGATCGACCGATATGAACAGGTTTTAAGACGCGTCCTCATGGGCGCTGAGACCGTGGGCGGGGCGGGGGCAGCAATGGCGCCCAGAGAACCCGACGGCGCTGCGCCCCGTTATGCTGCGGGGGCGGATTACGCCATTGAAGGACAGTGCCGCGAAGGTGAGCGGTTCAGAGTGGACGCCGACGGGGTTTGGTTGGTTCGCCTGACACATGACAAAGATACGGGGGAAGAAAAAGAGCGCTCGAAGAAGATCGCTGCGCGGGTTGACGTGGTTGGTAAATCCTGCAACCAAAGCGGTGGCGGATGGGGGCGCGTCATCGTCTTTAAGGACGGTATCGGCAGAGAGCGCCGTTTAACGGTTTCGATGAGGGACGTTCTCAGCGGCGGTGCGGGACTTTCTCAGGCGCTCGGAGAGGCGGGGGTATCAGTGTTCGATACCACGGCGGCTAACGGCATGGCTCCCCTTAACCGCTTTATCAACTCCTTTCCGCTTGAAGATTTGCCGACGATTAAGACCGTTGACGGCGGCGGGTGGACGGATGAAACGTTTTCCTGTTTTGTGTTCGGTGACGGGTTGACGGTGAAGGCAGAAGGTGGCGACAGTGCGGAACTGGCAGCGGGTGCGAAGGCTCCCATAATCAAGACAAGGGGGACGCTTGAAGACTGGCAGCGGGTGAACGCAGAAATTGCACCGCACTCAATGCGGCTCAGTTTTGCGGTGGCTGTGGCACTGGCGGCGCCTGTGCTCCCGATTGTCGGCGATATGTCCCGCATCTTTCATTTTTACGGACAGAGTTCTGGCGGTAAGACTTCGCTCATGTTGGCGGCGGCTTCGGTGTGGGGTGACAAGACGTTTAAACGCTCATGGGATACCTCGAAAGCGGCGCCTGCTGCGCTTGCGAAGATGTACAACAATCTGCCGCTCATCTTTGACGAGTTGAAGGCAGCGCGGGACGTAGTAAAAGACGTGGGGTACATGATCGGCAACGGACAAGACCGCAGTCGTAGCGACAGAAACGGAAACGCCCGTGAGGCGCGAACCTGGAGCCTTTACGCCTTGTCATCGGGGGAAGGTAGCCTAGCCGAAATCAAAAAACAGAATTGTCGCGGCATGGACGCGGGCGTGGCGACGGGGGAGCTTGTTCGATTTATCGACATACCCGCGCAAGCCGATGAAGGCGACGCCGAAAAGGGCGTTTTCGAGAGCTTTCCCGAAGGATTGACGGTAGACGGGCGCCGTGACTGGATCGACGCTCATTGCAGCGCGTTTCCTGCGTATGGCACGGCGGGCATGGCCTTTCTTCGGCGGCTGATGGATGACATAAAAGCCCACGGGGTGAACGCCTACCGCGAAAACATCCTAGCAGGCGTGAAGGTTTTCGAGCAGGGCTACCAGACGGCGGCAGCGTCCCCAACGATGGGGCGCGTTTTGAAGGCTTTCGCCATTGTGGCGGTAGTGGGTGAGCAGGCCATTGCCTACGGCGTATTGCCGTGGAAATCGGGCGCTGCTACTCGGGCGGCTCAAGTGTGTTTCGAGGCGTGGCGCGGTTCGACGAATACCCCCGAGGATCAGGAAAGCGCTTTTATCGAAAACCTGAAAGAAGACCCAAAGAAACGGGGCGCAAGCTATCAGCAATATACGGAAACGGGTGACAGTACTTCCCCCGTCGGTGCTCAGGCAGCGTTAGGTCGTTTGATTACGACGGGCGCCCTAGGGAACGGAATGAAAGAGCATTTATGCGCTTTCTATGACACTGCGCAGTTTGATGACCTTATCAACCGAACGGCGAACGGCTTACCTAAATCTAATGCGCTGGCAGCGCTAAAACGGTTGCGGATGCTGTGCGTTACTGATGATGCAAAAGGCAAATACAGAGTACGGCGGAAAGGTGCGTCGCCTTTGGCTTTTGGCCTGACAAACGGCGCCCGTTATACCTTGATTTCACTCATTGAAGACAAGAAACGAGTAAGCGCCATATTAGAGGCGGCGGGACTTGCCCCGCTTAATCGTATTAATTTGGACAAAGAAGAGGAAACAAAATGATTGACCCGCGCATGATGAGAACGAAACCGCTCACGCCTGAGAAGCCCCAGCGCACGGCGGGCTATAAATGGGTACCTGCAACTGATGAAGAATTCGCGGAAGTTTTGGAGAGGTATAGCGAACGCATGGCGATTGTCATTTACGAAGGCAATTTGTCGGAACTAAAGGCGAGAGGTATAGCGCTTAACTCAGTCGGAAAGAATTTCAGGTTAATGAAGTTGGTTCGCGCTTAAGCGCTGGATGATGCGAAAAGGTCGCGTTTTCGTCAGGGAATTTCCCGCCGAATCGCGGCCTTTTTACTAAACAGTGTCCCGCGAGTTTTGTCCCACTGTCCCCGCGCTGTCCCCTTAGTGTCTCGAAAATTATGATTTACACTAACCGATGATTTTAATAAAATAAACATAATGAAATATCATAGTTGTACCCTTGTCCCCGTTGTCCCCTCAAAAAAACGAATAGATAGGTATGGAGTGGTAGAGTGTGTGCGAAAAGCTGTCCAAAAATGGCGAACGTAACTCAGTGAAGACGAATGAGCAAAACGACAGGGCGAAGGGGACGAAAAAGAGCGGGACAACATGACGGCGGAAAAAATGGGCGCCGTGAGCGGTTAGGTTCTCCAGAAGATCGGAAATGGCTGCGGGTGTTCGCAAGCCCGAAGACCGACTAGTTACACGGCGGGGAAATGTGGCGCAGTTGGTGCGCCGTTACGTTTGCACTGGAGGCGACCAAAAGAAAACCCCGACACCTTACCGATGGTCGGGGCTTCGGCGCTCGGGCGCTCAATGGCGCTCAGGCACTCTGAAAGGGATTGTAGCGGGTTACTTGCGGCTTTCAATCTTTTTGATGATGATGGCGCCGATGACAAGGGCGACGGCAAAGCATCCCGTCAGAAAATATAAGTCCATAGGATTAGCGGCGGTGCGCCCAATGGTTGAGGATGAGAAAGCCGATGAAAAGGACAACGGCCAAACATCCCGTAAGGAAATAGAGATTCATTGCGGCTTAGTGACGGCTTTCGATTTTCTTAATGATGATGGCGCCCAGGAACAGCGCAAAAGCGACGCACCCTGTAATAAAGTAGAGATTCATGGTTATTCCTCCGAAACAACGTAATCAATACCAAAGGCGAATCCGAGAGTGATAAGCCCGAGAAGTATCCCCGAAATATCTACCTGATAAATGCCTACGGCGAAAGAGGCAACGGACATATTCACGCACCAGGCGCGAGCAGTGGCCGAGTACTTTTTTAGAAAGCTGTAACGGTCGTTCATTGAGAACCCTCCTCAGCGCCCATTGTACGGGTTTTGGTGCGCAGTGACGCGGAGAGAATGCAAGTGAACGCAAATGAGCGCAAGCAAAACGGAGACGCGGGAAAAGTCTCTGTAACGCGCTTTAAGTAGTCCGTTAAGTAGTCCGAAAATGTATAATTGCCCGCTAATACCTGCTATTGCTGAAAACAGTAGGGGCGTGATGCGCCACCACAGAATTCTTAAAATAAGGCATCTGCTTAATCTGCGGGTGCCTTATTTTTTACCTGTTGCCGGTAAACGATCTCAAATAGCAATTCTTTTTGGTTCTAACCATGAGGAAATGGTGCTGACGCCGATAAATGGTGAGATCGATGTCCAACGAATCAATATAAGCCTGTGGCGGTGACTGCGATGAAACGAGTTCTGTTGATAGGGGTGAGTGCTTTAATGCTTTCCGGTTGTGGTGACTCCGCCCGTACCCCGTTGAAAATGTCGGAACCGATACCGGTCACCACCGTCGCCTGCAGTCAGGCGAATACTGTGTTTTCTACGGCCGGCAGCGTCGTTGCCGATACCCGTGTGTCGGTTGCGAGTCGCTTCTCGGCTTATGTGCGTGCGGTGCATTTCAAAGAAGGGGACGCCGTCAAAAAGGGTGACGTTTTGGCGGAACTCGACAGCCGCGACATTGAAGCGGCGAAGTCCGCCGCCCTCGGCAAAGTCCGTGCTCACACTGTGCCTGCGAAAATTGCAGAACTCAAAAGCCGTAAG
>ERZ827156.681-NODE-681-length-46898-cov-4.651282_pt1 | contig 46898 bp, 36 predicted proteins | sample MGYA00519919_ERZ827156 | MGnify/ENA primary metagenome ERZ827156 (study PRJEB31778, sample SAMEA3449269) | human gut metagenome | biome: human gut; feature: human-associated habitat; material: faeces | place: United Kingdom | collected 2010/2012 ... | reverse complement strand
CAATTCCGTTTCCGAGTGATTTACTCATCTTGCGGCCCTGAGAATCTCTTACTAGTCCATGGAAAAGCACTGTGTGGAATGGTGCCTTGCCCATCTGCTCATAGCCTGAGAAAATCATTCTGATTACCCAGAAGAATATGATATCGTAGCCTGTTACGAGCACATCGTTTGGATAGAAATAGTCAAGATCCTCTGTCTTTTCAGGCCAGCCGAGTGTTGAGAATGGCCAGAGCGCTGATGAGAACCATGTATCAAGTGTATCAGGATCCTGTGTCCAGTGCTCCTTGCCACACTTAGGACATTTGCCCGGCTTTTCTATTGAAACTACCATCTCTCCACAGTCATCACAGTACCATGCAGGTATTCTGTGTCCCCACCAGAGCTGACGGCTGATGCACCAGTCGCGGATATTGTCTGTCCAGTTGAAGTATGTCTTGTCCATTCTTGAAGGAAGGAGCTTGATTTCTCCGTTCTTTACTCCCTCAACTGCAGGCTTGATCATCTCGTCCATCTTGACGAACCACTGCTGCTTGATCATTGGCTCGACTGTTGTGTGACAGCGGTCATGCACACCTACATTGTGTGAATGTGGTACAACCTTTACTAAAAGGCCCTGCTCCTTAAGGTCCTCAACCAGTGCCTTTCTACACTCGTATCTGTCCATTCCGGCATATTTTCCGGCCTTTTCATTCATTGTGGCATCATCATTGATTACAACTATTTCCTCTAAGCTGTGGCGTTTTCCTACCTCGAAATCGTTAGGGTCGTGTGCAGGTGTAATCTTTACACAGCCTGTTCCAAATTCTTTATCTACGTATGAATCTGCGATTACAGGAATCTCTCTGTCTGTGCATGGAAGCTTTAAGGTCTTTCCGATGATATCCTGATAACGCTCATCATCAGGGTTTACAGCTACGGCTGTATCTCCGAAAAGTGTCTCAGGACGTGTTGTTGCTATCTCTACGAATCTGCCTTCCTCGCCAACTACAGGATAGTTAATGTGCCAGAAGAAGCCGTCCTGCTCCTCATGCTCTACCTCTGCATCTGAAATAGATGTCTTACATACCGGACACCAGTTTACGATTCTTGAGCCCTTATAAATCCAGCCCTTCTTATAAAGCTTTGTAAATACCTCCTGTACTGCGTGTGAGCAGCCCTCATCCATGGTAAATCTCTCACGCTGCCAGTCTGCTGATGATCCGAGCTTACGAAGCTGCTTTACGATACGTCCGCCGTACTCTTTTCTCCAGTCCCAGCATTTCTCCAGGAACTCTTCTCTTGTAAGGTCTGCCTTGTTGATTCCCTGCTCTTTAAGTGCCTGGATGACCTTTACCTCTGTTGCGATGGATGCGTGGTCTGTTCCCGGCTGCCAGAGTGCATTGTAGCCCTGCATTCTCTTGTATCTGATAAGGATATCCTGCATGGTGTTGTCAAGGGCATGTCCCATGTGCAGCTGTCCTGTGATGTTTGGTGGTGGCATCACGATTGTGAATGGTTTTTTGCTGCGGTCTACCTCAGCATGGAAGTAGCCATTGTCTTCCCACTTTTTGTAAAGACGGTCCTCGATGTCCTTTGGATCGTAGGTTTTGTTTAGTTCTTTGCTCATGTTTTCCTCCTTTTATATGAATGACGCAAAAGCTTTGGGATGTTTTGCTGTTTTTCTTTTTATTTACTACGGGCGACCGATTGGATTGCATGCGCAATCTTCCGGTATGGGTACATAAAAACGCCCCTCCGGTCTACGACCGGAAGGGCGAATAAGCGCTGTACCACCTTCGTTTACATCGGAGCATATATATGCATATAAACTCGAATGCCTCTTGTCCTGTAACGTGGACGAATCGGAAGAACTTATGCCGCTTGCGGCTTTCTGGGTTCTTCGGCTCAAAAGCTACCTTCCATGATTTCTGTCTTAAGCATCTTTCAGCCTGCCCAAAATGTATCACCATCTTACGGACCGGATGCTCTCTCTGAAAGCTTTCGTCATGTACTCCTCTTTCTTATGCCTTTAAATATTTGCCTGTTTCTTTCTACAATATTAAAGTGCATTGGGTGATTTGTCAATATGATTTTTCAATCATCATAATGACCTTTACATGAAACAATATAAATTATCTCATCTTTTTCATAATAAACAATTCGATTAGTGTCATCAATGCGTCTGCTCCACATACCACTAAGATTTTCCTTTAATGGTTCCGGTTTACCTATACCCTCAAACGTACTTCGCTGAATATCCTTGATAAGTCCATTAATTCTTTTCAGTGTTTTCTTATCCTGCGTCTGCCAATACAGATAATCACTCCACGCTCTATCTTCCCATAGCAACCTCATTAGTCCACCTCTATCAAGTCATGCTCTGCGAAATGGGCTTTGCCGTCCTTAATATCACTCACGATATTTTCCAAATAACGGATATTGCTATCAGAATAAAACGGATCTACCGATACCTCAAAAGGAATACGCTTTTCTCTGCCTACTTTTTTTGCAAAAACGGTGAACGCTGCACTCATAGAAAGACCTAATTCCGAACACACCTGTTCCATGCTTTTTTTTACATCTGCATCCAATTTAAAATTAACATTAACTGACTGTGACATATACAACACTCCTTTCTTGCTTATAGTATATGCAACAATAAAGAAAATATCAATAAGATTTCTTCATTTTTTCTTTATTATAAATTTTTACTTTCAAAGAAATAAGTGCTCGCTATAAGTGCTGTTCCGCCTATATATGCCATCTTATCGCTCAAGTGTGAACGGCTGATAAGCTTGTCAGTATAGTTTTCATCATATTTTGTGCAGTACTGTATAAAAAGCTTATATATACTTGTATTTTCAAACATTGAACCAAACACTATCGTGCAATCCGGAGCCAGAATAGTCAACACATTTACAGCGACACGTGCCATTCGTTCTATTGCTCCAACAAGTATCTCAGAAATTGTCTTATCCATCCTTGTTATGTAGCCGTTGCCCTCATTTTCTACCCACGAAGTCAAGAGCTCTCTTGTTATAAGATTTTTATCACCGGCTGTTTCTTCGTATAGCACCGGGGTATTTTCCTTGGAATATATCTCCTTTATGCGGTCACACAGGGCAAACATGGATACTCTTGTTTCAAGACAGCCATGTCTGCCACATCTGCACTTAAGTCCATCAGGCTCTATGATGTAGTGTCCTATTTCTGCTGCGTTGTGCTGATTGCCCTCATATAGCTTATTGTCCACAACTATCGCAGAGCCGACACCCGGGCCCCACTTAATAAAAACAATATTGTTTCCATATTTTCCGACACCATAAAGCATTTCGGCTTCCGCAAATGCTTTGACGTTGTTTTCAAGTATTACCGGACACTGAATCTGTTTTTCAAGTATTTCTCTTATTTTTACTTGATTGTTCCATATGCCATAAGCGTGTATACTGATGCCATTATTCCTGTCAACTATTCCCGGAACACATATTCCGATTCCAAGAATATCTGACAGCTTAAGTTCATTTTCCCAAAGCTGAAGCTTTATTTCCTTTGCCAGTTCTTCTAAAAACAGCTGTGGTTCAATGTCCGTCCGGGTATGTACCTTAGTTTCAACAAGCACATTTCCCCTGATATTGGTAACTGTAATGCTCGTGTCTACAGCCTCAATATTTACAGATACTATATACTTAAAATCATAATTGATATCCACAAGCACCTTCTTACGGCCCGCTCTCTTCTGCTCCTTCATCTCACCCTTTTCAAGTATCATGTGAGCTTCCATCATATCATTGCACAGCATGGTCACAGCCGCCGGTGTGAGTCCTATCTGATTGGCAATATCCTTCCTTGACATTGCGCCGTTTTTCTGCAGTATCTTAAGTATCTGAGATTTATTATTTTTTTTTACACTATCAAGGGAAATTCCGGTTTTAACCATTAATTCATGCTCCTTATTTATGCTTCAACATTCTTTGTTGCAACTATATCCACACCGGTTGCTGCAGCATCACTTAGCAGTACATCACCTATATGCACCGGTGCCTCTACCGTGATCCGGTTGATACAGTCCATCACATCCATTATCTTTTCCTTTGGAATATCCTGTGCTGTCTTTACGGATACCATAGGTATTGTGCCGTTTTTCACACAGACTGTGCTTGTCACGATTCGCATCGGATGTGTCACTTCCTTTGCTCCGTAGTCTGCTCCGCGCTTGCAGGTATTTCCGGTTACTGTGACATTTTCTCCGTCTATTGTCACCTTAAGGGCACAGCCCAGAGGGCAGCCTATACATGTCAAATTTCTCTCTTCCATGATACTATGCCTCCTCAATCTTTATCGTAATTGTGCAGGGATTGTCTGTTTCGATGAGCTGCTTCTTCTGCAGCACTACCTGCTCCATCTCACCCGGTGCCATTACAGGGCGCTTGCGGTGCTGTAATTGTTTATCATCCAGATATACTGCAATATAACAATTCTTATACACAGCTCCCACTCGAAATCTTACCGTCACAGTATCATCCATCTGTGCAGTATTTATAGTGCTTGGGACAGTATATCTGACTCCGCCTGTAGCAGTTATCGATATTTCTTTGCCATCATCACTCTTATCACCGCCGTTTTTCACATACTCTGCGGCATGGCGGCCTGCTGCTGTCGCTTCCTCTGACACATAATCCACGAGGTCGTGCACATGAAGCACATTTCCACAGGCAAATACACCCGGCACATTGGTCTCAAGGCTTTCGTTTACAACAGGTCCGCTTGTTACAGGATTGAGCTCTACACCTGCTGTTTTTGAAATCTCATTTTCCGGAATGAGTCCGCATGAGAGTAAAAGCGTATCGCACTCGTAAAACTCCTCTGTTCCCTCAATAGGCTTGTTATGCTCGTCAACCTGAGCGAGAGTGATGCCCTCCACACGCTCCCTGCCCTTTATATCAACCACTGTGTGGCTGAGCTTAAGCGGAATTCCAAAATCATCCAGGCACTGCACGATATTACGCTTCAAGCCTCCTGAATACGGCATGAGCTCTGCGACTACCTGCACAGTGGCACCCTCCAAGGTCATTCTCCTAGCCATGATAAGACCGATATCTCCTGAGCCGAGTATTACTACCTTTCGTCCCGGCATGTAGCCCTCTATATTCACCAGTCTCTGAGCTGTGCCCGCCGAGAAAATTCCTGCCGGTCTGTAGCCGGGTATGTTAAGAGCACCTCTTGCTCTCTCCCTGCAGCCCATCGCAAGTATTACTGTCTTTGCAGCGATATGGAAAAGTCCGTCTGTGCGGTTCATAGCTGTAACTATTTTATCGTTTGCCTCATCTTTTATCTTTACATCATGCCTGTCATCTGCCCCGTTTTCGAACTCGCCACCGGTTGAGATGTCCATGACCATCGTATTGAGCCTGTACTCTATGCCAAGCTCTTTGACCTCCTTGATAAATCTGCCGGCATATTCAGGGCCTGTGAGTTCCTCCTTAAAGGTGTGCAGGCCAAAGCCGTTGTGTATACACTGATTTAAGATACCACCAAGCTCACAGTCTCTTTCCAGTATAAGTATTTTATCTATTTTATTTTTCTTAGCGGAAGCTGCTGCCGCAAGACCTGCCGGGCCTCCTCCTACTATCACAATATCGTAAAATTCCATATTGTCCCCCTATGTTAAGCTGATATTAATCCAATATCAAGCTATCGTCACCTGTCTCTTGGAAATAAGACAGACTATCCGCGATTCTTGCTCATTCCAACAACTATCTTTGACTTTCCACCGCTTTTAGTGATGTCAAGCTGCGAAATGCCTCTCTCCCTGGCGATAATCTCCATAGTTCTCGGAGAACAAAAGCCCGCCTGACATCTGCCCATTCCGGCTCTGGTGCGTCTCTTCACACCATCAAGCGACTTTGCGCCAAGTGGTCTGTTTACCGCATCCATTATCTCGCCCTCCGTAATCATCTCACAGCGGCAGATTATATTGCCATACTCAGGCTTTTCTTTTATCAGCTTTTTATACTCATCCTCTGAAAGCTTCTTTGGATTTAAAATACCTTTTCTTGTCTCGATAAAGTCCGCATTTTTAGAAGGCTTAAAAAGCCTCTCAACTATTGCTGCCACTCTCTCACCGATAGCCGGCGCACTTGATAAGCCCGGTGACTCTATACCTGCACAGTCCACAAAAAATGGTGCATCTTTAAGCTCCTCGATGATAAACTCATGTCCGTCCTCATGTGCACGATTTCCTGCAAACGATGTGATGACTTGACGCATAGGAAGTGACGGCACCGAACGTGTGCCGGATGTCGTAACATGCGCTAAGCCCGCTCTTGTTGTATTTGTACCATCCTTGTCATCATGATCATCTGCTGTAGGTCCGATTAGGATATTTCCGTGTACTGTCGGGGTTACAAGCACGCCCTTGCCGTATTTTCCCGGAAGCTGGAAGATTGTCTTGTCAACGATACCACCAGCTGCCCTGTCTAATAGCTCGTACTCTCCGCGCCTTGGTGTGATATGGATTTTGTTTTCACTCACCATGTTGTGAAATACATCAGCATATACACCGGCTGCATTTACAACGCAGCGTGCATGAATTTCTCCATTTTGAGTAATGAGAATATAGCCTGCCTGCTCCTTTTGTATCTCCTTCACCTCGGTGTTAAATAAAAACTCCACACCGTTTGCCGCAGCATTCTCAGCAAATGCAATATTCATGCCAAACGGACATACAATGCCCCCTGTCGGGCAGTAAATAGCTGCCACAACTTCATCAGACAGATTCGGCTCCATCTCATGCGCTTCGCCTGCATCAAGAATTTTAAGTCCCGGCACCCCGTTTGCAATCCCCTGATTATAAAGCTCCTTAAGCCTTAGCATATCGTCATCACTAAAGCACACTATCAGTGAACCGTTTCTTCGAAACTCAAAATCAAGCTTCTTCGAAAGCTCATCCATCATCTCATTTCCACGGAGATTCATCTGTGCCATAAGTGTACCGGTCTTACAATCAATTCCGGAATGGACAATAGCACTGTTTGCCTTTGAAGTGCCACAGCACACGTCCTCCTCCTTTTCCACCACACAAATGGACAGGTTATATTTCGAAAGCTCTCTTGCACAGGCACTTCCCGATACTCCCGCTCCTATAATTACTACATCATACATGTTATTTTCTCCTACCAATTTCCATACATTGTTTAATTGCCGTATCACTAAGCTCATTTAAAACAATGCAAGCATAAGCTATTATTCATCCTTCGCCCAGTTAAATGCGCAGGCGACAGCCTTTTTCCACATTTTAAGCTTCTTTTCTCTCAAATCAGCCGCTATCTCCGGCTCAAACACACGGTCAATAGACCAGTTTCTCTTTATATCATCCATGCTTTCCCAGTAGCCCACCGCAAGCCCTGCGAGGTACGCTGCGCCCATGGCTGTTGTCTCCACGCACACAGGCCTGTTGACCGGTGCATTGCTGATATCAGCCTGCATCTGCATGAGCAGATTATTGGCACTGGCACCGCCGTCTACCTTAAGTGATGTGAGATTGATGCCCGAATCAGCCTTCATTGCCTCAAGCACATCATTTACCTGAAATGCCATTGATTCCAGAGTTGCCCTTATGACATGATACTTGTTTACACCTCTCGTAAGCCCCACAATTGTTCCTCTGGCATACTGGTCCCAGTACGGTGCTCCAAGCCCTGTAAATGCCGGCACCACGTAGCAGCCGTTTGTGTCTTTTACCTTTCTCGCCATGTACTCTGAATCTGTTGAGGAATCGATAAATTTCATTTCATCGCGTAGCCACTGGATAGAGGCTCCTGCCACAAATATTGATCCCTCCAGCGCATATACCACCTTGCCGTCTATGCCCCAGGCTATAGTGGTAACAAGTCCGTTCTTTGAAGATACAGGCATCTCACCTGTGTTCATCAGCAGAAAACAGCCTGTACCGTATGTATTTTTAGCTTCTCCTGCCCTAAAGCAGGTCTGGCCAAAAAGCGCAGCCTGCTGGTCTCCTGCCGCTCCTGCGATTGGAATCGGACCCCCGAAAAACACAGGATTCACCTCACCATATACACAGCTTGACGGCATTGGCTTTGGAAGCATGCTCTTTGGTATATCAAGCTCCTTAAGTATCTCATCATCCCACTTTAAGGTATTGATATTAAACATCATGGTTCTTGAAGCATTGGAATAATCCGTGACATGCACCTGTCCCTGAGTGAGCTTCCATATAAGCCATGTCTCGACTGTTCCAAACAAAAGCTCGCCTCTTTCGGCTCTCTCCCTTGCTCCCGGCACATTGTCAAGGAGCCACTTGAGCTTAGTTGCCGAAAAATAAGCATCTATCACAAGACCTGTCTTTTTCCTAAAGTTCTCGGTAAGCCCCTTCTCCTTCAGTGAATCCGCATACTCTGCCGTGCGCCTGCACTGCCATACTATTGCGTGATAAACCGGCTCTCCCGTATTTTTGTCCCACACAATCGTGGTCTCTCTCTGGTTAGTAATGCCTATCGCACATATGTCGGCTGCCGTAGCCTGTATATTTGCCATTGCCTCCTTTGCCACCTCAAGCTGTGTGGCCCAGATTTCCTCTGCATCGTGCTCCACCCAGCCCGGCTTTGGGAAAAACTGCGTAAATTCCTTCTGTGCCACGCTGCACATCTCGCCCTTCTCATTGAAAAGTATACATCTGTTGCTGGTCGTGCCCGCATCTAATGCCATAATATACTTTGCCATGTAAAAATCCTCCAACCAATTATTCGGTACCTAAATACTACTATTATTATAGCATGATATTTAAGCTATTTCCATAAAATCAGTACTCACAGACTTCGATTTCAAGCATATGTCCTAAAACCTTTAACTCATCTGAACAATCTCCGTAAATCACCACAAAATGAGGCTCCCAACCATCCTTTACACTTTGATTTACAATATCATAGCTATTTTTGTCTGTCCTGACTACAATTGATGTTCCGCAAAACTGCTTAGGCTTGTCGAGAGCACTTCCTGTTGTGACAAAAAATCTAAAGCTTCCATCTGCTTTTTGTCCTACTCTGAACACTGTGACTTTGTCAGCCGCCTTACAGCCAAAGTCCATTACAGGGCCAATCTTTCTGTTCGGATGCACTCCGATTGTTGCACCTGTGTCCTCTCTTGCGATAGAGCATGCAGCTGTTCCGCAATGCCAGAATGTAATTGTATTTTCACTCTCATCAAGAGACACCGGATCTCCGAAAAATACAGCCTGCTCAGATAATTTCATTCCCATATACATAGAGAGTGCTCCATATGTATCAGCCTCGCAGCTTGCAGCAACCCCCATATCATTTAGCATAGCAAGCACGCCACAAACAGGTGTTCCAAACGCGGTAAAGAAATCAGGCCAACATCTTGAAGAAAGTGCTCCAATATTATTTTCATCTACATACTCCTTATAGGCCTTGCACAGTCTCGCAAAATCCTTTCGATTATTGTCAGGAGTCTTGTCAAGACCAACAGTACACTTAGTCATTTTATCGAGATATTCACTGCACTCATCATCAGTATATCCCTTTGCCATATCAATAAGCTCTCTCACCTCAATTGACTCAAGTGTTGCTCCGAATACCTTTTGCATGTCAGCATCCATTGCACGTCCAAATCCAAATCCCTGAGGTGTATGTCCGACTGAGGCAATCCTTAGATTTTTAAGCTCATTTTTAAGCCATGCTGCACGAATACAGGCACTAATTGTTTTCTTTGTCCTCTCCTCCTGTGGAGCTCCAAAGATATATTCAAAGTTACCATCCCTAAACGCAGCCAGTGCATTTCCTGCCGAATATGCTCCCGTCAATGAATTTAATCTCAACCGGCCTCCATCTATAACCGGCTCACGAAGTGTCCAAAGCAATACCGGACACGAAAATCTTTTAAGAACCTCACTCGCATAAGCTGCATTTGCAAAGGTTATATTCTGTAAAATTATCAGGGATGGCTCTATTGTATCAAGAAAATTAGTTAAATCCTGAATTGATAAAAGCATTTTATCCGGTACAATTGCAGCATCCGTTATTGTATTTAATAAGTCTATTGATTTTTCAAATTCCTTCTGTGCGCTCTCCAAATGAAATGTCGGAACCCCGACCGGCACATATGCCACCTGAAATTTTGTCATATATTTTACCTCCAATAAAATTTTCAAAAACTACTTAACCATAAGCAGTATTCCTGATATAAAAAGTAATATGTAGGTGAGCTTCATAAATATTTCCTGGCTCATCCTCTTTACAAGCACTGAGCCTGCTGCCATTCCCGCTATCAAAAACGGAATCGATATGCATTGAGTCATAACAAGCCCTGCATTCCACATTCCCGCGCATATATCCTGAACAAGTATCATCGAATTTAATATAATCCAAACAGTAGAAATAGTTGCTCTAAAGCTTGTCTTTTCCTTTATCTCATTGGATAAATACCCTATCAGAAGCGGTCCGCCTGACACAAACATACCATGAACTATTCCCGCACCAATAAGTAACAGCATTGATTTCCATGATGATTTTTCTTTTGTATCACGCTGCCTTTGCCCATATATGCTGTAAAACCCATGTATTGCAAGAAATATCACAAAAATACCCAGAAACTTGTATAATACTGCATCATATCCTGCAAGTGCGTTCTTTAGAAAAAAGCCGCCAAAGATTCCTATAGCCATGACGATGACTACCTTTTTCAACTGCTTCCAGTCTACATGTTTCCATTGTGTAACAAAGACATACACTCCGGCAAGAATACCAAGTACATTTAATATCGGCTTAGCGACATCATATCCCACCAGAATTAGGCTAGGAGGCATTGCGAGGATGGTCCCCGCAAAGCCTGTAATGCCCTGAATCACATTTGTCAGAAAAATTATTATGTAAAATAAAACAGTGTTCATTTATTTGACTCCATATTTTTCTCTGATTTCTTCAAATATATCAGCAAACTCACTATTTTTTCTGTAGAAGGCAGGTGTATAGCCAAGCTCGGCTGATACTGTTATTTCTCCGCCGTGATACTCTTCGCCTGTCCACAAATGTACCCATTCATCCTGTGGCAGATACACATCCCATTCATGCTTATCCTGCTCATAAACAGGTGCTATCAGCATATCTCTTCCAAAAAGATACTCATACTGTATGTCATAAGCTTTCGCATCAGACTCATAATGCATGAACAAAGGTCTTTGCACCGGATGTCCACTGTCTGCATTCTCTTCAACAAGTGTCTTTGTATACGGTGCAAGCATCGTGTATACATCAACGAGTCTCGCCAGCCGCTCCATGGTATCCTCATCATCGTAATACTGAAAATTGGTATCCGGTCTGTTTCCCTCATGTGTCCTCATAAATGGTGTAAACATCGCCATCTCAGCCCATCTGAGAAACAGCTCCTTTGTACGAGTATTATCAAAAAGCGATGTATAGCCTCCAATATCACTATGCGTGAGCCCACATCCCATCATTCCTGCACTAAGTGCTCCGCAGATAACAGATGCGAGTCCATCATGTATTGTAAAGTCAACAGACTGATCGCCGGCCCACAGCAATGTGCAGTATTTCTGGCTTCCTGCACCTCCGGCACGCATGAAGTAAACCACATCTCCAAGCTTTCCTGACTCTTTTACTGCCTCATAGTTACACTTTGCCCATAGCACCGGCCAGTGATTGTGCTCAATCATAGGTGATTTACCGCTGTATAAGCATATATCATCTGTAGGCAGATACTCTCCAAAGTCTGCCATCCAGCCATCAATGCCTATACCAAGTGTGTATTCTTTAATAATATCCTTAAACCACTCGAATGCCTCCGGATTTGTGAGATCCACAACTCCACAATAAAATTCACCAAAATCCACGAGATAATCACTGCCATCTGCCTTTGTTGCAAAATAGCCTTTTTCCTTGCCTTCCTTATAGAGCTCACCATCATTTACCAGATATGGATTAACATATCCCAAAAATTTTATGCCCTTTGCATTTATCTCTTTAATCTTCTTTGGCAGATCCGGATACATTTCCTTGTGGTATTTCCAGTCCCATTGGAGTCTCTTTCCGAATGATGTCACTCTCTTTCCGCACCAATCCTGGCACCATATGCCAGCTACCTTGATGTTCCTATCAAGGGTCTTATCAAGCAATCCAAATGACCTTTCATTTCCACCCTGAACACCGATTATGAGACCATTGTATACCCAATCCGGGAGCTTTGGCTGTCTTCCAAAATATGTTGTGATTCTCTCAAGCAGTTTGAGATATGTATCAGCACACTCTATGCGGATCTGCTTAGGCACCTCCCATATCTGCAGCTCATGAAAGCTGTCATTTCTGAAATCAAAATCAGCATATGCTGTTGAATCCACATGCAGATAATATTTATTTGTGGAAACAAAGGTTGGCTGTGGATAATTTGTGTTGTAATAGTCTCCTCCAGCTTTATTTTCTACATCCGAACGCCATGTAACGTAAGTTGTCTTATCACGTCCGACACCTGGTTCAGATGTCCAGATAGGAAAATTTCTTCCACGCAGATTAAAGTAAGACATCTGCTCACCGCAGCCATAGCATTTTTCCTCTTTATCCGCGGCTACCCTAAACCAGAATCGGTTAATCCTGTCATCCTTTTGTTCAAAATCAATGGTACACAGATTTTCGTCACATTTAATTTTCGCAATGATATAGCTTTCAAAGCATAGTCTGACTGTATCAGCTGTCTGAATCACATCTGTGAGCTTTAGTGGAAAACGCTCGGTAACATAATCTGTTATCTTGAAGTTACCTCTGTACATATCAACATCTTCCTGTCCTACTCCGACATAAATCATCGGTCTTTCTTTGCTATGCTCCAGAATCCTTTTTTCTCCCACAAAAAGCTGAAATTCATTATCATTTACTTTAATCTGCATTTAATAACCTCCCTAAGCTGTCTTTTTACGCTTGTTCATCTCTTTCACAATCAGAACAATTGTCTCAATCACAAATATTGCTGTTACAATAGCAATTCTTACTACATTTTTGTTCTCTGTTGCAATTCCTGCAGGCGAGAAAATGAAATACTCATATACCAGGAATGAAACAAGCCAGATTGCAAAAGCATTTTTATGCTTCCATGCTGTCATATCATAGCCATCATTTCTTGAAGCACTCTTGTCAAATACCTTTGTATTTGGTGCAATCTTGCTGCATACAAAGATGATTACAAGCATGATAACAAATGAGATAGCGTATATATACATATAATTAATTCCACTAACAGCATTTGTGAATGGTGTGTCAATATGTGGGAAGATAAACTTGTAGCATGCGTAAAATGCAATATGGAATATTGTTGCACATATTGCTCCAAGCTTAGAGCCCTTCTTTGAGAACATTCCTACAAGCACCATTGTAATGATAGGAATATTATAAAAACCTGTAAAGCTTCGTCCGAAATCATAAAGTCCTGTGCTAAGCACATCAAGGAATGGTGTAAAGATAATGGCAAATGCTGCAAAGCCCCATCCAATTTTCTTTGCAAGTTTTACTGTAGCTTCCTCTGAGAGATTTGGGTTAAAAATCGGCTTATAAATATCAATCATAAATACGGTACTAGCTGCATTGAGAAATGAATTATAAGTTGAGATAATTGATCCAAACAATGCTGCACAAAACAGTCCTACAACCGGCCATGGCAATGACCTAGCTACAAGTGAAGGATATGCAAAATCCTTGCTTGTAAGACCTGGTACAAGTCTTGCTGCGATTACTCCGGGAATAACAAGAAGTAACGGTACCATCATCTTTAAAAAGCCTGAAAGTAAAACTCCCTTTTGTCCTTCCTTTAAGTTTTTAGCACCAAGTGCTCTCTGAATAAGTACTTGGTTAGTACCCCAGTAAAACAGATTTGCAAGCAGCATACCTGTAAAAATACATGCAAATGGTACAGGATCATTCTTTCCACCAATCGCATTGAGCTTTGCCGGTTCATATGTAATAACATCCTTCACACCGACAATAAATCCACCTCCGCTTAATTTTCCAACAGCTATAAAACCAAATACGACTACAAGCACTGAGCCTAAAACAAGTAAAATTCCATTGATTGTGTCTGATACAGCTACTGCTCTCATACCTCCAAGTACGGCATATAGTGCACCAATAATACCTACAAGCACTATAAGAATTGTAAGTGCCATACCCTCGCTGATTCCAAATACTGTAGCAAAATCAAAAATCTGCTCAAATGCTATAGCGCCTGCGTACAGACATACAGGAATTCCGATTACTAAATATCCAATAAGAAATAGGATAGAAACCATACGGCGTACACCAACGCCATACCTCTCCTCCATAAACTCCGGCAGCGTTGTATATCCTTTTCTAAGATACATCGGCAAAAACACAAAAGCCATAATAATTGTGGCTATAACCGCTGTTGCTTCCCATGCCATGCCTGACATATTAGCTGCATATGACTGTCCCGACAAACCTACCAGATTTTCTGCCGACAGATTCGTAAGCAGCATTGAGCCTGCAATGAAAAAACCTCCAAGTCCATTTCCGGCAAGGAAATAACCCTTTGCCGTTTTCTGGTCATCGCTATTCTTCACTATCTTTCCTGAAATAATTCCAACCAGTGCTGTGAAAAGCACAAATGTCACCAAAGTAAATACTAAATGCTCCATAAAATCCTCCAATTTAATAGAAAAAATATACATCGATTTGTTGAAACTAACTATTCACATTCAATCTCTCACATGATATACTTTTTCTGAAAATTATTTCCCACGCAACCGAAAGTACAGTAATATGTCCAGTATTCAGTCTTTCGGTCACGTGGTTTTTTTAATAATAAAGTTCCTTATTCTCTCCAAGCAATCCAGGATATGCCCCTTGTTTTATCAATGGTTCTCTATCGGGATGTGCTATTACCCACTTATTTCTTTGCAAAAGCAGTCTCTCTTCTCCTATAGCAGCTTCATCTGTCCCTCCATTATTGAGTGGTGTATTGGTTCCCCTTGGAAGAATCACAACATCCTTAAATCCAATATCTGACACCCTGCATGGTGATAGATGAAGTGTCGTCTGGTACATCTCTATTGCTGTACCCTTTTCCACAAAAAATACCTTTGCATCTTCAATACGGTATGTATTGTCTTTTATCTCCCAGGTATGTCCCAGCACCAGCATAAAGTCAGTTACCGCTATATTGATTTCGCTGCCCTTATGGTACTCAAAACCATTGTATGTGGTGTTTCTGCCATTACAGTAGCCTATCTGTATAGGCATCTCTCCATATATACGATTTTTAAAAAACTCTGCTATATGTGTACGTTCAAGCTCTTCTACTGAAGCCACATATATATTTCCTTTCTCAGGAATTACAGTATTTTGTTCCATAAATGAGATAAGTTCGTTGCAATTGATATTTGAAATCACCCTTCCGTAGGTTTCAAAACATGGATCAGTGACACTGTATATAGTCACAGAATTTTTTTCATTCAAATGTTTTAACATATTTCCCCCACTTATCTTTGCATTGCCTTGACAGCCTTTATAGTAGCGCAGAAATCTTCTTTTCCAAAGCCAAGTTCCATTGCCTTGTCATATACCTGCTTTGCAGCGTTTTCTCCTTGAAGCTTTAATCCACTCTCCTTTGCCATATTCATGCAGATATTCACATCCTTGTACATGTTTTCAATCGAAAAGGCAGTGGTGTAATCCTCATTTTTGATTGGCACATTTTTGGAATCCAGATAAAAGTTCTGTCCACCGCCATATGAGATAGCTGTAGTATAGCTTTCTATATCTATTCCATATGCCCTTGCAAGTGTCAGTGTCTCATTTACACCATTTTGAATCTGTGATACAAGCGCGTTATGGCAGATTTTCATGACCAGACCTTTTCCGTTTCCACCCATCCTGATGATATTTTCTCCCATATAGGAAAGAATCGGCATAGCCTTCTCACATGCTTTTTCATCTCCACCGACATATATTCCGAGCTTTCCTGCAATAGCAGCAGGCTTCGATTTCACAACCGGTGCGTCCACAAACTCTGCGCCCGTCTTCTTTACCATTTCAGAAATCTCCACAGAAACAGATGGATCTATCGTGCTCATATCAATACAGAGCTTTGTATCATCAAGTGCCGGTAAAACCTCCTTATAAACAGCCATCGAATGCTCTGACTTTGGAACCATTGATATAATTACGTCTGATTTTTCTGCCAGCTTAAGCGAACTGCTGCAGCCGATTGCACCCTTGCTCTCCAATAGCTCTACCTTCTCCTTTACGAAATCAAATACATATACCTCATCATCATGCTTCTTCACTATATTCTCACTCATGGACTCCCCCATGATTCCGAGTCCTACAAATCCAATTTTCATTGCCTACAAACACCTCCCTGTTTCATCTATTCTGTAACTGTATTATCCCATGCATTCTGGAATGTCTCAAGTCCCTGTCTGGTATATGCATGTTTGATACTGTCCTTGTATACTGCAAGGCCTGTTGTAACGATATCTGCTCCTGCAACCGCACAGTCTACAATCTGCTTAGGTGTACGGATAGCCGCACAGATAATCTGTGTCTTTCCCTTATATCCATAATTGTCATAGATATCTGAAATAGCCTGAATGTACGCTTTACAATCCTCTCCATTTGCCTCTTTCCAGCCGATGAAAGGTGAAACAAAAAGCGAATTATTCTTTGCCGGCAGAATAGCCTGTGCTGGTGAGAATACGAGTGTCACATTTGTTCTGATTCCCTCTGCCTCGAGTCTTCTTGCTGCCTGAATACCGGCCTCTGTGCACGGAATCTTGATAACAAAGTTGCTGCAGATAGCTGAAATCTTTCTTGCCTCTGCTACCATCTCATCTGCATCATCAAGGTGTGGGTTGATTTCAACGGAAATAGGGAATTTCTCGTATCCCTCGATTCCTTCCGCCTTAACCCAGTCTGCCATCTCACTGATTACAGTAAGGAAAGGCTTTCCGCTTACCATTATGTGGCGTGGATTTGTTGTCACTCCATCAATACCAAATGTATGGTAGGCCTCCTTGATTTCTTCGATTTTTGCACTGTCCAGAAAATACTTCATGATTGCTTCCTCCTTGATAGTTAGTTAAATTTGTTAATTAATTGTTGTAAAAAATATAAGCCGTTATGTTTTTCTCTTGGCTTCTGTTTGTATTATATTACTATAGCATTGACTTTTCAATAGTATATAACGTTGCAAAAGCATTTTCAGCTATTTGTTTAAATTTATTAATCATTTTTTGTGCAATATGTAATAGCCATAAAAAATAAGCAGATAAAACTACTTTTTATTATAAAAAACCACCCGGAACTTTTTTTGCGTTCCGAGCGGTTTTTTAGTTAATCCTGTGATTGTACAGCTCTATCCTTATATGTCAGCTATTATTATCTACTTGCTACAGCTCTTCCTCTACCATGCTCTTCTCTCTGTTAAACGCATCATAGATACATGGAATTACTATAAGCGTAAGGATGGTTCCGTATACGAGACCTCCTATTATTGCGATTGCCATCGGCCTTATCATATCTGAGCCATCTCCGATACCTATCGCCGATGTAAACATTGCAAGTATGGTGGTCATCGCTGTCATCAGTATTGGACGAAGCCTTGTACGGCCTGCGTCTATGATTGCCTCATGCTTGCTCATGCCCTCTCTCCTAGCCTGATTGATGTAATCAATGAGCACGATTCCATTATTTACAATGAGGCCTGCCAGCATGATAAAGCCAAGCATTGATATGATTCCGAGCTCATTTCCCGTGATGAAAAGAGCTATAAAGCCTCCTGTAAACGCAAGAGGTATACAGAACATGATAATAAACGGTGAAAGCAATGACTGGAACTGCGCCACCATGATAAGATAGATAAATATCACTGCAAGCACAAGCATAAGTCCAAGCTGACTCATTGACTCATTTATTGTCTCATCCTCGCCCTCCATGTCTATTGAATAACCATCAGGAATGCTAAGTTTATCAATTTTTGATTTAATTTTATTGCTTAGTAATGTTACATTATGGTTTTCATCAACCGCACCTGATACTGTAATATATCTTGTCTGAGCATCTCGATGAATGGTACTCAGTGTCTGTTCCTGCGAAATAGTGCAGATATCACTGAGCGGAATCTCCTTTTCACTGCCATCATTATCCTTATAGGTAAATGTAAGGTTTTTGATGTCGTCCACAGTCACATCAGACTGCTCTGCGGATTGTAAGTATACCTCATAGTCCTTTATGTCGGTCGTAATGGTTGTTGCGCTCTTTTGAGATGATATCTCACCGGATACGAGCTGGTATACCTGAGCCACCGTATAGCCATACTTTGCTGCTTTTTCCTTATCCACAGTTATCTTAAGCTCATTGATTGTATCTCCAAGACCGTCATCTATATCTGTCACTCCATTTGTGTCCTTAAGGATATCTGCCACATCACCTGCAAGCTTCTGCAGCTTGTCTATATCATTACCCTTAATCCTGACAGAGAGACCACTTCCGAAAAACTCTGATGAGTCCATAGCTTGTGAAGATGCTGTTACCTTGCAGTCCAGATTCTTTGTGCGTTTTTCAATTTCATCTATTACCTTATCCGATGAAACATCCGACTTCTCATCAAGCAATATATACATGCTCACGCTGTCGCTTCCTGAGCTCATCAGGTTCATGGTCGAGCTGCCGCCTGCTGTAGCTCCTATTGTGTCTATGCCCTTTATATCAGATATTTTGTCCATGACCTTATCAGACAGCTCTGTAAGCTGCTTGAAGTCAAGCTTTTCGTCATCCTTTGCCTCTATGGTAAGTGAAATCTGATTTGACTCCATGTCCATATCCATAAATGTCATTCCCCTTGACATGCAAAGTGCGCCACTGCCGACTAAAAGCACTACTGCCGCAATAAATACCACCGGCTTAAATCTAAGACATGTGCCAAGCACATTTCCATACCAATCCTTAAAACGGTCAAACCATGGATGCTTTATATCCTTCGTCTTTTTGAGCATGCCTGAAGCAATTGCCGGTACAAATGTGAGTGCCACTACAAGAGATGCCATAAGAGTAAACGCTACCGTAAGTGCCAGGTCTACAAAGAGCTGTCTCGTGATTCCATCCGTAAAAATAATCGGTGCGTACACACTTACCGTGGTAAGTGTAGAGGCAAAAATGGCTCCTGCCACCTGATTTGCACCCTCAACAGCTGCCTTCTTTACCGAATATCCCTCTCCCCTTAATCTGTAGATATTCTCGATTACTACTATTGAATTATCCACCAGCATTCCTATTCCAAGCACAAGTCCCGACATTGAAATGATATTTAAGGTGATATCCGTAAAATACATAAGCACCACTGCCACAATAACCGATAGCGGTATAGATGCTGCGATAACAAGTGTCGGCTTTATATCCTTTAAGAACAAAAGCAATACGAAAATGGCAAGTATTGCTCCCACTATCATATTTTCCATAACACTCTTTACTACCATGTCGATGTATACGCCCTGATTCATAAGCACTGTGGTGTGTAATCCGTCATTTTCCTTTTCCAGCAAATCAAGCTTGTCTAAAAGACGGTCTGTGACGTCTCCTGTAGAGTAGCCGGTCTGCTTCTCCATGGAGAGCATTATTCCGGGATTACCGTTGACTATCGCATATGTCTCATCCGAGTTGTCAGTCATCTCAACATCTGCCACATCACCGACATGAATAGGAGCTATTCCATCAAGCTTCATATCCATAAGTACCAGATTTGTTAAATCATCAATTGATTTTATCTCATCTCCCACCTGTACTATATACTGCGTGCCATTTGAATCATTTACATAGCCTGCAGGCATATCAAAATTCTGAGCGACGAGCAACTGCGAGAGCGAGTCAATTGTTAAAACTGCATTTAAGTTTGACTTGTCAAGTGCATCATCCTTACTCTTTTCAAGCTCCTTCTTTGAGCTGTCAAGAGATGCCGCTGCTGTTGCAAGCTGCGCCGACTGCTGTCCTATGCTTATAGAGCTGATGGCTGCCTGACTGTTTAAATTATCATAGGCATCTAAAAGTGCTGTCTCTCCTTGTGCTATCTGGTCAAGCCCACTCCTGCACTGCTCTATACCTGTATTCACCTGAATGAGAGTCTGTGCTATCGCTGACGCTGCCGCAGGCAGATCATCTGCTGTGTTTACGGTGATTCCAAGCGCCGAGAGACCTGAAAACTGTGCTGCAATCTGCTTATCAACCTGCTCAAGCTGCGCTTTGAGTGCTGTGCCCGCTTCACCCGGTGCATTTGCGCCCTCTTTGAGTGACGGAATTGTCTTTGTATATGTATCACTATTCATGAAGTCTGAAAGAGCTGACTGAATTGTTTCAAGCTGGCTCTTCTGCTCATTTAAGCTTGCAAGAGTACTCTCTAGCTGAGTCTTCTGCTCCGCAAGCTTTGCCTTTTGCGCCTTTAGCGTATCCACTCCCGCACTCATCTGATCCGATGCAGATGTGATTGCGTTTTGTCCGCTCTCTATCTTTGCGCTTGCATCATCCATCTGACTTTTTGCATCGTCAAATTTCTTTGAAACGGCATTATTTATTTTCTCATTGAGCGCATCTATCTTGGCCTGATTCATCGTGACCTGTATCTGCTCGGTGAGCTCACCTGTCGCAGTCACTGATGCGACTCCCTCTGTACTCTCAATTGCAGGCTTAAGTGTGTTTTCCACAAAGTCTGTGATTTCCGACTTGCTTTTCCCATCCATATCCACAGCAGTCATCATGATTGGAAGCATGTCCGGATTTATCTTCATAATGGTCGGAGTACCCACTCCATCCTTCCAGCCAGCCTTGACCTGATCTATTTTCTGCTGCATCTCTATCACTACAGAATCCATGTTGGCATTCTGCTCATACTCGCATGTCACCAGCGAATAGCTGTTATATGACATTGAGCTTACGTTTTTGATATTTGACGTAGTTGCCATAGCTGCTTCAAGCGGCGCGGTGACATCGCTCTCCACCTCCTGTGGACTTGCTCCCATATCTGTTGTCACGATAAGTGCATACTGAAAGCTCATATCCGGCAGCAGATCTGTCGTCATCCTGCCAAGCGATACAACACCAAGTACTATTACCAGCAATACTCCTACAAGTACAGTAAAAGGCTTTTTTACACTATATCTGGATATCATCTAACCCCTCCTTTTTCTTTTCTTGATAATGTCCTGCATTAGTTTAATAGACAATGATTACTGCGATTTTCACAATATATTTAATTCGCTGTTATACTTTTATTATACAATGTGTCGGATTGCAACTCAATTGGTTTATACTTTTTTAAGAGTTTTTAACAATAAAAAAAGACACCCAATTATACGATTAATATAATTCGATGTCCTTAAATGTCTTTAAATATCTTTTAATATCTTTTAATATCTTTTATTTATTTTAGCTTCAGATGCCCTCTTCCTCAATCTCATCCTCATCATCATTGATACCTGCAACAGCACTTGTAACGGCTCCGATTACAGCGACAAGCGCAAAGATGATAACTAAAAAAATAACTATAAAGAATGCTACTAAAAAACCTGTATCTGTCATATAATTTACCCCCATAGCTGTCTCACAGCTTCTTTAAAATATAGTTTTAGTTTAACACACTTGTCTGTAAATAACAATATCGTAAAGGGCTAAATTATTGACTAAATATTGACTAAAATATTGATTTATGAAATTGCTCAGTCCTTGATCTGCATACCGTTTGCATCCATATGATAGCCTTCAGTCATGATCAGCTTTGATACCGGAACTATCTCATAGCCCATGTCCTGAAGCTTCGTGAGCATCTCATCGAGTGCCTGCGAGGTGTATTTCGCGCCTAGATGGCAGAGTATTATCGAGCCACAATCCAGGCTTTTGTGATTGCACACTGTATCTATAATGTTTTGCACACCATAGTTTTTCCAGTCGAGCGAATCCACATCCCACTGGATTGGATAATAGTCACAGCCATAAACTGTGTCAATCAGTTCATTGTTGTACGAGCCGTATGGCGGTCTGAATACCTTCATATCCTTTCCGGTCAGCTCCTTGACCTTTTTGTGCACATCCATTATCTCCGTCTTCATCTCGCCTGCCGTGATTGTTGCCATATCATAGTGGTGCTCACTGTGATTTCCGGGCTCATGCCCTTTTTCAACCAGCGTCTTTACACATTCAGGATTATCACTCACAAACCCTCCTGTCATAAAAAATGTAGCCTTTACGTTGTGCTTGTCAAGTGTCTCCATCATACTGTCAAAATCCTCTGCTCCCCAGGCACAGTCAAATGAAAGGGCTATCTTTTTTTCCGTTGTCTGAACCGAATATACAGGCAGCTTTCTGTCTCCGAACTGACTCACAGCACTGCTAAGTGTCTCCATCACCTCTATATTTTTCAGCTGTGATATGTCATACTCTCTGCCATATAAAGCGCCTGTAATAAGAAGCGCCGACAGCAGCACTCCAAAAAGGAATCTGTGTCGGCGTTTCTTTCGTTTTGTCCCATTATGTAGTTTTGTATTTTGCATGTATGCTCTGTATTCACTCATGCTATATACTATTCTTTATTATCACAAATTATGAATAATGAAATAACTCTATTTCAGTTCTTCTGCCCTTCCGATAAACTCAAGCACTACCTCAATCGACTGATGCGCAGCCTTCTCCGCAAATGTCTGGTAGTCTGTCTCGCCGCCATCTCCGTCTGATATTGAGCGAAGAATGGCAAATGGCACCTTGTTCACATAGCACACATGACCGATGCTGCCGCCCTCCATCTCTGCTGCGATTGCATCAAAGGTATTCGAAATATAATCCTTCTGCTCCTTTGTGGCAATAAACTGATCTCCTGTTGCGATATTGCCCTTTTTGTAGTGGATATTCCTGTCAGCTAAGCATGAGCACATGAGCTCCACCATTTTTGTATCTGCCGGAAGCAGAATCATATTGATGCCTGAAAGAAGTCCCTTCGGGTCTCCGATTGGCGATGTATCCATATCGTGCTGCAGCACGTTTGTGGCTACTGCCACATCAAGCACATTTAAGTCCTTTGTCAAAGTTCCTGCCACTCCGATATTGACAATCATATCTACATCATATTTCAAAATCATGGCCTCTGCACATATTGCCGCAAATACCTTTCCAATTCCGCATTTTGCCGCAACTACATACTGATCACCGATTTTACCCTCAACAAACTCCACACCGCTGTAAACCTCTGTCTGTGTGTCTGTCATCTGAGCCTTTAAGTCATCGACCTCCATCTGCATTGCACCAATTACACCTATTGTCATTTTATTTCTCCATTCCTGCTATCTTACTATTATATTTTTAGTCTTCGTTTACTGTGGATAAGTAAACTCCATATTGGTCTGGCTCTCAAGCACCTTAAGATATGCACGGCACTCCTTCTTTGCCTCGTCAAGTGACAGATTCTCGTAATGTCCGCACTCTATGGCTGATGCACCAAATACCGGTCCATCATACTCAAGTATCTGTTTTAAGACCTCTTTGGTGATTTCAAAAACCTTCCCCGGCTCGACATCCCTCACAACGAGATAGAAGCCTGTCTGACAGCCCATCGGTCCAAAATATACCACATCATCTGCAATCTCAGAGTTTCTCACACATGTTGCAAACATATGCTCCACTGAGTGCATAGCTGAATTGGACATATAATCTCCTGCATTAGGTTTTCTTGTACGAAGGTCATATGTAACGATTTCTCCGTCTTTTCTTGAAATATAAAATCCAGGTTTAAGAATATTATGATTAATTGTAAAGCTTTTAATTCTTTCCATAAAAATGTTTCTCCTTACTTAGTTGCTGTCTCAAACTGCTTCAGATAATCCTCAAATACATTGAGTGCATCATCCACAGGCTTTGGTGTGCTCATATCAACACCGGCACTCTTTAGCAGCTCGATTGGATTCTTCGAGCATCCACCGCACAGGAAATTTCCTATATACTTATCCACAGCAGGCTTTCCCTCCTCAAGTATCTTTTTTGAAAAAGCAACTGCTGCCGAATAGCCTGTCGAGTACTGATATACATAGTACGGTGTGTAAAAATGCGGTATGCGCATCCACTCATATGATATCTCATCATCCACGCGCATATCCGGTCCGTAGTACTGCACATTCAGCTCATGCCATAGCTCATTTAGCACATCCTTGGTAACCGGCTCGCCCTTTTGCATTTTCCGGTGAGCTATATGCTCAAACTCAGCAAACTGCGCCTGCCTGAAAAGTGTCGTCCTGAAGCCGTCCAGAAAATGTGTCATGAGATATTTTTTCTCATTCTCATCCTCACAATGCTCAAGCATATAGTGCATTAGAAGCGACTCATTGCAGGTGGATGCAACCTCTGCCACAAAAATCAGGTATCCTGCGTAGGTGATGCTCTGATGCTCATTTGAATAGTATGTATGCATCGCATGTCCCATCTCATGAGCCAGCGTAAATACACTGTCCAGATTGTCGGCATAGTTCAAAAGCACATACGGATGTGTGCCATAAGCGCCCCATGAATACGCACCGCTTCTCTTGTTCTCATTCTCATATACATCTATCCAGCCACTCTCCATGCCAGCCTTAAGTGTGCTGACATACTCATCGCCCATAGGCTCAAGCGCCTTTGCCACAAGCTTTTTCGCCTCATCATAGGTGTAGGTGGTCTGTACATTGTCCACGATCGGTGCAAACAAATCATACATATGCAGATGCTCCACACCTAAAAGCTTCTTCCTAAGCGCCATGTACCTGTGCAGAGCCGGCAGATGTGCGTGAACCGTCTCGATCAGATTGTCATATACGCTCTCAGGAATATCGCCATCGGATAAATACATGGCCCTTGCGCTGTCATATTTTCTTACCCTTGCATAAAAAGTGTCATTTTTCAGCTTGCTGATGTACATCATTGAAACAGTATTACTCCACTTCTTGTACGAATCATACACTCCTCGGAACACCTGCTTGCGCAGGCTTCTGTCCTTGCTGCTTAAAAAGTCTATGAAATTGCCGTGCGTGATACGTATTTTATTTCCCTCGACATCAGTGATATACGGGAATTTGATATCCGCGTTGTTGAACATGCTGAATATATTCTCCGGTGCTGCAGCCATCTCACCGCACTGCGCCAGGATATTCTCCTCTGCAGCCGATAAAGTATGCGCTTTCTGACGCATTATCTCATCAATCGCACGCTTATAGTGCATAAGCTCATTGCTCTCACTGTAAAAGCTCTCAAGCCTTTTATCATCTATCTGCAAAATCTCCGGACTCGCAAATGCCAGCGCACCTGATGCCTGAACAGTCAGCGTCTCTGCCTTTGACACATATGCCTGATATTTCGACACGGCAGTGTCCTGATGCGAGCGTTCATTCGCATAAACCACTATACGCTCCAAATAATAAGACAGCTCATCCTGCTTCTTAAAAAAATCAAGCAGCGTTGCTGCACTGTCGGCCAGATGTCCCTTAAATCCAGATAGCTTTTCTGCAATCTGTGACGCTTTTTCACACTCAGCCTCCCACAGCTCATCTGTCTCATACATATCCTCAAGCTTCCATTTGTACTCATCTGAGATTTCATCTCTCTTTTGAAGCCTTTTCTCACTCATTTTGTGTTACCTTCTATCTTACTTTTCTTGTTCTCGGGGGTTCTGAATAGTCGCCTTGTTTTCAACTCTTCAGAACCCCCACGCACATTCGCAAAACCGCACGATGTTTTTATAAAACTACCCACACATCTGCTCTGCAAAATGCATATAGACGTGTGGGATATATGTGAATTATAACAATTAAGCTCTACTTTGTAATTAAAGTGCCCATACCACCTGAAACTGTCTTGCCCTCTTTATTGAGCTTTGTGATAAGCACTGAACGGATGGCAGAGTCACCGATAAAATCGATAGCCGCCTCAATCTTTGGAGCCATGGTACCTTCATCAAACTCGCCTGCTGCAAGGTACTTCTTTGCCTCATCGACAGTCATGGTATCAAGCGGCTTCTCATCCTCCTTGCCATAGTTCAGGCAGACCTTGTCAACGCTTGTAAGTATAACAAGTCTGTCAGCATCAAGAGTATCTGCAAGCTTTCCGGCTGCAAGATCCTTCTCGATAACAGCGCTTGCGCCCTGAAGCTTATTGTCCTGTGCTAAAACAGGGATTCCGCCGCCACCACATGCGATAACAACCTGATCCGCATCAACAAGAGCCTTAATAGCATCCTTTTCCACTATATCAACAGGCTTTGGAGCTGCCACAACTCTTCTGTAGCCTCCCTCAACCTGTGTCACATGGTTGCCCTTCTTCTCCTCTTCCTCAGCCTCAGCCTCTGTCATAACACGGCCAATGATCTTTGTCGGATGATAAAAAGCCTCATCATATGGGTCAACAACCACCTGTGTAAGTATTGTAGAAACGGTCTTGTAAATTCCTCTGCCAAGAAGCTCTGTACGGATAGCATTCTGTAAATCATATCCTATATAGCCCTGGCTCATTGCAGAGCAGACTGCTGTAGGTGTAGCTGTATACTCAGGATAAATCCTGCAAAACTCAGACATAGCAGTGTGAATCATGCCCACCTGCGGTCCGTTGCTGTGTGTGATAACAACCTCATAATCGTCCCTGATAAAATCTGCAACTGCCTTTGCTGTATGCTTTGTAGCCTCGTGCTGCTCCGGAAGAGTTGTTCCAAGAGCATCATGTCCGAGTGCAATAACTATTTTTTTCTTCTTCATGCCGACCTCCTATGCTGCATCCGCTCAATGTGTATTATATCTCATAATCATAAACCGATGTGTATACTATTATAAATCTACATATAAACCATCAATTTTAAAGAATTCCTATGCGGTGCAAAAAGTAAAATTATTTATATACATTATCTAATATTTTAGGGAATTTGTCTAGTACTTTGAACTGATTTGAACAACATTTCCGCCACAGCGTAAGGGACGTAAGCCCCTGGCACCGGTGGCGCACACGTACTCTTGCAGGAGCGAATAGCGAAGTGGCTTAGATACTGTAGAAATTATGCCCATGAAACGCAGAAACACCCCTGCATGGACGCAGGGGTGAGGAGAAAACGCGCTGGAATTACTGCTGGATATCCTTTGCAGAGCTTAAGGTTACTTCAACCTTGCTCTCTTCATACTGTCTGCCACTCTGACGGGCAACAGTAAGAGTAACCTTATCTCCGGCCTTGTAGCTCTTTAACGCTGACTGCAGCTCTGTCATAGAAGAAATCTTTGTGCTGTCAACCGCAGTGATGATATCTCCCTCCTGTAAGCCGGCATTTGCGGCACCTGAACCAGCTGAAACAGATGAAACATACACACCCTGTGGGAAGCCGTAGGCTACCATCTCAGATGAAACATCGCCACCCTTGATACCAAGGTATGCCTGATTCTCATTAGTATATTTTCCATCCTGGATAAGGCTCTCAATAATAGGCTTTGCAACCGACATAGGAATTGCATAACCGATACCCTCAACCTCAGTTGAAGAATATTTTACAGAGTTTATACCGATAACCTCGCCATTTTCATTCAAGAGTGCTCCACCACTGTTTCCAGGGTTTATTGCTGCATCTGTCTGGATAAGCTTGTTGTTGGTAACAGTCTCACCTGTCTGTGAATCCTGTGTAGTAACAGTTCTGTTAAGCGCACTTACTATACCTGTTGTGACAGACTGTCCGTATCCAAGTGCATTACCGATAGCAATCGCAGGACTTCCAACAGCTATACTATCAGAATCTCCGATTGTTGCAATCTTGATATTTGAGTAAGTGTCTTTTCCAAGGTCTGCTTTCTTTACACGTACAACTGCAAGATCGTCATCCGGATCTGTTCCTCTGATTTCTGCCTTTACCACTGAATCATCATCAAACTGTACTGTGAGCTCCTCTGAATCTGCCACAACATGATTGTTTGTAGCAACATAAAGATAATCATCATCCTCACTCACAATAATTCCTGAGCCACAGCTCTGAGACTGCTGTGACTGCTTTCCGAAAAAGCTGTTGTAGGTGACTGTTCCTGTATTTGTGATAGCAACGATGCTAGGCATAACCTCATCGACAACAGATGATACATCTGTCAGATCCTTTGCATCCCCTGAGGATGTCTGCTTAGTCCCTCCGGATGTTGTAGTTGTAAGCTTTGCACTTGCAGTAGAAGAATTTGAAATAGCTCTCGTGCCAATATAGCTTACTCCTGTGAAAACACCGCCTCCGACGAGTCCAAAGATAAGAGCTGCCGCTACTGTCTTTGCTGCAAATGGTCCAAATGCACCAGGCTTTCTAGGTGCTCTCTGTTTCTTAGGCTTTGCAGTCTGCTGGTATGCCTGACCATTCATATTCATCCGGCTATATGAATTGTCTGTCGAACCTGCTGATGTGCCGCCATATGCATTATTATTTGTGCCTGAATTATACGACTGATTAGAATAAGGCTGGTTTGCATATGACTGATTTGCATTTGGCTGTCCTGCTGCAGAAGCCTGCGAATATGGATTGTAGCTCTGTGAATAGCTTTCAGCTGATGTATTATTAGTCTGTGCAGCCTTCTGTGACTCATCCGGATTGTAAGGATTACCCGACATTGTGAAATTTACATTGTTTGTATTGTTATTTGTACTGTTAGTATTATTTGTATTATTTGTGTCATTCATATTTCCATAATTGTTATCCATAATAATTTCTCCTTTCGTTTATATTTAGAAGTATACTGTCAATCTGTGTTTAATTTGTGACGGGATTATTTATTTTTTCATAAATCAGTTAACTATTTATAGTCTATGTTCCCCATTGCAGGCCACTATGCGATTATAAAAATAACTGCTCATCGGCAGATGCACCTATGAGTCTGCGATAAATAGAAATTGCAGAATATCAATACATCCCTGCCAATGAACAGTTACCATAAATCATATATTAAATTTCAATTCCGTTCTTCTCAAGAAGAGCTCTCGCTGTTTCAACCGAATCTGTACCTGTCGCATTCTTTACAGGTGCAAACTCCTTCTCTCTGTCTACCTCAAATGGCAGGCTATTGTCCATCATGTATACCATATCGAGGATGAGTGTCTCGAACTTGTATGCATTCGGAGTCTCAGGCTTATGCTCTGTACCATTCTCATCAATGTAAGGCACCTTCTTCTCTACCACATGAAGTGGAAGGCTCTTCTCTGCGATAGCCATGAGCTTGTCCACGCGGAATAAATAGTTTAAGATAACACCAAAACCATACTGCAATGAACCATTCTCGTTCTTTGCCTCTGCCATCTCAGGAGTAAGCTCGTAATACTCAACAATCGAAGGCTTGCCATTCTCAAGACACATAGCACCAACTCTCTCATATGGATCACATTTTCTGACCACCTTAGAGCCGCTGACACAGCCGGACTCGATTGTAGCACCTACAAATACAGGATCTGCAATCTGCTGAAGTACATTGTCCACAGCAAATACATTAAGCCACTCAACACCCTTGTCCTTCAAATCCTTGTCAAGACCGGCATTGATGAGTGACTTGAACCATCCACCGTTTCCGTTTGGTGACATGGCAAGTGAATCCTCAGATTTCATGAGCAGATTTCCATCAAAATCAACTGCCGGAACCATCTCCTGCACGAAAAACTTCACATAGTCCTTGTTGTATCCAAAATAGTCGTGCTCTTCAAAGAACTCTCTTGTCATGCCATCATTTATCTCGCTTGTCATAACATACAGAGGCACCCATGTACCGGTCTGATTTGTAACCTTCATGAGGTTTGCGACAAGCTGCTCAAAGATATAGAGTTCCTTTGTCTTTCCGATATTGAACATGCCCTTAGCCTTGTCAAAGCCAAGACGTGTCCCCTGTCCACCGGCAAGAAGAATTGCACCGACCTTGCCATTCTTGACAGCATCAAGACCTGTTGCAAGGTATTTGTCCTTATTTGCCTCTATCTCTGAAAGCTCCATAGCAGCAAGCGGTGAAAATTCACCTCTCTGCTGCTCCTTGTTGTGAATCATATCAAGGTATGACCAGTCCATGTGCTCAAGCTGGCTCTCAAGCTTAGCCGGAGCTTCCTCTGTTAAGAATTTCTTTAAGTATTTCTGGTTTGTTGCCGTGATTTTTTCTTTGATTTCCGGTTTCATAATAAATAATCTCCCTAATAGCTAACTTTAATTATTTAATCATCCGAACCATCTGATGATGATTTTTCTTCTGAACCGTTTTCAGATTCTGACTGGCTCTTTTTCAGGGCATCCTGCTTGTCCTTATTTTTTTTCTTTGCCCCTTCGGTTCCATCAGAGCCAACAGTATCATTGTACTGCGTGAGATCAAATGCTGATGTCTTAGACGTAACACCTGTCTTTTTAGCAATCTTATCACTTACTGTCTGAACGGTATCTGTCGGCTGGTAATCAGTCTCATTAAACAGGAACTGATGAAGCTTAGAAACATTCTGTGCCAGGTCTATAGGAATTACGGTATCGCCAGTAGTTGACAGATTCATTGTAGTCAGCTCAAATGGGAAGCCTGTTGTCTCCTTCATCTGAAACTTTGTAACATAAGAAGCATACTGTAATATCTCGGCAGCTGTAAAGTTTGTACTTATCTGACTCATGATATCCTTACACATCTCTGTGAGCGAGCCTAAATCTGACTGTTTAGCCTTGTCAAGCATAGCCTGAAGCACAATTCTCTGACGGGATGCCCTTAAGAAATCATCACCGGAGGTGCTTCTGATACGTGCATAGCATGTAGCCTGAGTTCCATCAAGATGCTGCATACCATCCCCCTCAAGATAAGGAGTATTATATCCTGTAGTATAATCAACCTCAGGAATCAGATAATTGATTTCCTTCATCTCCGCCTTAGTAATCTCAAGATCAAGGCCACCGATATCATCTATAGCATCTACAAGAGCCTTCCAGTCAACACAGACATACTTGGTTATATTCAAATCCAAATTTGAATTAAGCATAGCTACTGCTCTCTTTGCCCCACCATTTGCATAAGCGGCATTTGCCTTTGCAAACTTTCCATTGCCTATAGGCAGATACGTATCTCTGTAGACAGAAACAAGCTGAACCTCCTTAGTATCATAATTCAGACTAGCGATCATGATACAATCGGAATGCCCCTCATCGTATGAACCATTACTTCTGTTGTCTAGACCAAACAACGCTACATTGAGATATCCATGCATATTGGCAAGAGCATCATCATCAATATCCTCATTGATTCCGGCCTCACTATTTGTCAGCGCATCCTCATATTTAACCTGTCCGAGTGTCTTATTATAAGCCCAAACCACTAACAGAACAATTAACAGCAGCAGGATTTCAAATACAAAAAGTATAATCTTCTTACGTCCATTTCTTCTCTTTTTTCTTCTTCTCTTCTTTGCCATGTTATTTTTCCTTTTTCCTATGAATGTAAAGCCACGCGTCTGCGTAGTCCTGACGCTCCTTCTCTGACATATTGGTATACTTTCCAAACTCCAGATTCGTCAGACGCATCTGCGGCCTGCCACACTTGAAGCATTCAACCTCTTTTCTTCTTGAAACCATCCGTATCCAGCCACAATCCGGGCAAATGTATATTTTCATCATAGTCTTTATTCAAACTGTCCGAGAACCTCAGCTGACAAAGCATCAAGCTTAGCCTGTGAATCTTCAAGAGACACTCCTTTAACTCCGAAATAGAATTTAATCTTAGGCTCTGTACCAGAAGGGCGTACACAGCACCAAGCGTTATCGTTAAGTTCGTAGTAAAGTACATTGGAAGAAGGAAGACCTGTCGGCTCGACCTTTCCTGTTGTCATATCTTTTCTTGTGTCATTCTTGTAATCACGGATAGCAAGCACCTGATAATCACCAAATTTCTTTGGCTCAGCGGCACGTGCCTTTGTCATAATCTCATTTATCTGTGCAGCACCATCAATGCCCTTTAAGGTCATTGTGGAAATGCCCTCTCTGTAGTAGCCATACTTCTCGTACATGTCAATCATGCCATCCCAGAGAGTTTTGCCCTGTGACTTGTAGAAGGCAGCTACCTCACACAGCATACAAACTGCTGCAGGAGCATCCTTGTCCCTTGCATATGTGCCCGGCAGACATCCGTAGCTCTCCTCCATACCGAATACATAATTGTTGCAGCCGGTTTTTTCAAATTTGAGCATCTGCTCTCCGATATACTTGAAACCTGTTAAAACCTCGATATGCTTTACGCCATATGCTGCCGCAATTGCCTTACCCATATCTGTTGAAACAATTGACTCAACAAATGCAGGATTCTCAGGCAGAGTACCATTGGCACTCTTCTGGCTTAAAATATACTCACCGATAAGCATAGCTGACATATTTCCTGTAAATGTCACATACTCACCTGTCTTTGTATCCTTGCAGTATACACCGAGTCTGTCGGCATCAGGGTCAGTTGCTAAAACAATATCAGCATCCTTTTCCTTTGCCAGCTCAAGTGCAAGCTTCCATGCATCAGGATTCTCAGGATTTGGATAAGGACATGTAGGGAAATTGCCGTCAGGTACTGCCTGACTTGGCTCAATGTATACATTCTCAAAGCCCATATCCTTAAGTACTCTCTGTACAGGGCGAAGACCTGTGCCGTGGAGTGGTGTGTAAACAATCTTGATATCCTTTGCCATAGCCTTGATAATCTCCGGATGGATAGAAAGCTTGCGGAGTTCTCCGAAATATCCCTCCTCAACCTCATCAGAGATGACATTGTAAAGGCCTGCCTCAATAGCAGCAGCCTTGTCCATAGTCTTTACCTGGTCAAACGATGTAACCTTTGCCACCTCAGCCATGATGCTTGTATCATGAGGTGGAGTAACCTGTGCACCATCCTCCCAGTATACCTTGTATCCATTGTACTCACGAGGATTGTGGCTTGCTGTGATAACAACACCGGCTATTGTACCGAGTGTCCTTACTGCGTATGAAAGCTCCGGAACAGGTGCGAGCTGTGGGAATACATATGTCTTGATTCCGTTAGCTGCAAGACAGAGTGCTGTGGCATCTGTGAACTCATCATGCATATTACGTGAGTCATGTGCGATTGCAACACCTCTCTTTACTGCGTCCTCTCCCTGTGAAAGTATGTAATTTGCCAGTCCCTGTGTAGCCTGACGGACTGTGTATATATTCATCCTGTTGGTGCCGGCTCCTATTACACCACGAAGACCTGCTGTACCAAACTCAAGTGTACGATAGAATCTGTCCTCTATCTCCTTATCATCACCTGCGATAGCCTTAAGCTCTGCCTTTGTAGCCTCATCAAAATATGGGTCTGTACACCATTTCTCGTACTCCGCTCTAAAATCCATTTATATTAACCTCCTGTGTCAGCTAGTAATAAGCCTATTAATGTTAACTATACCGATTTTACCACATTAACGTGCATTTGAAAAGTTTTAGTTCCTTAATATTTTTTTAAACACCAGGCTCCTCATCCAAAGTGGCATCATACAGACAACAAGCTGTGCCGCAACCGTAACAAAATAATCGGCCGCACTTATGGTCCCTGTCTTTAAAATACGCTTTCTTCCTGCCTTGTATTTAAGGAAATAATCAAAGCCGCCACGCCTCTTCAGCATATCATCACCGGTTCTGGCATACACAAGAGTCTCACCTATATTTGCCATACGACAGTGATTTCTGATCATATTCGCCCAAAGAAGAGAATCCTCCATAAGCAGACAGTCCTGATAATTGCCTGCAGCAAGCACCGCAGACCTTTTGTACATCACAGTCATGTGATTGAACGCATCGCGCTTTCTCTGATACTGCTTTATCACATAATTTCCGAGAGGCACTGTCCTCTCCGATAAAATATTACGTGTATCATCGGAAAACTCGCTGATGTAGCCGCCTATGATATCAAGCCCCGGATTTTCCGAAAAAACATTCAGCTGTCTCTCAAACCGGTCAGGCACACATATATCATCCGTATCCATTCTGGCCACAAGCTCATTAGAGCAATGCTTTATGCCTTCAGCAAGTGCAAGACCGAGCCCGCTGTTTTTTTCAAGCTTTACCGTAACAAAATTTATTTCCGAAGGCCTGCATTCATAATCACTGATTGCCTCATAAAGCTCCTCTGTCAGCCGGCCATCCTCCACCAGCACTATCTCATCCGGTAAAACAGTCTGTGAATATATGCTTTCCATACACTCCCTGAAATACTCAGGCTTTTCCTTGTAATAAATTGACAGTAATACTGAAAATTTGACTTTATTCATAAGTATCATCCTCCCCGACAAGCAGACTAATGTATTACCGCAAGCACAGTCTCTATGCACAGTCTGATATCATTTATCAGTGAAAATCTCTTAAGATACTTAAGATTGTACCTCATCTTGCCCGGCAGCACCTTGTGGATATATGTGTAATCCACATCATCAGAAGCCTCAAGAAGCCTGTCCTCATCCTTATACCTGATGCTTGCCTCACTTGTGATTCCGGCAGGCATCAGAAGTGTCGCCATCATCGCTGGAGTATATGCCATGACATACTTCTCCACCTCAGGTCTTGTGCCAACAAAGCTCATATCACCACATAGCACATTTATAAGCTGCGGAATCTCATCAAGCCTGTACTTTCTGATGACAGCACCGACTCTTGTGATTCTTGAATCCCCACCGACAGTCACCAGTGAGCCCTTTTTGTCAGCATCATTCACCATGGTTCTGAACTTGAATATGCGAAACTTCCTGCCATACTGTGTGATACGCTCCTGTCTGAAAAAAACAGGTCCTCTGCTATCCACCTTTATCCAGACAGCAAGGACCAGTATAACAGGCGAAAGCAGCACAAGAAGAACAGTGGACATAATCATATCAAAAATGCGTTTGAATACCATGCTTGTCCTCTTTCTGCTCAGATGCCTGTAATATTTAAGTGTAAAATCATTTTTCATGAATGTAGGAATCTCTCCCCATGTTCTCCATCTACTCATGTAAAATCTCCAATAAATTATTAATTATATACTCCACATCCTCATCGCTAAGCTTTGTGTTTAGAGGAAGTGTAATCTCATTCTCATACTGATGATAAGCGTTTGGAAAATCGGCTATATCAAAGCCCATATTCTTATATGCTGTCATCATCGGAAGTGGCTTGAAATGCACATTTGTGGCGATACCTCGCTCCGCCATCTGCACTATAAGCGCATTGCGCCTGTCCACGCCGATGCCCGGTATGCGAAGCAGATACAGATGTCCGCTCGATGTATGCCTGTCTGTAAAATGAGGCACAGTCAAAAGTCCAAGTGGCTTAAATGCCGTATCATAGCGCTCTATAATATCACGGCGCCTCTTAAGAAGCCCATCATATCTGTCAAGCTGTACCAGACCAATGGCAGCCTGGATATCAGTCATATTGCACTTATACGAAGGAGCCACAATATCGTACTCCCAGTTGCCCAGACCATTCTTGTGCAAAGCATCCTTTGTCTGTCCGTGGAGTGAAAGCAGCATAAACTGCTTGTAGATATACTCATCATCAAAGCCCTCTATAGGTCTCCAGGTGAGTGCTCCGCCCTCTGCAGTGGTCAGATTCTTGACCGCATGAAACGAAAAGCTTGTAAAATCAGCTACATTACCACACATAATCCGCTCACCGTCTCTCATGTATGAGGCGCCAAAAGCATGAGCTGAGTCAGCCGCCACAATCACACGTCCGATTGCCCTCTGCACATCGTTTGACGGATGAAAAAGAGCCTTTTTTCTTTCCACAATATCCAAAATCCTGTCATAGTCGCAAGGCACGCCTGCAATATCAACCGGCACGATAACCTTTGTCTTTTCTGTAATAGCAGCCTCCAAAGCCTCGTAATCCATCTCAAAGGAATCAGGTGCTACGTCTATAAACTTAAGTGTCGCACCGACATGCACAGCAGGGCTTGCAGATGCAGTATATGTGTATGCGCTTGTGATGACCTCATCACCTGCACCTATCCCTAAGAATCTGAGTATCGACTCAAGACACGCAGTAGCAGAGCCAAGAGCTACAGCCTTATCCGTGCCGCATAGCTTAGCAATCCTCTTCTCAAACTCCTTGGTTCTTGGACCTGTTGTAATCCAACCGCTTCGCAGTGCATCAGCAACAGCTGACACCTCTGCCTCTGTTATATCAGGTGGTGAAAATGAAATCTGTCTCTTTTCCATAGTTATGTTCCTCGCTTCCGGCATAAAATATGCCAAACATCCGGCTTTTACAGTCTATATTATGAGCTTCAAAAGATATTTAGTTCTCCAGGTCAGGATGATATGTCTTTACCACAGAGGCCACTATCTGCTTGATATCCTTTGCTTCTGAGGTGCATGCCTTCTCGAGCATCTCAAGCTGCTTCTCAAAGAGCTCATCATCCATCTCAATAGGCTCACCCACATGAATCAGCTTGTTCGGAGTCTCCTTGAGGCCTTCCTCGCTCATCAGCATCTCCTCGTATAGCTTCTCGCCCGGACGCAGGCCTGTGTATACAATCTGAATATCCACATCCGGCTCCAGTCCTGAAAGTCTGATAAGGTTCCTGGCCATATCATCAATCTTGACCGGCTCGCCCATGTCGAGCACGAAAATCTCGCCTCCGTGAGCATAGAGCCCTGCCTGCAGCACAAGCGCCACAGCCTCCGGAATTGTCATAAAATACCTGATAATACGCTTGTCCGTCACAGTAACAGGACCGCCATCCTCTATCTGCTTCTTAAACAGCGGTATAACACTACCATTGCTGCCAAGCACGTTTCCAAAACGCACAGCGACAAAATCAGTCTCCATCTGCCTGTTCATCATCTGTATAACCATCTCACACAGACGTTTTGATGCACCCATGATATTGGTTGGATTAACCGCCTTATCCGTAGAGATAAGCACGAACTTCTTCACATGGTACTCTGCTGCAATCCTTGAGAGCTTTAATGTGCCAAGCACATTGTTTTTTATTGCCTCATTCGGGCTTTCCTCCATCAGCGGTACATGCTTATGTGCTGCCGCATGATAAATAATCTCCGGATGATATGTCTGGAATACATAGTGTAACCTGTTAGTATTGCGCACCGAGCCAATCAGCGTCTCCACCCTTACATAAGGATACTTACGCTTCAGCTCCTGCTGTATATCGTATGCATTATTCTCGTAAATATCAAAAATGATAAGAAGCTTCGGGTCCTCTCTGGCTATCTGACGGCAAAGCTCACTACCTATGGAGCCACCGCCACCTGTAACCATAACCACCTTGCCCTGTAAAAATGAATGAATACCGTCATTATCCACAACAACCGGATCTCTTCCAAGCAAATCCTCAATGCTTACCGGACGCAGATTGGAAACCGACACTCTTCCGTCCACCATCTGATAGATTCCCGGAACCACAGACACATCACAGCCTGTGTCCTTACAAATATTGAGTATATCCTTCCTGTCCTTACCGGATGTAGAAGGTACAGCATACACAATTTTCGTGATATCATACTTCTCAACCATCTCCGGAATGTCATTTCGGTTGCCGACAATAGGCACGCCATCTATGAATCGTCCCAGCTTAGCCGGGTTGTCATCTATGATACAGCAAGCCTTCGTGTGCAGATGTGAGCTCATGATAAGCTCCCTGATAAGCATCCTGCCCGCATTTCCGGCTCCTATAATCATGACTCTCTCATCACCGTTTGCAGAGCCTCTCTGCTCCAGCATCTTCTGACCTGTCCTGATAAATCTGTACGCAAACCGGCACGCTGTGCACAGTGCAAAGCTGAGCATCAGTCCGATAATCCAGAAGGCATACGGCATCTTAATCTCATACACCTCATGAATGATAACACTCACAACTGTAAGCACCAGAAAGGCACCAATAATATGCATAAACTCGTTGATGCTCGCAAAACGCCATATACTGTGGTACAGCCTGAAAATATAAAACACCACAAGTGAAATCACCATAAACAATGGCACAATGTGCAGATACCCCTCCAAAAATGAGAGCGGAATATGTGAATATGAAAACTCAAACCTGATCATCAAAGCGAAAAAGAATGAGATTGCAACGATGCACATATCAATAAAAGCAAGCACCAATGCCCTGAAAACCCATTGCTTGTCATTGCCCATGTATGCGTCCGGCTTCTCCGGACCATCGCATTTTGTTTTGTCTTTTAGATTATTTGTATCTTTTTTCATGTCAAGTCTATTACTCATATAGAATTTTCTCCTTTTGTCCTACACTGCAAAAAGCAGCTTCTATATCCCTATGTAAATCAACTTCTCATAAACTGCGTTTAAATTTACGCTTTATTATACCATATACACACTATTATAGTTCTTATTATTTTATTAAATATACCACATTTAGCGATTTTTGAAAACAAACAGCTTGCTTATGACATAGTTGAGCACAACCACAACCACCTGTGCTGCAAGCTTCACCCACATGCTTGGATAGTCCAAAAGCGTGATAAAAATAAAGATAATAGCCTCTTCAATAACCAGTGTGATAAATCTGCCACTGAAAAAAGCAAACATCTGTACTAAAAATGCCGTCTTGGTAGGCGTTGCAGCCTTAAACACCCACTTCTTGTTGGTAACATATGAAAATAGAACAGCAAACACCCATGCCAGAGCGTTCGCAATCAGCTCATTGATACCAAAAAATACATTAAAAATGGCATATGCACCTATGCTGATCACAAAGGTCATATTGCCAAAAACCGTGTATAAAACAAGCTCCTTAAACTCCTCTTTCCTGTTTCGTATTATAATATTATCCATTTCTCCACCTATGTGACAGGCTTTAGCCCCTGTCGTAATTTATACGTGTAAGTTGATAGTAATGTTAATTTGCGATTTTTATATAATAACTGCATAGCCAAAATAAGTCAATATGTGATATGATATCTGCATGAAAAAGAAAACACAAAAAAACAAGAGTATAAAACTAAACTACATATATAATGTGAGCTACCAGATACTCACACTGATCACACCGCTTATCACAGCGCCGTACCTCTCGAGGGTGCTTAAGGCAGACGGAATAGGTGCATACAGCTATACCTACTCACTGGTATCATACTTTATCATGTTTGCCGCACTGGGCACTGTAAACTACGGAAACAGGGAAATATCATACCTGCAGGAGGACAGAGCAAAACGCACAAAAACCTTCTGGGAGATAGAGCTTCTATCCGTCATCAGCGTGATTGTGTGTCTGTGTGCATATATGGTATTCACACTTGCATTTGGGCACTCACCGCTCAAAAAGCACCTGCTATTGATTGAAGCCGTGTACCTGATATCAGTTGCTTCTGATATCTCCTGGCTGTTTCAGGGACTTGAGGAATTTGGCAAAATAGTCGGTCGAAACGTGATTTTTAAAATCATAAACATTGCTTTTATCTTCATCGCCGTACGCTCAGAGAGTGATTTGCTCATATATGTGGCAGGAATATGTCTATTAGAGCTTTTTGCCAATATATCCATCTGGTTTTACCTGCCTCAATATGTTGACAGACCAAAGCTTAAGGAGCTTAAGCCATTCTCTCATCTAAGGGCTACACTCACACTCTTTGTACCTACAATAGCTACAACCATATACACAGCGCTTGACAAAACCATGCTCAACAACATAACCGGCAGCATGACAGAAAACGGCTACTATGAGCAAGCCAACAAGATATCCAAAATGGTTCTCATGCTCGTAACCTCACTCGGTACTGTGATGCTTCCAAGAATAGGAAGAGCCTTCAGTGAAAATAAAAAAGACGAAGTAAAAGCCCTCCTTTATAAGAGCTTTCAATTCGTCTGGTTTATAGGTCTTGCCCTGTGCTTTGGCCTGATAGGCATCGCACGCAATTTCTCGCCATGGTTTTTCGGTCAGGGATATGAAAAGGTGCCATATCTCATCATGATAATGGCTACACTGTTGCCGATTATAGGCTTAAGCAATGTAATCGGTATACAATATCTGGTAACTACCAAGCGTGAAAGCCTGCTGACACGCTCAGTATGTATCGGAGCCGCAGCCAATTTTGTCATGAATATGATTCTCATACATCAGCTCTATTCATACGGTGCAGCCATAGCCTCTGTCATCTCGGAGGTAATAATAACTGCCGTACAGCTTTACTTCATACGAAATGAGCTTAGCATCCCGAAAATATTTTCTCTATCGTGGAAATATCTCATATCAGCAGTCTGTATGCTTATAGTACTGCTGCTCATGGATGCAAGGCTGTCAGTCAGCTTCATGCACACAATGATTATGATTGTGACCGGATTTATAACTTATATGGCACTACTTGTACTGATGCGTGATGAGATGGTGTGGGAAGGCATAAGGCTCATCAAAGCCCGAATCAAATGCCACTAAATAATACCATTCTGCAACGCTTAATTCCCCGGCAGCTTCACTTATTTGGCTGCCTCATACTCTCCAACCACCTGTGCCTCTCCTCTGTCAGTATATTCTCTTGCCATTTTCAGAGCTTTTTTAGTCCTCTTCACAGACTTTTTCCATCTTGAAAGCTCTGATTTTGCCGTATCAGACTTTATACCATATTGATTCACAGCCATATCGCCAATATATGACGAAAGCTTTTGGGCACCATAGGCATTCAGGTGTTCAAAATCTGCGAAATCATGGGAATCATCTATCCCTACAGAACTCTCATAATCAGTACTCAGATCAAGAAAATCGTATCCATACTCCTTCGTTATACTTTCAATCTGCTCAAGGCCCGACTTATCAGCCTCCTGTGTCTCATGAGGTGGCTGCAGCAAAAGTACATGCTCTATGCCAAGCTTATTGCAGTACGAAAGCAGCTCCTTAAGATATGCCCTGCACTCATCAGTCAGCACATAGGCTTCTTTAGTAGGCTGTCCGATATTTGCCAGATTGTCACGGCCTCCGGTGATGCCTGTTTTTGAATAAAAGCCCTTCAGATAGCCTCCACCACTGAGCCTCATATAGGCGCGAGTGACAAATGAGGTATACACCGCCTCAGGGTCCTTCCAGTTGCCATGATACTTCTCCAATGGAAAATAAAGGGTATCCGATATGTTATCCTTCACCTTTTCATCATCCTTATTGATATTTTTAGGAATAGTCTTTACCGTGTCAAGCTTGTTCTGTGACATAGGCATATTGTCAATCCACTTTCTCAGATAAACCTCATCAGTCAGATTCCAATTTCCCTGACTAAATGCAGAAGCATTGATTACAAGAAGCTTCGGCTTCTGTCTCTTCACAATCTCCGTGACGATGGACTTGTACATATTGCATGGCACAGCTCCTATTGAAAGATTGCACGACTTAAGGCCATACTCCTCCCACGCCAGAGCCGGCGCATAGCCCGTGTATACCTCACTTGGTCCAATCATGACCATATCAAGGCTGTTCTCTGGCTCTGCGTAAAAGCCATATATATTTTCAATATCGCTGCTGTCAATGGCAATAAATGCCTTTGAAACTATTTGCATGAGCAATATGAGAACTATTGCAAATGCAGGAATTTTAATAAATTTCATGGTGTTTCCTTTTCTATTGAAACGCTTTATTTTGATTTTTTTCAGTAAACACTATATAGTATAGCGGATTAGTATTAAAAAACAACACCCTGATTCATATTTATCATTTTCTGATATGAAGCTGTTTACCCGGGTAGAATATAAAATCGATAAGCCTGATTTTCTTTATGATACACTCATACAATATCCAGCATATAGCAGTGCTTCCTTCAAATCCGCATATACACTGCAGCGCCATATTGGTTATACCAGCCCTGTCCAATATAATCCTGATTCCACCTACAAATATCACATGCATCGCATAAAACGGCATGCTATCACGGCCAATAGTCTGTACCCACTTGGGAAAATCACAATACTCTGATAGAAAATAGCTTACTGCAAATATAAATACTGTCACTATACAGGCGGTAAGCCGCTCAAACAGACTGCTGAAAAAGGGATTGCTGCTTATGTCATCCTGTAATACTATGCCTGACGCCTCTACAAGCACACTCATAACGGCAAGGCTCAGCACAGCATATCTATTATCCAGTTTATCAAGCCACTTCTTAATCAGGCATCCCAGATAAAAGTACATCTGAAAGCCGGCTATGTAGTTAAAGCCCACATAGTGAAAGCTGCCATAGCATGTGAAAGCAATTATTAAAAACAGCACAAATAAAAGCTCCATTTTATAATTAAAATGTGGCAGAAGCCTCGCAAACACATAATCAGCCATATACGCCACACAATATATGAGAAACAGTGCGTATAAATACCATAAAAACTCTATCGGCTTCCATGGTATGCTTATCAAGCTGCTAACAGCAATCGGCTCCCTTATCAAATTTGAAAGGGCAAATTTAATAATCCAGTAAATAACTGAAATCATCACGTAAGGCAGGAGGATATTAAATGCTTTATGACCTATCCGGCTAAAAATGCCTTGTGAAGCATTCCCTACATATTCACTGTATAAGAAGCCTGAAACTGCGATAAAGCAAGGCATGTGAAAGCTGTATATTACATTTGCAATACCATTCATTGTATCATCAAATGAATACATGTCTGTCAGACCCAATGTAGTGTGACCTAAAATCACAAATAAAATAAGGATGCCCTTTATGAAATCAATTGTTTTATCTCGTGTGGTGTTGGTTTGCATGTTATGACCTTTCCTTAAACACAACCAGCTTACTAATCACGTAATTCAGCACAATAACAATAACCTGCGCAATCACCTTAATCAGCATACTATTAAACCCAAGCCATGTGATAAACACAAGCAATATAGCTTCCTCAACAACCAGTGTAATCACTCGCCCTGAATAAAACACAAACATCTGCTTTATAAATGCCTGCACACTATCAGTCGGTGACTGAAATACCCAGACACGATTCGTCAGAAATGCAAACATAACAGTTATAATCCATGAAAGAATATTGGCAATAAGCTCATTTATTCCCATACCAACATTAAAACATGCATATGTAGCTATGCTCACAATAAAGCTCAATCCACCAAAAAATAAATACAATAGCATCTCTTTGTACTTCTTGTAGAATGGATTAAAAATTCTGAGTATAGGTAATTCCATTAATTTATCAAATACTTTCATTCCACATAAAACCTAATAAATCACAACCTTTGTTCCATTTGGAATATTATCATACAGCCACTTTGCATTATTAATGTCCAATCTTACACAGCCATGAGAAACTTGTTTGCCAAGCGTTCCATCTTGTATATGTGTCATACTACCACGATTATAAAGCACTGAATGGAACAAATAGTTTCCACTATAAACGCCTACCTGACATGCAGATGTGTCTGTCATAATAAGCCATCTTGTAGAACTGGCTCTTACCTGTGCGTTCTTAGACATTACATCTAATGCTGCCGGTTTCGGTGTATACACGGGCTTATTTTTATAATAATTTGCAACACTTCCAGGTGCAGGTGCCCCCTTTCTTACCAAATTAATCCTTAGAGCCTCTACTCTATAACTAATACCAGTTGAGCCTGATGTCTGCCCATTTGAAGCCCAACCTAACCATCCATAATTCTCTATATGTGAACTGTAGTATATATTATAAAATGTTGCTAACTGACCTGTAAGCTTTATCTCAATGGCTTCTACCTGCTTAGCCCTACATGAAGTTCCAGAATATTGCCCCAAAGTTTTCCATCCAGTCCATCCTATATCCTGCACATGCGTTCTATACATGATAGTACCGGTTAATGAATGTACAGTATCCTGAGATAAATTGATATTAATTCCTTCAATTCTCAGTTTTCGTCCTGTCGTACCTGTAATGTTTCCCCCTGAAACCCACGGCATATTACCTATATCCTGTTTATAGTTCTATTTTATCACATATGCATTTTATTTAAAACAAAAAAAGAAACTAATACAAATTATCTGTATCAGTTTCTTTTTTATTAATTTATCTGGCAATATATGCCATTGTATTTTTAGAAATTATTCCACCATAATTGTTGCCAGGTGCTGACTGTCCTTTCTTCACTAATACTATCTGCAATGCCTCTAAATGAAGGTTTTGTCCGGATGTTCCTGCATTCTGTCCATTCTTTGCCCATCCAAGCCATCCGTAATTTTGTGCATGTACTCTGTAATAGATATCGTATTGATTTGCCATTTCTCCCGTCAGAGACATATTTATTGCCTCTACATTCAGAGCTCTGCCTGTCGTTCCTGCAAGTGCACCATCTGCCACCGCATTCTGCCATCCGATATTACTTACGTGGCTCTGATATTTTATTCCTCCGGGACATGGCTGTCCGTTCAGATCAATTTTTACTGCTTCAAGACCCAAGCTCCTTCCTGTTGTTCCACTTAGACTTCCATTTTCCACCGCACTCTGCCATCCGATATTACTTACGTGGCTCTGATATCTTACCGATGCATTTGTGTTGATTATCGGAACAGTACTGGTTTTTGATATATACGCTTTTGCGTTATTAGATGTGTATCCTCCATAAAATACTGTAGGAGCCATATCTCCCTTTGCCGTTACAACTATCTGGATTGCCTCAAGTCTATATGCATATCCTGAGGTTCCTGCTGACTCTCCATTTTTTGCCCAGGCTAACCAGCCATAGTTCTGTGCATGTACTCTGTAATATATATCATACTTATCAGCATCTTTACCGGTAAGTTTTAGCATCAATGCTTCCACATGCTTATTCTGGCCGGTTGTTCCACTCTGTTCTCCATTGAACGAGTTTCCATGCCATCCGTCATTTTTCACATGTGTTGTATAGATCACACCAATGTCTGCATCTGATTTTACATTTATTTTTATTGCCTCAAGCTGCAGTCCTCTGCCTACGGTTCCCGCCATAGCTCCGTTTGACACACCATTCTGCCATCCGATATTTGCTACATGTGTCTGGTATGATACTGATACACTGTTTAATACCCAATGTGCATACAGAACATGATCAGAAGCTGTTTTTACTGCACTGTTAAAACTTATCTGTTCTCCACTGTCTACAGCCGTCCACCAGCCTGCAAATGTATATCCGTTTCTTGTCGGTGTAGGTAATTCACCATATGCATTTCCAAAAATAACAGTTTTTGAATTGGTATTAACTGTTCCACCATCAGCATCAAATGTAACTGTGTAACTGTTTGATGCCCAATGTGCATAAACAGTCTGATCAGCTGTAACCTCTACCTTTGTATCTTTAGTGATCTGTGTTCCACCGGTAGCTGCTGTATACCAGCCAATAAATGTATAACCATCTCTTTCAGGAGATTCCAAATCGCCATATGTGCCGCCATATGTAATATTCTTGCTTGTATTTGTAATATTACCTCCAGCTGCATCGAAATTTAATTTTACTGTAACCGGAGCCCAAACTGCATTAACTGTTGTATCTGAAGCTATCTTATTATATGCCTTATCCCACGATAATACATACCCGGTCTTTGTTATTTCCGGAGCTTTCGCCCCTCTCATACACAAAACATTCTGTGACTCAACAATCTGACCATTATCAACAAAATCCACTTTATATCTAAGTGGTGACGCATCACGTTCTTCATTTATACCATATGATATGTAATGGTCTACATAACCCTCATAATCATCACCAAACGCACTTTGTAAGTCCCTATATCTTGTTTTGTAACTTATAACATCAAAATTCTCACTTGCCTGACGTCCCTCTCGTATTCCATTTTCTAGATAATGCTGATAATATAAATACCAATTATCTCCAAAAGCATTTTGCAAATCTATATTATTATCCTTATAAAAATGCACATCAAAAATTTCATTACCACGACGACCTTCAGCCATGCCATATTTAATAAAATGTTGCAGTGCAGCTTCTGCAGTATTTCCCCAATTATTCTTCACATCAGGATTATTATTCAAATAATATGATGCGTCAAATATAAGGTGATAGTCTTCTTGTTTTAATCCAAAATAATTAACAATTCCCTGTGCATCTGCGATGCCAAGTTTTTTTAAAGCTGTCTCCGATCCAAGGTAATTAGTCGCGTCACTTTGATTACTTATATACGCATGTTCAATAATAATTCCCGGGAAACCGGCCTTTTTACTATTTCTTATTACACTATAGTAATCACAAATAGATCCATCTGTATAGGTATCTCCACTCTCAGAATTTCTGATACGCGTTCCATCATTTGCCAGTCCTAATGCGACTAACTGTTTAAGAACCTCGTTTGCTAATGCTCCCCCCTGTGCACCAATATTTGCATTTAAGCTGGAATTAGGATAATAAACTGTTGCACCATGAACACTCGAGCTGGTTGTCGAATTATTATGAATTGAAACAAATACACTTGCTCCTACTGACTTAGCATAGTTTACTCTATCTTCAAGAGCTACATAATGATCATCATTTCTTGTCATATATACGTTTACACGTTTGTATTTACTAAGTTCTTCCTTGCAATACTGTGCAATCTTCAAATTAAGTGTTTTTTCTAAATAGGTCTTTCCACCATAACTTGCCTGTGCTCCACCATCGTTGCCGCCATGCCCCGGATCAAGAACAACATTCACTGCCGAACTAGCTCTAAAGAGATTATTCTGCTGTACATCAGCCGCTGCTGCAATAGCCTCGCTAATTGTATTCCCCGCAGCTTGTGTTGATGTTTCATCCGGATTTATTACTACTGCATCATACACTTCACTGCCCGTATTTTCATTATCTGAATTGCTATTATCTGAATCCTCCGCATATGCATCAGCATTCAAATCCATTACAACAGTATCAATTCCAAACTGTGAATTAATTCCAATAGCTTCAAAGTCTACTGAATACCCGTCAGTTTCGAGAG
>ERZ827156.678-NODE-678-length-46940-cov-26.251104_pt1 | contig 46940 bp, 50 predicted proteins | sample MGYA00519919_ERZ827156 | MGnify/ENA primary metagenome ERZ827156 (study PRJEB31778, sample SAMEA3449269) | human gut metagenome | biome: human gut; feature: human-associated habitat; material: faeces | place: United Kingdom | collected 2010/2012 ... | reverse complement strand
CAAAGCTGCGGCGGTTCAGGCCCTTCAGGACCACCTCGCCCAGCTTGCAGAGGATAATTTCGTGCATGGGTGTGTTCTCTCCTTACGTTGTTGGTGTATGCGTTGTCGGGTAGGGCGGAAAAGATACCGCCGCGTTACTTCAGCATACTGCTGCTGCGGTACTGGATGGCCTCTGCCAGGTGGGCGGCCTGGATGCGCTCGCTGCCCTCCAGGTCGGCGATGGTGCGGGCCATGCGCAATATGCGGTCGTGGCTGCGGCCGGTGAGGCCCAGCCGCTCAAAGGCGCCCTGCATCAGCTTTTCGCCGGCGGCGTCCAGCGCGCAGTACTGCCCGATCATGGCGGGGGTCATATAGGCGTTGCAGGACACCTCGGTGCCGGCGTAGCGCTGCTTCTGCACCTCCCGGGCGGCGTTGACCCGGGCGCGGACGTCCGCGGAGGACTCCGGCTTCTCCCGGCGGCGCATGGCTTCGTACTCCACGGAGGGGACGTCGATGTGCATGTCGATGCGGTCCAGCAGCGGGCCGGAGATGCGCTGCATATACTGCTCCACCTGCTGGGGAGAGCAGGTACACCGCCCGGAGGGGTGGCCGTACCAGCCGCAGCGGCAGGGGTTCATGGCGCACACCAGCATGAAGCGGCTGGGCAGCGTCAGGGAGCCGGAGGCCCGGGTGATGGTGACGAAGCCGTCCTCCAGCGGCTGGCGCAGCGTCTCCAGCGCCGCCTTGCTGAATTCCGGCAGCTCGTCCAGAAACAGCACGCCCAACCCACGGGAACGAGAATTTTCGCTAAACCGTTTGTTGGTGGCATTTCTTCGCCGCCTGTGGGCGTACCCCTTTTGACGGGTGGGGTATCCCCTGGGGTTGACCTGGGGTAAATTCATAGAAGTAGTTCCTTCCATAGAAAAAGGGTTCAGAAGTATGTACTTTTTCTGAACCCTCTCTTTGATGAATTTATGTCTCTATTATACCGTCTGATGCCCACTTTTTCAAGTATTAGCTTTTCCTAAGAAAGCGACAAAACCTTTAGGAAAGAAGCGAAATGCCGATGGCAGGATACCTACCACCGGCACATTCACGGGCTATCTTTCATCAACCGTGCCTTACTTAGTTTTCTTCTGTCCAGTGGTGCGGAACGGCTCCATCTCCTTTGCCTTTGCAAGATCAAACACCACCGCCTTGGCATCCTGGAAGAAAACGCCCTCCATTTCGTACCGCTTGGACTCGTTCCAAGCATCGCCCATCAGTCTCCGCAAAGCGGCCCGGATGGTATTGCAAGTGCTGCTGAAACCAGCACCCGTGGAGGCCTTGGTGAACTTCATGGCGGCACCGTCCTTTTCCTTGCAGACCTGAATTGCGAACGCCTTATTTTCGGCATCCAGCAGGGGTTTCACATAATCGGGGTTACCCAGAACATCCAGCGTCTTGCCGTTGAAGGAGATGCCGTTGAGGTTAATCGTCATGGTGGGGGCAGCACCCATGGTCACATCGATAACGGAGAAATTAAAATCCTTGAAGTCTTTCATAGTAGTTAGTTTCCTTTCCGGCTGTGTTCATCCAGCCAATCAAATAGTTTGTCAATGTCCTTGGTGCGCCATTTGGGGTCCAGCGCCACGAACCCTTTCAGGCGCCCACTCTTGATACGGGTAACACGGAATTTTTCTTCGATAGGTTCTTGCATGGCGGCTCCTCTGCGTCGGGGCAGCGCCAGCATCGCTTGTACGGCCATCCAGTCCTCCCTTGGGATAATTGCCGGGTGATTGTTGGTAAGGCGGTACTGGGGCTTCTGGCCCCGGTTCTTGACGGTCTTGTGGGAAAAGCAATCCACCGTGTAGGATTTCTGCATCAGCACATCGCCGCAGTACTTTTCGTTCTGTAGCATATTGCGGACGGTCGCATAACTCCATACCGAATTGCCTTTGACCGTAGGAACCCCGGCGGCAGTCAAACTTTCAGCTATCTCCCGGATTGTCATGCCGTTCATATAACTGGAATATATGTAGCGGACCACCTCCGCTTCTTCCTCAACAATCACCAGCTTGCCAAGTTTGTCCTTGTCATAGCCAAGCAGAAAGTTGGTGGACAAGATCGGGATGCCGTTTTTGAAACGTTCAATCACAGACCAGGTAATGGCTGCGCTTTTCGCTTCCGACTCACCCTGGGCAACCAGGCTCATAACACCCAGTGTGAACTCGTTTTTCGCCTCCACCGTGTTCAGCGAAACATCCTCGAAGTAAACGCCAACGGGTGGGTTAAGGGCTTTCAACTCACGAACTACCCGCAGGCAGTCCATGGTATTTCTGGCAAAACGGCTGACGCTCTTTGTCAGAATCAAGTCGATTTTCCCATCCCGGCAGTCCTGGATCATCTGCTGAAACTGGGGGCGTTTTTTCATATTGGTGCCGGATTTGCCTTCGTCCGAATAAATTCCGACTTCCTCCCAGTTTTCGTTATCGGCAATCATCTGTCGAAAGTGTTGCTGCTGAAGTTCAAAACTGCCTGCTTGGGCATCTTCGAGGGTGCTGACCCGGCAATACGCCGCAACACGCAACTTGGGCTTATTCTCGGAGTCAACTGTCATGGTGGCGGGAATGAATTCCACATCCCGCTTGTCCTCAAATGCAGACCGGATGCGTTGCTTTTCCTGCTCTCGGCGTTTTTCTGCCTTGGCAGCCTTGTTCCACTTTCCGGTCTGCTGAATTTGCATCTTTTTGGGCATATAATCACCTCCTCCAGCGCAAAAATAGATTGGCACCCGCACGGCCAATCCCTATCAATGATAACCGAGAATGCCAAATTATGAAAAAACAAATCGACCGGCATACGGCTATATTCCATATACCGGCCGAACTGTTGGCTGGGTTTGAACCCTGCGTATCAGGGAAAAGTCACTTCAATAGTAGTCCCATCCAAAAAGGTGTATCGAACAAGCCCGGCTGGTAGGATGTCGGCATGGTCGAGTACCTTTCCGACCAGTGTGAAATCCACCTCATCCAGAGGCTTGCCTTTGGTCAGTTCCATAAACTGTTTGGCACGAAAACGCACCAAGGGGTCATCGGAGGCAAGCTGGGCGTTCCAGTTTTCCAGGAGGGTTTTGCGCTGTTCCAGCAAGGAGTTCCATGCCATCACAAAGGTCTGGTGCAAATCGGTCTCCCAGATGTCCACGTTGATGCATCCCTTGGATTCTTTACCCAGGCACTTCTGCTTGCACTTCCATTGATACTTTACATACCCAAGGCGTTGCATCCTGCGCCGCCAGTAAAGGTCACCGCAGGCACCGCAGAAAACTCGGTTTGTAAAGGGCTGGGCATCCGTGTAGCGCCCCATCGTCCGAAGTCCGTGGGCTTTCATGTATTCCTTGCGGCGGCGGATTTCCTGCTGGGTTGCCTGCCATAGTTCCTTGCTGACAATTGGCTCGTGGTCATCGGAGATATAATACTGGGCAACCTGCCCCTCGTTCTTGACCATCTTCTTGGTCATAAAATCTGCGGTGAAGGTCTTTTGCAGGATGGTGTCACCCATGTGCTTTTCATTCTGCAAAATGCCCATAATGGTATCCACCGTCCATTTGGGCTTGCCCATGCAACCGGGCACCTGGCGCTCATTCAGTGTCCGAGCCAGCACATCGGGGCTTGTCCCGTCCATGTAGGACTCAAAGACCCATTTCACGATTTTTGCCTGTTCGGGGTTGATAATCAGGTGCCCGTTTTCATCCTTGTCATAGCCATAAAAGCGGTTCGTGTTCATGTGGAGGATGCCCTTTTTGTAAAGGGAGCGGATGCCCCAGGTAGTATTCTCGGAAATGGAGCGGCTTTCATCCTGGGCAAGAGAAGCCAGAATGGTGAACAGCAACTCGCCGCTGCCATCCATGGTGTTGATGCCCTCCTTCTCAAAGCGGATGCCGATACCCATATCTTTCAGCTTGCGTGAATAATTCAAACAGTCCTGGGTGTTACGTGCAAAACGGGAAATTGACTTGGTGATCACCAGGTCAATTTTCCCTGCCTGACAGTCTGCAATCATGCGGTTGAACTCGTCACGGCGTTTGGTGCTGGTGCCTGAAATGCCCTCATCGGCGTAAATGTCCACCAGTTCGTATTCCGGATTGTTGTTGATGTAGGCGGTGTAGTATGCCACCTGGTTTTCAAAGCTGTTCAGCTGTTCTTCCTCGGCGGTGGACACGCGGCAGTAAGCCGCCACTCGCAGTTTCTTCTGCGGCATCCTTGCACCGCCGACCATTACCGACCGCTGTTGTGCGGGGATATGAAGAATTTGTCTTGCCATGCTTAGGCTCCTTTCTCACGATATGGGCAGTCCGCAGACTGCTCGTATTCCTCTTTAGGGTAAGCGGTATATTCCCACATACCGTATTTGTCCTTGCCCGCAAGAACTGTCACCGGTTCAGAAATCTCGCCCCATTCGTCAGCAACGCTGGCTGGTAGCCATACCCCTTTGCAGGCATGAGAGCCAACTTTGAGGTTCGTTTTGCAAGCCCAGTATTCATCCTTATTTTTATTGCCCCATTTGTGGATCAGCTTTTCGCCGCAGTAGGGGCAGAACAGCTTGCCCGATAATGGGTAGGTGCTTCTTGGGCTGTGATTGACCTTCGGGGTGGCTTTTCGTTCTTCCAGCGCCTTGCTGCGGTCCATCAGAATCTCTTGCACCGCATCCCATTGCTCGTTGGACACGATAGCTGGGTGGTAGCCTGGAATGTACCAGTATTCATGCTCTCCACGGTTTCTATGGCGTACCCGGCGGCTGTCCAGATAGGTCTTTTGGAGCATGAGGTCCCCCTTGTAAGCGGTGTTATCCAGAATGCGGAAAACCGTAGATGGTATCCATTTCTGTCCGCCTGGGCTTGGAATACCCTGCTTGTTGAGGTAAATGGCGATTTTGCCGGGCCATACCCTCTGAGCGGCAAGGTCAAAAATCAAGCGCACCGTTGGGGCCACTTCCTCATCAATCGCAACCTCACCATCGATTGCCTGGTAGCCGAAGGTATGCTCCAAGCCGCTGGTGCGCTCCCCAGCGTTGAATTTTCGCTTGTAGGTAAGATGGGCGTTCTGGGATGCATCCTCGCTCTCCGCCTGTGCAAACGCCGCCAGGATGGCAAGCATGAGTTCGCCGGAACCGTCCAGCGTATTGATGTTTTGCAGTTGAAATAAAATACCGACACCGATGCTTTTGAGTTCCCTGGAGAACTTCAGCACGGTCTCGGTATTTCTGGCAAAGCGAGAGACGCTTTTTACAATTATCAGATCAATTTTACCTGCCCTGGCATCCGCAATCATCTGCTGGAACTGGGGGCGTTTTTCATAGAACCCGGATATGCCGAAGTCCGCATATACCCCGCAGAACTCCCAGCTGGGGTTCGCCTTGATGTAGCTGGTGAAGTAGCTGATTTGGTTGTCCAGGGAGTTTTCCAGTTCTTCGGAGTCCACGGACACTCTGGCATAGGCGCAAACCCGCAGTTTATAGGTCTTGGGTTGCATGGTCGGCTGTATCACTTTTACTTGCATGATGGGTTCCTCCTTTCCTTTGGGGTCATCGTATATTCCCGTACAAGTGGCGATTAGTCAAGCAATAAAACGCTATTTTTCCATGAATTTTTGATGGCAAAAAATGATGCCCGACAAGGCTTTTAACACCTCATCGGGCAACATTTACGATGTTCACTTGCTGGGGATTTTCAGCTTCATGCCGCTGTAGATGACATTGCTTTTCAGCCCATTCAAGCTGACGATCTCTTTGTAGCGAGAACCGCTGCCGAGGTACTTTTTTGCAATCTCCCACAGCGTATCGCCTTTCACAACCGTGTGGGTGAGATAGGCATTGGCGGCAGATACGGAACCCGCCACAGTCAAGGCAGAAACCTTCACCGGGGACATGATGGCATACTTGCCGGATTCGTCCTTGTTGATAATCGCACGGTCACCGCTGACCTCATGGACGTACCACTTCAGCTTACGCACCCAAGAAGGGATTGCCTTGCCGCTGTAGTAGGTGCTACCCGTAATGGACACAAGGTCACCAGCCTTAATGCCCTGGGCGGTGGGCGCAGAGGGATTCTCTTCTGGCACGGATGCAGTACCGCCCAGTTCGGCAGTCACCTTGCTGGCGAGATCGCCCATTCGCTGATAGAGCCATGTCCCAGGGCAGGATTTGGCAGCGAACCATCTATGCACGGTCAGCACCATCTCGTCTGCCTTCGGCGCATAAGCCAGGGTCTTGTCCTTGTCCCCGAACCACAGCAACTTGGTTTTTCCATAACGCTTACAGATGTCCACGCACAGCTTGATGAGCGAAGCGTAGACAGCGGTGGTCATAGCATAGGGTTCCTTGGCATCACTGGCGCACTCAATAGTAATGGCCCGCTGGTCGTTGGCGGCACTGGAGGAACACCAGGAACGGTTGCGCTCCTCCACGCACAAAGCCACTCGACCATCCGGGCCAATACCATAGTTGCAGCTTGCCTGCCTGTCCGGGCTGGTAAAGCATCCGCAGATGCTTTCGGCACTCAGCTGACCCACCACGCAATGAGGCGTGATGCGGTCAATGCTGTGGGTGCGCTGCCCGGAGTGGTTGGGACTGAGTTTGGTGTAGACCACCAGGGGGCTGTTCGTGTATCCCATCACTTCTCATCTCCTTCCGCACGGCCGTGGAGCTGCTCCAGCACATCCTTGACCTTTTCGGGAACAGGCAGACCGAGGTGTGCGGCATTCTCCAGCAGGGACACGCCCTCATTGGAGATGTAGAAGAAAATGACCGCAGTACGCAGAACGCTGCCGTTGCCGAGGACATGGATGTCCAGGATATTTGCGATGCCCACCAGCAGGAAAATCAGCACCTTGCGGCAGATGCCACGAAAGCCGACCTCGCTGGAAAGCGTGTGGTCGGAGATGGCGCACATGATGCCCGTGAGGTAGTCAATGACCACAAAGGCAATCAGGGCGTACAGCAGGCCATCGCAACCGCCCAGGAAATAGCCCAGCCAACCGCCGATAGCGGCAAAAATCAGCTGGATGGTGTTCCAGAATTCCTTCATTTTGAAATCCTCCTTTGAATTTTGAGTATGAAAAAAGACACCTCCGAAGAGATGTCCTGATTCCTCTAATGCACCCGCCATCACTCCTCGGTGATGGTGTAGGTGATTTTCATGGTCTTGTCCGCCGTTTTAATAACCGGCTCGGCAAGGTTATTGATGGTTGCCAGGTATGGGGTGTACAGATAGAGTTCCTTATACACGGTATAGTCACCGTAGCGGTACATCCACTCCCGAATAGCATAGGTCTTATAACGGGCAAACTGGCTTCGTCCCCAACCGACATAGCTGGCATCCGGGGTTTCTCGCAGATACAGCTTCGGCACCCCGTCAAGGAAGTACCAGCCGTTAATGACAACATCGTCATCCACGATGTAGGTCGCAAGGTTAGATGAGTTGTAGGTGATGCCCGGCACCAGTTCAATATTTGCCACATTGGTGGTGTCAACTCGATAGACTTGTGTACCCGTGTAGCACATAAGCCATTTACCACTCATACCGATGCTAAAAAACTCGCTGATGCCGCTGGGGGCAACGATTTTCTGGGTTTTGCAGCCGTTTGCATCAACGGTATCCATGAACCATTCATAGCCAGTGCGACTGTAATACTCCCGGCTTCCGCTTGTAGAACTGAGTGTCTGGTTCTCCCGGCGTACAAGGCCATACCACTTTCCATCAGCACCATGATACAGATAGTTCCTTACATCGTGGCTATTACTATACGGGGCCTCGGTGCCATCCAAACTACCCCCGGTATAGTGGTAATGCAGTGGGTAGTGCCCCAGTTCAATGGTAATTTCCTCTTCCGGCTCCAGAACCACTCTGGACAACGGGCGATCCACCAAACTGGCATGAAGGTAGTCATCCCGGTATTTTCGAAGGGTGGCCTGTGTGGAATCGTAGTAGGTGGTCATTTCCAGCCGATAACCCTCACTGATATAAAGACGCTTGTTGTCCCGATATGCCTCCATGGTGTACACGTTTTTTTCGCAGTTGTAGACACCAAGCCGAACCATGTAGTTATTGGCGTACTGCGTTCCCTTTCCTGCGAGGGTGTTGGAAAGGCAGATGGCAGAAATCGTGCCGTTTGCCTGGGAGGTGGCAAAGGCCCAGACAAAGCGGTACCCTCCGTCCACAACCTTGCTCTCTGTCAGGTTTCGACTGCCGCGCCGGACATCCTCGGTATTGTTGGCATCATCAGAGGCATTGCCAATGAGGGGGTTATCGAGCGGTGCGTAGATGTTGTCCGCCTGCTCCTCAAGCGGATTCTGATAGAGCAGAATACCGCCCATGATATTTTTCTTGATGGGGAGCATCCAGTTTTCGCCGTTGGCACTGTTGAAGCTGGTGTTATCAAACAGGATGCCCATAATGTTGGTGTTGAGGACATCCATCACAGCTTCTGTGACCAGGTTGGTGTCCTCGTAAACCTCAACCCGCCCGGTGTGGATGTTGGTTAGTTCAATTACGCTTTTTCCTTTGAGCATCATCATTCCTCCGTATTCAGATAATCGGTAGTGAGGGATTTGAGAAAACCATCTGCACCGCTGATGATAAAGCGGTACTTGATCTGCCCGGTGATAGCTTTCTCAGCCCAAGAATCCACGCTGATAGCCTCCAGCGCCGCCTTGGACATCCCGGACTTTTCCTCCGAAAGCTGCGCCCAGACAGAGTCTACACAACTCCACCAGGACACACCATCATCAAAGGAAACGGCAAATAGCACATTGTCATCACAGTCCGCAAACACCTTTTCTATGCCGAGGATGGTTGCGTCCGCCATATCGATGTTCTCAGAGTACACTACCTGGGGAAGCGGCACACCCGTGTAGGTGGCACGGAAATCCGGGAAGTGATTTTCTGAATCGTGCCAATATAGGATGGTGGGGTCTTTGAGCGTCAGCAGCAGACTGCCATCCGGAATATCCTGCACCCCATAGGTTTCAAAAACCTCGGCGGTCAGTTCGGTTTCAGCCAGCTTTTGAAGTGCGCCATCCGCAACCGTGTAGAGGGTGTGGTCAGCATCTGTCACCAAATAGCGGCGATTATAGGGGTCAAGGAAAACCGGGGCATGGTCCTTCAGTTCAAAAGTCTTTCCTGCATTATCCTGGGGCTTGAAAGTAATAGTTTTCCCAGACAGCGGGACAAATTCTATAATGCCTCCGCCCGTGACAAGACTGGATGCCGCAAGATAGCTACTATTGGTCGGGACGGTTTCAAACCGAACGCAAAGCTCCCCGGTATCGAAGAAAACCACATCCCAGACCAACAGAGTGGCATCGGTGCGGTTGCCATGCACCGAGTAGCCCTCCCAGCGCACCCGCAAAAACCGATAAGTCCCCCAGAGGGTTCCTTCTTCTCTGCGGAGCGTCATAAGGTCGGCATCCCTGCGGACAATTTTCAGCTGTTCGGAGTTCTCGCCAATGCCGATCCAAGAGTTACCGCTGACATACAGCTTGCTTGCAGCTTTCCCGTTATACTGAAACCAGTCCACGCCATCGACCACATCAGTTCCATCATCATTGAGGGAGTTGTTGCGGATAAAGGTCATATTGTCTGTGGTTTCAAGGATTTCATCTACTGTTCCGTAATCAACCATTGGTTACCTCCAAATTTTCAACCGTGTCCATGTTGGCAAAACCAAAGGAGAACGCAGCCAACCGCCCACGGTCGATCTTCACATCCTGCCCTGTGACACGCATATCGTATTTTTGCCGTAACACCATGTGCTCACCATCCACTTCGGTGTAGACCGTTTCAGCGATGTTTTTCGCATACAGGCAGTACGCATTGACGAAAGGCTCCGTATCGAACGGCAGGACCGTGATAGATGTGATGGCATCATAGGGGGCAGACGGAATCGTCAGCTGGATCATCCTACCACGGTTCAGCCGTGTTTCAATAAGGCCAACTGCCTCGTAGTCCTTTCGGAGCGAGAACACATCCGTATCCAGCACATACTTCTTTGCATAGACCATTTTCCGGGCATCTGCGGTTTCCACCACATCTCGGACAATGGGAGCAAAGAGCCGAAGGTGGTCTGTGAGGGTGTGCATTGGCATACCCGTGAGGGAGATGGATGCCATACCGTCCGACAGCCCAGTCCGCCCAGGCGTAAGGAATTGCAGCGAAAGCGTATCATGCAGAGTGTGGGTTGCCATAGAGGTCATAAGGAAACGAGGCATCGTATCATCCGCCGTAATGCGACCATCCCAACGATTCTGGACACCAAGCCCCTGCCCCGTAATGGTAGCAAGGATGTTCTGTACCCCGATATCAGCCTTGCCATTTGTCACGGAAAGGTACACATCAAAGGTGTGTAGCTGGTTAGATGTCAAATCAACGATGGGATAATAAAGGTTCAGTAGGTGTTCGCCGCTATGCCATGTTTCCAAGGGGTGAAATTCTTCCACCTCATGACCGTCCAGCATATAGGTGACCGTCAACCCGGCCTTTCCGTCCTCCGTCCAAGAAACAGGGAGCGAGATGACTTTTTTATTTTCAACCTCGTTACCCTCGTCATCGGTGGTAGTGCCAAGGTCTACCGTGGTTTCAGCGGTAACGCTCCGTTCAACAGGGGTTGCGCTGATGCGGAGAATGGCTTCAGCGTGGAACTCCGCATCCGTTTCATCGCCAGACGCAAATTCCATATTTATAATAGGAAATTTCTCCTCACCAATTTCCAGATCAAAGGCGTTGGTGAAAGTGTAAATGCTCATCTTCCCGGCATTGATGGAGTTGATGAGCCCACTGATATTCTTATCATTTTTGCTTTTGGCTTCAGACAAGCGGGGGTTCTTGCCCACGCAGCGGAGTGACTGCTTCCCGTAAATTCTGGTGTTGATGTAGGTGATGGCGGAGATTTTTGTCTCATCCGCATGACCACCAGTGAATCGCAGGACATCCCCCAAGTCCAAAGCCGGGTCCCCGATCGTTTCAGAATCAAATGGAACATACTCCACCAAGCAGATGGCATCCAGGATTGCGTTGATGATCCGCTTTCGGGTCTCCTCCAAGCCAAACTGCAACAGTGGATTGACGCCCAGGTTCATGGTCAGCCCATCGTCCGGGTCTTTGGCATAATACTCCGCTGTCTCCGTTTTCTTATTGGTGGAACTGAGGGCGGTGTATCGGGTCACAAAATCTGAAAAGCTGCTGCTGAACCGATGCCGACTATCCACTGCCTTATCTGCCACATTCCGATACGGCACAAGGAGCAACTTGCCAAAGCGGTCCATGGTGGCAAAGCAACCCAAGGTCTGAGCGAGATAATACAGAAAATCCCGCCAGGTTTCGATGTCGTTGTCCTGGTAGACACCCAGCAGCTCGGTACCGTTGGTCAGGGCTTCGATTTCCTCCCGGCTCTGTGCCAGTTCCACATGGCAGGCTTTAGCCAGAATGGTGAGGTACTCATAGGGATATGCGCTGGACAGATCCTTGCCGAAATTCTTGTCCAGATTCAGCATGGCATCGTAGGCTTTCAGTTCCAGGGTCTTCACATGGCGATTGGCTTCTGCTACATAGAAAACGCCCATCGGCACGGTCTCCAGGCTACCATCTGAAAGCTGGAGGTGAAAATCCATAGAAATGCTGGCACCATCCAGCGTATAACGGTCAATATCCGAAAAAAGAGAAATGCCCAGTTCTGCGGCGTACACGGTTCCCAGCTCAATTTCAGAGGAACCGGAGCATTGCCGTGTGATGTACCCGGAACCCTTGACGATGTCCCGGTTTGTAATGGGATATTCTTTTCCTGCCTGAGTCACGATTTTCCCTGTCCAGAAATACTGGCGGGTCGGCTCGGCAATCAGCCGCTTGTATTCATCTGAAACAGGATACAAAATCGCACCTCCTAAAACTCATTCAATGTGAAGGACACCTTCCAAAGCCCTTTGTACGAAGTATCTTTGACCAGACTGACCTTGTAGTCATCCACATACATCTGCGTGTCCACCGATTCCAAAGTTTCTGTGTCAAAGTAGGATACATCCAGTTTCCGCTCCTTGGAGAACGCAGTCAGCTTTTTCAGCCATGTGGGCGAAACAGCGAAAGCCGCCGAGATTTTGACCACGCCCTCTCGCACCACATCACGCTGGGTGGTGCCAGCTTCGGTTTCGCCACTGGAATCAGCCTCCACGGCACGGAAAGATACCTCATACGAAGTGGGCAGAGGGAGTGCCACGCCATTGAACTTCAAATATTGAATAAATGCCATGTTATCTCCCTCCGCTTCGTAGGTTCATTCTCTGCTGCGCCGCGACAATTACCTCGTCCAGTGCCGTCCCGCCGATATACACCGGGATAACGATGTCCCCGGCGTTGGTGGGCTGATTGCCCAATGCCTCTCGGATGGCAGAAACGATAGATGTGGTACTTTCTGCTTCACGCCCACCTCCGGCGTAGGCGAATTCTGCTCCATTCACCTTGGGGTTAATGACCATGTCCGCCGCCACACCGCTGACCGCCTTTTGGATCATGCCACGGCTCTGTTCGATGCCCTTGGCAAGCCCAGCCATGAAGTCCGGCATCCAGCTTTCGTAATCAGTCAGAGGGCCTTCATCCGGGACGGAGAAGTGCAGGACGGAACGAATTTTGTTCGCCACACCTGTAACCGCATTGGTAACTGCGCTGATACAGCTTTTGATGCCGTTGACAATACCCATGATGAGGTCACGTCCCCAGCTGAACGCCTGAGATGCAAGACCCTTCACATAGCCGACCGCTTTCTCAAATCCGGAATGAATGACATTGTAGATCTGACCGATGATGCTGCCGATGGCGGTTTTCACATTGTTCCAGATGGACTTGACTGTGCTGCTGATGGTGTTCATCACGGTAGTAACCACATTCTTGATGCTGTTCCATGCCGAGGACACTACGTTACGGATGGCACTCAGCACGGCGGACACCGCATCCCGAATAGCATTCCAGATCGTAGTGACCACATTCTGAATGGCGGTTAGCACCGTGGTAATTGCGGTAAGGATTGCATTCCAAACCGTCTCAAACAGCATTTTGATGTTTTCCAGAATAGGGGCAAGGAACTCGGTAATGGCTGTCCATACCTCCTGCACCTTTGTGGAAATGGCTGTCCACGCCAGTTCAATGAGGATGCGGATGGCTTCAAAGATGGTTTCGAACAGGTAGCGGAACGCCTCCAACAGCGGAGAAATCGTATCGTAGATGCTCTGCCATACAGAGGTGATTGTCGACCAGATGGAGGTCATCACCCCGCTAATAGCAGACCAGGCGGCGGCGAACACTCCTTTGATGCCCTCCCATAGCTCGGAGAAGAACTCTTTCAGCCCGTTCCAAATCGTCTGGGCTGTGGAGGAGATCGCCTCCCAAGCCGACTGAAAAAAGGATTTGATGCCCTCCCAGGCGGCAACAGCGGCTTCCTTGATGGTGTTCCACAGGTCGATCCAGAATTGCCGGAACCCCTCGCAGTTATTCCAGAGGTAAATGAAAGCCGCCACCAGAGCGGCAATGGCAGCGATGATAAGGATGATGGGGTTTGCCAGCATAACAGCATTGAGGGCGGCAAAGGCAGTCTTTACTGTATTGATGACCCCGGCGATCTTCGGAACGACCGTCATAATCGTGCCGACAGCAGAGATCACCTTACCGACCATGATCAATACCGGCCCAAGGGCGGCAACCACAGCAGCGATGGTGAGGATGAACTTCCGGGTGCCTTCGTCCATGCTGTTCAGCTTGTCCACAAAGCCTTGAATGGCACTTACCACGCTGCGGATAATGGGGACGAGTAGCTCACCAAAGGAAATCGCCAATTCCTCCAGCTGAGATTTCAAAATGGTCAGCTGTCCGGCAAGGTTGTCCTGCATGGTATCTGCCATGCTCTGGGAAGTTCCATCGCACTTTGCAATCGCACTGCTCAGTTTGTCGATGTCCGCAGGAGCAGCATTCATCAGAGCAAGGAAGCCGGACATGGCGTTCTTGCCCACAAGGGTCTCTGCCGCAGCGGCTTTTTCGGATTCGGACAACCCACCAAAGGCGGTACGGCAATCCGTAAGGATGTCCGAGAGGTCACGCATGGAACCGTCCGCATTGGTGGTGGCGATGGTCACTTCACCGATGGATGCGCCGCAAATTTTGACCTCGCCCGTGAGGTTGGTCATAATCGTGCGGAGTGAAGTACCCGCCTGGGTAGACTTGATACCGGCGTTTGCCATCAGACCGATGGCTTCTGCGGTATCCTCCACAGAGAAGCCCAGAGAGCCAGCAATAGGTGCAGCATACTTGAAAGTTTCGCCCATCATGCTGACATTGGTGTTGGCATTGGACGATGCCGCAGCAAGGACATCCGCAAAATGGGCGGAGTCCGAAGCGGTCAGACCAAAGGCGGTCAAAGCGTCCGTAACAATGTCGGATGTGGTGGCCAAGTCCTCGCCAGACGCAGCGGCAAGGTTCATAATACCCTCAATGCCGGAAAGCATATCTGAGGTTTTCCAGCCTGCCATCGCCATGTAGTTCATGGCCTCAGCCGCTTCGGATGCGGAAAACTTGGTCTTACTACCCATCTCACGGGCCTTATCTCGCAGGGCTTCCAGTTCATCCCCAGTAGCCCCGGACACCGCCGCCACCTGGCTCATGGCAGAGTCAAAATCCGAAGCGGTTTTTACAGCAGCCGTTCCGAGGGCAACCACACCAGCTGTCACCGGCATCAACTTTTCGCCAACGCCGCTGATGTTGTCACCCACGGTTTTCAGCTTTTCTCCCGTTGCTGCAATCTTCTGCAAGGCGGTGGCCGACTGGTTCGCCTGCTCCTCCAGCCGCTTGAGGTCCTGCTCCGTTTCGAGGATTTCACGCTGGAGAGCATCATACTGCTCCTGGGAAATCTCGCCACGGGTAAGGGCTTCATTGGCCTGCTCGGCGGCTGTTTTCAGAGTTTCCAGCTTCTCCTTGGTCTGGGCAACGGCATCACCGAGCAGTTTGTGCTTCTGCGCCAGCAGCTCCGTATTGCCGGGGTCCAGCTTGAGGAGTTTTTCCACATCCTTCAGCTGACTCTGCGTGTTCTTGATTTGCTTGTTTACGCTCTCCAGAGCCTTGGAGAGTTTCGTGGTATCACCGCCGATTTCAACGGTAATGCCCTTAATTCGACCAGCCACGCACAGTCACCTCCTTAGAAACGGTCAAAATCCTCCTGGGTTGCCAGCTGGGCATACTTGCAGTTATCGTTGCTGGACTCTGCATACATATCGTTGACCATGCCAATCGTAAGAAGGTCAAGGTCACGGATAGAGATGCCCAGCTGGACACACCGCAGGAGGAACAGGGGTGTTGTCATTTCCCGTTCCGTGCGGTGAAGTTTTTTTTAGAGGCAACATCCGTCTGGACATTCAACCCCCACAATTCGATGATTTTCGGCAACACCTGGTAGATGGAGAAGGTGTTGAACTGGTCGAGCCACTCCTCTGGGCTGTCAGGGATGGATTTATCGGCGTGTTTCGCCATGACATAGGCGATGTTCTCGAACATTTCCAAGCTGAAGGAATCCAGCGTGGAATTCTCCGCATCGTTACTGTCCACCGCACCCTCCAGGGACTTCAAATCCTTGTAGATGTCACGATGGAAACGGATACGGTAGATACGGGGAATGGCAGCAGAGGCACGGAACGGCACCTGCTTACCATCAATCTCGATATTTGCAGTCATACCCATCTCACTTCACCGCCTTTTCAGATGTCGCAGCTTTCTGGGCAGCCGCCTCCGTAGTAGGCAGATAGACCGCCTTATACCAGTTGGCGTACACCGTAGCATCGGTGGTGTTGCCCGTCTTGGCCTTGACTACACCATTCGCCAGCGGCGTAGCCTTGACGGTCAGCGTCTCCGTCTGAACTTCCTTGCTGTCCTCGTTGGTCTTACCCTCGATGCCGGGGCGGGACGCGGAACAGTTATACAGCACATGACGGATATGCTTCTGATCACCGTCAAACTCAAAGAGCAGGGCGAATGCTGCCAGTTCCGCATCGGCGTTCTCAATCAGGACACCCTTGCTGTCCAGTTCCTCACGCAGCACATCCGTGCGGAAGGACTCCGGGATCATCGCCAGTTCCAGGTCACCGTCATAGCCCATATTGTTGTTGATGACGTAATAGGCCACGCCATCGGCATAGAAGTTCTCTGGCTCACCGTTGGCATCCAGAGAGATGGACACGGAACCGGGCATGGGGACAGGAGTGGCATAAGTGGGACTGCCATCCTCACCCAGCGTGAGCAGAGCATAGTGGGCGTTTTTCAGGTTAAATTTCACCTTGTTTGCTTTTTCAGCCATAGGTCAAACCTCCATTTCAAATGTGTAGAGGACTTCGTAGAGCTTCTCGCTCCCGATCCAGACCTCCGTTTTGTCATAAAAAACCTCGCTGGCATCCAGTACGGCTTCAACCGTCTGCTCCAGCGAGGGGTTCTTTTCGTCTGTGTACAGTTCCAAGTGAACGATGGACACCTTGTGGTAGACCTTGCCATCCGCCGCAAAGTTATGACTCCCCGGCAGCAGATAACAAAGGAAAGGCGGGTCAACGGCCTCACCCTCCGCAAAATGGTCATAGGCAAAAGGTACCCCGGTGTCCTTTAGCATTTGCAAGAGTTTATCCATGCCCAAGGCTCCTTTCTATCTCCCGCTCCAGCTGTTCAATGCCTTTCTGCTCGGCAGGTGCAATGTGGACCCGTGCTGCCACCCGACCGCCGCCACGCTTGGCGTGACCGTGTTCCAGCAGGTGCGCCAGCTGATAGCGGTTGGTGGAGTGGACGGTAAGTTCCAGCGAATGGGAGGTTTCGGCGGTTTTCTTTGCCGCCCAGCTTTTGGAGTAGGCACCCGTGCGCTTGGGTGCATTGGTGGAAATCTCATCCTTGACGGTCTTTGCGGATTTGCGGACAGCCTTTTTCATATCCGAGGTTGCCATATCCGCATACTCCTTCAATCCCTCCATGATGGCATCGGCCATCCCGTCAACAGAAACGGTCTGTCCCGTAGCCATCACCTCCGAACCTTGGTGGCTGTCAGCTTCAGCGTTTCATGCCGGAACTGGAAATCATCCACCAGGGTAATGTTGTAGATGTCACCATCAAAGAGGATGCGGTAGTGGTCGCTGTCCATATCCTTGAGGGCTTTGCAGTAACGCACCGTAAAGGTGTAGCCATCCGAAGCAATCGTCTGACCAGCCGCCTCGTATTCCTGACCCGCTGTTTTGCCTGTTGCGATATTGGCATAGGCATAGCAGGAATAGAAATCCGTCCAGACGACCCTGCGGTTGCCGATAGCATCTACTTCCACCGTGTTCTTCTGAATAGTGATACGGGAACGCATCTTTGAAATCTCCATCAGAAGACCTCCTTTCGGCTACCACCTAACAATCCCCGAAGCGTAAGCGCCAAATCGCGATAGTCCGCTTCTTCCCGGTGTTCGTACATATAGGCGGCTGCATATAGGATTGCAACATCACCAAGGGCAGAGTTATTCAGCACGGCAATATCCGATGTCATCAGCACATCCAAGCACAGCTTTTTTGCGGCGGTTAAGATGCTCTCTATCAGTTTGTCATCATCATCGTAATCAACCCGGAGGTATTGCTTCACATCTTTCAATGAAACCATATCCATCACCGCCTTTCTGCAAATGTAGGGGTGATGCCACAGGACACCACCCCAGAAGATTATTTTTCGGACAGCTTCATGATCTGCACGGCTTCGGGCAAGATCAGCTTGCCATCCACACGTTCCTTGGCAACGAAACCGATCATGCCGTTTCCGGCGAACAGTTCATTCAGCTGCTTGAAGGAACGGGTGCCACGGTCACCGATGTTGTAATACTTGTAATCACCAAAGGCGATAGCATCGGTGGGAGCATAGGCAGAGGTGCGAACAGCGTAGCCCAGCAGACGGTCAGGCTCACCCTGCTGATAAGACGGCTGCCAGATATATGCGCCGTTGTTGTCCTTCAGCTTACGCAGCTGGGCAAGGGTTGCATCGTTCATGATGAAGGATGCGTTCTTGCGGTAGGGGCGCTTCAGACCGTAGACCAGATCCAGCACATCATCGGACTTGATGGCGGCGGTCAGGGTCTTGCTGAGATTGCCGCCCTTGGTGGCGTCAAAGATGCCGGTGGGCTTGCCGGTACCGTCACCGTTGAGGAAAGCATCCTCCTCGGCATTCGCCAGAGCCTTGCCGAACTCGGTGATGATATAGCTTTCCAGGTTGAACGCATTGTCGTAAAGCAGCTCCTCGGTGACCTTGATGGCAACGTGCAGCTTGAACGCATCCAGGAAGGTCTGGTCGAAGGTGGCGTCACCGAAGGTCAGCGCGCCGCCCTCCTCGATCCACGCAGCGGCAGGCTTGGTAGCGGCAATGTTGATCTTGTGCTGACCGGAGGTGGTGATATGGGTGGCAAGACCACGCATGATGTTCTCCTCATTCAGCACATCAATGAGGCGGCGGTCATACTCTTCGGGAACCAGATATCCGCCATCTGCATCCACACCTTCCTGCAGGAGATTGGAAACCTGGCGGAAGTTGGTACGCATGGCGGTGAGCATAGCCTGCTTGTAGGCATCGGAGGCACGACCCTGCTTTTCCTCACCAGTAGGGGTAGCGGTGTAGGGCTTGCCGGTAATGGGGCTGTTGACAGGCTTTGCCAGTTCCGCCTCACGCTGCTCGATGCGCTGGGCGCGGTTGATGGCTTCGGTCAGAGTGTCGAACTCCGCCTCCATGTTCTGATAGGTGGTGTGGTCCTCTGCGGACAGCTTGCCCTGCTTGTCCTCGTGGGTGTCCAGGAAGTGGCGCATCTGACCCAGCAGGTCAGCGCGGTTTTTCAGCATTTCAGTAATGGTCATTGGGAATACCTCCATCAAATCATTTTTTCGTAGACGCTAAGACGCTCTCGGAGATCGGTGGTAGATACACCAGCATCTTCGGGAGCGTCTTTCGGATTGGGGATGTGTGCTTGTTCAGCGGCGGTTCTGGGCTTGCCATACTTCGCCACCATCTTGTTCATAAGGGCGTGTTCCACGGATTTGCTGCAGAACAGGACAGATGCGACCGGGGCCTCCACGGTAATATCCTCCTTGGGAGCAGACTCGCTCTGTCCCAGGATTCCATCTGCCAGCCCCAGTTCCACAGCCTTATTGGCGTTCATCCAAGTCTCCGCATCCATAAGATGGGACAACTTGGCGCGGGATAGGCCGCTTTTGATGACATAGGCGTTGAGAATGGACTCCTTCACCTCATCCAGCATGGCGATGGCCTGCTCCATAGCGGTGTAGTCACCCCAGGCACCCGTAGCCGGGTTGTGGATCATCATCATGGACACCGGGGACATGAGGACGGAATCACCAGCCATGGCAACAACGGAAGCGGCAGATGCCGCCATGCCATCGATCTTCACCGTGACCTTGCCAGGATACTCCTTGAGCATGGTGTAGATCTGAGCGGCGGCGATGCAGTCACCTCCGGGGCTGTTGATCCAGACGGTCACATCACCCGTACCAGCCATAAGGTCATCTTTAAAAAGCTGGGGCGTGACATCATCATCAAACCAGCTTTCCTCTGCGATGGTGCCGTTCAGCGTCAGAATCCTCTGCGCCGGGGCTGTCCCCGTCTGCTCCTGGTTCGTCCAATTCCAGAACTTCTTGGTTTTCATCGGGATTTTCCTCCTTTCCACTTGCTGCGAAGATACCCGCATCCTCCAGCTTGGTCATGTTGCCATTAATGAGATAAAGGTCACCACCGAGTTCGGCGGGGATGCGGTCGAGATTTTCAAGTTCCCGGATATCGTTGGCGGACATCCAGCCGTTCTGCCGCCCAATGGCGTAGCCGTTCATGCGGCTCTGGTAATCGCCACGGAGCAAACCGTCCACATTGAACTTGATGAAGTAGGTGGACTTTTCCTCCGCAGTCAGCAGGGAGCGCATCATATTCTGTTCCCACCGGGAAACCCAGGGGTCCAGCGTGTATTTAACGAACTCCAGCGACTGCTGCTCAATATTTGAAAAGCTCGACTTTTCCAGGTCACCCACCATGTGGGGCGGCACTCGGAAAATTCGAGCAATTTCATTGATTTGGAATTTGCGGGTTTCCAGGAACTGTGCCTCGTTGGGCGAAATGGAAATGGGCGTGTACTTCATGCCCTCCTCCAGCACCGCCACTTTATTGGCGTTGGAGCTGCCACCGAAGGTCGCATTCCAACTCTCCCGCACTTTACCAGGGTCTTTCAGAACGCCCGGATGCTCCAAGACACCGCTGGGGGCAGCACCATTGGCGTAGAACTTACTGCCGTATTCCTCTGCGGCGATGGCAAGGCCGATGGCGTTTTTCGCCATAGCGATGGGGCTGTAACCAACCAGACCATCAAAGCCAAGACCGGGGATGTGCAACACATCCTTCGGCTGAAGAATGACCGTGCTGCCTTTCATGGTCTGGGCATCGTCCGAACTCAGCTGGTACTCGTAGTAGAGTTTCCCTTTGTCGTCCCGGTCAACTGTCATGCGGTCCGGCATCAGCGGATACAGACCGATGACCTCGTTTTTGCCGTTGCGGATGATCTGGGCGTAGGCGTTGCCCCACAGCAACAGGTGCGTCATAAGCGTTTCTCGGAACGCAAAAGATGTCATTTCCGGGTTCGGTTCATCATGGAGCAAAAAATACAGCGGATGGTCAAGGGCTTTCTCCTTACCACCGCTGTCGTTGTACTTGTAGATGTGAACTGGGAGACTTGCGACTGCCTCCGACAGAATCCGCACACAGGAATACACGGCTGTCATCTGCATGGCAGAGCGCTCATTGACACGCTTGCCGGAAGTTGCTGTTCCAAGGAAGAAACTATACGCACTTCCGCTGGTTCGGTTGGTAGGGCCCGCCCTGGAATGGAACAGGCCGCTGAAGATACCCATAAAAATCAATCCTCCTTAGAAAACGATCAGCCCTCTGGAATCGTAGACACTTTCCGTAGAGCCACCGTTGCGAATACAGCGGTCAAGCCCCATGATAAGTGCCACGATACCATCAATTTTCTCCACGGACTTATCCTTGTCCGGCTTAATATTGCCAGCGGGGTCTTGCCGCATGACCACGTTCTGTGCCATCCACTTGAGAACGGGATTGCCGCCGTGGATGATGTTGCCCTCCATCAACAGCTTGTAGAGTTCCTTGGAGGGCGGGGACATATCCTTAAAGCCCTGACCAAACGGCACCATGGTAAACCCAGCATCCTCCAAGTTCTGCACCATCTGAGTGGCATTCCAGCGGTCATAGGCGATTTCAATAATGTGGTACTGCTCACCCAGCTTTTCGATGAAGTTCTCGATGAAGCCGTAGTGGATCACATTGCCCTCCGTGGTACAGATAAAGCCCTGCGCTTTCCACACATCGTAGAGAACATGGTCACGGCGGCACCGCAGCTCCAATGTTTCCTCCGGGAGCCAAAAGAACGGAAGCACCACATACTTCTCTTCCTCTGTCCTGGGCGGGAACACCAGTACCAGGGCGGTAATATCCGAGGTACTGGAAAGGTCGAGTCCTGCATAGCAGTCACGGCCTTTCAGCGAATCCATATCAATGGGGAGGTTGCCCCGGTCATAGATATGTTCCGGTATCCAAACTACAGTAGCATTTGTCCAGATATTTAAGCGCAACTGCTTGAACACATTCTCTTCGGCGGGGTTATCCAGGGCATTTTTATAAGCCTCGCGGACACGTTCAATGGCGATGGTGTGTCCCAGAGACGGATTGGCCTTATACCAGTTTTTCTCGTCATTCCAGTCATCGCCCTCATCCAAGCCATACACCACCGGGTAAAAAGTGGGATCGTTCTTTCGACCGTTTTTGATGTCCAGTGCCTTGGTATGCAGTTCATAACAGATGCTCTGCTTATCGGTACCGGCGGTGGTGATGATGAAGAACAGGGGCTGCTCACGGGCATCGCCGGAACCTTTGGTCAGAACATCGTAGAGTTTTCGGTTGGGCTGTGCGTGTATTTCGTCAAAGACCAGCCCGGACACGTTCAGACCATGCTTGGTGCCTGTTTCGGCGGACAGCACCTGGTAAAACCCAGCGTTGCTGTAATTGACGATTCGCTTGGTGGCGGCGGCAATTTTTGACCGCTTCATGAGTGCCGGGGACATCTTTACCATCTGCTGGGCAACATCAAAAACGATGGATGCCTGGTTGCGGTCGCAGGCAGCACCGTAAACCTCGGCGCTGGCTTCACCATCCGCATACAGCAGATACAAAGCTATCGCCGCAGCCAGTTCGGACTTGCCTTGCTTTTTGGGAATTTCAACATAGGCGGTCAAAAACTGCCGCTTGCCGTCTGCCCGGACGATGCCGAAAATATCTCGGACAATCTGCTCCTGCCACGGAAGCAGAAGAAACGGTTTCCCAGCCCACTTGCCCTTGGTATGGCAGAGGTTTTGGATGAAGCGCACCGCCCGGTCAGCCTTACTCGAATCATAGTGGGATGTGGAGAGCATAAAGGGCGAAGGGGTGTACTGGAAAGCCATCAGTTATCACCCCCAAGCAGAAGTTCCATATCATCTGCCGGGTCAGCTACACCCTCACCGCCGACGATCCTACTCCGGGCAGAGGGGGTAAGACCGAACTGCTCACAGAACTTCAGCATGATTTTCATATTGGTCTGGGCAATGGACACCTGGGGAACCTGTTGCAGATAACCATTGGGGGTACGAACCATCGAACCATGCTGGGTCAGGAATTCTTCGGCTTCCTTCCACCGTGCATAGGCTTGGCAATACCCGGCAAAAGCCGCCATATCCATTTCGGTCAGCAGACCCATCTGCTCCAGCACCTTCGCCATCCGTTTCCATTCACGCTTGGCTTCGTCCTCCAGCCAAGGCGGACAGCGGGGTGCTTTTTTCTGGGGCTTGGGTTCCGCCTCATTCAGCGGCCTGCCGCCGGGATTGCCCTCCAGCATCTTGAGTGCCGTGGGCTTGGGTTTTCTACCTCTCTGTGCCATCGCTCACACCTCCTTTCCGCAAATGGCATGAAAAAAAGCCGTCACCACAAAAATGGTGCGACTTCATGAACAACGAGCAACAGCCCCTCTCGGAGCCGTTGCCGTAAATTATCTCGTTTTTACCAGTTTTCGCTGTGAAGCAGGAGTTCCAGGGCAAACTGTGTGCTTTCATCGGTGGGTTCGATGTCCCAGCCTCTATCGTAGTTGCATACGATTTTGCTGTTCCGCTTGAGCATCAGCTTGGAAATACGTCCGCCATCGATGCCCCACTCGGAACCCTTGTCGTACTGCTTCAGCCAGTAATGGAAAATATCACCGTTGACCTTGATGCTGCCTTCCTTCCACATGATCCGTTCCTCCTTAGTGCTGGCTCTTGCCAAGCTCGTAGGCTCTGCGGAGCATCTCTTCGATGCCCCAAACTGAAACCTCAATGAAGTCCTCGGAATCGCAGCCACGCTCCGCCAAATCCCCGCGGCATTCCACCTCGGCACTGCATTCTCTGGCGATGTTCAAGAGGGCGGCAAGTTCTTTCTTGGTAAGACTCTGCTTTTTCATGGTGTTGTTTTCCTCCGTTATGTGTGTTTTCCCTTTCGGTGGTTACATATTCGCTCTGAATGCCAGTAATAGCAAGTTAATTCAGAGCCGTAATGTACACAAATATGAAGGGAAGAAACCGGGGAAATTACCTATAAATGCGATGGAAAGAATCCACGCCAGGAATGAGGTTCAAGCCGCTGCCGGTATCCCATCTCATGAGGATTTGCCCAGAATCATCAACACCTTGGACGGTTCCGGCAGTTCCTTTCGGCGGGGCTTGGATGTCATCCATCGCATCCAGCACAAGCCGGGTGCCTGCCGGATAGATATCTCTCAGTTCGCTGGGGGTCATTCACATCCACCTCCCCTATGAAAGCGGTGGATAATGGCAACAATTTCTTCCTGCTCCGCCGCAGCGATGCCGAGTCCGGCAAGGGCCTCCCGTGTGCCGCAGTCCGGGCAAATGAGGGTTTCATTGTCCGCCCGGCTCAACGCCGGTGCCCCGGTATAGGGCTTCCCACAGCGAGGGCAGGTTTTCAGTTGAATGATGTGTTCCTCTTTCATGCGTTTCCACCCTTTCTGCTGTAAGCCAGAGCCTCGTCCAGTAGTGTGGTATCAAAGCCAAATTGGACATAACCAATGGCGCAAGTTTGAACATACATGGGTGAGGGTGCGCCCAGCGGTCGATCCTCATGCATGATGTAAACGAAAGCGTTCTCCTGGCGGAGTTCGCCAGTCTCATAGTCCTTGATGGTGACGGCCATTTCCTTTTTGTAATAAAAGGTGGGGTAGCCCTCGTAGCGGTCAAGATGCCGCTCATCTTGCTTGCTGACCGCCCACACGCCAACGGGCACCGAATGTCCCTTGGATGGTTCAATCGTGAGGTAGGCTCCGGTCTTGCTGCCTTTGAACATAAGGCGGTGGTCTGGAATGGTTGCAGTACCGACCACTTCGGCATCTGGACAGCGGTATCGCATCTGCTGGCAGTGCAGGTTGCTCCCGTATGCAAGGTAATAGCGTTTTTTCATTTCAAATCATCCTTTCCGGAGGGGTAAAGACCCTCCTACCACCGAAAGCCCGCCGGAGCGGGTTCGGGGGCCTGTGGCTAAGTCCTTCATGCGGCTCTTCCGTTGCGGAAGGCGGCATCTCCGGAAAGGCGGCGAGTCAAAATGTCCCTTGCGGTGGCGAATTCATCACCAATGAACCCCAGTCGGAGCAACCAAGTCCGCATGGCGTATTTGGGATTTTCATTCTGCTGGGGCTTGGGGCTTGCACTGCTGACCGTCTTTGCCATCTGACTCAGGGCGAGGCAAAGCTGAATGTAACTTTTCAGCTGTCCAGCGTGGAGACCGTTCTGCTTGCCATTCGCAGGGGCATCGAATTGGAAAAGGCGGAACTCAATGGTTCCCTTGGTAAAGGTGGCGTGGAGGTTCAGCATATGGTAGCGGCTCTCATTGTAATGAGTGTCTCTGCCGTAGTTCGCTCCGTTGGCGGTGTACCACACATCTGCCAACTCCGCCATGGTCTTGGGCTTTTTGCGGTTCAGCTGATCGAGGAAGTTGGGGTTGACTGTGCGGCAGTATTGGTTCATACGGTGGCGGTCAAGGTCAAGGGCTTCCGCCAAAAGGGATTCGTGGCTCGCCATGATGTTGGCAAGGTTGCGGAGGGTCTTGGGTGTATGCCCTTTTGCTCCGATGTGAATGTGAACACCGCACCCTCTGGTGGCATCGCTCTTGGCACCGGCCTTGCGGAGAATGCGGATGACCTCCTGCAACTGGGGAATGTCATCGTAGGTAAGGATGGGTGTGACCATCTCGCATTTTTCATCGTCAAAACCGTGGATGCTGACATCCTTTTGAAATTTCCACTCACGCCCTTGGGCATCCCATGCGCTCCAAGTGCTGTAGCCGTTGCGTCTGGCGGTGTTCTGATAGCGGTTGGTTTCAAAAAAGGTTGCGACCAGCTTGGCGGCTTTCTCTCTCGTGATGCTGTTCATTTCGACCTCAACGCCGATGGTCTGCTTTTTCATTTCTGCAATCTGGGTGGCGGTCTTTTCGTTCATGGTATGGACTTCCTTTCAAGTGTGTTTTCCCTTTCGGTAGTCACATATTCGCTCTAAAAGCCCATAATATCCAGGACTATTTGACCTATAAAATACACGATTATTCCAGCCTGAATTTGGTGGAATGTGGTGTATTTATTGCTCCTCAGAATGCTCCGCCAGTGCCTTTGCCGCCAGCCGTTTTTCTTTCATTTTCGCCTTGAACTTGTCGGCATCCGCATCGGTTCGGAAAGCGGAATGCCCCTTGAGGTTCTGGAGCAGCACCTTCCGCGCCGTTTTGAAATCCGCTCCGCCAAAGCCAAGCTGGACAATCCAGCTACGGAAATAATACTTTTCGTTTTCAGGCTTCTGCTCGGTAGGTTTGATGCGGTTCGCTTCCTTTGCCTTGGTAACCATGGCACTTGCCAACTGTGCGTAGGCTTTGTTGCAGTCGGGGTTTTCCGAACGGGCAAAGGTGAAGGTCACCGATTCGCTGTCAAAAGCGATGCCCCGGCAACCATCGCTGCATTGCGACACAAGGGCGAGAAACGCCTCAGTTGTGTCCGGCAGCGTAGTTTCCAGGGCATCAATCAGCTGGCTCGGTACGGCGAAACAGGCCGCTCCTACGGCTCGATTCAATAGGTACTGTCTGGCATGGAGCATGAACACCAGGTTCTTAAGATTGGTGGTGGTCATGCCAGCTGTCGGTAGCGTGATATTCAGTTCATCCGTCAGCGGCATCGCAAAGCCGTTCTGTTCCAGGAATGCTCTCAATTCAGCTTCTCCTTCATAGGTTTCCGAGGTGATGCTACCATCTCTGTGGATGACCACCTGCCCGGCGGCGTATGCAAAGGTGGGCGGTCCCATGTAGTGGAGAGTCTCTCCGAGGTAATCCGCCACAGCCTTTGCCATACTCTTACGGTCGGTTGCACTGGTTTCAATTCGCATTTTTATGTACCTCCAATCATTTTGGTAGTACATATATTGCTCTGAAACCCTTATAAGTCAAGGGTTATATGCGCCTGTTCAAAAACTATTATCATCTTCAGCGGATGCCCAGACGATGCCGGACAAGACGAAGAAAACACACGGCAGAGCTACACCATTACCCCAGAGCTTATACTCGGCAGAATCGGAATAGGGGTTCTTCAGCCACTTGATGATTTGGTTTCGAGTTTTGGGCTTATTGGCCTTTGATACCACACGGCGGTGGGTTTCCCATACCTCAGACCAGTAGGCAATGTCCGCCTCGGAAGGCTCCGCTGTTCCCAGACCCTTGCACCACCAGTCCGCAAAGCCCTGAAGCCTTGCGCACTCCACCGGGGTCAGCCTACGGACATAGTAATCCGCTTCAACCACCGCTGCATGGTGTCCGGGGCTGGAGCCGTTCACAACCGTGGCCGCAATCTCCTCCTGAAATCCAGTTCCCTCCGCTTTTTGCATGGGATCAAAGCCATACGCCGAATTGACCAGCGGAGGGTCTTTGTAGTCCCTCGCCATCAGCGTTGGGGCAACGCCCTCCAGCGGAAGCATATACGAACCAGTGGTCATACAGTAGGCAACTGCATGGCGGTCTGCGGCATCCAGGGTGAAAGATACCTCCTCGTTAATCCCGCTCCCCTGGGGACCGTTGCGATCCTTGCGACCTATCATACTGCCCTGGATTGCAAAGGCAGGGTTCTGCTCCACAATGCACACACCACCCTGATTGCAGCCGGGGTTGCCGCCATTGCAATCCAGTGTCCGGGCGGTATCTGCTTCGTAGAAGCCGCTCCGAGGGTTGTCGGATTTCATGGCGTTGCTGGCAAAGGAGCAGATGCCATAGGTCTTGGGAACAAACACAGCCTGGTCATTATTGCAGGCCAGCGTAGCAGATTTGTTCTTCTGAATCAGCGCACCTTTGCCGCCGCCCTCGCAGCCACTTCGGATTTTTAGTGTCATAGGTGTCTCAACGACAAGAGGCTGATTGTTACCTCCCATGCCATAGGTTGCAGAAACCGTCTGGGCTACTTCCAGTGGGCCCTTAAACCGGGTGTCTTGCGAATGGTTCTCAAACACCAGCGGAGGGTGATGTGCTTCGGAGCGAAGTGTGCAGGTCACACCTTCTGTTACATCCATGCGGTTCCCGCCCTGGTCATTCAGGACGAGTACACCATTCCTGCCAGTGAACATCCCGCAGTTCTCGCCAGGGGTGGAGAATTTTTCTGAAACAGCGGAATTATAGCCGTCTACGCAGAAGCCTGCCGCTCCAACGCAATCCGCAGGACATCTGGCAGCTCTTTGCCACGCGCGGAAGCTCTCCGGAGAATACCTTGACACGCCTTCGGACTCAAATAGTATCCTTCCGGCACTCCCGCCTGCAAAATCTGCGACAAGGTAGATGCGGCGTCTCCGTTGGGGGACTCCCCAAAATTGCGCATCAATAGTTCTGTACGCAAGGCTCCATCCGTCACCCATGTAGATGTCGGCGTAGGGCCATCCGTCTTTACCAGGCGCAGGCACCTGGGTATCCGCTTCTTTGACACTGATGACCGTTTCGAGGACGGATTGGAAGTCCTGCCCTCCATTGGAAGAGAAAGCGCCGGGGACGTTCTCCCAAACGCAGTATCTTGGGTATTTGCCATTTGTGGCGCACCTCATTTCTTTGATAATGCGGATGGCTTCGTAGAAAAGGCTGGAACGGGAGCCATCCAGACCGCTCCGCTTGCCGGCGATACTCATGTCCTGGCAGGGCGAACCGAAAGTGATGATGTCCACAGGCTCCAGTTCCGAACCGCTGATTAATGAAATATCTCCGTAATGCTTCATATAGGGCAGCCGCTTGGTGGTGACACGAACGGCGAAAGGCTCAATCTCAGATGCCCACACCGGGGTGATGCCAGCCAGCAGACCGCCCAGCGGGAAACCGCCGGAGCCATCAAATAGACTACCCAGAGTCAGTTTCTTCATGGTTACACCTCCGGCATAGCAGCGACCACCTCTGCATAGGGCATTTTCTGCCCGTCACGAAGCAGAAACACACCGTCCGCACCACCCTTGGCTTTGATATACCGCTTCACAATGACATCTGCGAATTTCTCATCCAGTTCAATGCCGTAGCAGATGCGATTCGTTTCCTCACAGGCAATCAGCGTAGAGCCGCTGCCGAGAAAGGGATCAAGGACAATGCAGTTGCTCATGCAGGAGTTCTGGATGGGATAGGCCATCAGAGCAACGGGTTTCATGGTGGGATGGTCTTTCGAGGACTTGGGACGGTCATATTCCCAAATGGTGGTCTGCTTCCGGTCGGAGTACCACTGGTGTTTCCCACCCAGTTTCCAGCCGAACAGACAGGGTTCATGCCGCCATTGGTAAGGCGAACGGCCCAGCACAAGGGCGTTCTTTTTCCAAATGCAGCACCCCGAAAGGTAGAACCCGGCATCGTGAAATGCTTTTCGGAAGTTCAAGCCCTGGGTATCCGCATGGAAAACATAGATGGAGGCATCCTGCGCCATGTTCTGCTCCATGCAAACAAAAGCGGCGAACAGGAACTTGTAGAAGTCCTCGTCCGCCATATTGTCGTTTTTGATTTTTCCGGCCGTTTCCTCTACATTCACGTTGTAGGGCGGATCAGTGAGAACCATGTTCGCCAGCTGCCCATCCATGAGGGTGTCATAGGTTTCTGGCTTGGTGGAGTCACCGCAGATGAAGCGATGCCGCCCCAAGAGCCACACATCGCCCTGCTTGGACATGGTGGGCTTTTTCAGTTCCTCATCTACATCAAAGTCATCTTCTTTGATTTCCTTGTTGTGGACTTTGGAAAAGAGCTGCTCAATCTCCGGGGCTTCAAAACCAGTAAAATCGGTGTTGAAGTCCTGGGTTTTCAGATCCACCAGCAAATCAGCCAGCAACTGTTCATCCCACGCACCCGTAATTTTGTTGAGAGCCACATTCAGGGCTTTGACCTTGTTCTCGTCCTCGATGCGGACAACCACACACTGCACCTCGGTATAGCCCAGGTCTTTCAGAACTGTCAGACGCTGGTGACCGCCAATGACGGTCATATCGTAGTTGCAGATGATAGGCTCCACATATCCAAACTCCTGGATGGAGTTCTTGATTTTCTCATATTCCTTATCGCCGGCCTTCAGCTTTTTCCTGGGGTTATATGCCGCAGGCTTGAGTTCCCCGACCGGGATAGTACGCCATTCCATTGCGTTCATTCTGTTTCCTCCGTTTTCTCCCCAAACCGTGCCTGCACATAACAGGCATGGGAGCAGTATTTTCTGCCGTTGTTACCGTAGGCGGTGAACTCCTTCCCGCAGAAGGCACATACACCGCTGTAAAATGCGGTCGGCTTTCGCCGGATTTCCTCCGGGTGGGCCTTCCACCAGTCACGGCGGCATTTTTCTGAGCAGAACTTTCGTTTACGCCCGGTTTCGGGCTGTTGTAGTTCCTTGCCGCAGAACTGGCAGGCATAGCCGTTTTGGATTCGCTCACGGACATTCAGGGTCAAAGCCGCAGCGTAACCATCCAACCCGTGTGCTTTGCAGTAATTGCGGACGATGTCACGGGACAAGCCAACGACAGAAGCAATGGAACGGTAACCCGTGCCACGCACACGCAGTTCTCGGATTTGAGCGGCTTGCAGGTCAGTCATTGCTTCACATCCTTTCGCTGAATAATGAATAGAAAAAGGCCGCAAAACCATACCCTTTTGGCACGGCTTTGTGGCCTATATCGGAACAATTACGCAAAAGAACCATGCCCGGAGGGGTGTAAGCCCTATCAAAAAGCATGGTGCTATCGCATTTTTTGATGTACCGGGGCGCAAAACGCACCCCTTGCAGGGTATCCCCCCTTGCGAATTTCGCAGAAATTTGCGTTTGAGGGGGCGCCGGTCTGTTAGCAGACTGCCCACAGAGATTTGACCCGCCCCTGCCTCTGCACTCAGTAGCGGTACTCTGGCCGAATGTCCTCGGTCAATGTCTTTCGATCATGGCATGGCTTGCACAACGGTTGCCAGTTCGTTCTATCCCAGAAGAGGTTTTGATCTCCACGATGGGGAACGATGTGGTCAACCACAGTAGCCTTCGTGTATCTCCCGGCCTTCTGACACGCTGCGCACAGCGGATGGCTTTTCAAGTACAGCTGGCTCTGCTTCTGCCAGCGGCTACCATAGCCACGCTTGGCTGCGGGCCGGGTCACCTCTGGGTGCAAAGGCTTGTGTTCCTCACAGTACATCGTACCGTAAGGCACGAGCCTTGCGCAGCCGGGGTGCTTGCAGGGTGTGTTTGGACGATGGGGCATGGTCACTCCTCCCAGGAAAGACCAAACTTTCCAAAGTGTCCGTAGGCACTGACCTCATTGTAGTCCGTTTCCAGCAGGCCAAGGAAACGGATGATTCCGTCCGGGGTCAGGTCATAGGTGTGGCGGATGAACTCCACGAGGAAATCCTCCGTTACAAAACCAGTGCCAAAGGTGTCTACGGATACAGAAACAGGCTCCGGCACTCCGATGGCGTAGGCCAGCTGTACTTCGCACCGTTTGGCATATCCACCCCGGACAATATCCTTCGCAATCTTCCTCGCCATGTACGCTCCGCTACGGTCAACCTTGGTAGGGTCTTTGCCGGAGAACGCACCACCACCGTGGCGGCACATACCGCCGTAGGTGTCAGCGATGATCTTTCGACCAGTCACGCCTGTGTCAGCAAAGGAGGAACCGATCACAAAACGCCCGGTGGGATTCACCAGCCGCTTGAAGTCGGTGTTCAGACCGTAGTCCGAAGCGGCGGTTTCCATGATGGCTTCCACGATGGGGCGAAGCTCCTCCACGGAAATGTCCGCCTGATGCTGGGTGCTGATGAGGAAGGAAGTAATCTTCCAGCTATCGTAGTCGAAAGACACCTGCGCCTTGGCATCCGGCAGAAACAAGGCAGAAGAAAACTCCCGAAGCACTCGCAGCGCACGGGTCGCAACTGCAAATGGAATCGGGAGCATTTCAGTGGTTTCATCTGTGGCATAGCCGAACATCATGCCCTGGTCACCAGCACCGTGGTTGCCGTCAACACCAAGGGCGATATCAGGACTCTGCTGGGTGATGATGGTTCGCACTTGGTATCTTCCAGTGTAGGGAAGACCGATGCGGTTCAGGACGGTGCGAGTCAGCAGCTCGTAATTCGGCAGATGGCTGGAGGTAATCTCTCCGGCGATGGTCACCTGGTAATCCTTAATCAGACACTCTACAGCCACACGGCTCAGCTTGTCGTGTTGCAAGCAGTCGGTGACGATGGCATCTGAGATTTGGTCGCAGATTTTATCCGGGTGTCCGCATGACACCTGTTCGCTTGTAAAAATCATGATCCTTGCACTCCTTTCTATGTAACGGCTGCGTGAAAGGACTGAAAGACACAGCCGGCCGAACGAAAAAGAACCCGGAGCCGTAGCCCCAGGTTCTCATCCATTTCTGGCAAGTATAATAATATCACAGCGAAACATGAATGTCAGTCAACCAACAGTACACTCTTAGTACACTTTTCAATCGTAGCCTGCGACTGCGCCAATCTGTATCTTTAAGGCTTCCGTGATCCGCCGCATGATCTGCTCATCGCGGATACAGCCCTTGTACTCCTGCAACTGTTTTTTGTCGATGGTTTCGACCTGCTCTGCCAGTGCCATGCTGTGCTTGCTCAGTCCGGCACTCCAGCGAGGGATAAACACATGAGTCGGAAGTTGTCGCTTTTTGTAGGTTCGTGCAGTCAGGGGGACAACCGTCACCACCGGGGAATGCTCGTTTGCCCGGTTGTTGCTGACCACCAGCACTGGCCGATAGCCACCCTGCTTGCAGGTATTTATGTTCTCGCCAAGGTCAGCAAAATAAACATCGCCGCGTTTACACATAGCCATCACCTCAACTCAGCATATAGGCGATCTCGTCCTCATCCCGGTGCGCATACAGGGATTCCAAGTCCTGAACCGCTTTCTTTCTGTATTTACCGACCATCGTCCGACTGACGAAATACTTATGGGCGATTTCGTCCCAGGTCATTTCCTCCCAGAGCATATCGCAAAGGACGGCTCCGGGCAGTCCTTTCAGAGAACGCACTGCGCTTTCAAAAAAGCGGATTTCCTCTGTAAGCCGGATGCACTCATCGGTCAGATGCTCGTACCACTCCTGATTGATCCGGTCCATTCGCTCCCGGTAATTCAGAGCAATGGTCGCGGTCTTATCCGAAGTGCCGCTGGTGCTGACACGCTCCCCGGTGGGCTGGGAATACTGCATGGTATCTATCATTTCGGATTCAGAGATGCCTTTGAAGCTGGCAAGCTGGTGCCGAAGGCAATCCAGCTGCATCTTCTTCGCCGGGTAGTCCCGAATCAGCTTTTCAATCCTTTCGCTCATGGTTACCCTCCAATTCTGGCACGAACCGCATCAATCAAGGCGGTCTGCCGTGTGTCCTTGCACTCCAACGCCTGGAGGACATCTTCGTCATGGGTTCCTTTCGTGACAATGTGGTGGATGACCACCGTGTGCTTTTGGCCTTGCCGCCACAGTCTTGCATTCAGCTGCTGATACAGTTCCAAAGACCAGGTCAGCCCAAACCAAACGATGGTGCAGCCGCCGTCCTGTAAATTCAGCCCGTGTCCGGCGGAGGCGGGGTGGATCAGGGCCAACGGAATCCTGCCGGCGTTCCAGTCATCAATGTCTTTTGTGGTGTCGATGCACCGGGCGGTCTTGAACCGGGCTTTGATTCTCTGCAGGTCATGCTCATACCAATAAGCCACCAGCAACGGCTTTCCGTTTGCTGCCTCCACCAAATCCTCCAATGCATCCAGCTTTCTGTCATGGATGCGGAGTACCTTGTGGTTTTCACCGTACACAGCACCGTTTGCCATCTGAAGCAGTTTTCCGGAGAGAACTGCCGCATTGACCGCATCCAACTCCTCGCCGTGGAGGTTCACCACCATGTCCCGTTGGAAATCATCGTAGATTTTTTGCTCCCGGCTATCCATGCTGACCTCGACACGATTCATAATCAGTTCCGGCATATCCAGGTAATCGACCGCTTTCATGGAAATGCAGATGTCGGAAATCAGGCTATAGATTGCTTCTTCTGCTCCTTCGCGGGGTTTGTAGCTGTAGATGATTTCCCGGTTGCGCTTGTCCGGGGTGAAGAAGCGCTCCCGAAACCCTCCGATAAAACGGCCGAGCCGCTGGCCCATATCCATCAGATACATCTGCGGCCACAGGTCCAGCAGCGAGTTGGGAGCTGGTGTCCCGGTTAGACCTACAATGCGGCTGACCAGTGGACGAACCTTTTTCAAGGCTTTGAACCGCTGCGCCTGATTGGACTTGAAGCTGGACAGTTCATCGATCACCACCATGTCGAAGTCCCAGTGGTGATTTTCCACCAGCCAGCTGACATTCTCCCGATTGATGATGTAGAGAAAAGTCTGCCGCCGGAGTGCAGCTTCCCGTTCAGCCTGGGTTCCCATGACCAGCGAGGCATCCAGCCCTTTGAGGTGTTCCCACTTGCTCAGTTCCTTGGGCCAGGTATCTGCCGCCACACGCTTGGGGGCAATCACCAAAACCCGGCTCACATCAAAGCTGTCCAAGGTCAGTTGCCAAAGAGCCGTGAGCGTGATGATGGTCTTACCCAGCCCCATATCCAGCATCAGGCAGGAAACGGGATGCTCCAAAATGAAGTCGGTGGCGAACTGCTGGTAATTATGGGGATTGTATTTCATCCAGGATTCCTCCAATCATCTCGGTATTATCCACGCAATAGACCCGGAAGCCCAAAGCGGTCAGCTGGCTCATGCGCCTTATCTGTAATGGCCTGGGCTTTTTGCCCGGTGCTTTTAATTCCACGAAAGCCAACCTGCCACCGGGGAACAAAACCAAGCGGTCAGGCACCCCATTTAATCCGGGGGAAACGAATTTGACCGCCAGCCCTCCACGCTTTTTTGCCTCCATGGTCAGCTTCCTTTCGACCACGCTTTCTTTCATCCGAATACCTCCGTTTCCATTTGTGTTGCCAAATGCCGTTTTTCTCCTTGCGCGCGTATACATACGAGTACAGGTGCCAACGGCTCTCTTTTCCTATTTTTGAATACCCAACATAGAGCGAGATAGGAAACAATGGAAACAATCGGCTGAAAACCACCGATTGCTCCATCTTTTTCCCGTTTCAGTGCCCTGTTGCTTATCGCTTCATGGGAATCACTAAGAAACACTTAGCTGTTGCCGCACTTGGCTTCCTTGTTTCTTATAAAAGCCCGCTGGATGCCGTAGCCGGCGATACGCATCTTTCCAGAAGCGTTCCCTGTATATCGCCCCCAGCCGCCGACCTTATTGAGAATGCCCTCCAATTCATAGGAGTCTGCCTTTCTCAAATTCTGCCGCTCCTTGCCGAAACACTCACACCAGATTTCCATGATGCAGACACGGTCACGGGACACAGTGCCTTCAAGAGGCGTATCCCCAAACTCACCGCCAGACAGGAATGTGCGCCGCTGATATAAATCCATGCTGTCCCAGTTTTCGGGGAGCAACCGATCCAGATAGTCCTGAACAAGTCCCTCACGGTCATCGGACTCCATTGCTTCCTGCTGCTTTGCATAGGCCATTTGAGCGACCTCGCCGGACAGGAACAGCGTTTCTCCGCCTTTATAGGCTTGGATAGCTTCTGCCCACACCTGGTCGGTGTCCGTCAAATCCCATGGGTGGTGGGGGCTGTTCTCGGAAACCTGGACAGGCCAAAAACGGCGATTGCCCGTAATATCCCGAAGGAAACCGCTCTCCGAGTTAGTTGTGCCAACGATAATGCAGGAGCGGGGGTGGCTTTCTACGATTGCGCCATACGCCTGTCGGTACTTATCGTCCACACGGGTGACAAATGATTTCACGGTTTCGACATCGACTTTCTTGATACCAGCCAGTTCGCCCAGCTCCAAAATCCAGTAACCCTGCAGTTTTTCTGCGGCAGTCTTGTCCTTCATATCCGAAATGGCAAGGCTGTCGGAGTACCAAGGTCCACCCAGCTTGGCAAAGAAGGTGGACTTGCCGATGCCCTGCGGACCGGATAATACAAGGATAGAGTCGAATTTCCGACCGGGTTCGTAGACTCTGGCTACCGCTGCGCACAGCGTTTTTCGTGTGACCGCACGGGTGTAGGGCGTATCCTCCGCTCCGCAATAGTCAATAAGCAGCGTATCCAACCGAGGGATACCATCCCAAACCAGCCCAGCAAAGTAGTCCTTGATGGGGTGATAGATGCGTTCTCCAGCAACCACCGCCAGCAATGCGTCCTTGAATTTAGCCGGGGACCAAATACCATAAACACGCTCGAAGTACAACTTTGCGTTGGCAACATCGGAGTCATTGAATCCGGGCTTCACCTGTTTCCAGGGCAGTGGGCCAATGACATCGATGCAGCCCTTGAACTCGTTATAAACAATGGATTTGAGGTTTTCATCATGGCTGACGATGGCTGCGATATTCGCCATCGTGTCCTTGACCTTGCCCTGCTTATCCAGTTCCAGCACTGTCTGCCAGTTTTCATCATCTTCCGTATTGAACTCAGACTGCGCCAGCTGTTCACGCTCTTTGCCCAGTTGGATTCTTACAGCTTCGTCCTGCACTGCAAACTCCTGCATTGCTTTGAAAGACGGCAATTTGGAGGGATCACCGTCTGGGTCTGCCTTGGCATCCAGATCACCAAAGCGGTGCAGACGCACCACATCGAATGCGTTCATCAGCTTGCCGCAGGCGGGATCGGTAGCATGGTGGCTGTATGCGAACCTATCCTCGTAGATGACAACGCCGGCCTGGGAATCCGCAGGGATATAATCGTAGCGCCCAGGCATGGCACTGTGTTTATAGGTGTCCTGCAGGAAGGTGTCGATGGCATCCCGGATGCTGTAGGTACGGCAGAAAGCACCTACGATACCGGGCTTTTCCAGAGGATTGGCCTGTTTCTGGATGTTTCGTTGCACGATGGTCTGTTGCCGTTTGGATACGGGCCATTCTGCCGTGTTTCGCCAATCCTTATATTTGGAGAGAACCGCATCCGGGTTGAGGATTTTCCCCTCAATCTCCCGGAACACGAACTCGCCATCTGCCGAAGTGCTGGGCCAATACATGAGGCGGCTGGGTTCATAGGTGGTGTCATCGAACAATTCAATGCCGATTTCCTCTGCAACCTTCCGGGCAACGGCTCCGTATTCATCCGGCGTTACCTCACGGGCAAGGGGGATGATGAGGCGCAGGCGGGGCTTTTCCGACGTGTGCTTATGGGTACTGTAGATCATGCAGTGAAAATCGAAAAACATCTCGATTTCATCCATGATGTCCGGGGTGCCGTAGTCCATATCCAGCGTCAGACCGGAGCGGGTAAGGACGGTTTCCTTTTTGCGCCGACCGTCCTTGAGTGTCCCCAACACGAAACCGCCGACATCCTTGATGGAATCCTGCTGGGCCTTATTCATCTTCCGATACTGCTCTACGGTTTCCGAGGTACGGTGGGTGGTTGAGATGCGCTCCCGGAACTCCGACAACTCCATCTCCACCAAGTTCCACTTTTTCTCCATACGGGAGTTTCCCGTACTCAAGCGAATCATCATAGGTCAGACCTCCTTGCTGCCGACAATTGCTTTAAACTGTCGGATATTTCTCTGAATGCCGGCCAGCCTCCGCTTGGCCTCATTTTGCTGGATGGCATTACACTTGCGGTCAATCTCCTCCGTGGTGGTCTGTACCTGAATACTATAAAACCGCTCCTTATCGGTGTATTTCTTCTCCAGATTACAAAGCGCATCCAGCAGACGGGCTTTGTCGCTTGGGGTGCAGTAGCGGCGAACGATGCGGAACAGCTTGTCTGCCCGCTTGACCGTGCAGGGGAAAAATACATCCATGCGGATGTTCATGTAGCCGGTTGGGTACTCGATATGAAGGACCTTTTCCTCGCGCTCCATATTCTGAACAGCAAGGTGAGCGGTCATATCAAGGTAGCCGGATGCGTTGTATCTGCTGATTCCCATATCTATAGTCCTCCTCAGTCTTTTTTATAAAAATTGCATTCATAGCCGTCTGCGCGGAGTGGGAGCCCTTTGGCCCAGTCCGGCGCAATCGCCATCATTTGGCAAATTTCGTCAACGCTGGACACCCCATTGGGGACTTCCAACACGGCTTCATCGTGAATGTGCATCACAATATCAAAGCCAGCATTCTGCAGGCGGAGCATTGCCAGTGCCAGCAAATCCCGTGCCGTTGCCTGAACGATATTCTCGGTTAGCTTGGGACCGTAGGTTTCAATCCGCATCCACTTCTTACTTTCGCCAACACCCTCGTAGGAAAGGCTTTCCCGTCCATAGCGGTTGGTGGTCATCCGTGGTTTGATGTAGGACAGTTTTCTTCCGGAGGGCAAAGTGATGAACAGGATGCCGGAGCGGTAAGTGAAGCAGAGATTTCCCATCGAAACGCTGGTGCGCTCCCGAACAGCTTTAACTGCGGCTTCATCCACTGCCCACCAAAACTTCGTGATATGGGGATTGGCACCACGCCACTGATTGACCAGCGGCTGGAGTTCCTCTTCCGTCAGCCCCATGTCCAAGGCACCCATGGCGGTCAGCGCACCGACAGATCCACCGTAGCCCAGAGCCAGTTCTGCAATTTTTCCTTTCTGTCGGAGATGGCAGTTGATGCCATGTTTGACTACGGGAACACCGAACATCTGACTGGCCGAGGCACAGTAGATGTCACCGCCTTGCTCGAAGGTATCCAAACGCCACTGCTCTCCCGAAAACCACGCCAGTACACGGGCTTCAATGGCTGAAAAGTCCGCAACGATGAAGCGGCATCCGGCACGAGGAACAAAGGCGGTTCGGATCAGTTCGGACAATACCCCAGGGGTGCTATCAAACAGCAAATCTATAAGGTCGAATTGCTGATTTTTTACCAGGTCACGGGCAAGTTCCAAATCCGGGATATGGTTCTGTGGGAGGTTTTGGACTTGAACCAATCTTCCGGCCCATCTGCCCGTGCGGTTGGCACCATAAAATTGCAGCAGGCCATGGCAGCGTCCATCTGAACAGACAGACCGCTGGATGGCCTCGTACTTTTTAACCGATGTCTTCGCCATAAGGAGCCGCAGTTTCAATACCTCCAGCACCTCGCCGTCTGCATCCGGGAGCAGGGCTTTCACGGCTTTTTTGTCCAGGCTCCCCGCTTCCACACCACGGTCGGCAAGCCAGCCTTTGATCTGCGCCGGGGAATTTGGGTTGGAAAGCCCGGTCAGCTCATACGCTCTGGCAGTTACTTCATCTTTATACTGGGTATCGCAAAGCACCGCATTGGACACCAACAGCGGGTCTACCTCGATACCCCTGTCATTGATGCGCTGGTCCATTTGGTAGAGAAGCATTTCCGTGTCGGGAATGGGATAGTTCCGCAGCTTATAGCGAATCTCCCGCTCCGCATCCACATCACGGATACAGTAGGTTTTGAACCGCTCCCATTTCTCCGGCTCATCCTCCGGGCGGTTACGGGTGCGGCCGCCATTGGTTTTGGTCGGCTTGCATGGCATGGAGAAAAACCGAACCAGGTCAACACCCTCCTTCAGCTTCTTCCGTTGGATGTTCAGCACCTCGCCAACCCCGTCCAGGGAAAGGGGCAGAGCCAGCATGGATGACTGGACAGCGGTGCATTGCCATCCGATCGGGTCCAACTGATGACCGAGGAACTTGCCGATGCAGGTGCGCTCAAACTGAGCATTGAACGCCGCCTTGGTGATACTGGGGTCTTCCAGAGCATCCAGTACCCTTTGCGGCAACTGCTCACCGCAGGCCATGTCGATGATTTCGGTAGGCTCATCATCGAAGGCATAGGCAAACAGCAGAATTTCAAAGTTGGGGCTATCCGAGTAGGCATACACACCGCACTTGGTCAGGTCTACATCGGAGTAGGTTTCTATGTCGATAGCCAACAGGCTCATGAGCAAGGCTCCTTTCTATGTAGGCCTAAGGGGGCGGCGAACCGCCACCCTCCGGCTTGACAGGGATTAATCGAGGAAATCGTCCTCATCCTCGGTCTGGAAATCGTCCGCAGCAGAGGTGCGACCGCCCAGGCTCTCTCCGTCCTTCAGCTTCTGGATATTGCCCAGACCAGCGGCGATGCCACGGTTGCCGTTGGAGTTATAGCCATAGAAAGTCACGCTGATCTTTCCGTAGCAACCGGAATACACTTCGCTCTGGTCAAGAATGGGCTGAACCTTGCTGTCAACGACCTGGGGTGCCTGGCGGCTGTTGGCATTGAAGAAGTAGCAACCAGCGTAGGCTTCGTCATCCGGACGGTCGATGTCACCGTCACGCAGGGGCAGCTTGAGGTTGCCGGGAACCTTGCCGCCCCACTTGGAAACGGAGTCCTTCTTGGCCTGCTCGATAGCCGCCTTGATGGCATTGACGGTTTTGGTGTCGCTCTTGGGGATGATGGCAGACACGCTGTACTTGGGTTCGCTGCCGTTCACGGAATCCGGCTCCCAGCAATGGAGATAGGAAAAACGGCAAGGGACAATGACCTTAGTGGGATTGGTGTTGGTATTCATAAATCATTCCTCCTGAAAATCCGCCGCAGCGGTGGTTTTGGTAATAGCTGCCCGTTTATCACTTTCGGGAACAAGCGTGACCTTTCCGGCGGGCTTGTAGACCAGGGAACCCAGGACACGGGCAAACTCCTGTTTTCCCATAAGGCGCTCCATCTCGGTAACGCCAATGAGGGATTTCTTGTAGATGTCGGTGTACCCAGCGGCTTTTGCTGCCTGTTCCACCTCGGTATCGCTGGTGTACTTCCGATTGCTCCGACCCTCCACCAGCTTGTAGCCCTTCCATGCCTTGCCGTGGACAACGGCCTCATCCTGGGCGAAGGCATAAATGTCTGCCGCCCACTTGGAGAGTTCATCCGAGACTTTGAGGACTTCGGCAATCTCGTCATCGGTCAACAGGGCTGGCTGACGGAACTCCATCTTTGCCAGTTTGAGAAACTCTTCTGCCCTGGCACGGCACTGGTTTCTTGCACGGCAGAACCGACACCAGGAACCAGCATGGAACTCACCTGCACCCATAAGTGCCATAGCGCCACGGGGTTTGAGGACTTCCTCGCCCCAGGTTTTCAGCTTGTCCGGGGCAATTTCCCAATCCGAGAAATTATTGACCCTGGGCTGAAAAATGGTCAGCTTCACCGTTTCGATGTCATAGAGCATCTCCGCCATTTCCAGGACGCCCAAGCCGTAGGTCATAAGTTGCGGATTTTCGGTGGCATCCACTACCACGCCGCGGCCCAGCTTCAGATCGATGATGTGGGCAACCTTGTCAGTGATGATGACCATATCGGCAGTGCCGAAGCAATCCGCCACATAGTCCGAAACATCCACCCGCTGCTCTACAGAGAAAATAGGCTGGGTGCAGATACGCTTGGCTTCCTCGATTTCGCCAATCACATAGGACACATACTCATCGACCGCTTCCAGCAGGTCATCTGAGTAGTAATCTGAGACAGGGCGTTTGGTACGCTGCTTGAGATGCTTTTTGATGAGATGCTCTGCCAAGGCGTGGCCTGCGGTACCTTCTGCGGCATAGCCGGACTCTTCTTCCGCAAACTGCTCACCCAGCACCAGGGAGGGCGGACAATGCAAAATGCGGTTCAGAGCCGATGGGGAGCATCTTGCGTGTACTTCCGGCATTACAGCACCTCCGCTTCTGCCAGCAGAGCCGGATAATCTTCCGGCTTGACACCAGACAGCTTGCCGGAATCGTATTTGAGAAGCAGTGCCTTGACCTGCGCTTTCTTGCCATCCTTGGACTTCTGACCCAGAACGGCTCTGACCTGGTCAATGGTGATAGCAGGTGCTTCGGCCTTGGTGGTTTCCGGCACAACAGGGGTAGACTGGGCATCTGCAATAGGAGCATTGGTGGTGACGCTTTCTTCCTGGGCAAGCGCACGGTATCCGGCTGCGAGGCTTTCAAAGCCATCTGCGATTTTCAGAAAAAGTTCATTCATAGTCGATTCATCCTTTCCATTGATGTCATTCGGGAACATCCCGTGATTCACTACCGCCTTACTTGCGGCATGGCGAAAGCGTCAAGAATGCTCTGCATGATTTTCTGCTGTTCCGGCTGCAGTCCGGGCATCAAATTGGTCAGCAACGCTTCTTGCTCCTGGTGAAGATAGCGGCGGCCGACATACCATCCGTCCATGGCCCGGACTCCTCCGGCACCGCCCTTTACCGTGTAGATGGGTGCAGAGCAGCCGATGACTTCCAGATCGCGTTTGATGGTACTGCGGCTAACGCCGAATTCAGCCGCCAGATTATCTACGGTGTCATGCCGTCTATCCGACAAGACTTCCATGATCTGCTGGCGTCTGTCCAATGCGCTCTGCATACTGTTCTGCACCTCCTTTCGCTTTCGTTGAGCAAATGGTAAAAAACGAATGGGTCACCTAATGAACCATTCAAAAAAATTCTTCAAATATTTTTTGGGGACCGAAAAACGCAAAAAAGCCGGAGTTATCGCAGAAGCAAAATCGCTTCATGGATAACTCCGGCAGTTAGTATCTCGGTAAACGGATCAGGGCTCGGTAGTTCCTGTAGTATTCACTTGGCTGGTAGCATCCTGTATCTGCTGAAGGACATCTTCCAATGGAATCAGTTCAAATGACTTTTTATCCGTCACTTCAAGATACACGGTATTGCCATCAATCAGGGCATCGAATACCCTCGGCTTATTTGGATTCGCACTGTGGTTATTGCGGATTTTAACTCGTTTCAATTGAGGTCCCCCTTGGATGTGCGCTGCGGCACAGGTCATGTGTACATCATTCCGGGCAGCGTGACCTCGCAACGACCATCATTGGGCATCTTCAGATCGCCCATAACAGCCGCCTGGATGATGGAGTGTTTTCCAAACCGTCTGCGGATAGACTCAATTGCATCATCCAGCTGGCCACGTCTGTCCAGCTTCTTTTGGTCAACGAACAGGTTCATTTGGGTAGGCTGACCGTGGGGAATAAGGTCAATGGCCCGAATACTGACGGCGCGAACGGGGGTACTCCACTGATACTCCCGTTCAAATAATTTCCGACCAAGGTCCGCTATATCCCTGGGGCTACGGGTAGCGGCTTGGAAGTGCGCCTGGTACTGCTTTCCCCATAATTCGTTACTCCGAATGGAAATCTGGACACCTGTAGCATCCAGCCCATGCACCCGGAGTCGGTGGCCTACATCCTGCGATAATTCCAGCATGACTTTCCAGACCTCTTCATTCGTATTGAGGTCTGCGGTACAAGTGATTCCGTGTCCGATGGATTTTACCGGGGACACAAAATCCTGCTGCATGACTCTGGATTCATCCCGCCCTGCGGCATAGCGCCAGAGGTCAATGCCACGGACACCAAGCAGTCTGCGGAGGAAATCCGGGTCAGTTGCAGCCAGCTGGCCGATGGTACGGATTCCGTACTTTGCCAGCTTCTCATTTGTCCTCGGACCCACATACAGAAGGTCGGATGCCGGAAGAGGCCAGATTTTTTCTTGGAAGTTTGCTTCGGAGATTTCCGTGATAGCATCTGGCTTTTTTAAATCGCTGCCCAGCTTGGCGAAGATTTTATTGAAGGAAACACCAATAGACACAGTCAGACCGAGTTCCTCACGGATGGTATGGCGAATCTTCTCTGCAATTTCCATACCGTCACCGCCAACATAACTGCTTTCAGTGACATCCAGCCAGCACTCATCCATTCCGTAGGGTTCGACCAGGTCGGTAAAACGTCCGTAGATAGCACGGGCAAGTTTGCTGTATTTCAGGTACTGGTCATACTGGGGCGGCACGACAATCAGACCCGGACAGCACTTTTTCGCTTCCCAATTCACCATGCCAGTCTTTACGCCGGCTTCCTTTGCCTTCTGTGATTTTGCCAGCACAATTCCGTGCCGATCTTCTGTGTTTCCGCATACAGCAACAGGCTTTCCACGCAGGCTGGGGTTCAGCATCATTTCCACAGAGGCATAGTCGGGTAAGGGGAGAACATTACTGCTCGCCCCTCCCCTAAGAACCGTACGTGATGGTTTCCCATCATACGGCTCAAGCCTTTCAAAGCCTATTGCTGCCGCAATAAGCCGGCTGAAAAGGTTGGAATGTGTGAATCTTCAAATGACAGTTAGGATGAACCAGAAAATTGGTCGTCTGGGTACCGTTCCTGTATTTATGGCATTGGCCACCTGTTTCCAAAGTCAGCTTTCCCCCGCACAGGGCGCATAGACCTTTTTGCTGGTTGAACAGCCTCCTAAGCGTTTTGTTGCCCGCTACGCTGACCCGCATCTTCTCTGTTTCCCTTTCTTCCAAATACAGCTGCCATTCTTCATCGTAGGGATTTGCCTTATCCCGGATTGCAGGAAACCGTGCGATTTTAGTGTCTGACGCATATTCCAGAGCATAGTATCCCGTAGTTCCGTCCTCCCGTTTCCATTGACAGGAGAAAGTCCAGTTGCGGCGATAGATGCGGTGGAAGTATCGCTTTGCAATCCATCTGGCGCCTTTATTATGGTGCCTGCGTTTTGCCCATCTCCAGAGCGCGAAGAAAATCTGAGCATCTATGTATTGGAACGTTTTCGAGGAAACATTGAAACGATGGAAATTTACCCAACCCCGAATAACGGGATTCAGCCGCATAATCAAGTCTTGCTGTGAGGTGGCTTTATTTTGGCGTATGATGCCCCTGACTTTCGCAAGGAAGGATTTGATTCCCGCCTTGGAGGGTCGAATCAACAGTTTGCCATTATATTTCCTCACGTTGCAGCCAAGAAAATCGAATCCCTCGTCGATGTGCGTGATGACCGTCTTTTCCTGTGATAAGGTCAGCCCTCTCTCTTGCAGGAAACCTTGAATCATGGGCTTTACTTCATATTCCAGGATGTCCGGGGATACGCCGGTAACGATAAAGTCATCGGCGTATCTTGTGAAATTGACTTTGGGGTTGAATAGCTTCCCGTTCATCCACTTTCGCTGAAAGTGTCCTTTTAGCAACTTTTCCATTCCATCCAGTACCATGTTGCAGATTACAGTTGAGATGGTGCCGCCTTGAGGTGTCCCGGCTTCTGTTTCATGCAGTTGCCCTTGTTCAATGTACCCGCTTTTGAGAAATTGTCTGAGGATACTCTTATCCATGGGAATGTGTTCAAGAATCCAATTGTGGCTGATATTGTCGAAGCATCCTTTTATGTCTCCTTCCAGCACCCACTGAGGGGCGGTGGATATGGCGAGACAATTAAAGCAGTGCTCGATGGCATCTTGCACACATCGCTGCGGACGAAACCCATAGGAGTGCGGGTCTGCTGTCGTTTCGGCGATTGGTTCCAGCGCCAGACGGTACAGTGTCTGCATGGCTCTGTCCGTCATTGTCGGGATGCTGAGCGGCCGAAGTTTTCCGTTTTTCTTTGGAATATACACCCGTCTGAGCGGCTGTGCTTTGTAGCCTCGTCTTTTCAGCTTCCCTATGGCTTTGAACTTTCCGCTGGGAGTATCCCATAATTCATGGTCCACGCCGGAAGTTCGCTTACCTTGATTTTCTGTCACTTGTTTTACCGCCAACGCTTTTGCGTAGAACGAGTGCGTCAGCGTCCACTGCAAGGCTTTCACCTTGCCCCATTTCTTTTCCTTTACAGCCTTTGCAATACGCATTTGCAGTTTCTTCACACTGCGCTCTGCGGCCTTGAAATCTATCTCCTGCCAGCTTTGCGCGGTGCGGGGAGTCGCACACAGTTGCCTGTTCATCTGCCTTACTCCTTTCAGAAATTTTTCAAATTCTCTTGCAAAGAAAGACCAGGCGGAAGTCTGCTCACTTTCGGGTGAAGTGATGTTTCAACTCCTATCCCGGCCATTACAGTCGGGCATTCGCTTTCTCCGCCGCTCCTTTACCTCCACACCCCATCGGCTTTCCTTACGGTCAGCGTTCCGCTTTGGCGGAGGATATAGAGGCTTACCACGTTTCCCTGGATTGACGCTGACAACTTAGGCTCTGCCTTTTCGCCGGAAGCCCTCTGAACCGTGTGTTCCATGCTTTCAGGAGAACAACTCGACTTCATTCCCGTTTTGGGTCAGGCCTGTCAGCAGCTTTGGCCTGTTCATGATAACGACGTTTATCAGCAGTTCAGTTTTCTTAGCCATATTGCCCCAGCCAGCTCCCTGGCCGCCTTGCTGCTGGCAGCCTTGCCGTCCCCTCACGGTTTCAGCTTCATCCTTTGATGATAGGGCTACTGTGTCTCGCTCCGTTTCCTCATAACCGTTGCCAGTTACTTTGTGAGCGATAGGCTCCGCTGACGGTACAGCGGGTTCTCTCATGCCGGAGAACAGTCAATCCAGTGACTTCGTGTCACACAAATGCGTTCATGTCTACATGCAGAATATGCCGCCCCATCTTTTGTCCCTCCTCACAGTTTTTTCAGATTCTATAATAGAACATGAGTTCTAAACGTGCAAGCGGTAAATCGAGGAAGCTATGTGTAGTGCTGGCATTTTGACAATACAAAATGTAGGAGAACTCTGTGCGCAGCGTTTACAGCGGTTGTGCATTGATAAAAAAGAGACTGGCAGTAAGGCTGTATCTGTGAGGAAAAATTCTACGCCTTACACAAAAGGTGCTGTGGTCTGAGCAGAGTTCTGGCATGCATTGCATCGTCCACACCTCGGAAGAATTCTCCCTCTCCTTTGTCGCGCTTGTGTTGGCGGACAGTTGCACTCATTTATCCGTTCGGCACGGCGATGTCATGGGTCTTATAGCAATCGTATATTGTTTTTGATCCAGTTTTAAACCGTTCTTGACACGAATGTTTTTCTGTTATAATTAAAACATGGGTGTTTTTGATTTTAGAGGTGTGAAATGACGATTGGGTGTATGAGAGCAAAAATGGGAAGCACGGTGTATTACATCTGCAAAATGGCCGCGGGAGAGCTTGTTGAGCAAGTGTATATTTGCAGCGCTGGCAGCGCGGGCGGATTAAAAAAGTCCATCACGGGGCGCGACATGAAAAAGATGATCAACGAATCTGTCCCGGATGTGATACGAGATCCCGCCCGCTTTTCCCGCGGGGTCATTCTTGACATTTACACCGGATTTGACGACGTTTCCTTTGCGCCGCTCTCGCAAATTGTTGGCACCGTTCCTGACGCATATAGCGCTCAGCTAAAAGACATGGGGACGCTGACGCTGCCCGGCGACAAGCAGCTCATTGCGCTGGACGGGCAGAACGATCTTCTGACGTTGAAGATCGCCATACAGGGCATCAAAGGCATTCCGGTTGGCGTGCGGAT